>Ga0207712_10000283_pt1 | contig 48519 bp, 78 predicted proteins | sample KBSS44metaG_FD_184402 | JGI IMG/M metagenome (GOLD analysis project Ga0207712, IMG submission 184402) | Switchgrass rhizosphere microbial communities from Kellogg Biological Station, Michigan, USA - KBS S4-4 metaG (SPAdes) (version 2) | ecosystem: Host-associated > Plants > Roots > Rhizosphere...
CCATCGCGCGGCATTTGTCATCAAATTGACGCTTATGGGCAATAAGAACTCAGGACCGCGTCGGAGGCCGAATGCTCTGCAGCTGTTGCAGGGGGTAACGAGGAAGGATCGGCTCAATCCGGATGAGCCGGTGGCTCCGGCTGGTGAGGTGGTGAAGCCGGCAGAGTTGTCGGTGGATGCTGGACGGGTGTGGGACCGGATCGCGCCGGTTTGCCTATCCATGGGCACCCTGACAACTGCCGATGTGCAGGCCTTTGTCCGGCTGTGTGAACTGCAGGCCACGGCGGACGCGGCGTCGGCGCAGAAGGACATTCCTGGGTTTTCGCTGTTTCTGTACACGACGATGGTGGACAGTGCGGGGAATGAGCACCAGCAGATTAAGGTGCATCCGGCCATCAAGATCGAGGGCGAGACGGCGGTGAAGTTGCGACCGTACTACGATTATTTTGGGATGACGCCATCTGGTCGGGCGCGGCTGTCGGTGCCCAAGAAAACCGAGGAAAATACATCCAAATGGGCCGGCATTTTGAAATGAGCACGGCGACAATCTACGCCTTGTGTGACAGCCGGATCGTGGATCCCATTACAAGCGTGCGCTATATCGGGCAAACGCGCATTGCTCTGGACCAGCGTCTCAAGCGGCATTGGGTCACCGCACTGGCGGGCGCCCGCGAGCATCGGGCGGTGTGGATGCGTGCCATGCGTGCGGCTGGCGTCGAGGTGTTGATTTTGAGTCTAGGCCGTGTGCCGTCGGATGAGGCCGATGCGGCCGAATCAACACAGATCGCACGGTTTCGTGCGCTCGGTTGTGACCTCACGAATCGAACCGATGGGGGGCGTGGGCGACGTGGCTGGGAGGTGTCTGCGGCCACGCGGCGGAAGATGAGCGAATCGGCCAGACGTCGCGGCGCGCATTCAGCGGAGGCCTATCGAAAAGCTGGCGAGACCATCAAGGCCAACCCCACACACAGGCGGCATCTGGAAAACATGCACGAGCGTAACCGTGGCACGACACGGACGCCAACTCAGCGAGAACGAATAGGGCACGCCCTCAGAGGCGAGCGGAATGGTCAGGCGGTGTTGACGCAGGAGTCCGTGGCCACCATTCGCGCTCGGTATGCCGCTGGTGTTCGTCAGGCCCAACTCGTCCGGGACTTCAAGGTCTCGCCTGCAACGATTCATCGTGTGGTGCATTACAACGGATGGGTGTCCGCGTGAAGCCGAATCTCGGCTCTCAGAAGGCGGTCGCTTTTATCAACAACCTCACCCATACGAAGGGGCCGTTTGCTCAGCAGCCATTCAATCTGCGTCCGTGGCAAGTGCAGATCGTGCGCGAATTGTTCAAGACCAAACGGGATGGACTCAGGCAGTACCGCACGTGCTTGTTAATGCTGCCCCGCAAGAACGGGAAAAGCGAAATGGCTGCAGCCATCGCGTTGTATGGGTTGCTCGGTGATGGTGAAATAGGCGCTGAAGTCTACAGCGCAGCGGCTGACAAAGACCAGGCCGCTCTGGTGTTCCACGTGGCGGCGCAAATGGTCAGGAATGATCCTGAGCTGGAAGCACAATGCGAAATCGTGGACTCGCAAAAGCGAATTGTTCATCGGCGATCTGGCAGCTTTTATCGGGCCATTTCAGCAGAAGCCTATTCAAAACACGGATTTAATTGCTCGTTTCTTGTTTATGACGAACTCCACGCCGCACCCTCGCGTGAGCTCTGGGATGTGCTGACGACATCGCAGGGAGCTAGGGACAACCCGTTGACACTCGCTATTAGCACCGCGGGCTATGACCGTCATTCCATCTTGTGGGAGTTGTACTCCCATGCTAAACGAGTCCGCGAGACTCCCACGCTAGATCCGACGTTCCTGCCTGTTCTGTATGAGATGCCGGAAGGCGCCGACTGGACGAGTGAACGGGAATGGCGAAAGTGCAATCCCGCGCTCGGTGATTTCAGGAGCCTTGAAGACATGCAGATCGCCTGCAGACGGGCGCAAGAAATCCCAGCTCAAGAGATGAGCTTCAGGAGGCTGTTCTGCAACCAGTGGACGGAGTCGTCTGCGCGGTGGATTCCGCTGGCGGCCTGGGATGCGTGCAACGTGGTGGCCGCATGAGAGATAGAAAGGCGTATTTTGCAGAGAGGATCGCCAGACGGATCGCTGCGGGCCTGTGCTGTTGCGGGAAACTTCCACGGCCTGGACTGCGGACCTGTACGGTCTGTGCTACAAGATGTGCGAAATACCCACGCAAACAGCGGCAGGCATCACGCGAATACTTTGCAGCGCGTCGCGCTAGGCTCATCGCTGCTGGACTCTGCTTGTGTGGGAAGCCTCCACGCGCCGGCTACCGGACCTGTGAAAAGTGTGCGGCTCACTATAAAAAATACAATTCACGGGCGACCTATCGGGACAGGAATCCAAAATATTACGAGCAAATGCGCGCAAAGCATCGGGCGAACGGGATGTGTTTGTGGTGTACACGCCAGGCACTTCCTAACCTCTCATATTGTTCGAGGTGTAAGGAGAATCAGCGCGCAGCTGCTCAACGATATCGGCAGACAGCCAAATACAAGGCGCTAGCTGCAGACAAGTACGCGGCACGTATCCTCGCTGAGGTAGGCGATGATCTCATCTGACTACCGCCGCAGTCTCAAGGGCCGTCGCTGTTACGTCGGCATGGACCTCTCGAGCACGAAGGATCTGACCGCGCTCGTGGCTGTCTTCCCCGATGGTGACGGGGGCTATGACGTGCTGGCGCAGTTCTTCGTCCCCAAGCTGAACATCAAGGAACGGGCAAACACGGATCGGGTGCCCTATGACGTGTGGGAGCGCCAGCAGTTCCTGATTGCCACGGCCGGGAACGTCGTGGATTACGAAGCCGTGCGACAGACCCTCAAGGATTGGGCCGCGGAATTCCAGGTGCGGGAGATCGCCTTCGATCCGTGGAACGCCACTGACCTGGTGACGCGGTTGACCGAGTCAGACGGGTTTGTCTGCGTGCCGATTCGGCAGGGGTTCAACTCGCTGTCAGCCCCGACCAAGGCGCTTGAGAAGCTCATTCTGTCCAGGCAGCTCCGGCACGATGGCCATCCGGTGTTGCGCTGGTGCGTGTCCAACGTGGTGGTAGAAACGGACGCGGCCGGCAATCTGAAGCCCTCGAAAGCTAAGAGTACGGAACGCATTGACGGGGTGGTCGCCCTGGTGATGGCGATTGACCGGGCTGAGCATAACGCGGCCTCCAAGCCGCCGGCGTATTCCTTGACGGTTATAGGTGGACGGTAGTGGCAACACCAGAGAAGTCGAACGGTGGCCGCCCGAGAGTGGCCGAGCCTGGATCGTCCGTCTCGACATGGCTCCGTCAGAGCGAACATGATCGGCTGATTCGGCTGGCTCAGAAGCACGAGACGACCATCTCCAAGCTGGTACGCCAGATGTTGGTGCTGAAGCTCCGCTAGTATTCCTACTAAACAACCTCACGCGCTTCCAGCCCTTCCACACTGGTAGGCGCAGTGAACCATCGCGCTTATTCCGTTCTCGAAGTCAAAAGCATCAATTCTGAATTGCGGCTCATTCGTGGCGTGGCCACGTCTCTGAGCGTGGACAAAGTCGGTGACGTGATCAAGCCGCTCGGCGTGAGCTTCAAGAACCCGTTGCCCCTGCTGTTGTACCACGATTCCACCTTGCCAGTCGGCACGGCGACCTTTGCGAAACCGACGGCCAAGAGCGTCGAGTTTGAAGCCCATTTCCCAGTCGTGCTCGAGCCTCCGTCCCTCGTGGAACGGGTTGAAACCGCGTGGCATTCCATCAAGGCCGGATTAATTCGAGGTGTGTCGATTGGGTTCATGCCGATCGATGAGCCGGTCTTCAATAAAAGCGGCGGGTTGGATTTTCCCTCCGTGGAAGTCCACGAACTGAGCCTCGTCACGATCCCGGCCAATCGGGATGCCGTGATTTCGACAATCAAACAACTCGATTCGGAGCAGCAGGCGGCGCTACGTCCTGCTCCTCCTTTACTGGCCGGCGTTTCGGCGTCTCAGCGGTCCACGGGCCGTCGTGAGTCAGCGATGAATACGAACGAACAGATTGCAGAACTCCAGCGAAAGCGCATCGCGCTCGGCGATTCGATGAAGGGCTTGATGGCCGGCGAGATGACTGAGGCCCAGGAAGCCGAATACGACGGCTACGTCAAAGAGCTCGATGTGACCGACGCACGCCTGAATCGCCTGGAAGCGTTGGAACGGTCCCAGCAGACGAATCTCCAACCCGTGACCGGGCAGACCGCGAAAGCTGGCAGCACGGCCCGCGGCGGCTATCGGCACGTGACCGTGTCCGAGCCCGAACTGCCTCCGGGGATTGCGTTCACCCGTGCGGCCATCTGCAAGGTGGCGGCGCGCATGGACTACGAGCCGGCCTGGCAGATCGCCGAGAAGCGGTACCCCTCACACCCGAGCATTGCCCAGTACCTCAAGACCACTATCCCCGGCGGCACGACCAGCGGCACCGGGTCCGGATCGCCACAGTCGGGATGGGGCGACGACTTGCTGGCGCTCAACACCACGTTTGCCGGTGGGTTCATGGAATACCTCCGGCCACAAACCATCGTCGGCAAGCTCAACCTGCAGAAAGTGCCCTTCAACACCCGCATTCAGAGCCAGACGACTGGCGGGTCTGCGCTGTGGGTCGGTCAGGGCATTCAGAAGCCGGTTACCAAATACGACTTCGACGCGCTGAACCTCGGCTTCGCGAAGATTGCCGCGATCTGCGTCCTGTCGGATGAACTGATTCGCTTCTCGAGCCCGAACGCGGAAACTCTGGTCCGGAATCAACTCGCCAAGACGATCATGGAACGGATGGATCGAGACTTCATCGATCCAGACGTGGCGGCGGTGGCGAACGTCTCGCCAGCGTCGATCACCCGCGGCGCGACGGTGTTGGCCTCGGCAGGCGCGTCGTTGGCCAATGCAAACACGGACATCCAGAGCATTATCGGCCAGTTCATCGCAGTGAACCAGGACATCAGCAACCTCGCCTGGATCATGCCGAACAGCCTGGCCCTCTCGCTGTCCCTGATGCTCACCAGCTTGGGCAATCGGGCCTTCCCCGACATCAACGTAAACGGCGGGAACTTGGCTGGCTATCCGGTCATCACCTCGCAGTACGCGTCGGGAATCAGCACGAGCCCCACCGATCTCTTTATCGTGATTCTCTTGAATCAGAACGAGATCTTCCTGGCGGATGACGGGACCGTGACCGTCGATGCGAGCAACCAGGCGTCGATCGAGATGTCGGACAACCCGTCGGTGGATGCCGGCAACGTGATGGTCTCGATGTATCAGACCAACCAGGTCGCGCTGAGGGCCGAGCGGTACATCAACTGGGCACGCGGGCGGACGTCGTCCGTGTTCGTCCTCGGTGACGTGCGCTGGTCTGCGTAATCGTGTGAATACGGGCTGGAGCGTTCCGTATGTGGACGCTCCAGCCGTCGTGTCAGGGGTGACGATGGAGCCGGATCCGGGGTTAGTGGTGATCGGGCGGGAGCCGTGCGAGACGTCCACCGGCCCGCTCGCGGTCGGTGCGGTCGTGCGTCTGCCAGTCGTCGAAGCCCTCCAACTGACGCATGCCCAGAAGGTCATGCTGGCGGATTGGCACGATCAGCAAGCGCCAGCGCCGGAGCCGACCGTGATCGATCGCATGTTGACGGCGGTGGAAACTGTCGTAGAGACGGTCAGGCCCAAGCGTCGGTATCGGCGGCGGGATCTCAGGGCTGAGAAGTGACGATCTTCGGCCTCACGATCACACGCACGAAAACACTGGCTCTCCAGTCAGTAGAGAGTCGTGGAGGGTGGTGGCCGATCGTGAGGGAAGGACTGACGGGCTCCTGGCAGAGGAACATTGAAATCCGGCTGGATAACGTCCTCACGCATCCGACCGTCTTTGCCTGTATCACGCTGATCGCCTCGGACATCGGCAAGATGTGCCTCAACCTCGTGCATGAGACGAAAGAGGGGATCTGGGAGGAGACGGACAACCCGGCGTATTCCCCGGTCCTGCGGAAGCCGAATCGCTATCAAACGATCGGCAAGTTCATTGAACAGTGGATCTTCTCGAAACTCATTTGGGGCAACACCTACGTGCTGAAGCAACGTGACCAGCGGGGTGTGGTGGTCGGGCTCTACATCCTCGATCCCAATCGGGTACGCGTGCTGGTCGCGGAAGACGGCTCGGTCTATTACGAGATGATGCGCGACACGCTCTCGAACCTGCCACGCGAAAACGTGGTGGCCCCAGCGCGCGAGATCATCCATGACCCGATGTACACGCTGTATCACCCGCTCGTCGGCTTACCACCACTCCATGCGAGTGGTCTCCTCGCCACGCTCGGGCTGAACATCGTCACGAATTCGGCGAACCTGTTCGGCAATGGGAGCCAGCCGGGCGGCATTCTCACGGCGCCGGCAGGGATTACCGATACACAAGCCGCAGCCCTCAAGGCGGCATGGGAGACAGCGTTTAGCGGCGCGAATTACGGCAAGGTGGCTGTCCTCGGTGGAGAGTTGAAGTACGAACCGCTGAGCGTGCCGGCTGAGAAAACGCAACTCACCGAGCAATGGGGCAAGACGTCGGAGTCGATCGCGACGACGTTCCATGTCCCGTTCCACTTCGTGGGTGGGCCGTTGCCGCCGTACAACAACGTGCAGACCTTGACGGTGCAGTACTTCACGCAGTGCTTGCAGTCGCTCTGTAAGCAACTTGAAACCGTCCTGGATGAAGGGCTCGGGCTTGGACCGCAATTCGGGAACGACTACGGGACGGAATTCGACATTGACGATCTGCTCTGGATGGACTCGCTGACGATGATGAGCGTCATCAAGGACGGCGTCGGGGCCGCGGTGTTCACGCCCAATGAGGGCAGACAGATGCGCAATCTCCCTCCGGTGGAAGGTGGGAATACCCCATACCTGCAGGAGCAGAACTGGCCATTGCGGTTGCTCTCGCAGCGTGAAGTCCCGACGCGACAGCCGACGGCACCAGAACCAATGCCACCAGGGCCAGCCGATCCGTCGATGGACAAAGGGCTGCACTTGACGAAGTCCGAGGCGCATATGAGATTCCGAATACGACGACAGCGGGCCGCCTAATGCTCGGCGCTGATGTCGATTTGGTGGCGGATCTGGTGACCGAGGCGTTGACGCCGATTCTCGCGGACGTAAAGGCGTTGCAGGCGGTGGTCGGAAGTTTGGAGTCGCGCTGGAACGATCTGCCAGCAATGCGCGAACGGATCGCCGTGCTTGAAGTGCGGGCTCCAGTACCAGGGCTACCAGGGCCGCCAGGCGAACGAGGCGAGCGTGGTGAAAAAGGCGAGCCAGGGCTGACTGTAAAAGGCGATCCCGGCGAGCGCGGAGAGAAAGGCGACAGAGGCGAGACAGGCAAAGACGGCGCACCAGGATTAAACGGCAAAGACGGAGCGGATGGACTCGCCGGCAAAGATGGCGCACCGGGATTGAACGGCAAAGACGGCGCTCCTGGCCTGAACGGCAAGGACGGGACGGACGGACGCAACGGCAAAGACGGGGCCGATGGCCTGCACGGGAAAGACGGCGCTGCAGGGCTAGAAGGCAAAGCCGGAGCGGACGGACCACCAGGCCGGGATGGGCGTGACGGGAAAGACGGGGCCGCTGGATTACACGGACGCGATGGAGCGCCCGGCCTCGATGGCAAGGATGGCTCGGCCGGCCTGAACGGCAAGGACGGCGCTCCAGGGATCAACGGGAAAGACGGGCACGACGGCCTCAACGGCAAAGACGGGGCGGCCGGGCTGAGCCCTGATGATTTCGATTGGGACTTCAATCCCGATACCCGCGAATTGTCGATCACGCTGAGCCGTGGCGGACAGGTGCTGGCAGATCGCAAGAAGATCCTCCGCGGTATGCGGATCTATCGGAAGGCGTATGAACCAGGCCGCACGTATGAAGAAGGCGACGTCGTGACCTGGGATGGGTCGGAATGGACCGCCCTTGCGCAGACGAAGGACCGCCCTGGGAATGGCGAGACGGCCTGGAAGCTGTCAGTCAAGCATGGGGAAAAAGGCGCACGCGGACCAGACGGCAAGCCGGGACGTGATGGCCGGGATCTCACACAGATGGACCAACAGGGCCGGAAATGGTAAAGCCGCAGCCAGCCGTCATCGTGCCCGTTGAGAGGCGCTGGCCGAACAGCACGATCGTCTGTCTGGGCACCGGCCCGTCCTTGACGCAGGCCGACGTGGACGTCTGCCGGAACAAAGCGCGCGTGATTGCCGTGAACAATGCCCACGAGCTCGCGCCGTGGGCGGACGTCCTCTATGCCGCGGACGCGAAATGGTGGCGCCGGTTTGCGGGCGTGCCAGCCTTCACAGGCCTGAAATATTCCGTGATGCCGAACCGGGCACCGAGTGCCCACCAGGAATTCCCTGGGATTCAGTTTTTGCGGAATACGGGCGGCTACGGCCTCGAGCGCGATCCGTCAGGCCTCCGCACGGGCGCGAACGGGGGGTTTCAGGCCATCAATCTCGCGGTGCATCTCGGGGCCACCCAGATCGTGTTGCTGGGCTACGACATGCACGGCGATCACTTCTTTGGCTCCCATCCGGACCGAGACCGCCCGAAATTCGCCTTGTGTCTGTCGGCATTTCCGACACTCGTGACCCCACTGGCGGCGGCTGGTGTCTCGATGGTGAACTGTACGCCGGGCTCCGCGCTGACGTGTTTTCCGATGGCGTCGTTGACCTCAGTCTTTGAGGCGGTGGCGGCATGATGCCCGCGATCAGCGTCATCTTTCCGACCGTTCGCCCGGATCGCTTCCGGGGATCGTTTGACTCGATTCGATGGGCCGCTGGGGCCGTGCCCTACGAAGTCATTATCGTGGCTGACTTTGTAAAGCCCGAGGACGTGGACTGTGTGTGGGTTGTGCGTCCACGCATGGGCACCGTGGATGCCATCAATGCGGCCTATGACGTTGCACAGGGGACGCATGTCTTCTTGTTCAACGACGAAGCGACGCTCGATCCGCACGCGCTCGAACTCCTGTATCACGAAGCGAAATGGACGCCTGGCGCTCTGTTGACGCCGATGCACTTGCCGCTCTATCGGTTTGAGTATTACGGCAAGCCGTTTGCGCCGTTTCCGTTTGCTTCACGCGACTTGTTCGCCACGATTGGCGGTCTGCTGGATTCTCGGTACTTCTGTTTTTACGCAGATCCTGATCTGGGTATGCGAGCGCACGCGGCTGGTGTCCCCATCCGCACGATCTCAGGTGCCATCATCCGCCACAACAACGGAAACGACGACGTGAAAGCGCAGAACGTCGCAGCATACATGGCCGCCGATCAGGCGACGTTCAAGATGCGCTGGAAGCATCTGGGGATCTTCAGTGATTGCTGATCTCCGGCATGACGGGATCGTGGTCCTGCCCGCAGGGCTGTCGACGCAGTCCGCGGAATGTATCAACCGCTCGCTCCTCGATAAGCAGACCTATGGGGGCCACGTCAAAGGGGCCAGTGTCGCGGCGTATCCGTCTGGGAGTGCCTCGTGCTGGGCGCCGGAAGACGTGTTGGCGGCGCCGTATCTGATGGATTTTGCGCTCAACCTCATGCCGGTGGTCGAGGAGTACCTGGGACAACCGCCCTTGATGTACTCGGTGAACGCCTTCACGACGTATCCGCACGAGGGGCCGCTCAATCCTGACATCCAGGAGTTTCACCGGGACAAGGACGATGTGCGGTTCGTCGCGCTGTTCGTCTATCTGACGGATGTCTTGACAGCCGAGCAGGGCGCGCACCAGTTCAAGGTCGGCACGCACAAGTTCACGACGTCCGACGAGACGTTCACCGTCCTCGGGCACGCGGGCACGGCGTTTCTGGCAGATACCCGCGGCTTGCATCGCGGTTTGAGACCGCTGGACCGGCCGCGGACGATGGCCTGGGTGCGCTGGGGTGTGAGCTGTCCACCGGCCTCCTATGTGTGGGACGGGCAGCGTCCGGCGTCTCGTGAGGCGATGGGGGATCGGTTTCCCACGGATCCACGTGTCCGTGACTCGATACGGCTGGTGGTGCAGTGAGGCTCAACGTGGCGGAGATGCCGATGTGCGCGCTGCTCGATGGCAAGATGCGCGCCCGCTGTGCCGAGATCATCGCGGCGCGTGGGATTACGACGGTCGTTGAGACGGGGATCGACAAGGGCGGATCGACGATGTTGTTTTCGGAGATGGCGCAGAAGGTGATCGGGATCGATAACGACGTCGCCAAGGTGCAGATCGTGAACGCCTCGTTGAAGGCCCGCGGCATTCAGAACGTGACGATCTTGACGGGCAATTCTCCATCGGTGTTGAGCATCCTAGTCGCAAATGGGCTGGATGCCTCCGCGACGCTCTTTCTGCTTGACGCGCACTGGCAAGCCTACTGGCCATTGAAAGACGAGATCAAAGCCATCCCGAGGGGGCAAGGCGTGCTCGTCATGCACGATGCCAGAGTCCCTGGCTGTCCGAATCTTGGCGTGGACGAATACGCTGGCCAAGAGCTGTCCTACGAGTATCTCCAGGACGTGTTAACGGCCTGGAGTCCTCATCACGTCGTGGAATACAACGACGACACGGCCGAAATCCCGCGGCGGGGCGTGATGTACGTGTATCCAGCATGATTATCGGACTGAGCTCTCCGTCTGTGGTTGGTTCGATGGAATGCATCGACATGATTGATGGGGCGTCGTTTCATAGCAATGTACCGATCATGATCATTAGAGAAGCCACCGCTGAGGAATGGGTCAATCAACGCGTACTGAATGGCGGCTCTGAGCAAGCAGCGAGACAGGCGCTAAAGATTCGATTGGGACAGTTTCCAGATGCGAAGTTCTACGACGTGAGTGTGGATTGATGACATTCAACGTGTATCCCGCATGAAGCCACATCTCTCGGTTCTCGTACCGCTGCGAGAGCGCATCACGCTCTTCGATCACATGATCCAGACGCTGGTCTCGACGGCGGCTGAACCGTCAGGCGTGGAGATCATCGTGCGGTGCGATGAGGACGACGAGGTCACGCAGACCTATCTGCGCCATCGGGCCATCACGTGGCGAGCCCAAGTGTGCGAGTCGGCCTTTGTCGTCGGCCCGCGCTATCGCGGCTATGCCACGCTCGGGACGTTCATCAATGAGGCAGCGCGGTTATCACGGGCGGATCTGCTGCTGGTCGTCAACGATGATGTCGAGTTTCAGACGCCGGGCTGGGATGCCCGCTTGGTCTCTGTCGCGCAGCGGTATCCAGACGGGATCTTCGACCTCGCGGTGGACACGGTGTTGAACAACGCGAATTGCGTGTTCCCCTGTCAGTCCAGGCGGCAGATGCAACTCTTGGGCTGTTTCTATGACGAGCGGGTGATCTATCCGGATATCTGGCTGCGAGATGTGTTGCAGCCGTTCGATCGGGTGATCCGTGTACCGGAGGTGGTCATCCAGCATTGCTGGAAGGGGCAGAGCCCAGACCAGCAAGGGGCGGCGAAGATTGCGGGCACGGCAGAACACCAGAAGCTGTATGCGCGCTGTGTCGAAGAAGGTCGCGCGGCCATTCGTCGCGTGTTGGTGGAGGTGGCCGCGTGATGCCACGTGTCTTCGGGGTGGATTACGCCTTCCTCAGTTGTGGGGATGTCTTCACGCAAGGGCTCGTGCATGCCGCGGCTGAACTCGGGATCCCCTATGCCCATGCGGATCAGGGCTCGAACACGCTCCCCAGCGACCTCAAGGCGTTCCGCCCTGACCTGCTCTTTGTCGTGCATGGCCGGAAATTTACAAAGCGGTGGCCGAAGCTCGTCGCGTGCTATCGCTCGGCGGTCTGGCTCCTCGATGATCCTTACGAGGTGGACGACACACGCATGTGGTCATCAGCCTATCGGTCTGTATTCGTGAATGATCCGGCGACGCTACACAAGCATCCAGGCTCGGTGTATCTGCCGGTCTGTTACGACCCAGCGGTGCATATGCCGGGGTATTGGCCTCGCACGCATGCGGTGGGGTTCATTGGCGGCGGCAATCAGACACGGGAACGCTATCTGTCAGCCTTGACCCATCGGGGCCTATTGACCTACGTCATCGGTGGCCCGTGGGACAGTCCAGACCTCCAACGCCTCTGTCGGTCGCCCAACATTCCCGCGAGTCAGACGGCGACCTGGTATCAGCAGACACGGATCATCATCAACGTCTTCCGTGAGCGGCACCATTACAACCGCCAGCAGATCCCGGCGACGGCGGCCAATCCGAGGATCTATGAAGCCACGGCCTGCGGCGCGTTGGTCATTAGCGAATGGCGGCCGGAGCTCGACACACTCTGTCCGGAGATGCCGACCTTCCGCACGGTGGACGAATGTGTCGGGCTGGTGTCTCGGTTCGCCGCGGATCCGGAGTATGCGTCGATGGTGCAGGCGCAATGCGCGCTGCGGCTGGCCCCGCACACGTACGCCGCGCGGCTTCAGGCGGTGGTCCAGACGTGTCTCGGGGAGGTAGCGGCGTGATTGAGATCAATGGCTCTCTGGCCGGACTGGATACCGACTACTGCAAGTTGGTGCCCTGCCTTGTTTGGTACGCAGGGATTGCAGCCGCTAGCCTCGCGCCCCGCGATGCTCAGAGAGCCGGAGTGATTCTACCATGACGCTTTCGGTACTAGTGGCGACGCTTGGCCGGCCGACCCTCGAGCGGGCGCTCGCGTCCATCACGAGTCAGACCCTCCCCGGCGATCAGGTAATCGTCATAGGGGCAACACAGGACATCGGCGATCGCGCGGCTCGAGCTGGCTGCACGTTTGTCCAGGCGCCACCAGGGCGGAATTGGGGCGGGAGTGAGCGGGCCGCGGGGATGCCCCACGCGACAGGCGAGTATGTCTGCTTTCTTGACGATGACGATGTGTGGGAGCCAGGCGCCAGAGCGGCGATCGAAGGCGCGATGCTGGCCAATCCTGGACACCCGATCATCTTCAAGATGCACGTCGCGGCGACGGGTGGCACGCTCTGGACTGAGCCAGTACTGAAGATGGGGAACGTGGGCACGCCGATGCTGCTGTTGCCCAATACCGAATCGCTCAGAAGCGGCGTCTGGGACCACAAGTACGGCAATGACTTTCGGTTTCTGGAGTCCGTTGGGGTAACTCAGGACGACGTGGTGTGGGATCCCTTCGTGGTGGCGACTGTGCGACCAATTGGCAGCAATGCAGTGTTTGAGAACAACAAGATCCACGCCACCCACGCTTATGTGGCGAATCTCATACCGGAAGCCATTCCCGCACCGTCTAGAAGTGATCATGACTGGCGCTGGGGACGGAGGCGATAGATGGCGCTGATTTCCTTGCAGACGGCGAAAGCGCACCTTCGGATCACGACCGAAGAGGCCGACGCGGACATCTACGCCAAGAAGCAACAGGCGGAGGCCATTGTGCTCGATCGCTGCAACACCACCGCGGCGTGGCGCACGACAACGGCCACCTGGACAGAATCCACTCTGCCCGGCGCGGTGCAAGCGGCCATGCTGCTGATGCTCACCCATCTCTACGAGCAGCAGGGCAGTGATCCGCAGGCGACCGCGGCCGTCGATGCCGCCGTTATGGCGTTGATTAGTCCGCAGTACAAAGATCAGGTGTTCGCGTGAATCCCGCGATCCTCCGTCATCACGTCACGCTAGCGAATCGGTCCTCGATCACGGATGACCCAACCGTGACACCGTTGTCACCGTCGACCGCGTGGGTAGCGATTCAGCCGTTGAGTCCGAATGGCGAAGGATCCGCCGTGACCCATCAAGTCACGATGCGCTATCGCCCTGATGTCAGCCAGTTCACGGTGCTGACCTTTGGGACGCGGAAGTTATTCGTCGCAGGGCCGCCACAAAACATCGACGAGCGCAACATCGAATTGCGCTTGCTCTGCAACGAGGCCGTCTGATGCCTGTCACCTTGAAGATGACCGGCCTGACGGAACTGCGAGCGGCCCTCAGAAACCTTCCGGAAGAGTTGACGGGTGAAGCCTCGGCGATCGTGCTGGCCCATGCAGAAGAGGCGCAGCGTCGGATCGAGTCGGGCTATCCACAGGGGCCAACTGGCAATCTCAAGCGCGGCGTGGTGACGCAACGGAGTTCATCCAGATTCACGGCAGGCGCGACTGTGCTGAGTCGAGCCAAGCACGCCTACCTTTATGAGCATGGCTTCACGCGCAAGGGGAAGAATACGGCGCGAAAAACACCGCAGGCCATGATCCCGATTGTTGTGCGCGTGCGGGCGCAGATGGTGCGCTCACTGATTCAGTTGGTGCGCTCGGTGGGTTTTGAGGTGAACGAATGATCTCGTTCATCGTTCCGACTATCGGGCGTCCGTCCTTGACGCAAACGCTGGCCTCGATCGAATGGCGGCCAGGAGACGAGATCCTCATCGTGGGCGAACGTCAGTACGCCACGAATCATCAGCGGATTCGATGGGTTCCGTGTTTACGAGGTAACGATTGGGGGGCCAAGGAGCGAAACGTCGCGATGCCCTTGGCGCGCGGACGCTATCTCGCCTTCATGGACGATGACGACATGTACGCGCCAGGACACCGAGCCTTGATGCAGGACGCGATCGAAACAACGCCTGGTAAACCGGTGATCTTCAGGCAGCAATATCCGGACGGGCGGACGCTCTGGAAGGATCCCGTGGTCGCCTTCGGAAACGTGGGCACGCCGATGGTCCTCGTGCCGAATATCCCCGAACGGCTCGGCATCTGGGGTTCGTTTGTCGGGGGAGATTGCGCGTTCATCGAAACGCTCGGCTGGCTCCGGAATGAGATCGTCTGGCGCACGGATGTCGTCGCCTTGATTGGGGACAACGTGCCGTCACACGCCAAGGTGTCCGCATGAGACACATGCCAGAGACGCACACGGCAGAGACGAAAGCCAAGATGGCGGCGTCCAGGGCGGCGTGGTGGAAGTCCGCGGCGAATCGGTCCGCATACTCGGTTAGTCGGACTCCGTTTCTGCGTGAACTGGCGGCGCGACAACGGGACATGGTGCGTTCACCCATCTCTGATGCGCATAGAACGGCGATGCGTCAGGCGCAACAGCGACGGCGCCAGCGTGAACGGGAGGCCTCAGCATGACGGGCCGCGCCTTGCGCGTGTTGCTGGTGCATCCAGGCGCCTCGTGGTCCACGGCGGATGTGTATGACGGGCTGAAATGTGGCCTGGAGCATCACGGGGTGGAGGTGGAGGAATACCGTCTCGATCTCCGGTTTGAAGCGTCCTACAGCGCGGTGATGGCGCTCTGGCGCACGAAACGGAAACGCCAGCCCGAGCTCGAGATGCCCAATCAGATCGACGTGGAATACCACGCGAGTGTGGGCGTGCTGGAGATGTCGATGCGGTTGCGCGTCGATGTCGTGCTCGTGGTGTCCGGGATGTTGCTGCATCCGGACGTGATCTTGATGCTCAAGGAAGCTGGCCGAAAGGTCGTCATCCTGTTCACTGAAACGCCCTACGACATCGAAAAGGAACTCGGCCGAGCCGGGCTCGTCGATGGGTGCTGGACCTGTGAGCGATCGTCGCTGTCAGCATTCAGAGCCGTCAATCCGCACTCGGGGTATCTGCCCCATGCGTGGCATCCCGAAAAGCATTACGTCGCCCCCCAGGAAGGGCTCGCGGACTTGCCCTCGCATGATGTGGTGTTTGTCGGCTCAGCCTTTGCCGAGCGCGTGGAGTGGTTTAACAGCATTGATTGGACGGGGATTGACCTTGGCCTCTACGGTATTTGGACGAACCTCAAAGGCATGCGACGCCTGAAGCCGCAAGTGCGGTTATGTGTCAGAAGTGAATCCATCCCGAATTACATGACCGCGGCGCTGTATCGTCGCGCGAAGATCGGGCTGAACTTGTACCGGACCTCGAAAGGATTCGGGCAACACGTCGAGAAGATTACGCACGCCGAATCCCTCTCCCCTCGGGCCTATGAACTGGCCGCGTGTGGAGCGTTCCATCTCAGCGAGTATCGGGCGGAAGTGCCGGAAGTGTTTGGCGAGTGCGTGCCGACCTTCAAGACACCCGCCGAAGCGTCGGATCAGATGCGCTACTGGCTCACGCAGCCAGTGAAGCGTCGCGCGCTTGCCGCGCAGTTGCCGGCCTGTGTGGCCGAGATGTCCTGGATCGACCGCGCCAAAACGGTGTTGGGCGATCTACAGACCGTCCTCGGATTCACAGGAGCAACACACAATGGCCGTTTACCCAGCACGCAGCGGCGTGGTGTACCTGAGCACGACGGGCTCCGGCAACGCCACGAACGTGATCAAACTCAATCAATGGACGATGAACCGAGCGACGGACAAGATCGAAGTGACGTCATTCGGGGACGCGAACAAGACGTACGTCCAGGGCCTCCCGGATCTCCAGGGCACGATCTCAGGGTTCTGGGATGACACCGAATCAAAGCCCTTCACGGCGGCGGCGTCCAGCACGGGTTGCAAGATGTACCTCTACCCGTCCTCAGATGCGCCGTCGAAGTTCTGGTCAGGACCAGCTTGGCTGGATATCTCGATGGATACCAGCGTCGCCGGCGCCGTCACGATTAGCGGGTCATTTGCCGCCAACGGCAGTTGGACGACAAATTTCTGATGAGTGTGCCGCGTGATCGAGACCGTCTCGGTTACGTGGCGCGGGCGGGATGGCCGGATCGAATGGGGCTACTTCGATGCGGCCGTCCTCCCCGAGTGGGAATTTACCGGGAACGCCGAGCGCGGGACGATTACCGGCCGCGCGTCGTCACTGGACACCTATCGGGTTTCGCAGCGCCCGCTGGTGTTCGCCGTCACCAGGCCAAAGGGGGTTTGGCGGTGGCAGGTTGTCACGCTGCAGATCCATGGCGAGACCGTCACGCTGACGGTCGGGCCGTGTGAGGAGTAACCGCATGGCAAGCCGTTTTCAGCGACCCGAATCACTGCGCATCGATCTCACCGACGGGGATTGGATCCTCGTCAAAAAGCGGCTCTCGGCTGGAGAGTCGCGCCGGTTGATGAGTCGGATGGTCAAAGAGATGCGCGCGGGCGAACGCGTCCAGCTCGAGCCCGAACAAGTCGGGCGCAGCAAGATCATCGAATACCTCCTGGATTGGTCCTTCACCGATGGCACGGGACCTGTGGTCATTCGTGGCAAGAGCGCGACGGAGATCGGCCAGATCCTCGATGGGTTGAATCAAGAGAGTTTCACCGAAGTCATGCAGGCCATCGACGCCCATGAGGACGCGATGGACGCAGAGAGAAGCGCCGAAAAAAACGTGACGGCTGGCGAGACACCATCGTCAGCGACATCAATATTGCCCGCGTAATGCACTGGACACTTGACCAGGTGCGAGATCTCGATCAGGACGACTACGAGGTGCTTGTGGACTTGCTCCTGCAGGAACACAAAGCGCAGCCAGGCGTATAAGTCATGGCCGTAAAAGCAACCTTCAGCGCGGAATTCGGCTCGTTTTATACCGCTGTCGAAAAAGCTGAAGCGAAGCTGACGTCATTCGAGACCGGCGCCAAGGACGTTGAAAAAGCCTTGACGAGAATGGGGGACTCGATAGCGGGTCGAAAGATCGTGCATGACGCCACGTTGATGGCGCAGGCGATCGAGAACACGGGCGGGATCGCCATGCTCACGGGGAAGCAACTCCAGAGATTTGGCGCTCAGGCCGCTGAGGCAATGGAGTTAATGCGGAAGCGCGGGCAGGACGTGCCTCCAGCGTTTCAGGCGATTTCAGACGCCGCGAACAAGAGTTCCGGCGTCATGGGGATTCTGACTAGCGAAGTCGGAAAGATGGCCGCTGGGTTCGTCACCGGGCAAGCCATTATAGGCGCGGCGACATCAGTCTGGCATAGCTTCACAGACGTTCTCTCCGGGTCGATTAAGGCCGCTGGAGATGCCGAGACTGCACACGTGCAACTCGTGGCCGCGCTTCGGGCACAAGGCACGGCGGTGCCCAGTGTCATCGCCGCGTTTCAGGGCTATGCCGACGCATTGCAGAAGACGACCATCTATCAGGATGATGCCATCGAAGGGGCGGCCGCCCTGTTGGTTCAGGTCGGGAACGTCATGCCGCGCGACATGCAGAAGGCGCTGGAGGCGACGACGAATCTGGCCTCAGGGCTGGGTGTGGACCTCCACACGGCCGTGCTTATGGTGTCGAAAGCCGCGGAGGGCAATATCGCCGGTCTGAAAAAGGCCGGCGTCACGATGGATGAAACCGCGGCGAAGGCTGGCGGCTTTGGCTTTGTGCTTGACGAGATCAATAAGAAGTTTGCCGGACAGGCTGAGGCCATTGCGGGGACGTACGAGGGGCGCCTGAAGCAGCTCGGGAATACCTGGAACAACGTCCAGGAATCGATCGGGCGGGTCATTACTGAGAACTCGACGGTCCTGAAGTTTTTCGATCTCTTGAACAAGGAGATCATCCAGCAAACCGGAGAGCTGAATCAGAACAGCACCGCGACCAATTTGGTCTCAGACGCGGTGATCATGTTGATCCGCGCGGTCGGCGAACTGGCGCCACTCTTCGGGAAAGCAGCGCTCGCGGCTGAGGGCCTGTACGCGGTCTTCATTGAATTTTCAAACATCGGCATCCAGGTTGCGGCGGATCTAGACACAGCCGCCATTGCCGCCCTGAAGGCGCAACAGAAGATCTCTGGCGGCCTCATTGACACGTCGAAGGAAATCAAGTTCTACCAGGACGACCTCGCAGAGCTGCAAAAACGTGGCGACGCCAATGTCCAATCGTTCGGTCGGTTCTACGACAGCGTCCACGCATTCAGCGATGGGATGAACAGTGCCGGCAGTGTCGCGGATAGGCTGGCCGCGCAACTGGCTGAGACGCGTGGACAGACCGCCAAGCTGAAAGATGCCACCGACAACTCCGCTGACGCATGGACGCGCCACACCAAACGCGTCGACGAGGCCGCGGAGGCGGCGAAAGCCGCCGCCGATGCGTTTGAGAAGTGGCTCAAATTCATCAACTTCGGGCCGGCGCTGCACGCGGTGCACCAGATCATTGGGAAGGTCCACGAGCTCAAAAGCCTGTTTAATGGGACATCGCCTCTCCTGGGAGACGGGATCCCCAAACTGACGACGGATCTGACCGACCTCGGGGACAACCTGACCGATCTCGGCAAGATCCTGGTCGTCACCGAAGAGCCGCTCATCCAGTTTGGGGGCGGCCTCGATCGGCTCGCGGCACATTTCCGAGAAGTGAATCGCCAAAACAAGGAAGCTGCAGACCGGATCAAGCAGTTTTACGACTTTGTGGCGCGACCGATCGATCTCTCGCAGATCGGCGGGGCCTTGCAAGAAGGACAGGCCGCCCTCGCGGCCTCGCGTGACACCACGATCGACTGGGGCAAGGCCCTCGAGGCAGTCGATCAGATCGTGCGCCATATTCCTGGCCGAATCGGCGAGATCGCCTCGCAGGCAGTCGAAGCCGGGCGGCTGATCAAAGACATTGCGAACGACACCGAAGGGGCCATGACGCTTGGCGTGTCGTTCGTGGCGACGGCGTGGATTAACGTCTTCGCGGAGATCGCGGCGGCGAAACGGAAGGTCGAAGACACGAACGACATGCGGGACGCGTTCATCTGGGCGCTCGGGCCCAATGGCGCCGGCGGCACGTTGAAGGATCTGCAGGAGCGGGCGAATAAGGCCGGGATCGCCATCAAGGACATGCTCCGCGCACGCACCGTGCAGGAATTTACCGCGGAGGTGAACAAGCTGAACGATCGGCTGTCCGAGATGGACCGCGCGTCGGACGATCTGGTGGATGTGGAGGATAAGTACCACCTCAGTCTGACCAAAACCGGCTCGGAACTCTTTAAGAACTTCAAGATTCTCGAAGCGGGTGGCAATGATGCCGACCGGATCTTGCACGCCATGTCAGGCGACTTCAGCAGGCTAGTGTCCGACGCAAAGAAGTTCGGGCTCGCGGTGCCAGAGGCGTTGCGGCCACTCCTCGAGCGGCTGGTCAAAATGGGCGAACTGACCGACATCGACGGCAACAAGCTCGATGATTTGAATGGGATCACCTTCACTGAAGTCGGCGACAGCGGAGAGAAGAATTTTGATCGAATGACGGCGGCCGTTGATCGGCTCGTGGCCATGATTAAGTTAACACTCGGGTTGGCGCTTGATGAGACAGAGCAAAAGCTACTCGGTATCAATCAGCTGTTTCAGAACCTCGGGAGGCCGCGCGATCCGACCAACCCGATCCTCGGCCCGGCGGTCCCGCGTCCTGAGCCAGAGCCGCCGCCCGTAGCGGTGCCACGACCGCCGACGGCTGAGGCGTTCGCCAGGGCCGGCTTGCTGTCCAATGTGCTGCCGTTCCGGCGGCCTTCGACACTCGCCGGGTGGGCTGCCAGCGGTGGCGAAGACACGGTGATCAACATCACGACGACGCTCGACGGCAAGGTCATTGCGGAGAACACCACGCGCCACCAAACCAACACGATGCGGAACCGCGGCACCACGAGGGCCTCATAGTGGCGACCTACTACGTGGCTACAACGGGCAGCGACGTCATCGGCTCAGGGTCGATCGGATCCCCGTGGCGGACGATCGCCTATGGGGTGGGCAATGCGGTCGCTGGGGATACCCTTTACATCCGCGGCGGCACCTATACCGGGTCAGGCGCGACGATTGATTCGCAGGGGCACACGGTGAATAGCGGGGTGTCGTATGGGAATGCCGTCACGATCTCCGGCTATCCAGGCGAAACGGCCATCATCTATCCCGACTACAACGTCTCGGCGGTGCGACTCACGACAGCGGTGTCCTACATCATCATTCAAGACCTGACGATGGACATGGCCGGCTCAACATATCCCGCGAGCGCAGAAGCGGTGATCCTCAGCACCTGCGATCACATTCGCATCCAGCGCTGCGACATCAAGAACGGCCCGATGTTTGGGATCCATTCAGGATTCGTGACGCCGTTCATCGAACTCCTGAATAACAAGGTCCACAACTTTGGGTATCCTGGGGATGTCGCGGGCGATGGTCACGGCCTCTATCTGACTGGCAGTGACGGGTTGTACGAAGGCAACGACGTCTACGACAACCACGGCTACGGGTTTCACATCTACAACAACACGGGGACTCACGCCGATCCCAGTCGGATCATCTGTCGCAGCAATCGCATTCATGGCAACGGTACACACGCGGCGTCTGAATACGGGATCGTCGTGTCCTGGGGAGACGATTTCCTCATCTCGAACAATCTGGTGTATGACAACGACGCCGGAGGGATTCTCGTCTACACCAGTGCGACGAACGCGAAGGTCTACAACAACACCATCTACGGAAATTCAGATGGCGTGGTCATGCAGTACTATGGCGGTGCCCCGCTGATCACGAACAATATCATCTACGTCAACGGCACGGCGATTTTAGACAACGGTGGTGGCACCGGCACGCCTGTCCTCACGACGAACCTGACGACCAATCCCTCTTTCACGAATGCCGGCGCAGGCGATTTCACGCTGCTGAGCGTCAGCGCGGCGATCAACGCCGGGACGACGTTGGCTAGCGTGCCGACAGATTATGTCGCCACGGCGCGGCCTCACGGTGCGTCGTATGACATCGGCGCCTATGAATTCGTGGACACGGGCTATGCGATGACCGCGGACGCGGGGAGTTACGCCATCACGGGCGCCGCGGCCACGCTGATCGTGACTCCAGTCCCGGCGACGGTGCCGGCCAAGACGCAAGCCCGATCTGGGATTGAGCGAGCGGGCGCCGCCCGGACTGGGTATTACACGCCCAACGCGATTATCGTCGTCGGTGCGTCGACGTTGACCACCTCGGTCATCATGGAGTCGCTCCACATCTCGCTGGAGTTGAACAATACCCCGAGCACCGCCAGCTTCACGCTCAAGCCTGGCACGGCCCTGCCCGCGTTGTTCTCGACGGTCGTGATTGCGATGGGCAGCACGTCGGCTTTTGACCTCTACACGTTTGCCGGCTCGATCGTGAACCTGCGGTATCGGCGGACGACCGCGAGCGCGGATCCGTTCATCGACGTGGACTGTCTGGACTATCGGCGCTGGCTGAATCGCCAGTTGATCACACACGCCTGGGTTGGCGAACCCATCAGCAACATCGTGACGTACATCATCGGCGTGTATACGTCTGGCTTCAACGCGAATGGCGTGGAAGTGAGCACGGTGATTCTCGATCGGTTCCAGGCAGACCACGAGACGGCCGGCCAACTCTTCGATCGCCTCGTGCAATTGAATGGCGGCGGGGGCTGGCTGGTCCGGTATCCCGTCGTCTATTTCTTCGGGAAGGACGGCGAAGGGAGCGCCACCGCGCTGGTCCCGGTGCCACCGCCGACCGCGCCGATGCTGCTGACGCCGAGTCTGAAGACGCTGCTCTCGTTCACCCATAGTGCAGAAGGGCGCGAGCTGCGGAACCGCGTCACGGTCGAAGGGCGGAGTGCGCGCACCTTGAAGGGAGTGCCGTCCACTGCGGGGGGTGTGGTGTATCCGATCCCGATTGACTATGCGCAATTCTTCACGTCGAGTCGAAATGGCGAGGCGCGGATCGGCAAGGCCACGTTTACGTACTTCGCCAAGAACGGCGTCTCGGGGGTGTCGAATCGGCCGTACGCGATCACAACGGCCGCGGCAGCCGTGGGGGCCACGTCCCTGACGATTGATGACAGCGCCGCCCTCGTGGCAGAGGCGATGACGCTCGGCACGGCGCCGTACTATTACGCCGTCCTCACAGACTACGCGAATCCAGACAATGTCTTCTTTGTGCGTCTGAACTCCACGGCATCCACGGTGGTGGACTCCATTCCGGCGACTGGCTACGGATCGATAACGTCGCCGATTCCGACCGGGACGTGGCTGTTCATGGTCGATGCGCTCTGGACGGTGAGCGCCTTAGACGAGACGTATGACGTCGGGACGGAAGTGGCGGTGCTGACCACGGTTGATGACGTCGCGTCACAGGCGGCCATCGCGGCTCTGGAAACTGTTGGCGATGGCGTCTACAGCGAGTTCATTCAGCAGAGTCACGAGACGAATTACCTCGAGGATGAGGCTCTCGCCGCGGCGCGATTGGCCGTCTTTGCGCCCGTGACCGGGCTGCAGGGGATCCAGTGGCGCACACGGGACATGAACGCGAAGCCAGGCGCCATGCAGGCGATCGCGATGACGGGTTTGGATGCCGTCTCTGACACCTTGATGATTACCCGAGTCGGGCTCAGCTGGCCGGTCAAAAATGCGCCGCCCTTTCGGGACTGCGAAGCGAGCGATCTGAAGCTGCAGGACGTGATCGACGTGTTGAGCGAAGGAGCATGAGATGGCTGTAGGGTGGTCAACGGATACGGACGACGATGGCACGGGGTTGACGGGCACCATTCGCAATCAGGCTTGGAAGCAGGCGATGGAAGATGCCATCGATCTCCTCGTGGGCGATTGGACGACGTGGACGCCGACGATCGGCGGGAGTACGAGCCAGAGCGGGCAAGCCTACAGCCTGCAAGTCGGGCGGTACAAGAAGACGGCGAAGGGCATCGAGTTCTATGGGACGGTCACGCTCTCGACGCTCGGCACGATCACGGGCAACGTGCAAATCAAGGGCCTGCCGACCGCGAACAGTGCCACGGCCGGGCGCTCCGCGTCCGTGCATATCAGTTTCTTCTCGGGCATGACGACATCCTATGTCTGGCTCAGCGGATTCATCGCCGTCAGCTCGACGGCCATCACGCTGCAAGGCCTAACGGCCGCCGCCACGGGCACGTCGAATCTCGCACAAGCGAACCTCTCGGCCACCAGCAGCTTCGTGTTCGCGGGCCGCTACGAGATTGATTAAATGGCGACATATACCAAATACAACGTCTTCGTCGAGGACTTGGCCAACAAGATCCATGACATCTTCGGGACGACCGATACGTTCAAAGTCATCCTCTCGAACACGGCGCCGAACGTCTCCACGCATGCCGTGCGCGCCGATGTGACCGAGCTCGGAACCGCGTTCGGCTATACCTCTGGTGGGATCGACGTGCAGAACGACAGCGGCCGAACCGGCGGGACGGTCACCGTGTCGGCGGGAGTCGATCCAGTCTGGACGGCCGCCGGCGGATCGATCGGACCCTTCAGATACGCGATCCTCTACAACGACACGCCGGCCAGTGATCCCCTGATCGGCTATTGGGACTATGGCCAGTCGATCACGTTGGAGTCTGGGCAAACTTTCACGGTGTTGGTGGGCACGCTGTTTACCTTGGCGTAAGTGAAAGGATCACGATGACGTTTTGGGATGTGCTGTTGGACTGGTTCAGACGGACGCAGATCCCGCAACCCACGCCTCCTCCGACGCCAGTGCCGCCGGCGACGTTTGTGGGGGCGATCAATGTCTTTGCGGGGGGCACCCGCGCGGCCATCGATGGCCTCGTGGCGACACTCATGGTGAACGGCCAACCGCCAGCCCTGCCAGTGGTCTACACGGGGTTTCGCGCGCAGTTCACGATCCCGAGCGGGGCGCTCGGCTGGGGCGCCGAGCTGACGCTCGAGGCGCCTGGCTTCACGTTTGTCAGCCGCCATATCGATCATCTGGCGTCAGACATGGGGGAGTTCGAGCTGCGCAAGAAGATCATCCCGCCCGTCGTGGTGCCGCCGATCGTGCAGCCGCCGATCGTCTTGCCGCCCGGTCCAGGGCAGGACAGCGACGACATGATCCCGATCGATCAGATCACATTCGTCGGTGGGCCGAATATCGGGGCGTTTGCCAAAACGGCGAAGCTGACGCGCCTCGAGATCAGAGTCACCGGCGTCTACGTCGAGTTCACGAAACAGCGCGGGCCGGATCGCTGGCCCGATCAAGTCTTCGGCACAGAGGGCGGGAGCCTGCAGTTCTCGATGGGCCTGGGCTACAAGGTCGGCGGACGCTGGTATGCCGCGGCACCGGAAGAGCGCTGGTTCGGGCGCGACGAAGGGGGACCGATTCAAGAACAAGACGTCATCTTGCCAGACGTGCCACGAGGCAAGAGCGCGATCGAATTGTTCTGGTATGACAGTTCGCGGTGGAGCCCGCTGCACACGCGGCACCCGCTGCCGGGCGAAGAGATCATCATGTTTGTCTGCGCGGGAGACGCGCGCAACAACAACTGCCCGCTGCAGGAGCGCTCGAACATCGTCATCGCGACACTGCCGGCGCCAGGGATGACGTTCACGAAAACCTGGGAGTGATCCATGGATGATCTGATCGACCTGGTCGCCCTGGCCGATGAAGTCTCACAGCCCGGCTTTCTCCTGACGTACGCGGATATCAAGCGACGACTAGCCGAGACAGAACGCGCGGGCCGTGTGCTCTCTGGAGCGGTGATGTCCGGCCATGTCTCCAACTGGCACAAAGCCTCACTCCCGGATCTGCAAACGATTACCGAGATCCTCGGGTCGGCCAAAGAGGCGTACGAGTTGACCGGCTCCTGGCCATCTGCGCTCCAGATCCGCAAGGGGCTGGAAGGCCGCACCGATCACCCAGAAGGGATGGCGTGAGCGAAACGGTGCAACTCGCGGTCATCGGCATCGTCATGGTTCTCGTCCAAGCCTTAGTGCTCTATGTCACGAAGTGGCAGGACGCGAAGCAGAAGCGCGCCGATCGCCAGGAGGACTACGCGCGACAGGACATCGTCGCTGACCGCGTGCGCGAGGCGGCGGTGCAGGCGCGCGTGACGGCCGATCGCGCCGAAGAAGCCGCCAAGTTGGCCTCTGCCGAACGGCTCGCGATGCATGAGCAACTCGTGGAGAACGCGGAGCAAGTGAAGAAGATCCACACGCTCGTCAACAGCGACATGACGGCGGCGCGGACGGCCGAGCGCGACTCGCTGAAGCTGTTGGTGATTCAGTTGAAGAAAAATATCAGCTCGCTGAGCGCGACGGAGAAGCGCGAGATTCTGGATGTGGAGCATCGCATCGAAGAACTGAATCAGATCCTGGCCGATCGCCTCGCCGCGCAAGCGAAGGTCGATGAGGACGCGGCGCATCAGAAACCGTAACGCTGGCCGTAAACCAAGTACAATAGAGGAACATCTATCATGCCTTCCGTGGTCCACCTGATTCTCTTGGTGCTGGCCCTCGTGTCTTTCGGGCTCAGTATTTCATCCGCGGCGGCGCCGTATTGGAACCGCTTGATCTCCATTGGCCTCACCGCGTTCATCGCGTCGATGATCACATGGTGAATCCGCCTGTCCGGTGCCTGCAATGTGGCGAGGCTGACGCCGTGGTGCAGTTTCTGGGCTGGCTGCAATGTCTGTCGTGTGCGATTCGCTGGCGCACGCGCGGGCATACCATCTTTCCGCTCATTGTCTCGGACGCGGACCTGTACGAGCAACAAAAGCTGAGCAACGCACGCCATCGCGTGGACTGTGGGCTACCGCCGTTAGTCCCACACGTGCTGAGCATGACGAAGAAAGCGATTGCCGCCAGAGCGCTCCGGCGGCGGAGGGCGTTCCATGAAGCCCCTGCATAGCATGCACCCGCCGTATGGGCCGACAGACGGGCCGCGGAAGGTTTCGCCGTTCCCGCAACAGGTCGTCTATGCGCTGGGGATCAACGGCAAGCCGTTCGTGCGGCGCTGTGCGTCCAGGACGGCGGCAGGCTTGGCGGTCATGGATCGGCACGTCGTCGCGCTCTATCGGACCCATGCCGACGCGGATCGGTGCTGTGCGCGGATTGCGCGGGCGCTCAAGGGACGAACGCCACACGCCGCCTAGCGGTCCAACTTCCTGACATGCTCCTTGAGTGTGTCCGGCAGTCCGAGCCAGTCAACGTCTGCGGCCCCGCGGGCGTTCCAGACCTGACGGAATTTCTCGGCGAGAAAGCCAGACTCTTTCCTCACCCATTCTCTATCGCGATCAGAGAGGGGCCCTCCGCCTTCATCGACGCGGAAGAGGTCACAGCCACCACGATCGTTCAGCGCCTTTATGAAAACCAGCGCGATCTGATCGAAGTCTGGCTCAGGCATGGGGGCTGATTCTACACCTGACTTTCCTCGAGTCAGTCTAATACCGCGTCGATCCTCGCGTTCCAGGCGTCGGCGCCGCAATCACAAACAGCATTTTCTCCGCCGACCATTGCTTTAGGACATCCGTCGTTATCGCAGAAGTCATGGTCGCGCTTCGACTCGCGGAGCAGCGCGGTGAGTTCGGAGACTTTCGTTTCGGCTTCTTCTGCGCGCAAGGCCAAGTCCTCGCGCGCCTCCTTACGTACCCAATGCGTCTCTACGCTTCGCCAGATCTTGTCATGTTGAGCAGCGAGTGCGGCTTCAAGCGTCTCAGCGTCTGCGGCCCCGCGGGCGTTCCAGACCTGACGGAATTTCTCGGCCACACGTTTATGACAAATCCAGTCCCACGGGTCAATGTTCTCGCCCTCCAGAACCTCTTCGGCGAGCTGATCGAAGTCTGGCTCAGGCATTCACTTCATTTCCTTCAGCTTGTCTTCTGCGCGGATCGCCCGCGTCAGGTGCTTCAGGTAAAGCGGCACCCACAGCGATGAGGTGCTTAACGTCCCATGCACATAGCCCACGACATAGACGACGACGAAGAATCCGACAAGCCACCAGTCAAACATTGGCTGAATTCTACCTCCTGCTAGGGCACGATGTCAGACGGTGTGGCTTTCTGGATCCGAAAGCGGAGCTTCGCCACGAGCGCGGCGGCCTGGGTGCGCGAGGTTTTGAAGACGGGGGCTTGCACGTCCGTGGCTGTCTTGTAGACGACGTTCAGATAGTCGTTGGCGTGGTCGGCCGCAAAGATCCCGAACGCGAAGCGTTGCACGGCATCGGGGCCACGCACCTGTGAGGTGTTCTCCACGGCGGTAATGTCCGCGAGCGGAATCGTGAAGTAGACGAAGCGCTCGTCAAAGGGTGGCTTCGTTTTCGATTTGTCTCGACACGTGTACTCCCGGCATGGATGCAGCGCGAGCGTGGTCTCGGTGAGTACGAGCATGCCCTCACGCTTTTTCGGGTGCGTCGTGTCTCCACCCTGATATTCCACGTCGGGGAAGGCCTCCCAGCCGTCGCGGGCGAAGGACTGGGCCGAGACGAGGATCGAGCTGGCGGCGAGCGACAACGCGAGGATCACGAGGCGCTTCATGCTAAGCCTTCTTTCTGGTGTGCGGTTGAGCTGTGAGATAGCCTAGTCGATCGCGTCAAGTCTCGCCAGAAACAGATCCACCAGCGCCTCCACGACCCTTGCGTGCTTTGGAGACCGGAACACTAGCCTTTGAATCTTGTCGCCGAAGTGGGGGCTCCGCCAATAGAGGAGTGAGCTTACGTTCGAAGTCCGCGATGATGGCTTGGACGGCTGCGGGGAGAGTCGGACGATGCGCCTGCTCATGGGGTGCCTCTTTGTGCCGCGCCTGCGTGACCTCCGCTTTCAGCGCCCCAAGTTGCCGCTGCGCGTGGCCCGTCCGTCTGTCGCTGTCCGCCCGGCGGTCGCTCCCTTGCCGACGTTCCGTGAGGGCGCTGTGGCCGGGCTGCATGAGCTCATACGGTGACTTACCAAAGAAATCCGCGACGCGATCCAGGTCTTTCATCTGAAACTGCCGCTCACCCTTCAAAATATCACTGATCCAGGAGCCGCTATGTCCACACCAGTCTGCTAAGTCTTTCTGGGTATGCCCCCGCTCTTTGAGCAACGCGATCACGTTTTCCGCCAGGAGACGAGTGCTTTTCATGTCCCCCTAAACTCTTACCACGGAAGGGGTTCGCGATACGCTCATTCGCTGAGCGATTTCTCTTGACACGAACTACGCGATTCGCGAATATTAGCGACATGGAAGCAGGCCCCGAACAACTCCGCGACTGGATGGACCGCCGCCAGGTCAATCAGGTCGAAACTGCCGCGATTCTTGAGCTCAACGAAGTATTCCTCTCACAGATTCTGAACCGTCAACGGCGCCCCGGTCTGGCCAATGCTGTGAAGATCGAGCGGGGTACCGGCATCCCTGCAGAAAGCTGGTTGCTTACGGAAATTCGCAACGGTGACGAAGACGAGGCGCCTGTGGCCGCTAAACGTCGGTTAGCCAAGCGGTAAGCGACATGCTGCTAGGTTTACATAACATACACACGAAGACTCAGCGACGATTAGCTGAGCGCGAAGTTCTGCGGGGAGGGCGCGGCGGGACGACCCCTCCTTGTATCCGATCCTCGCGTCCCGCGTCAAGCCGGCTATGAGGCCTATTGTGCCGCCGGTGCCCGCTCCTGTCATATCCGCAGAGCGGATCTCCAAACCCCGGATGGCGAAAGTCGATCTCCGCAAAGCGGAGCGAGACACCTGGAAAACGGACGCCGGCCGCACGGTAGATCGGGCGCGGAAACTCCTGGGGTGGAGCCTCAAAGAATTCGCCGTGGCCGTCAACCGAGACGAGCGGCAGTGTGCGCGGTGGTTCGATGGGAGTGAGCGGCCTCAGCTTGATGCGATCTTCGCCGTGTCGGCCCTGCGGCGTGTGTTCCTGATTGCCTGTGCGGAAGAAGCCGGGGATGGCGTGCTGGTGTCCACGACGATCACGATCACGAGGCGGGCCTAATGCGGGCCTTTCTCCTGAGCCAGACGGCGGTCGTGTTTCCGGGACACGTCAGGAGTCACCGACATGACCACTGATTTTTACGCGTGTGTGGATCGTCGGAGCCTTCTCATCGAGAACAGGACGTTTTTGGGAGGGATCGTGATCCACTTCCAGCCGACGTACGGAAGGGTTCTATTCACGACTCACGATGCCGTCATTCAGAACAACATCATCATCGGGGACTCGGAAGACGCAGACGATACGGCAGGGCTGACGCTGATCGTGGGCGAGAAATAACTATGCGGACCTTTCTCCTGAGTCAGACGGCCGTCTATCTCGCGCTCTTTGTCATGGGGTGCTGGTTCATCCTCTTGGCGTATTTGATCCGCGCAGAGTGGCAGGACATGAAGTCTGTCCTTCAGGATCCAGGACCACGGCTCACGAACGATCAGGTGCAGGACCGAGAGCAAGCGCGGCGGATCCACGGTGCGATTCATCAAATTCAGCGGCGGGAATACGAACGGGATCAGCACGCCCCCCACTTGCACCTCATGACGAAGAGGAAACCATGAACGTGAGCAGTGTAGCCCCCGATGTGGCGACTGCGCTGGAAGACTTCCGCATGGCGCTGGCCGATCTGATGCTGGCGATTGCGGCCGAGAAGAGTCAAGTGCAGTTGTATCGCTTGTGGCGGGCGCTGGATCCGCTGGTGGCCGAGGCCGAGAAGATCCAATCGAGTTGTTTGAAGCGCGCGGATGCGCTGATCAAGGAGCGTTAGACGATGACCCGTTCCGAGACGATTGGCCAGTTGGCGAGTGCGCTGGCGAAAGCGCAGAAGACGATGGAAGGCGCGAGCAAGGACTCCAAGAACCCGCACTTTGGATCGCGCTATGCGGATCTCGCGTCGATCGTGGATGCTTGCCGCGAACCGTTAGCCGACAACGAAATTGCCGTGGTGCAGTCCTCGAATACAGACGGTGTGCTGGTCCGCATGACGACGACATTGCTGCACAGCTCCGGGGAGTGGATCGAATCCGATCCGCTCCAGGTGCAAGGGAAAGATGCCGGCCCGCAAGCGGTGGGCTCGTGCCTCACGTATTTGAGGCGCTATCAACTGGCGGCGATGGTGGGCATTGCGCCGGCAGACGATGACGCCGAAGCCGCGGAAGGTCGTGGAGTGGGCATGAAGCCGGTCGGACCGCCGCGTCTACCGCCGTCTCAGCCACCGCCAACCAGACCGACCCAGCCAGCGCGCACGACGCCACCGCCACGGCCGATGCGTGATGATGTGCCCCCACTCACCGACAAGGATATTCCGTTCTAGGTGCGCCATGCCGATCGACGTTGTCTGTGTTGAAGCGGTGGACACCTTCCGGGGCTCGTCCTTCTGGGAAGTCACCGGCACGACTGCCCGCGGGGAATTTCTGCGGTTCACGACGAATAGTTCCTTCAAAGCCGCCCTCTGTCTCCGTTCGAAAGCCCGAGGGTTGCGCGTGGTGATCGGCTGGATGGACTCCCGGCACTACGGGAGAAACATCATCAGCGTCGCGCTCGAGGAGGAATCCGTCCATGTGGGATGACTCAGCCATCGACTGGGATCCCGATCCGCAACGAGAAGCGGAAGAGATCCGCGAAGAACGGTGGGCAGCCTTTGTCGCCTGGTGTCATGGCGATCGCCCGAAGTCGAACAGTGAATGGTCCACGCTCGTGCATTACGTCTACCTCAACATGCGCGGCCAGGAAGACTGGCACATGACGGCGATCAATCAGGAGTTGCGACAGTTCGCGGTGGAGGAAGGCTGGAGCGGCGTCCTCCGCGCGTTGTCGCAGGCCATGCATGAAGACGAGCACCAGGACCGAGGGACGGCGGCATGAAGTGGTTCGCCGTGTTTCACAGACGCGACGCTCGTCCACTGACTGATGCGGAGTTGCGTCGTGTCCTCGCCATCAGCCGAACGGCTGATGACGACACCCTCGTGCAATGTGGGACCGTCGTGAACTATGAAGACGGTGTGGCAACAGTCCAGCGGTATGGATGGCACGGCGAACGCTTACCAGACTATCTCGTAAAGCTGGACCGAGGGACGGCGGCCGTAAATGGCGATTGACTATTCAGGCTTCGCGATCCCCAAACCGGAGCCGCGGTGCGTCACTAAGCTGCGCCGGCAGAAGGTGGATGCGAAAAACGAGCGCGCCTGTCGCGAGATCGTGCGGAAGCGCGATAAGGGCAAGTGTCGGATCCCTGGCTGTACCGAACGGGCGCCTGAAGCCCATCACATCGTGTATCGGAGCCATTCGAAAGCCCACAGGTGGGATCCGGCCAATTTAGTCTCTCTTTGTGCCGATCACCACCGGCTACGGCACGCTGGAGTTATTCACATCAGCGGCAATGCCGACGAGGAAATCGTCGTCACCGGCGATATCGATCGCCTGAAATTTAGGTTATGAGGCGTCTCTTTTCGTTGCTGCGTGACGTGTGGTGTCACCTCAGGGGCCATGATGCCGTCATGGAACTAAGTCCGTGGCGTCTGCGGTGTGTGACGTGCCATCGGGTGACACCAGGATTTCACGAGACGTGGAAGGAACGGCCGTGAAGACGGCGGAGCCTCCGTCCGTCACGGCCTCGACATATGGCGATTGGGAGGTCGCCAGCAGATGTCTACATACAGCGTACACCGTGACATGACCCTCGTCTGTCGGCTAGCGGACAGACCGTTATTGGTGGAGTCGTGACCATGGCATGGGTCAGGGTCCACGACGGCGCGATGAGTCATCCGAAAGTGGTGGGCCTCATCGATTGGAAGAATCCATTTTGTCTTTGGATCTGGGGGCTCAGCTATTGCCAGCTCCATCTCACGGACGGCTGGATCCCCAAGGCGGCAATTCCAAACCCCACAGCCATGAAGACGAGTGTTCGTCTGCTGGCGGCGCGACTTTGGGAGGATACGAATGGATCGTTCTGTGTCCACCACTATCTCGACTGGAACGATGCCCGGGAGCTCGTGACGAAGAAACGGACGGAGGCCAAGACGCGCATGCAACAAGCGCGTGAGCGAAGTTCTCAACACGTTCTTAAGAGAAGTTCGCGAGAAGTTCGCGAGAACTTCTACGTCGATCGTGGTGTTAGTAGTGGATCTTCTGGATCTTTGGAAAGAGAGTCTGAGAGAAAACCTTTGCACGATCCGATGCTCGATCCGCTGATTACGGAGCGGGCTGGGCGGTTCATCGAACGCTATGAGCGGCTCTATGTAATTCATAGAAAAGGCGCGAGATACGCCGTCAAGCCGCACAAGGATTTCGCCGCCGCGGTGACGCTTTGTGCGACGTGGGACGATGCGCGGCTCGATCAACTCGCGGTCGTCTTTCTGAATTCCGATCATAGTTTCGCCGAAAGTGGGTCAAGAACCGTGTCCCAATTCCTCGCGATGGCGTCCTGGTGCGATGGAAAATTGAGCGAAGTTGAGGCCGCCGGAGGCCCGAAATGATCGACCGGGAAGCCCTCCTGAGACAGGCGGAAGTCACTCTTTCGACGGCGACGACGCCGGCCGAAGTCCAATCTGCACATCGGATGCTCAAGGCGGCGATTCGCACAACCCGCCGACAGAAGGCCGCGAGCGGGGAAGGGCTCTTAGCCAAAAGTGTCACCGAAGCGCTGCGGATCTTCGATGCGCAGCGCGATCAGGGGGTGAGCCTCGCAGACCGTGAAGCTGGGCTTGAGCGTACCTTACGCGCCTGTTGGCCCAAGGGGCGGGAGTGGAAGCATCTGTGCCAAGCGTGTGAGGATCTCGGGTGGGTCTTTAAACGCTGTACACCTGAGACGCCGTGCGGACGGCCGTTCAAGCTGCCTGGGCAACGACTGGACGACTATACCGGGCGCGGGCATTGCCTCCCGGATCATCCGTACGCTGTTCCCTGCTTGTGTTCCAAGGGGCAGGACTTCAGCCGCGGGCTGCAGGCCAAGGATCGATCACGCGGCCCTGACCTGACGACGGTCGGCAAGACGACGAAGATGTCCAGGCTGGGCCGGTGAAGCTCAGTAGTCCTGTGGTTGCCGAGGTCCAACATTTACTCCGGGAGAGTCCGAAGACGATCCAGGACTTGATCACGCGATCGGGCTACTCCCGATCAGCAATTACCGAAGCTCTTGCGTTGTTGGACACGTCTACGTCAATTGATCCAGCGAGTACTGGGGGACGGCACGCGATCCGGTACGCCCTCGACCCTGAAACATGAGACGAGCGGTCGGCGGCAAGAAGCGCGACGCCAACGAGCGGAGCATCGTGGATGCGTTGCGATCGGTTGGGGCCCAGGTTGAGTTTTGTTCTGGCGAGCGAGCGCCGGATTTGCTCGTACGGTTTCGTGGTACGTGGACACCGTTGGAAGTCAAAAGCGCGCGAGGCAAGCGAACCGCCTCGCAGCGGGAGACGCAGTACCCGGTTGTCAGGACGCCCGATGAAGCCCTTCAGCGCATTGGCGCCTGGCCCCCAATGATCTTCGCGGCGACAGGATCTACAAGCGCAGGATCTACGTCTAAATAGGTATGCCACGAGCACACAAAGTACCGATTGCGTTAAGCGCGGAACAGCAGGAGCGGTTCTGGTCAAGGGTCAATAGAAACGGGCCGCGAGGCTGCTGGATCTGGACTGGGCAGACTGACGGATTCGGTTACGGGATGATGAAATCACACCAGCGACCATTGCGCACACACCGGATCGCATGGACGTTGAGGCGTGGGGCCATCCCAGACGACAAGACGCTTGATCATCTCTGCCGCGTGCCGGCCTGCGTGAATCCTGAACATATGGCGCTCGTCAGTAACAAGGAGAACATCCTGCGTGGCGACAGCTTCTCCGCACGAAATGCGAGAAAGACGCATTGTAAGCGCGGTCATGAGCTGTGTGGAAAGAACGTCACCGTGACAAACGGGCATCGTCATTGCCGGTTGTGCGTGAAAGAGCGCAAACAGCTGTCAGAGGTTTCATGATGCCCTCATCGGCCCGTCAAGAGTTTGAATTAGCCCTCGGCCACGGGCAGGGGATCTTAGAACTCAGTACCGACTGCGTGCGGGCGATCCGGGATGCGCTGAGCGACGCCGAACACGATGAGGCGACCGGATGTGAGCCCTGTCCAGTGTGCCAGCACTACAAAGTGATTGGGCAGCCGTGCGGGTTTGTTCATGAGCCTCAGATCCCGTGACGGTACTGAGCCTTTGTGATCGGAGTGGTGTGATGGTGCAGCCGTGGCTTGGGGCCGGCTATCGGGGCGTTATTGTGGACGAACAGCACGAACGGGGTGTGCATCAGGAAGGCTTGCTCTATCGTGTCGGGTGCGACGTGCGGAAGTACGAGCCGCCACCAGCCCTGATTACATTCGCCTTCCCGCCATGTACAAATCTGTCTGTCAGCGGCGCACGTTGGTTTGAGGAGAAGGGACTAGAGGCGCTCCATGAGTCGCTCGGGCTGGTGCTGGCGTGCAAGCGGATCTGCGAGGCGTCTGGCGCCCCGTGGATGCTGGAAAATCCGGTGGGGATGCTCTCAAGCTACTGGCGCAAGCCGGACTATACGTTTCAGCCGTGGCAGTATGGGGACGCCTATACGAAGAAAACGTGTCTCTGGACCGGCGGCGGGTTCGTGATGCCGGCCGCGTGGCAGCGCACGAAGCCGGCGGGCACGGAGGCCACGATTCATTTGATGCCGCCCAGTGCCGATCGCGGGGATAAACGCAGTGTGACGCCGGCCGGATTCGCGCGGGCGGTGTTCGAGGCGAATGAGCCGCGCATCAGGATGCAGGCGATCGTACCAAACGTGGATCCGCCTGAGCCGGAGACGGAGCCAAACGTATGAAGCAGAAAGAATCGCACGTGTTGTTCGATCCGGCCTGTCAGGATTTGGCTGAACACTTCTTACAGGATGAGAAGTTCATCAACGCCACGATGGCGGTACATATGGCGCGGGTGCGCTCCTTGAGCCAAGCGATCCAGGTGGCTGTTGAGGACTGGTGTGCGGACTGTCCCTATGTGCGGCCGGAGACGGAGCCCCACCCATGACGAAAAAGCACGAAGAGACTGGGCAGACGTGCGGAACGTGTCGGCATTTCGATCATTGCGATCCGGATGACACCGACGGCCCAGACGGCTATTGTTGCCATCCGTTTCATAGCACGTGGTTTTCGCCCCACCACGAATACGGCGGCCACTGGACGGACTCCACGTCATGGTGTGACCTGTGGACGCCTGGCCCGAGTGTGTGGCGAGAAGACGTCACGGAGGCCAAGTCATGACTCCCGAGGCCCGCGTACGGTTCCAACGACTGCTCGCGGCGCATCCGACGATGGAGTTTTTCGTCCTGTCTCGCGTGGACGTCGAAACCCTGGTCACGGGGGCGGATCCCGATCCCACGGAGCGCCGCTATCCCAAATCGTGGACGTTCACGGAATACAACGAAGCGGGCGGGAAGGGCGTGATCGTCTTGGACGCCCAGCAAGCCGACGCGATCAAACGCCTGTTGGCGGGGGCGGATCCCGATCCCGCCCCCCTCCCCCCACAACTCCAAGAAGGCAAAGACGACTAGGATATGTCCATCGTTCAGTACCAGCTGAAGTTGATCTTGCGTCCGGCTCAGGAACGCCAGCTAAGGCGCTGGCTGTGGCACCTGACGGGTGTCTATAACTGGGCTGTTCGGAAGATTGAACTGGATGCGGCCGACAGACGGTACTGGTCGACGTACTCCCTCGAAGCGCTGCTCGTCGGTCACTCGCGGCGTCTCGGCATTCCGGCTCGAGTCCTTGAGCGGACGGCACGTCAAGGCCACGACGCTTGGCGTCGGTGTTTCTCGAAATTGGGCGGTCAACCGCGTCTGAAGGGACGCCGGAACCGCCTGAATAGCATCCCATTTCCAGATCCGATCGCGTTCTTTACTGGGCGGCGCGTGCGTGTCAGCGGCCTCGGGTCCCTGAAGTGTCACTATCAGGCCATTCCACCAGGGCGGATTAAGGCGAGTCGGATCGTGCGTCGTGCGTCAGGCTGGTATCTGTGCCTCTTCGTTGAAGCTGAGCCGAGAGCGATTGAGCTCAATGGGAATGGTGAGGTCGGCATCGATCCAGGCTTTGGGTCACTCCTGACGCTTTCCACCGGAGAGAAAATCGAGCATCCGCACGAATTGAAAGAGACGGCCATTCGATTGGCTCAGGCCCAGCGCGGTTATCGCAAGCGATTAACAGCACGCCTCCAGGAGCGTATCGGGAATCAACGGAAGGACAGGAATCACAAGCTATCGCGTCGGCTCGTGGCTGAGAACGCCGTGATCGGGTGGTCAAAGGACGCCCACCAGAACATCGCGAAGCGATTCGGGAAGAGTGTCGCGAGTGCGGCACATGGGCAGCTTCGACAAATGCTCGCGTACAAGAGCCGTGCAGGCGGTCGCGAGTTTATTGAAGTGCCGTCGAGAAATTCCACCAGGGCGTGTTCGGCGTGTCGGGCTCTTACGGGTCCAACCGGCTGGCGCGGCCTGAAGGTAAGGCAATGGGTGTGTGTCGGTTGTGGGTGTGAGCACGACAGGGACGTGAATGCGGCTCTGAACACCCTCATTGCTGCGCGCGGATTGCGCGTCGAGAAGCCCGGTGACGGGCCTTCAGGAATGGCCGCGTGAGCAACATGGCCAAGATCAACCTCGTCGCCCCTCAGGAACTCGCCGCCCTGCGGGCCGCGTCTCCCCAACCCGTAGAAAACAAAGACGATACATCGTTGTCGCGCAGAGGCAGAACGGGTGATGCGCGAGTCCTCCAGTCCTCCGCGAAAACCTCAACGGGAGATACGTGATCGATGATGACGGACAAAGTCGTTCTTGGCGCCTTAGCGTCCGTGTTAGCTGGGCTCGCGGTGATGTCCGCGATCAGGCGTGAGACGATATCCGCCACGATATTGGCCGTGCTCACGGTGTGTGCCGCGCTTATGGCCATCGAAGCCATTTGTCGGAGTGTGAAATGAGAGCAGGGCGGCCTCGCGAGGCTCCCTCCCCATGAGGACGTCGCCAGATACGAGGACACGATGAGGCGGCTGTGTTGCGATCACGCGGGGTGTTGTAAGTCCAGTCATGTCGACGATTCGCGCTGGTGGATCGTGACGACGGACGAGGTGATTGGCGGTGTGGGCACCGGACGGCGGATCGAGCGCCAGTTTTGTTCACTGGCCTGCCTCAGTGATTGGGCCGACGCGGAGCTGGGTAGATCGTTCCCCATGAGGACGACGCCAGACGAGCCTGAACGGCCGGTGTCAGACGCAGAGGGAAAGGGGCCATGAGATCCGCCGACTCGCCCACGCCAAAGATCGCCTGTCCGGTTTGCGGGGATCTCCAGTCCAAGGTGATCAACACCAGGCCAAGCGATACCGGCGTCTATCGCCGCCGAGAATGTCCGCGCGGCCATCGCTTCAACACAGAAGAAACCGCCCGCCCGTACGCCACCCAGCGCACGAAAGACACACGCCACCACAATAGCTAGCGCTCACATCTGGGCGCGAAGTTGCATACTTACACTGCGATCCTAGGTTCAGCGGGAGGGGTGTATTTGATGCGACTGCGCCTGTTGTGCGTCCTCATCCTCGCCTTCGTCCCTGCATTGGCCTTTGGCCAATCTCCCTGCACGTCTCCCACGCCTCAAACCATTCCGCCGACGTTTACCTGTCAGGCTGGCATCGCTCGTAGCGCCCAATTCGACTACAACGGCCTGACGACAGGCGTTGTCTTTCGGCTCCTAGTCAATGGCGCGCAGGTCGGCGCGGATGTCCCAGCGACCACTGGAACCGTCCAGGTGCAGTTCGGGGCGACGTTGCCGGCCGGGTCGTATACCGTCGTGGTCCAAGCGGTGGCTGGCTCGTCGATTGTGCCGAGTGCCCCGATCACGCTGGTGATCACCCCCACGGTCACGGCCCCCTCGAACTTGAAGATTGTCGAAGTGATTATGCGGGGGCTCGATCTCGCGGGCAATGAGCTCTGGCGGCAAACGGTTCAGACCGTGACCCTGCCATGACGCGGGAAGAGGACATCCACTGGCGCGAGGTGCTCCATCGGCAAGTGCTCAGGGAGGCGCTCGAGCACCCGCTAGCCATCAAGACGCCCGTCGTGACGCCGTGGACGGGAACCGTGTACGCCTATCGTCCTGGTCCTGGCACGCGGCAGATCCGAATCAATGGGAAGCGTGTGCGGGTGCCGGTGTAAGGGGCTCTATCGTTTCACAGAGGGAGTAGAAGACGATGTCATTCAAAGCAGGCGAGATTCTTCACACACACGATGGCAAGCGGCATCGGGTCAAGAAAGACGGGACGCTGCCGAAGCTCAGGCGCGGCGAGCACTCGTCGATTCGCGGGTTCGTGCGCGGGGCGCTGGTCGATTGCCTCACGGGTGAGGAACGGCGCGGCGACTGGCACGAGAACGTCATCACGACCTACGGCCATGGCATGGTGGTTCGAAACTATGCCGGGTTGGCGTCGTCCGCGTCGTCGGTCTCGGCGACGGTCACGTCGGACATGGGCTTTGCCCGGTTCTGGGGCATCGGCTACATGACCGAGGCGCAGTCGAGCAACTTCAGCTCCATGTCGAAGATCGACTCGACCGAGTGGCCGCTGCACTCGTCGGGCGGGTCGTCTCGCGCCACGGTGAACGCGGGCACGCAGCTCCTGGCGGGCACGTGGTCGCTGTCGCAGTCGTTCCAGTTTGCCTCCACCCACATCAGTCACGCGCAGACGGTGAACTGCATCGCGCAGTACCACACGTCGTCGGTCGGCGTTGGCACCGCGCACACGCTGGCGACATTTGCGAGCTCAACAAAAGGTACAACTCAGGCGCTCAATGTTACGTATAATCTTGTGTTCTCGACCTAAACTATTGATAACAAAGGAGTTAGCGCTGCATGGCGAAGCCGAAAGAGAAGCCGGCTACTGTGGCCGCCAACTCGTTCGATCTCGGGGTGCTGGACAACGGGCAAGTGGTGATTCAGTTCGGCGGCCTTATCCGCCAAATGGCCTTCACGCCTGAGCAAGCGAAGGGGATCGGCCTGGGGTTTATCGAAATGGCGACGCGGGCTGAGTCTCTGAGTCGGCTGAACGGGAGGATCGGCACGCACGACGTGAAGAAGAGGCATTGAGTGGAGCGACGCCAGGTGCGTGCGTTGATTGCCAAGAAGAACGGGATCATGCTCGACATTTCGTTGGGTGGCACGCCTCAGCCGCGGAGCGTGACGCTCGGGCCAACGGGCGATGTGCGGCATTCTCCCCTCAAGGTGCCGTTTCCGCTGCCTGATGCCTGTGTCCATACGGCTGTTGTGACACACGTCCTCGAATATCTCGAGCCGGGGCAGTTTTTCCACTGGTGGGATGAGTTGTGGCGGATCGTCCAGCCGTTTGGGTCCGTGTACGTGAGCGGTCCCTACGGCGGGGATGAGTCGCAGGGCTGGCTCTCCGATCCGACGCACAAGACGCGGGTGCTCGAGCAATCGTTCGCGTGGCTCGATCCGCGCACGCCGTTGTACGCCGTGCATGGGACGGTGGGGCGGAAGACGCCGAAACCGTGGTGGCCGCTGACGCTGGCGCGGGTGCCTGGGACTGGCGGGACGGTGAGCTACAACTGTCTACTCCAGAAGCGGGTCAAGGCATGAGGGCGAAGGTGCCGGGCATCTCACCGATGACGGTCGTCGAGGATGGGGCCAAGACAACCGTAGAGGAACTGGTGCGCCGTGTCTTGAAGACGCGCGCCGATCATGCGGATCTGATTCAGCAATATCACGAGGTGTTTTATAACGCGCCGCACACGTGGCAGTACACACACTTTCTCGGCGTGGGCACGATGAAGACGCCGAACGACCTCTGGATGTATCAAGCGATCCTGACGAACCTGCGGCCGACCAGCGTGATTGAGACGGGCACGTATGCGGGTGGCTCGGCGCTCTGGTACGCGTATCTGATGGACATGCTCGGCATCAAGCAGGGGAAGGTCTTCACGGTCGACTTTGAAGATCATCGCAAGGCACTGCACGTCCAGCATCCGCGCATCACGTTTCTCGCTGGAGATTCAGTCAATCCCAACCTTGTGGCGGCGATCAAAGACGACATGCCCGCGGGGCCAGTGCTCGTGAGCCTCGATTCGGATCATGCGGAGGCGCACGTGCGGCAAGAGTTGGAATTGTATGCGCCGCTTGTGCCGGTTGGATCCTGGCTGGTCTGCGAAGACACGAATATCGGGTGGGCGGACGCGGCACACGAGATCACGTTCGACGGGCGGAATGCCGCCTGTTCGTGTGGCGCGGTATTTCTGCTGAGCGATGAACTGCACAACAAGGTGCCATCGGGGCGCATTCGAGACGGCATGCAGACGTTCCGGTGTCCCAACGACAAAAGTGACCGCGGCGCTCGAGGCGGGCTGCAGGACTATCTCGAGGCACATCCCGGCGAGTGGCGGCAGGACATCATGGCCGAGCGCTACCTGTTGACCATGCATCCAGGCGGGTGGTTGCAACGCATGGCGCCGTATCAGGAGGCCGCGTGAGCACCGATGTCCTCCCCACGATGATGAAGGTGCTCGATCCCGAGACGCGGACGCGCGACGAGATCACGGCGTCGCTGCGCGCGCACAACGACTTGATCTTCCAGTTCTCCAAGGCGTGGTATGCGTCGCCTTACACGTTCCAGGCGACGCGCGTGCTCGGCCACGTGGCGTGCAAGATCCCGTTTGATCTCTGGATCATGCACGACCTCTTCTGCCAGTACCGATTCCAGACCGTGGTCGAGTGCGGGACAGCAGAGGGTGGCGCCACGCTGTGGTATGCGACGCTCATGGACCTGCTGCAGATTGACGGCGGGCACGTCTACAGCATCGATATCGACGATCAGCCGGCGCGGCCGGTACATCCGCGCATCACGTACCTGCATGGCAGCAGTCTCGATCGGGCGATCGCGGCGTCGATTCCCTCTCGAGGGGCGACGCTTATCAATCTCGACAGCAATCACGTGGCCGGGCACGTCTTGGCAGAGCTCGAGCTGTGGGCACCGCGTGTCCCGGTGGGCGGCTGGCTGGTGGTGGAGGACACGAACGGCACGCCGATCGTCAAGGATCCAGCAACCGGGCAATTGGTCCCAGTCGAAGGTCCGTACGCGGCGGTGATGGAATACCTGGCAAAGCATCCCGGCGAGTTCCTGCGCGACGTCGTGTGCGAGCGGTACTGGCTGACGATGAACCCAAGTGGGTGGTTACAGCGGAGCGCCCCATGTCCCTCGTAGTCTCGATCCTTTGCCCCTCACGTGGGCTGCTCGAGACGTTGTCGAACATGCTGCAATCCTTGCTGGCAACGACGGCCGAGCCGGGGCGGAACGCCGAGCTCATCGTCAGGCTGGATGATGACGATCCAGATCTCGCGGCGCGTCAGGCGTTGCTGCGTCGCTTTGGCCTGGACTTTCCCACAAAGGTAATCACGGGGCCGCGGGCGTGGATGGGCGTGATGACACTCCAGATGGCGAGTGCTGCTCATGGGTCGCATCTGTGGCTCTTGAACGACGACATTATCCACCAGACGCCGTGTTGGGATCGGCTCGTGCGCGAGGCCACGACGGAGCGGCCGACGCATACCTTCTTTCCCGATGATGGGCTCTTCGGCTCGCAACTGGCGTGCTTCCCGCTCATCCCGAAGGTGCATTGGGACGCGACCTACGGCTTCGGCGTGGCGCGGTACGAACGCTACCTGATCGACAGCATCATCTCGGACGTGTACGACGCGCTTGATGGGCTCGGGCGGTTGGTCTACTTGCCGCAGTGGAAACTGCAGCACCTGAACGCGCATCCGTCCAGCGAGATCGACCCGCGCTGGTTCCACCGCACCGCTCAGAACGGCCGTGTCTACCAACCGGCACGCCCGGATCTGCTCCTGCGAGACGAGCAGCGGTACCTTGCGCATCTGACCGAACGTCCACGCCTGATGGAACAGATTCGTGCGACGGATGGGGCGCATGTCTAAGCGCCACGGCAAGCCGGCCATGTTGGCGCTGACGCCTGTCCATCCGAAGCCGGGATCGGATTCTGTGCAGGTCCTGTTGGGCACGCCGACGCTGGGCCTTGTGCGGATCGAGTGGTACAACGCGATGGCCGGCATGGTGACACCGCCGAACTGGTCGCTCGTGCGCTCGACGCCGATGGGCTACACGGTGGCCGATGCGCAGAACCTGCTGGTTGACACGATGCTCAAGGGGCCGTTTCGTGCGCTCATCTTGATCGAGGATGACACGTGCCCGCCGGCCGAGACGATTCTGGTGTTCGATCGGTGGTTCTGGAAGATGGAGCGCAAGAAGGCACCGCCTGTTGTCTCCGGGCTGTATCACATCAAGGGCTCGGCCGAGGTACGCAAGGGGAAGAAGGGCGGTATTGAACTGTTGGGGCCGGAGCCGTTGGCGTATCGCGGCGGCGGGACGCGGGCCTATCGGGATTGGAAGTACGGCGATGTGATCTGGGTGAGCGGAGTGCCGACCGGCGCGTTACTACTGCATCGGTCGATCCTCGAGGCCTGGGCCAACCATCCAGAGGTTGAGACGTATCAAGTCCCTGGCTATCCGTTCCCGATCAAGCGGATTTTCCAACAACCAGCGCGGGTGTGGGTGGAGGCGGATGGCGGAACGCACGTCGCGTCTGGCACGAGCGACCTCTGGTGGAGTGCCGAGACGATCAAGCGTGACCTCTTGGCGAAAGCTGGGTGGCCGCAATATCAGAAGAAGGAATTCCCCTACATCATTGACACCAGCCTCGTCTTCAAGCACGTGGATCGCGCATCGGGAGTGCTGTATTAATGGCTGATCTTGCGGCACGCGTTGGTGGGTTCGGCGTCACGTTGATCCCGAAGCGTGCGTATCGGACCGTGTTTGCGTCCACGGAAAATCCACTCAGCGAAGGGGGGCTGTGGGTCAACGGCGGGTCGCCCTCGATCTTCTCGAACATGCGATCGACGCCTGGCTTGGCGTTCGGGACGATGCAGGGGGCCTCGGTGCCGCCGTACATCGACAGCACGGCGGTGCTGGCCGGTGCCTGGACGCGCGCGCAGACGGCGGCTGGCCGTGTCTATCGCACGGGCACGCCGGTGGATTATCAGGAAGTCGAGCTGCATCTCTTGACGACGATCACGGACACGGCCATCACCGGCTATGAATTTACGTATTCCGTCACGAGCAATCCCTATGTGGAAATTCACAAATGGCTCGGCGGGAACGGGAACGTCAATCAATTTCCGCTGGTGACGAGTGGCACGCTCGGCGCGGCGTTAAAAACGGGTGATTGGGTCAAGGCCACGGTGGACAATGCGGGGTTGCTGAGCCTCTACGTGGACAGTGGCAGCGGGTACGCCCTCATCATTTCTGGCACGGATACGACCTACACGTCAGGTGCGCCCGGCCTCGGCCATTGGAACAACAACGGCGGGGCGCCTGGCACCAATAGCGAGTTTGGGTTCACGGAATTCTGGGCACGGACCGAGTTCTGATTGTAGGGTAACGCATGGCTTTTTCCACGGTCCAAATTCCATCGGCCCCAGGCCAAGGCGCGGCCGTGACCACGCTCAGTAAGGCGTTCACGTCGAATCCCACGCCTGGGAATCTCGTGCTCGCGATCTTTCTATTTATCGACGATGCGGATACGACGGCGACGAGTCTGGCGATCAAGGACGGGAACAACAACAGCTTTACGATTACGCCGAATAGTCCGAGCAATGCCCGACCGACGACGGCTGGGGTGATTTATTTTGCTTACATCCTCTCGGCGCCAGGCAACGCGGAGAAAACAATTACGGCCACGTGGAGCAATGCGCCGCTGCTGTGCTCGTTGTGGGTGATGGAGTTCGCGTACGCGGGCGGCACGGCAGCGTTCGGCTCAGACATCACGGGCACGGGCACCACCGGCGCGCCGATCAACACGCCGACGATCACGGTCACGGGATCAAACACGTTGCTGATCGCAGCCGGGCTCTCAGACCATCAAGTGTCGTCGGTGGACAGTCCCTGGGTGCAAGTCGCGGCGGGCACGGGCAATCAGTTCTCGGAAGGCATCGGTTACATTCTCGCGGCGTCGGCCAACCAAGCGGTCGCCATGACGCAGAACCAAACGAGCGGGTGGGATTCGATGGGCATGGCGTTGAGCTTCACGCCGACAGGCGGCGGTGATCTGAGCGCGGTGGTCGGGGCGCCGCGTGGTCGAGGGCAAAGCGCCATCTCAGCGTGAAGGCATATGGACGAACAACCTGTCGGCGTGAGCGAGGAACTGAAAGCAGAACTAGTCGACTGCATCCCGAGGGTGGCCGTGCCACGAGACGAGCTGATCGCCCTGCTCGATCGACTGGATCGTGCGCAGCGTCTTGAACCGCACAGCCGGCTGATGGCGGACGCCGTGGACGCGATGAAAGTGTGGTTGAACTCCTAAGATAGATGGCCGTTACCCAGTCGCATTATCGCTTCGGGATCAACGAACTCGCCGAGTCCACGCACGGCTGGCACGCCGCCGAGGACGCGAATCCGGCGTTCGGGGCAATCCCGGTCAATACGACGTTCTTGTTGCGCTTCACGCTCCAGAGCACGGGCGTTGCGCAGAACAACACGGATCCCGAATTCCAGTACCGCAAGAACGGCGGCACGTGGACGCAGATCACGACCAGTACGTCGAACGTCAAGGCGGTGACGCCGTCGTGTTGGGCGGATGCGGCGAACACGACGCAGCGACTCTCCGGGACCGGGACGTTCATCGGGGCGACGGGCTGCACGGTCGACGGCATCGCCGGCGGGGCGTCGTTCGACATTCCAGCCAGCGGCAACGGCGAGACGGAGTGCGCGCTGCAGCTCGTCGGCGCGGATCTTGTGCCCGGCGATTTCCTCGAATTTCGGCTGACGCGCGACGGCGCGGTCCTGATTGACACGTATTCGGTGACGCCAGCCTTAGGCATCCCGCTGGCGCCGGCCGTGACCCCGTCCGAGTCGTTCCGGTTCCTGGACGCGCTGGTCGGCGCGGCCGTCGGCGTGGCGCTGTCGGTCGGCATCTCGGGTAACGGACTCTTCGGCGATACGTTCAGGCTCTCAGATCAAGTCTCGGCCGCGCTCGATCCGCCGAGCAACCTGTCGGTCCAGGTCGCAAGCGAGCAGGTTCGCGTTCGGGATTGGGTCTTCGGCGCGGCGCGCAACACACAGGTTGACGACGCGGCGGGTCTTCTTGAACCGCCGCTGCACCTGGCAGAGCAGGGCCCGTTCGTCCTGCTCAACCCGCCGATCGAGGCGAGCGTTAGCGACAGTCTGAAGGTGGCTGACGAGCCTCCCGTAGGCGCCATCCTCAGCAATGATCTCTCGCGAGCCATCACGAATGACACGCTGAAGGTTGCAGGCGGCGGATTTGCGGAGCTGATTGAGTTTGCTGAGCAGCTCAAGATCGCCGATCAGGTGATCGCGGCGTTCGGGGCTGCGGACCTGAGTCGGGCGGTCGCCGATGACACGCTGAAGGTCGCGGATAGCGTCGTCAATCGGTTCCTTGATCCGCTGCAAGTAGGACCGTCCGATTCGCTCAAGGTCGCCGATATTGTCCTCGGTCCGACGCTGGACCCAGAGCAGATATCGATCAGTGACTCCCTGAAGGTCGCCGACGTCGTCACGGCTGGGCTGGACTCGATGTCGGCCAATCTGGCCGATAGCCTGAAGGTTGCGGATGTCCTTGTCGGCCCAACGCTTGACCCTGAACAAGCCAGCCTGACTGACTCTCTAAAGGTCTCGGACACGGTCACGGCTGCCGTGGCCGGCGGCGGGGACTTGACGACGTCGCTGTCGGACAGCCTGAAGGTCAGCGGTAGTGGCTTCGCTGAGCTGATCGACTACGCCGACTCGCTCAAGGTGTCCGATTCGGTCACGGCGCAGAAGGCTGGCGATCTGGTGGTCGCTGTGGCCTCCGACGTGTTCCTCGTGTCCGATGTGGGCCAGGTTGAGCTGTCCCATGACGACACCCTTCGCATCGCCGATGTCCTGACTGTTGCCATCGACCCAGAGCTGGCGTCGCTGTCTGATTCGTTGAAGGTTGCCGATCAGGTGACCGCGGCGCTCGTTGGGGATCTCAGCCGTGCGGTCGCAGACGATTCCTTGAAGGTTGCTGACAGCCTCTCGGCCACGCTCGATCCACTCCAGGCAGCACCGTCTGATTCCCTGAAAGTCGCCGATCTCGTCGTCAATCGCACGCTTGACCCTGAGCAAGCCTCGATCGCCGATTCGCTCAAGGTGGCCGATGCGGTGCTCGGGCCAACGCTGGACCCTGAACAGACGGTCCTCTCGGACTCGCTGAAAGTCGCGGATCAGGTGACGGCGTTACTCGACGCGATGGCCGTCAGTCTGACGGATTCGCTGAAGGTCGCTGACAGTCTGACCGCGTCGCTCAACCCAGAGCAGACAAGCCTTTCAGACGCACTCAAGGTCTCAGACGAGATTTTCGCGTCTGTCGGTGCTGGTGCCTCACTGACGGACAGCCTGAAGGTCGCAGATGCTGTCTCAGCCACACTCGATCCTGAGCAAGCGAGCGTTTCTGACAGTCTGAAAGTTGCCGATTCCATCGCCGTCTCCGTTGACCTGTCAGCCTCATTCACGGATGGGCTGAAGGTCGCGGATGTTCTGACCGTCGAGTCGCTCGGTCTGTCGGCCTTGCTGACGGACAGTCTGAAGGTGGCCGATCAGGCGTTCGTCTCAATGGGCAACACGTTGTTTGTGTCCATTTCCGATGGGCTGAAGGTCTCGGACACGGTTGTCGCACAGCTCACGCCACTGCTGGGCACACCCCTCGATGATGGTCTCAAGGTCGCAGACGCGCTCTCGGCGTCGATCACGCCGGAACTGGCCACGCTCGTCGATTCGCTGAAGGTCTCGGACCAGATCGTGGCCTTGCTGGGCGGATTCCCGGCGAACTTGCTGGTCGCCGAGTACGTCGTGGTGCCGGCACAAGATCGGTGGTTTGTGGTTGAGGTACCCAGTCGCGTCTTTGTGGTGGAGGGCGCATGACCCGACGACCTGGCGATCTGATTGTCAAAGACCCGAGCTCCATCGAACCGCAAGGCATTGACTGGACGGCCTATTTAGCAGAGCTTGGGGCTGGCGTCACCATCACCACAAGCACCTATGCGGTCAGCCCAGTCGGTGGAATCACCCTGTCGAATGCGGCCATCACGGCAGGCAACCTCAAGACAGAGGTCATGTTAACGGGCGGCACGGTTGGGGTGCGCTATACGATCACGAATCACATTGTGACGTCCAATACCGTGACGGATGAGCGCTCGTTCGATGTGCTGGTGGAGGATCGATGAGCCCAGTGCAAGGCGGAGAAAGGATGCGCGGATCGGTCACGCCTCGAGGCCGAGAACTGATGCAGGCCATTCAAGAGGCGGAACGCGTCCTGTCCGAGATTTGGCGTGAGCCGTTTGAGCACTACGCACCAGCGGAGCGATTGCGGTGGTCTTTGCGACAAAGCAAAGCCGCCAAGGTCTATGCCGCGTTGTGCAGACAGGTCTAAATGTGGTCGCTCGATGTCGTGGCAACGCATGGCTGTAAGGTTTCCGTGGAGGTATGGACAATGCCGATGGCTCCGCTGCGTCCCTGTCGTACGTGTGGCACGGTCGGCTGTCACCAGCACGTGAAGAAGGCGTGGGCGCCTTCGCGTCCGGTCCCACGGATCCGTGGCAGCAAGCTCCAGCACCTTCGGGACAGGCTCTTCACGCGCCAGCCCTTGTGTGTGCTGTGCTTAGCCAAGGGCCGTACCACCTTGGCCACCATCCGGGATCACATCGTCAACCTGCAGGCTGGCGGGACAGACACCGACGACAACACACAAGCCGTCTGTGCCGATTGCCACGCCGCGAAGACACAACGCGAAGCACTCAATGGCCGGGGGGGATCTGTATGTTAATCAGGACAGCCCTCCGAAAC
>Ga0207712_10000291_pt1 | contig 47334 bp, 42 predicted proteins | sample KBSS44metaG_FD_184402 | JGI IMG/M metagenome (GOLD analysis project Ga0207712, IMG submission 184402) | Switchgrass rhizosphere microbial communities from Kellogg Biological Station, Michigan, USA - KBS S4-4 metaG (SPAdes) (version 2) | ecosystem: Host-associated > Plants > Roots > Rhizosphere...
GAAAAACATGCCGACTTCCATATTCCGACGACGGTCGACGACTATCGCGCGGTCTATCGCGCGTACCTCGCCGATCCCGATCTGCAGGATGCACGCGCCTACTTTCCGTTCGTGGCCATGTGGGACAACCACGAGTTCAGCTGGCTCGGCTGGCAGAGTCTGCAAATATTCGACGGCAAGACGCTGCCACGGCAAACGCGCAAAGTCGCCGCGATGCAGGCGTGGTTCGAATACCAGCCCGCACGCGTGAAGAAGCCGAACCCGTCGCTGGAACGTTTCGCTGCGCCCCACGTCGTCGATGCCCCGATCAATCGCTTCGACGAAAACGGCATGGGCCAGGAGCCGAACAATCTCGCCGCGCTCGCGAGCCTCACCGGCTATCGCGCGCTGCGCTGGGGCCGTCATGTTGACCTCATCGTCACCGACCAGCGCAGCTATCGTTCGGAGGATCCGACCGGCGACGATCGCGCGGATGTTTTCTCGAGCAAGGATTTTCCGAACCTGCTGCCGCAGGAAATGCAGGAAATTCTCGATGCCGGCCGCACGGCTAACGGCGGCAAGCCGCCCGCGACGATTCGCTTCGGCGACAAGGATGTCGCGAACTATCGCAAAGACAAACCCGCACAAACGATCCTCGGTGCCACGCAGAAAAAGTGGTTCCTCGATCGACTCAAGACATCGAACGCGACGTGGAAAATCTGGGGCAACACGACCGGCACGCTCGACTGGCGCGCCGATCCGCAGAACCTCCCTGCAGGCCTCACCAAGCCCTGGCCCGGCGCAGGCTACGCCGGTTTCGGCGGCGGCGATCACGGCAGCGCGTACGTCGAGCGAGCGCAGATCTACGACTTCGTCGCGAACGAGGGCATCACCGGATTCGCCACGGTCGCGGGCGATCGCCACAGTTTCTGGGCCGGACTTGCCGCCAAGGCGTTGCCGCCGCAGAAATTCGAACCGGTGGGCATCGCGTTCGTCACGGGATCGATCTCGGCGCCCGGACTCGTCGAATCTCTGGAGCACAAGTTTCCGAAAGACCACCCGCTGCGCCCGCTATTCGTTGCCGATCGCGGCGGACCCAAGCCGGAGCCCGCGGTCAACATGCTGCTGCGGCACGGCGTGCGCAGTTGCCTTGAATATTCGAAAAGCGGCGATATTGGCAAAGCGCGCGCGCTATCGAATCCGGACAATGCTCCGCATCTGCGCTTCATCGACATGGGCGGGCATGGCTACACCGTCGTGCGCGCGAGCGCAGACGCATTCGAGACCGAATTCGTCTGCATCCAGCGACCCGTCGAAAGCAACAATGCAGCAGATGGCGGTGCGCTCGTCTATCGCGTCAAACACCACGCACCGCTGTGGAAAAAAGGCGAAGCGCCGCAACTGGAGCAGCACATCATCGAAGGCGATCCGAAACTTTCGATCTGAGACCATCCCAAAATGGGCCGGGCTCGTTTAAGGACTGTGCGGATCAACTGACTCTTTTATCGTCGATCGAAAGCAAGCGCACACTCGCCTCGAATTCGTCAGTCGCGATCCTCGAATCCGACCGAGAGCATACCGACGTACAGCACCGATAAGGCATTCGCGTATTTTTTGTCGTCGCTGCGGTAGGTACCCTCGCCCAAAGGGAACCCGGAAGCATGCGCTCCATGCGTCAGGCCGATCGATTTCGGCGGAAAACCCCGAGTCATGGCGTCCAGCCGTCCGCCATGCCAGTCGATGATTGCGCCGCCGTAGTCCCAATCCAGTCCCGTGTAGCTGATCGGTGCGCCATTTTTCGCGACGAGTTCCGCGAGAGTGACGCCGACGCGCAGACCGTTGTCGAAATGCCAGCGCGATTTGTCGCCGATCACGCGGATCGAGCCGATGCCGCGCTGGTTCGCCTCGTCGGCGAAAAATATTTCCGCCCGGCGTTGCGGATCACCGCCGAACAAGACAATGCCGTTGAACTCCTCGCCCTCCGCACCGGCAAGCTTGCTCACGCGCACGTTGTTCGGACCGAAGCGGCGGCGCAGATTCTCGAGCGTGACTTTGGCGTGGAAAGACCCCGGCAGCAGATAGGTGCTGTCGGCGTTGAGATCGGCGGGCGTGGCGTCTTCCCAGAGTTTGACGCCCTGCAGCGATGCCGAGTGCCGTACTTCGTCGGACTCGCTCGCCACGGGCGGCGCCGCGATGGCGAACGAACACACGCAAACCGCGGACCAGCCCAGCAACCAAAGTCTCGGGCGTTTTTCGTTCCAGCTTTTCATTTTATCCCCCTGATATTCTGCGCGATCCATTGTCCAGGAAACCGGTGTCGGAAACTGGGGAAAGTCCATTCTGCTCCCCTGCTTTATTCCGATATGCGCGGGCCGGAGTCGATGTGTTGGTGCTTAGGGATAGTTTAATCCGCCCTGAGTTTCCCGCCCGCAGTTTCGGCCGGCCGAAAGCACGGTTGAATTTCCTATACCATGGACGTTCGTCGCTTCGGTTTCCGCCATCCGGACCAGCAATGAGGGGACACACGCCATGCGCAAGTTGTTCGTCCTGATTGTTCTTAACCTCCTCGGCCTCGCCTTCGCGACCTCGGGCTGGGGCGCCGCTTTCACCTTCAGTACCGGGCTTCCGGACGGGCGCATGGCGACCGGCTCGCAACCGAACGGGGTAAGCGTTGTGGAGAGCGAGTCGGCCGACGACTTTGTCCTCACGTCGCAAACGACGATCACCCAGGCGAGCTTTTACGGCCTGCTTCCGACGACACCCACGGTGTCGTACGTTGGCGTCGAAATCTATCGCGTCTTTCCGCAGGACTCGACGAACCCGCCGTCGGGGAACGTGCCGACCCGTGCCAACTCGCCTTCGGACGTCGCGTTCGACACGCGTGACAGCACGACCGGGAATCTCACGTTCTCCACCTCAGCGCTGGGGCCGTTTACCGTCGCGAACACCGTCGTGGCCGGCGGCATCCACAAGGTGCCGAACCAGACCAACGGCGGCACCGGCTCTGCGTCCGGCAACGAATACCGCTTCGACGTCACCTTCACGACGCCGATTGTGCTGCCAGCCGGGCACTACTTCTTCGTGCCGCAGGTTGCGTTGAGCAGCGGCAGCTTCCTGTGGCTCTCCTCGCCCAAGCCGATCCCCGTATCAGCCACACCGTTCAGCAACGATCTGCAAAGCTGGACGCGCGACGCCAATCTTGCCCCCGACTGGCTTCGCGTCGGCACCGACATCGTCGGCGGCACCACGCCACCGACGTTCAACGCCGCCTTTTCGCTCAGCGGCACGTCGGTCACGTTGATCGCCGTGACGCCTGCGAACATCACGGCGCAGGAAGGCGTCAGCTTCAACGGTCCGGTCGCGAGCTTCACCGACAGCGACTCATCCCAAAGTAGCGTTGCGAATTTTTCCGCGACGATCGCGTGGGGCGATGGCACGACGAGCGCGGGCACGATCACATCGGGCGCGACCTTCGGCGTGACCGGAACGCATACTTATGCCGACGAGGGCAACTTCACCGTCACCATCACAGTGACGGACTCCGCAAACCAGACCGGAAGCGCGACCGGCAGCGCGACTGTCGGCGAAACCGACGCGCTCAGCGGCACGCCGCTCACGATCAACACGACCCAGTTCGCTCCTTTCTCGGGCGCGGTCGCGAACTTTTCCGATACCAACACGGGCAACCCGGCGAGCGACTTCGTCGCGACGATCAATTGGGGGGATGGCAACACGACGGCGGGAACGGTCAGCGGCAGCGGCGGTGCGTTCGTCGTCAGCGGCAGCCACACGTATGTCAGCGGCGGGACCTTCCCGGTAACGGTGACCCTGAGCGATGATGCGCCCGGCACGGCGACGGCCACGGTGATGAGCACCGCGACGGTTGCGAGCGCGCCACTGCGCGAGGCTCCGATGCTTCGCGGGTTCGAACTGCTCGCCCTGACCATCGCGCTTGGTGCGTGGGGATCGCTGCTGTTACGGAGCCGCCTCGTGATCCGGAAATCGCGGAGCTGACAATCCCGTTACCGCAGATTTAGATCGCCGCGGTTACGACGATCTCGACCTTCCATTCCGGCTTCGCGAGTTTGGCCTCGACTGTCGCGCGCGCGGGCGCGTTGCCGGGCACGACCCACGCATCCCAAGCGCGGTTCATGCCGGCGAAATCCGCGATGTCGGCGAGAAAAATCTGCGCACGCAGAATGCGCGTCTTATCGCTGCCTGCTTGCGCGAGCAAGGCATCGATCGCGGCCAGTACTTCGCGCGTCTGCCCTTCGATGTCGAGACTCGTGTCCTCCGGCACCTGCCCGGCCAGATAGACGATACCGTTGTGGATGCTGGCCTCGGACATGCGCGGGCCGGCGTCGATGCGTTGGATCATGGGATTCCTGTCATTCGTTGCGTTGAGTGGACTGCACTGACCAAGTATTTGAAAGTCTACCCTGACCCCGGTTTCGTACTCCCCAGCAATCGACTGGCGATGTTCTTTATCACGGCCTTGCTTTCCGGGGTTACCGATGCGTTGGTAAAGACCACAGCGGCGCTGCGTTTCTCGGGGTTCATATAGACCGCCGTGAACACGCCGGGGTCTCCGCCCCAATGCTCCGGTCGCGTGATGCCATCCAATTTCGCGGCCATCCAGCCGAGACCTTGTCCGGTCAACCAATCAGGCAATCCTTTCGGCGTGTGCATTTCCAGCATCTGACGTTGCGTGGTTTCATCGAGGATGCGGTGGCCGGCGGCCGAACCGCCATTGGCGCAGGCCGCAACGAACTGGGTGAAGTCCGCTACGGAGGATCGCAGCATGCCTACCGACCAATCCGGAAAACCGACCGACGGAACCGGTTGGAGCTTGCCGTCCACCATGTCGTAAGGCGTGGCGCGCAGCGCTTCGGGAGTATCGCGGATCGTCCAACTCGTGTGCCTCATGCGCAACGGCGCAAATATCTGCTTGCGCGTCTGCTCGCGCATATCCTCGCCGCCGATCCGGCTCGCCAGATAGCCGAGCAGCGCGTAGCCCAGATTGCTGTAGCTCCAGGTCGTGCCTGGCGATTCGCTCGAAAAGCACGCCCGGGAGGTACAGTATTGTTGGCCGGGAAGCAGAAAACTCTTCAGGAAATCACCGATAGGTTGCGTCGCATCGGTTCCGCTCTGGCGAGAATCGTGCTTGTAGTACTCCTCGTCCGAAATGCTCGAAACGTGCATCAACAGGTGGCGGAATGTGATTGGAACGTCCGCATGGCTGGGATTCGCCAGTGCGAAATCCAAGTGCGGCGCGACCGGATCATCCAACCGAATCCGTTGCTGTTCGACCAATCGCATCACCATCGTCGCCGTCACGATCTTCGTCAGTGAAGCGATATGGAACATCGTATCGGTCGAGACCGGGCGGCGTGTCTGCACATCCGCGAACCCGTAGCCTCGTACCCAGCGTGCAACGCCGTTTTCGGCGAAACCTGCGGCCAACCCTGGGATGTTGGCTTTTTTCATTTCTCGCAGAATGAAGCTGTCCATGCTTTCTATCTGGGGTGCGCGGCCAAAGCACGCGCCCGCTGCCGTGGCGGCGAGGCCAGCAATCAGAAACTTGCGTCGTTGCGGATTCACATCCCACTCGCTGGTGCGCATTATTTTTGTCATTCCCGGATAGAAGAAAGCTTGAGTCTGTTAGACTATTATGTAGGCACCTACATATATGCAATAGGACAGAAGTCACCCTTGCCCTGAAAACCACGTCGGGGAAAATTCTCCTGAGAATCGGCCGAGACCTACAATGCGCAAGATCCAAGATCCACTCAGTCACGGCCTTGCATGCAGGCACGCGGAGGGAAGTCGTTTTCCATGAAAGACCACGTGCGAAAATATGGACCGGCCGCGATTGGCGGGCGCTTGCGCCGATTGTCTGAAAGCATCGATGAAGATGCCCGTCGGATTTACGCCGAGTTCGGTGTGTCTTTCGAGCAGCGCTGGGTAGGAGTGTTGTACGAACTGGTGCAAGACGGCCCTTTGAGCGTCGGCGAGCTAGCGGCGCGATTGGGGATCACTCATGTCTCGGTCAGCCAGACGCGCCAGTCCCTGGAGCGCGCGGGCATCATCACCGCCGAAGTCGATTCGTCCGACGCCCGGCGACGCCAATTGAAGCTGACAGTCAGCGGAGCCAAGCTCGTTCGCCAACTCAAGCCGCTGTGGCAAGCGCTTGATCGAGCCGCCGTCGAGCTGAACAACGAAGCGCAGGATGTCATCTCCGCCTTGGACCGTCTCGACGACGCTCTGGCTCGTCGATCTCAATTCGATCGCATCCGCGACCAGCTCAAGCAGACGTAAACCGCGGGGTCAGAGTCGACTCTACCGAAAATTCCTGCGCACGGCTGCGCTTGGCAAATATCGGACACATCTGCGATTCGAGATACTTCGTGCCGTTTCCTGCAATCGCGGACAGAGGCTATGGCACTCTGATTCCATTTAATATGATAAATCTTATGATATAAAAACGCTCCACAGACCTCCGATTCCGGGACTCCACTCGCGCCATGAAAAACTTTGTTCGGTTTGCCGCGGTTCTGTTTTGGGCACTGGCGGTTGGCGCCGCGAAAACTGCATTCGCGGCCGGTGCCACCGAAGCGCAAATGGTGGTGCATGTCGATCAGCCGGGGCCGGTGATCCATCGCGAAGTCTATGGCCAGTTTGCCGAACAACTCGGCCGCGGCATCGACGAAGGCATCTGGGTCGGCGTCGACTCGCCGATCCCGAATATTCGCGGCTACCGCAAAGATGTCGTCGAGGCGCTCAAAGCGATCCACGTGCCGGTCGTTCGCTGGCCCGGCGGATGCTACGCCGACGAATATCACTGGCGCGACGGCATCGGACCGCGCGCTCAGCGACCGGTACGACCGAACCAGTCCTGGGGCGGCGAAGACCGCAACGTGTTCGGCACGCACGAGTTCATGGATTTCGCCGAGTTGATCGGTGCGGAAACCTACATCGGCATGAACGTCGGCAGCGGGTCAGCGCGCGAAATGGCCGACTGGCTCGAATACGTGACCACGAACGGAAAATCGAGTCTGGCGCTCGAACGCAAAGCGAACGGTCGCGACAAGCCGTGGAAGCTCGACTATGTCGGCGTCGGCAACGAGGCTTGGGGATGCGGCGGGCACATGCGTCCCACCTACTACGCCGATCTCTATCGCCAGTTCGCGACGTTCGTTCGATCGTCTTCGGGCACTGCCCTCTCCCGGGTCGCCAGCGGCGCCAACGCGGACGATGTCGCCTGGACGGAAGGCGTGTTGTCGGTTGCTGCGGAGCTCATCGACGTATACAGCGTGCACTACTACACGCTGCCGAGCGGCGAATGGAAGCACAAGGGTTCGGCCACGGCATTCGGCGAAGCCGACTGGATCGCGACGCTGCGCAACGCCCTGCGCATGGACGCGATCATCAACATGCACGCCGCGATATTGGACAAATACGATCCGGCCAAGCGCATCGTGCTCGCCGTCGACGAATGGGGCACCTGGTACGACAGCGAACCGGGCCAGTCGCCGCTGTATCAGCAGAACAGCCTGCGCGACGCATTGACCGCGGCCGTCACCTTGAACATCTTCCACGCCCATGCCGATCGCGTGCGCCTGGCCAACATCGCGCAAATGGTCAACGTTCTGCAGTCGATGATACTGACCGAGCGCGAGAAGATGGTGCTGACTCCCACCTATCACGTATTCGACTTGTACAAGGTTTTCCAGGACGCCACCGCGTTGCCGTTCGAGCTGCAGGCACCCGACTACGCGCTCGGCGCGGTGAAAGTGCCGGGGCTGCATGCCTCCGCGGCACGCGACGCGAGCGGCGGCGTGCATATCGCCCTCGTCAATCTCAATCCCAATCAGGCCGCGGAGCTCAAGCTGCAACTGAAGGGATTCGCGCCGAAGCAGGTCAGCGGCCGGCTGCTGACCGCGGCCGAGATCACCTCGGTGAATACCTTCGACAAAGGCGGCACGGTGCGCCCTTCGACGTACTCGGGTGCCTCGCTGCAAAGTCAGGGAGCTGTGCGCGCGACTCTGCCCGCAAAATCGGTCGTCGTGCTCGATCTCAAGTGAGACTGCTCGATCACAAGGTCAGGTTGCGAATGATTTCCCAATGCGCATCCGAGGTCTGTCTCCACACGGTCAGGAAGTGTCCCGAGGTTGATTGAAGTGTTCCGTCGGCGGTCTTCCACTTCAGCGCGCTGTGGCCCCACTCGTAAACCAGGGCACCGGCCAGCTGCAAGCCGTCGTCGTCGAGTGAGCCGTCCACCAACGTCGTCCCGCGGGCCATTTTCCCGGCGGCGAATTTTTCGATGTCCTCGCGACCCGTGAGCACGCGTCCGTCGCGGGCGACAAAGATCGCATCGCGTGCATAGGCCATGGTCGCTCGATGGGCATCGCCGGCGCGCATCGCGACAACCCAATCCGCATTGACCGACAGGATGGTGCGCTTGGCGCTGGCGAGTATCGCCTCCTCGTTCGACGTCTGTGCATGGCCATCGGGCGAAGCCATCAGCAACGATGCCGCCAGGAACGCGGCCGCACATCGTGCACCACGAGGAAAACTACGGATTGCGGCGGTCAGCATTGCAGAACCTTCTCACAATGAGCGCAAATGCGTTTTGCCTTCATTGCCGAGATTGCTTCGGGTTTGTCGTCTGAAGTCATTCGGCTTGGTCGATGCACCTGAGCACTATGTCAGGTCGAGCGCATGTGCCAACCTGGGACAAATCCTCCGCCCCCTTGCTTATCCTTTTTGCGCTTTGCGACAGGTCCCAGCGTGGGAAAAATGAAGCTGAACTCGTATCATGCGCCGAACCGTCGGCTAGGTACTCTGCAATGAAAAAAATCGGTTTCGCTGTTCTTGTCATGAGCGCGCTCACTTCAGTGTCGATGAGTGCATCTGCTCAGACGCCGGTTTTGGTCAACGATCAGATTCACGCTTTGGGAGAGCTCCATGCTCTGGGTCAGAATCTGATTTTTATCGGGGACAACAGCGCACTCTATGTCAGTGACGGTACCAGCGCGGGAACGAAACTCCTCAGCAATATCCAAATTCCACTCTACCCCGTCCCGGGCTCGATAGCGCAAATCGGCCAGCTAGCATATTTCCAGGCCAATGATGGCACGCACGGAAACGAACCCTGGGTAACCGATGGCACTCAGGCGGGGACGCACATGCTGGCGGACGTCAACCCGGGACCTTCAGGATCGAACCCCAGTCAATTTATCGAACTCAACGGCAGGATATTCTTCGTCGCTAACGACGGTGTCCACGGCGCAGAGCTCTGGGTTTCGGATGGAACGCAGGCGGGCACTGAGCTCGCGGTCGATATCCGCCCGGGGCAAGCTGGTTCTGGCCCTTATGGCATGACCGTTTTTCACGGTCTGCTTTTCTTTGCCGCCGCGGGAAACGGAGGCAGTTTTGCTTGGTGGAAATCGGATGGCACGCCCGCTGGAACGATTCAGACCGGCGATATACCGCCTACCCTGAGCATCGGCGCTCCATTTCTTGCACTGAATGACGCGCTGTACTTCATTGGCCAGGACCCCGGCAACTTTGTATGGCACACAGATGGAACTACTTCGGGGACATATAAGCTCGTAAATTCACCGCTGACGAACTCGAATCTCGTCGTCTGCGCTGGCCACCTCTACTTCGGGGCAAGTGATGCGCCAAACGGAATCCAGCTCTGGCAAAGTGATGGCTCTCAGGCTGGGACTCACGTATTGCTCGAAACTACTCCGGGCCGCAGCCCATATGACATCAACTGCGCTGGCGGCGAGCTTTACTTCTGGGCAAGAAGTAATGACGGCTTCAATGACGTTTGGCATTCCGATGGAACGCCGGCGGGCACACGCAGCATAACGAACGTACCGGTATTCTCTCCGCCTCAATACAACGCAAATTTTTCTAGATTCGAAGCGAATATTTTTTTTGCCGCCCGCGCAAGCCTAGATGCCAACACCAGTTCGGGGCTGGAATTATGGGCTCTGGATTCATCCGCCGGCGGCGCCCACCAGGTGGCGGATTTAAATCCGGGATCCGCAGATAGTTCCCCCGAATATTTCACGAATTTCCGCGGTACATTTTTCTTTCTCGCCAGCAAGGCGAATGGCCGGTTTCTATGGCGCATCGACGCATCGACACCGCCTAATCCTCCGGTGCCGCCCAATCCGCCGGTGCCGGCCACCGCACTTGGGACCTGGGCGCATATATTTATTTTTTTATTGCTTGCTGTTGGTGCCTGGGCATACCGCAGACCGTAGACGCCTGCAACGAAAGCGGCCAGGTTCAAATTGGTCGTCGTTATGTCGGATGGTCTCAGTGCCACCCACGCGAGCCGTTGAAATGCCCCTGGCCCACATCGATGGACAGGCTCATGCCGCCGGTCGGGTGATCGCAACCGCCGAGTTTTTTCGTGACCTGGACGCCGCCGGTCTGATAGTTGCCGCTGATGTGGTTGCCGGCAACCACGCCCATGCCGACGCTGCCAGGCACCTGCGGCTGGGTGTAGGTCGCGTCTTCGCATGCCGGCCTGCCGGAGTCGGCGGCATCCACGGGCCGGTTGGCTGAATCTGCGGTGTCGACAATCTGGTTGGCGGTTCCGAGGATTGCTATCGCACGGAAACCCGGGTCAAGGACGGCGCTCTCTACTCTACCTTGCGCACATCAACCTGCCGGCTTGATGATCCAGCAAGCCTTGGTGACTTCGGACGATCCCGGCTCGCTGAAGTCCGCCATGATCCGGTACGAAGCGCCGCCACCGACGCGGCTCAACACGCGGCTCCAGCCCTTCTTGCCCACGACCTCGTTGTATGACCAAACGCGATCGTCGACCTGCAGCTGACCAATGGTGACTTTGCCCCGCGATTCGGTGGACACCACGGTGTTGTCCGCGAAGCCCGACTTGCAGACGCCGTAGCCCTCACCGTTGTTCGCATGAGCCGACGCCGCTGCAACGCTGAATGCGGCCAGCACGGCCGCGAGTTTTTCCGTGCGCATCCCGGGTTCCCTTTTTGCCCACGGTGGAACCGCGAGGCACTACCGATGAACGGCGGAAAATAGCCGACAACCGGTAGTGATGCAAGGGAGTGATGGATTGTCAGGGTCGGCGCTATCGATTTTGTTCGATCAGAAAAGTCGACGCTGACCCCGGTTTTCGTTAGGCCGCTAAGCGATCGATATTCTCGATTTTTCGCCCAATCGCGCGTCTCGCCTCTTCCAAATCATAGTCCGTTTGCAGCCCCAGCCAAAACCGCTCGCTGGTACCGAAAACGCGGGCAATGCGTACGGCGGTATCCGCGCTGATGCCGCGCTTGCCGAGCACGATTTCGTTGATGCGGCGCGGCGGCACGCCGGCCGCGCGGGCAAGTGCGTTCTGGCTGATTTCCATCGGAAGAAGGAATTCCTCCAGCAGCACCTCGCCGGGATGAATATTGGGCAGTGTTTTCATGTCAGTGATAGTCCAGAATTTCGACACCATGCGCGTCGCCGTCTTGCCAACGAAAGCAAATGCGCCACTGGTCATTGATGCGTATGCTGTGCTGACCTTTGCGGTCGCCTTTGAGCGCCTCCAGACGATTCGCCGGCGGAATCCTGAGATCGTCGAGACTGGATGCGTTGTTGAGCATACGCAGCTTGCGACGCGCAACCTTCTGAATGTCGCCTGGAAGGCGCCGGGAGGGTGTGCCCTCCCAAATCTTTTCGGCTTCCTTGTCGGCGAAGTCTCGAATCACGAACCGACTATAACGGAACTCGTTATATAACGCAACCCGTTATACGATCGGGTGACGTTTCCAAGCATCATGTATCCGCTGACCATCACAGCAGTAGCCAGGAAACCAGGGGCCGTGAAACACGTTCTGGAAAAATCGACTCTGACCCGGCGGAGGCAAGTACAAACAAATAACTACTCGGTCATCTTTCTTCGCGAGAATTGATCTGCCGTTTGCATTTTTTGGGATGATCTCAGTGCCATCCGCGCGAGCCGTTGAAATGCCCCTGGCCAACGTCGATGGACAGGCTCATGCCGCCGGTAGGGTGATCGCAACTGCCGAGTCTTTTCGAGAGCTGGACAGCGCCGGTCTGATAGTTGCCGCTAACGTGGTTGCCGGCGACCACGCCCATGCCGACGCTGCCATGTACCTGCGGCTGCGCGTAGGTCGCGTCGTCGCATGCCGGCTTGCCTGAGTCTGCGGCGTCCACGGGCCGGTTGGCGGAATCTGCGGCGTCTACAATCTGGTTGGCGGTTGCATCGTAGTGCGACTCCGGCGGCGCCGAGTTTGCAGACGACGGCTGGCCCGTCGCTGCTGCCGTTGCCGGGACAGCAGCCGTCGAAGTCGCCTCGGCGCTGCGCGCGGGCGCTGCGCCTGTTTGCGACGATACGCTGTCGCGCGGCAGAGTCAGGTTCAGCGGTTGCGGTGCCGATTGCGCCCACGCCGACGTCGCCAAGACGCTGGCGGCGAGAAGGATGAAGTTGCTTTTGCGTGGCATGTCGCCTCCGGAATACGTTAATCGCACACGTTGCTTGGCCGACTCTACCGGATCGAGAGTTAATGGGCGCCAAAGGTCGCCGAGTCACTTCAGGGCTAGCCAGCTGACCTTTTCCCGCCCGTGTTTCCCCTGACCGCTACACTGCTTGCCCAGGACACACTTGGCGCCAACTGATGACCAAACCGATTCGACTGTCCAAACACCTCGCCGACCTGGTCCATTGCTCACGCAGCGAGGCCGAGCAGTACATCAAAGGCGGCTGGGTTTCGGTCGACGGGCGCGTGGTCGAAGACCCGGCGCATCCGGTGTCGAGCGAAGTCGTCACGCTCGATGCCGCCGCACGGCTCGAGGCCGTCGAGCCAGCCACTTTCCTGCTGCACAAGCCCGCCGGTTTCGACGCGTTCCACGGCCTCAGGCCCGCGGCAGAACTGGTCCAGGCTGCCACGCGCTGGCCTGACGATCCTTCCGGCGTGCGCCTGCTCCAGCGCCATTTCCATAGCCTGACACCGCTGGTGCCGCTCGACACCGAAGCCAGCGGCCTGATGGTGCTGACCCAGGACGGCCGCGTGTGGCGCCGGCTTACCGAAGACGGCGATGAGATCGAGCACGAATACGTCGTCGAGGTGAGGGGCGAGATCGCGCCTTACGGTCTGCGCAAACTCAACCACGGGCTGCATTACGGCGGCCGTGCGCTGGCGCCGTGCAAGGTCAGCTGGCAGAACGAGGTCCGCCTGCGCTTCGCGATCAAGGGCGCACAAGGCGGCCAACTGCGCGACATGTGCGCGCAGGTTGGCCTCAACGTGGTGGCGATCCGACGCATCCGTATCGGCAGGATCGCGCTGGCCAAGATGCCGGTCGGCAGCTGGCGCTGTCTGCCCGTCGGCGAACGCTTCTGAGGCGCGCGCCAGGTAAGCGCGCGACTGACATCGGCCGGATCTACCCGCCGCGCACGCGCAGCGTCAGTCCCTTGAGGAAATTGCGCAGCATCTGGTCGCCGCATTGGCGGAAGTTCTTTTGGCCGACTTGTCGAAACAGCGCCGACAGCTCCGGCTTGGACACAGGAAATCCCGCATCCACGAACACCTGGTGCATGTCCACGTCCTTGAGCTCGAACGCCACGCGCAGCTTCTTCAGCACCACATTGTTGCTGATGCGCTTTTCCACCGGTCGCGGCGGCAGGCTGTCATCTCGTCCGCGCAGGTGAACGATCAGCCCATCGAGAAAATGCGCCAGCACCGCGTCGCTACAGGCGAGGTAACCGGGCTCATCTTCCTTGCGCAGGAATCCACGCACATCGTCGCGTTCGACGACGAACGACGAATCGGCCAGACGCGTGATCTCGACCACTTTGGGCTCGCTCAGGTCGAGCATGTAACGGATGCTGCGCAGGACGTCGTTGTTGATCATCGATCCAACATGCGGTCGGGGAATGCTGCGAGTCTAACGCACCGAGAAAGGGCCGGCGGAAACACGGAGCCGGTGGCCATCTACGCCTACGAGTTCCGCCTTGATTGAAAAGTGCACTCTGACCCCAGTTTTTCTCTGACCGACTCTGACCCCGGTTTGGAAACGACGAAGGAAAATGAACCTGACCAATTTTTCTCAAATCCATCGGCTATATCCCGCCGGCAGAGGCCGAGGCAAACTACTACCGGCAACTCGCCAGTCAGCCCGCCACCGTGGTGGCCTGACTTAAACCAAACAGCCTCCACGAAACCCGGGGCGGTTCAAAGGAGCCTTACATGCGCGCTTTAGCCAAGATCATCGCGGCGACATGCTTGCTATTCTGTCCTCTGGCATGGACACAAACTGGTAAGCCGCCCGCACCATCCCATGCGCAAGCTCAGAAACCGCCCATACCCCTCCAGATACGCATACCAACCCCTCCCACGACCTTCCGCGGAGATACGCAATGGCGCCTGTGCTACGAGATCTATCTCACAAACCTGAGCTCCGCCGCTTGGACACTGCAACGCATTGACGTGAAGAATGAGAACGGCGGCCCTTTGCTCTCGGTTCAGGGCAAGGAACTCGATGGGGTGCTTTCGCATCCGGCGCTTCCGCCCGACAGCAAGGGCGGACGGGCAGCCGACATCGCCCCCGGCGAAGCGGTGATTGCTTACATGTGGATTGACCTTGCCAAAGGTGTTTCCATTCCCACGCAGCTCCAACATCAATTCGTTATCAAGAACTCCGGCGACAAGAACAACTATGAGGTGGACGCACCAGTGACAGTGGTGTCGAACAAACTGCCGCAGATTGTTCCTCCGCTGAGCGGCAAGAACTGGATCGCAATCAGCGCCCCGTCCAATTCCTCGGTTCATCGGCGTTCCGTGCAGGTGTTCGACGGCACTCCCCGGAGTGCGCAGCGTTATGCAATTGATTGGGTGCGCCTTGGCAATAGCGGCAAGACCTATCACAACGACAGGGGAAACAATCGCAACTATTACAGCTATGGCGCTGAGGTGCTGGCCGTTGCCGATGCAGTTGTCGTCGACGTCAAGGATGGTATTCCGGAAAATACTCCGCCTGGCGATTCCAAAGATGGCACTCCACCCGAGGTAAAGCTCGCTGTTGACATGACGATGGAAACAGTCGGCGGCAACCACGTTACCCTCGATCTCGGACGAGGGGTTTACGCCATTTACGCCCATCTTCAGCCTGGCTCCATTCGCGTCAAGCTGGGCGACAAGGTCGCGACCGGACAAGTGATCGCTCTTCTGGGAAACTCTGGCCATGCTGGCGAGCCGCATCTGCACTTTCAGCTCATGGATCGCAACTCGCTACTGAACAGCAATGGTCTGCCGTATTGTTTCTCGGTATTCAAACTCGCCGGGCGGATCAGCGGAGACTCCGAGGGACAACTCACCGAAGCACCGATGAACCTAAAAGCGAACCGCCTCCCAGCGCCAGAAGTCCACCACGGCGACATCCCCCTCGAAAACGAACTCGTGGACTTCGAGCCATAGGCTCGGCGTGAGCCGAATAGCATGAACAAAAGGGGTCAGGTTCATTTCCTGCTAGCGGCCGCCGACGGAAAATGAACCTGACCCCTTTTTCTCGCGAGTTTAACGCAGCGGGAAAAGGCCCGCAGAAACACGGAGTCGGCGGCCATCTACCCCTGAGTTCCGTTTTGATTGGAAAGTGCACTCTGACTCTGTTTTTGATCGCTTGCTTCAGAGTCCGAGGTAGAAAAATTTACTGCACTGGTTTCATCGACTCCTAAATGCTGTTTCGTGGGCTATGAGAATCCTGTCAGCAATCTGCCCTCCACAGAACCTACGCCCAAGGGCGTAATGATAGCTTTGCCCTTGATAACTTCAATTAGTTGTTTGTCGAAAAGATTGGCTAGAACACGGCCCAAGTTCGGGTTGTTTCGCGTCCAAGCCTTTAACTGGTCGGTTGTGACCCACCCCGGCGTCGAGTAAAGGAGTACCAGAACTCGGTCACCCATCTTCATCGATGGTGCAAGAACGCGTTTGACACCATCTATTTCCCATACAAGCGGATGAATTCGCTCAACTAAGGCATCAACAACCGTCTGCGCTTCTGAAATCGAAACTCCGTGGAAAACTCGCACCAATTCCGCAATGATCCACGACGCAGATTCGCGCACGAGAGAAGCATCCATCCTATTTGCCGTTACATCACCACCGACATGACCAACATTCCTGTTGTTTCGAATCTCGTATAGCGTAGGTAACAAACGGGGAATCAGGATACGTAGTGAGCGATCGCCCATCGCTATGGGCGCCATAGATTCCAAATTGCGACAAGCCGTCACAAAATTATTTGGCTTCTGTGGCGACGGGGCGAAAGCTCCCGAAAGCGATCCATGAACAATGGTGTAGACTACCTCGCAGAAGCGACCCGCGTCCAATGCAGAGAGCTTCCATCGCCCTTCGTTATAAGAGTTACAGACGCCTCGATACTCTTCGATCAACGGATCGCGAAGGCTTTGTGGCACCGCTACAAGAAGCCGACTGGGATCAATCATTCGCCCTTACCGGCCTTCTTTTTCTTCTTCGAAATGGATGTATTTGGCGGCTGGCGTTTGCCATCGAATCCGACCTCGACCCTGCTCTCGCCTTGTTGAGTCAGATACGAGTTCGCCCCGTCGTCATGAATCCAAGCCTCTTTCACCGCCTTGTTGTACTCCCGGGCATAGTTAGGACCAGGCGGAGCCAGCTTCGCTTTCGCGAAGTACCCTGCCAAGTCAACGCTGGCGAAATGGGCAACTTTTTCGTATTTTTCCCGATAATAAGCAAAACATGCTATTCGCTGCGCGTTTGTTGCGGGGTTCTTTTCCTTCAGAAACTCGACAAGCGATGTCTGTTTTCCTGAAGTACCTGCCGCAACGGAACCCTGACTTTGATGGCTCCCTTTCTTCTCACCAAGATTAGGATTCAGCTGTTGTAACGGCTCCGCTTGCGCAACGGACACCCCAAAAAGAGCAGCGGCGGAGCAAATCACCCGCAATCTTTCCTCGGATGTAAGTGGTTGAAGTGCATTCATGACCGTCGCAGCCACTTCAGCAATCTTTGCAGCGTCACTATTGCTCATAGCTCCCCCTATTAGTAGTAAAGCCTTCGCGAACACCCGAAACCCACTTTGCAGCACTCCACCTATGCAGTTCACCCGGCTGCTGAAGCTTAACTTACTGCACAACAACTTTAAGGCGAAATCGGGACCAGAAACCGGGATCAGAGTAGACTTTTTCCGCGATAATTAATCGAAATTGCTCAGGGAAACGTGGAGAACCCCAGGCCGGTGTTGTGGACGGTTGTCTAACTATTCAGGCGTGTACCTGAACCCATCCATCACCTGCTCCGCCAGAGTAAGCCCAACAATCCCTCCGCTTTTAAGTGAACCTCCTAGTGCGACTGCATCCGCAAACTTCACTACCTTCGCCGTACCTTCGTGTGGGCTGCATTGATAGATAAAGTCACGATGTTCGCCATTCCATGCATCCACAATCACGAATGGGCTATGGGACGATATTAAAACCTGTGCCGGGTTTTCTGTCTTTTTCGAGATCTCACTAATCGTCTCATAGAAAACTCTGGCGGCCTTCGGCGTAAGGCCATTTTCCGGCTCCTCTATACAAAGAGTTGCGGGGCGCCCTGGACTATAGGCGAGGGTCGTCAACCCAATCATCGATAAGCAGCCATCAGAGAGATTAGGTGCTACTACGGCGCCGCGTTTATCAGAAAACCGAACGGAAAAGCCGACCCTATCTGAGCCCACTCGATTGAATGAGAAACCTTCGAATCCCTGAATACCACGGGCCACTCGCTCAACGATCCCCCCCAACAATGGACTCTGCGTCTCACTAAGATAGTAGAGGACCGAAGCGAGATCCTCTCCCCTGTAGGAAAGCCATGGAATTTGAACCTGCGAACCCGCTTGACCAGGCGAGACGTCAATTACTCGGCCCGGCCGGGCCAATAGTGACGGATCCAACCGGTATCTGCCTATTCTGCTTATCCCGGTGGCGCAAGTGGAGAGCAATTTGTTTTCTGATTTAAACTCGTCAGACCACTCCGATCGACGAATCGCCGCAAAAATGCTTCTGTCATCAATTGAAATGTTTGGAAGGCCTTTAATATTGCAGACATCTTTGCTTCTACTAAAGACAATCGCAGAGTCGACGCGGAGTTCTTCATTGTGTATCGAATAAACTGGATCGCTCTCAGTGCCCGCATTTTGCGAAAATTCGATGGAATAGTTCAACTTTGACTGATCGGTTTCGCTGCTGCTGAGTACTATCTCATAGCCGATACGCGCATTGGCCGAGGCGCCATGATGCTTTAGGCCATCGAACGAAAAAGGAAACTGATTAAATGCTTCGGCAAGATTGCCGCGGCAGACCATCGAAAAATTGATTAGAGCGTCAAATATTGCCGACTTTCCACCACTATTGGGCCCAACCAAAACCGTTATTGGAAAAAAATCAACCTGTGCATTCCGGTGGATTTTGAAATTATTTATTTGGAAATGTTTAATAAACATTCTCTTAGTCCTTAGGTATTTTCTTTGGTTGATCGCCGCTTTTTAACTACCTCACATATTCCTTCGATACTCTCCACCCACATCGTACAGGGCATGACTGATCTGCCCTTCCGAGTTGTACTTCACCGCCTCCATCAACTGCGCAAACACGTTCTCACGATCGCGCGCGGCCTGCTGTAGTCGCTTGAGGCTATCCGGCGCCAGCGCATTGCGATTCGCCCGATAAGCCTCGACATTCGCAATCTGCTGCCCCTTCTCCTCTTCGGTCGAGCGGATCAGTTCGATCGTCGTGGTGATGTCGCCGCCATGTTCCTTCGGCAGGAAGGTGTTCACGCCGATCAGCGGCAGGCTGCCGTCGTGCTTCTTGTGTTCGTAGTACATCGACTCTTCCTGGATCTTGCCACGCTGGTACATGGTGTCCATCGCGCCGAGCACGCCGCCGCGTTCGCTGATCGCTTCGAACTCCTTGTACACGGCTTCTTCGACAATGTCGGTGAGCTTGTCGATGATGAAGCTGCCCTGCCACGGGTTCTCGCAGAAGTTCAGACCCAGCTCGCGGTTGATGATGAGCTGGATGGCGACGGCGCGGCGCACGGATTCTTCGGTCGGCGTGGTGATGGCTTCGTCGTAGGCGTTGGTGTGCAGGCTGTTGCAGTTGTCGAACAGCGCGTACAGCGCTTGCAGCGTGGTGCGGATGTCGTTGAACTGGATTTCCTGCGCGTGCAGCGAGCGGCCGGAGGTCTGGATGTGGTACTTCATCATCTGGCTGCGTTCGTTGGCGCCGTAGCGCTCGCGCATGGCGCGCGCCCAGATGCGCCGCGCGACGCGACCGATGACGCTGTATTCCGGGTCCATGCCGTTGGAGAAGAAGAACGACAGATTCGGGGCGAAGTCGTCGATGCGCATGCCGCGCGCGAGGTAGTACTCGACGATCGTGAAACCGTTCGACAGGGTGAAGGCGAGCTGCGAGATCGGGTTCGCACCGGCCTCGGCGATGTGGTAGCCCGAGATCGACACTGAGTAGAAGTTGCGCACCTTGTGGTCGACGAAGTACTGCTGGATGTCGCCCATCATGCGCAGCGCGAATTCGGTCGAGAAGATGCAGGTGTTCTGCGCCTGGTCTTCCTTGAGGATGTCCGCCTGCACGGTGCCGCGCACGGCGGCCACGGTTTCCGCCTTGAGGCGCGCGTAGGTTTCGGCGTCGACGAGCTGGTCGCCGGTGACGCCGAGCAGGCCCAGACCCAATCCATTGTTGCCCACCGGCAGATCGCCAGCATAGGTCGGGCGTTTCTTGCCTGCGTAGAGTTTGGCGATCGTCGCCTGTGCTTCCTTCCAGCGCAGCTCGTCGGCCTTGAGGTATTTCTCCACGGCCTGATCGATCGCGGTGTTCATGAACATCGCGAGGATGATCGGCGCGGGGCCGTTGATCGTCATCGACACCGAGGTGCTCGGCGCGGACAGGTCGAAGCCGGAGTACAGCTTCTTCATGTCGTCGAGCGTGGGAATGTTGACACCCGAGTTGCCGATCTTGCCGTAGATGTCGGGGCGCGGATGCGGGTCTTCGCCGTAGAGCGTGACCGAATCGAACGCGGTGGAGAGACGCGTCGCTTTCTGCCCCTGCGACAGATAGTGGAAGCGGCGGTTGGTGCGCTCGGGCGTGCCCTCGCCCGCGAACATGCGCAGCGGATCTTCGCCGGTGCGGCGGTACGGATAGATGCCGCCGGTGTACGGGTACGCGCCGGGCAGGTTTTCCTTCATCAGGAAGGTGACGAGTTCGCCCCAGCTCTTGTAGGTCGGCGCGGCGATCTTCGGCACCTTCTGGTGCGAGAGCGACTCGATGTAGTTGTTGCCGTCGACCGGCTTGCCGCGCACGAGATAGGTGTAGTGCTCGTCGGTGATCGACTTGAGCCGCGCGGGCCACTCGCGCAGCAGGTTGAGCGCGTCGTTGCTGAGTTGTTTGACCGCGTCGTTGTAGTGCTGGCGCAGCGGGAGCAGCACCTCGTCCGCGCGCGTGCCTTTCTCGCCGTGCGCAATCGGCGCCGGCGAGAGCGGCTCCGGTGCATGCGCGGTCGCCATGTTCTTCGCCAGCGGAAAGCTGAGACCGTCGTCGTCGAAGGTTCCCGACGAGGCAGTGTGCAGCAGCGAATCGTCATAGAGCTCCAGCGCCTTCGGCAGGCGCTGGTCGCCGAGTTCGCGCAGCGCGATCCACAGCGCCTGCGCGCGATCGGCGATTTCGGCCTGGCGGCCGATCTGCGCGTTGATGCCGCGGCCGCCTTCGGCGATCTCGGCGAGATAGCGCACGCGTGCGCCGGGAATCAGCACGGTGGCGCGCGGTTCCTTGATCGTCGTGTCGAGCTGCGGATTGAAGTCGCTGTGCTTGGAGGCGATGCCCGGCAGCTTCTCGCGCAGCAGGCGGCACAGGTTGACGAACATCCAGGTCACGCCCGGGTCGTTGAACTGGCTGGCGATCGTCGGATAGACCGGCACCTGTTCGTCCTTGAGCGTGAACGCGGTGCGGTTGCGCTTCCACTGCTTGCGCACGTCGCGCAGCGCGTCTTCGGCGCCGCGCTTGTCGTATTTGTTGAGCACGACGAGTTCGGCGAAGTCGAGCATGTCGATCTTCTCGAGCTGGCTCGCCGCGCCGTAGTCGCTCGTCATCACGTAGATCGGGAAATCGACGAGATCGACGATCTCGGAATCGCTCTGGCCGATGCCCGCGGTCTCGACGATGACGAGGTCGTAGCCCTGCCCTTTCAAAAACGCGACGCTGTCCTTGAGCACGGCGCTCGTCGCCGCATGCTGGCGGCGCGTGGCCATCGAACGCATGAACACGCGCTTGGAGCGCAGCGAGTTCATGCGGATGCGATCGCCGAGCAGCGCACCGCCCGAGCGCCGCCGCGTCGGATCGACCGCGAGCACGGCGATGCGCATTTCGGGGAACGCGTGCAGGAAACGCAGCACGAGTTCGTCGACCGCGCTCGACTTGCCGGCGCCGCCGGTGCCGGTGATGCCGATGACCGGCGTCTTGCCGCCGGCGAGCTGCCATTCCTTGCGCAGGCGCGCGAGTTCGGCCTCGTCGTGGCGGCCTTCTTCGATCGCGGTCAGCGCGTGGCCGACGGCGATCTCGTCGTCGATCGCGACCTTGGCCTGCACCGCCGCATGCTTCTGCTTCTCGGCGCCGAGGCGCGCGTCCGCGGCCTGGCGCGCGCGCGCGACGACGTCCTCGATCATCTGCACGAGGCCGAGATGCATGCCGTCGTTCGGATGATAGATGCGCTCGACGCCGTAGGCCTGCAGCTCGGCGATTTCCTCGGGCGTGATCGTGCCGCCGCCGCCGCCGAACACGCGGATATGCGCCGCGCCTTTCTCGCGCAGCATGTCGACCATGTACTTGAAGTACTCGACGTGGCCGCCCTGATAACTCGACAGCGCGATCGCGTCGGCGTCTTCCTGCAGCGCCGCGCGCACCACGTCTTCGACGCTGCGGTTGTGGCCGAGATGGATGACTTCCGCGCCCTGCGCCTGGATCAGGCGGCGCATGATGTTGATCGCGGCATCGTGGCCGTCGAACAGACTCGCGGCGGTGACGAAGCGCAGCGGCGCCGCATCCGTCGAAGCAACGCGAGCGGGAATGGACTGGGCGGTGGTGCTCATGGCGGATCCGTATCGCGACGATCCGCCTATTCTACGCGCTGTGCGGCTTTTTCAGGACCGGGGCGCCGGCAGGATATCGGCGAGTTCGAGCGTCACCGTGCGCTCCTTGCCCGCATGCGCGACCGTGAGCGCGACATGCGTGCCGGGCGCCTGGCGCAGCTTGCGCCGGATGTCCCAACCGCTGAGCTGCTTGGCGGCGACACCGTCGATCGCGGTGATTTCGTCGTCCTTCTCGATGCCGGCCTTGGCCGCCGGCGTACCGGGCGCAACGAGCGCGACGCTGAAGGCTTCGGGCTTGTCCTTGTAGGCGCGCATGCCGGAGCGGTCGAACGCCGGCGGCACGAAACCGGGCTCGGGTTCGAGCCAGACCTTGCTGCGCGCATAGTCGAATTCGAGGGTGAAGTGCGCGAGCGTGTCAGTGCCGAGATTGCCCGCTTCGGTGCGCGAGGAAAAACTGCCCTTGCTGTCTTCGGCATAACGCGCGACGACATCGTTGAACGTCTGCCCGCCCATCGCAAAGCGCGCGCCGCGGATCGCCCAGTTGCGCGACGCGCCGCCCGCACCGAACGACACCGTTTCGAGACCCGCCTTCATCTTCGCCGCGAGACCGTGCTGCTCGGCCCAGACATGCTGGATCAGCATCGTGCTGGCGTTGCCGGTGTCGATCGCGAAATCGCCCGCGTTGCCTTCGAAGCTTGCGGCGATCAGCGGCATGTCGTCGGCGAAGGTCAGCGGCGCGGCTGCGCCATGGCCTGGATATTTGCTGCCTTGCGGCTTGAGCGTCAGCGTTTTCGATTGATAGTCGAGTCGCACGACGAAGCGCTCGAACAGTTCCAGGCCGAGGATGCCGCCGAGCACGGGACGATCGCCGCGCTCGACCGTGTTGTACTGCAGCGGGATCACGTAGAAGTGCTGGTCGGTCATCACCGCATCGCCGATCTGCAGACGCGCGATGCGTGTGTCCTGCTCGGCGACCGTTCCCTCGCCGGCGCCGCCCGAGACACCGGCGCCCGCCGACTTCAGACCGAGCGCCTTCACGACTTCGGGCGTGATGATGTTGTGGCCGCCGGTATCGAGGATGAAGGCGTAAGTGCGGTCGTAGAGCTTCGCTTCGACCGTGACATAGCCGTCGACTTCGATCGGCACGCGGCTGCCCTGCGCGGGCACGCTCGCGTCCGCGCGCACTGCGGGGCGTGCGAAGTCGGCGGCCTGACTCTTGTCGGCGCGGTATGCCTTGATCGCGACGCGATCGTCGTTGCCGGGCTCGCCATCGCCGGTCGTGATCGCGAACGGCAGCTTGACGCCGGCGACATCGCGATAGTCTTCGTAGCGCGTGATCTGCAGCGAAATCGGCATCACGCGCACGTTGCGCGCAAGCAAGCCGGTTTGCGCATCGAACCACAGCTCGACCGGCTGGCCGTGGCGCGGGGTCGCGGTGACGACATCGTAGTTGTGGCCGTCATCGGTCTTGCTGCTCGCGGCGGACAAGGCCGCGCCGTCCGCACCGGCGCGCAACCAGCCGCGCTGCGCGAGCCAGGCATCGGTCACGGTCGCCGTCTGCGCGAACGTCGAATCGAGTGCGTGCACCGCTTCGGAACGATCCTGGCGCCAATGCTCGCGGCCGTCGAAACCCTCAGCAGTCTTGAACACGCCAAAGTCCGAGTGCTGAACGTAATGCCCGCCGCGCAAATCATCGATACCTTGCCAGCGTGCGGTCAGTCCGGCCGCGTGTTCCTCTCCGCTTGCATGCAACGCGGCGATCGCGTTCCACGCATCACCGCCGCTCACGCTGCGCGCATGCTGCAGGACGTGCGCCGCATCGTGCGATTCGGCTTGGGCGACGTTGGCGAGCGCCAGCAGCGCGGCCAGGATATGCAACTTCATTCGAACTCCTCGAGTTTGTCGTCGGCGCATTCGATGCGCGGACCTTATGGTTCGTTTATAGGTAAAGATCATGCAGTTTGCGCGCAAGCAGGCGCAAAGCCGCAATCGCATTGCGCGCTCTCGCTGTATCAGCTAATGCGCTTGAACACGATGTCGTGCCCCTCGCGCCGGCTCGCGAAACCGCTGATCTTGCCGTGCTCGTCGCGCTGGAAAATGCGGCGAATGCGCGGCGCGCCCGGCGTGAAAAAGACATCGCGCAATTCGGCCTTGAGTACGACTGGTTTGCCGCCTTGCGCGGTGCCGGTGAGGCCGTCGCCAGTCCGTTCGATACGGTAGTTGAAGTCGCCGGCCTGATACGTGCCGACGTATTCGTCCAATGCCCACACGGACAGCGTCGCCTCGGGCGGATCATCCTGCGCGGCCATGGTCTGGCTCGAGATCATCTTCCAGCCGCCGGCTTCACGCAGCCAGACTTCGGTCGAGAGGTATTTCGCGTGCAGAGTCTGGCCGTGGAACTGCAGCGTCGAGACATCGGTGAACGAGGTGACGGCGACGTTGCCGTGCACTTCGACCTTGAAGTTCTCCTGGGTGAGCTGGTTCTTCATGCCGTTCGCCGGTGGTTGCGCGCCGTCGACGATCTCCTTCTTCGTCGGCATGTCGCCGCCTTCGTTCATGAACAGCACGCGATCGTCGAGATACCTGCCGAGTACCTTGGCGTCGCCGCTCGCCGAAGCGTCGGAGAATTCCTGCGACTGGCGCTTGATCAGCGCGGCGACATCGTCGTTCGCCTGTGCGGATAGAGAGAGTGTGAGCAAGATCGGCAACAACGCGACGTGACGAGACATGCGGACTCCTGATCGGAAAGGCAGGAGTATTCCGACACGCGCGAACTGCGGCGCGTGCCGATCGTCACGCTGACGAGGCTGCAATCAAACGATGCCGTAGGGTAGGTTCGGCGAGGACACCACACGTTCGCCCACCGTTTCGCCGCACGCAAAACGCAGCGCGGCGTCAATTACTTCGGCGTCGTCGACGATGCGGTTGTGGCCGAGTCCGTTCGTGGTCAGCATGCGCGCGCCGGGCCAGTGGCGCGCGTAGCACTCGCCTTCTTCCCACGGCACTTCACGATCGCCGAGGTCGTGCACGATCAGCGCGGGCTGGCCGAGCGCAGCGAGATGGCGAAACGCCTGCATGTCGCGCGGATGCACACCGGTGCGCTGCTCGCACCATTCGTAGAACGGCTCGCGCAGGCCGGAACCAAGATGCATGAAGCGGAAGAAGCGATCGGCTGCGGCGATCATGTCGGCCGGCGGCGCGATCAGCACGAGGCGATCGGCATGCCAGCTTTCGTCAAGCGCCATGCACATGGCCGCACCGCCGAACGAATGCGCGACCGCGAGCGCCGCGTTGCCGAAATGGCGGCCGACGGCCTGCACGGTGTCGATGAATTCGGGCAGCGTGCTCAGGTCGCCGCTGCTGTTGCCGTGGCCAGGTTGGTCGAACGTGACGACCGCGTAGCCGAGCGCGCGCAAGTGCGAAACCCAGGGCTGGAAGCGCAGGCCGAAGCTCGACCAGCCGTGCACGAGCAGCGCATACGGCTGCGTCGCCGGATCGCCCCAGACGTAGATCGCGATCGTGCGCCCGCCGCTGCGCAACGACATGCGTTGCATTTCCGCATCGAATTGCGCGGCGCGCGCGCGACTGCGGCTGCTCGCGAACGGCGTGGCGAACAGGCGTGCCGCGCGGCGCGCGGTGCGCCGCGGTGCGATCACGCCGCCGATCGCAAAGCCGGCGCGCAACGCGCCCAAAGTCAGAATATTACGAACGATCGTGCTATTTTTTGACGAAGCTGCGGTTGCCATGCTTGACCTCCGGAAGTTCTTAACGGGAATAGGCCGCGATCAGGCGCTCGAGCGCGCGATCGGCTTGCGCGCGCGCCTGTTTCGGATCGAACAGGCGCGTGTCCTGATGCAGGGCGAGCGTGATGCCGAGTATTTCGAACGCGAACTGGCGCGTGTCCGTGTCCGCACGCAGTTCGCGCATGTCGACGGCGAGTGAGATCGCCCGTGCGGTCACGCTGCGCCATTGATCCATGAACGCGACGACGCGGTCGCGCTGCGGTCCGGGGCGTGCGTCGTATTCGTTGACCGAAGCCAGCAGCGGGCAGCCGTAGCGGTTTTCGCGTACCCAGTCGAACCAGCCGTGGGCGATCGCGCGTAGCCGCGGCAGACCGCGCTTCTTGCGCAGTGCCGGCATGAACACGCGCTCGCCGAAGCGCTGCGCGCCGAAATCGAGCACGGCGAGTTGCAACTCCTCGCGTGAACCGAAGTGCGCGAACACGCCGCTCTTCGACATCTTCGCCGCCGTGGCGAGTTCACCGATCGACAGGCCTTCGAGGCCTTTGCGCGAAGCGATGGCATAGGCGCAGTCGAGAATCATCTCGCGCGTCGCGGTGCCCTTGTCGGTGGTGGCGGCTACTACCATCGCTAGAAAATAGCACGATCGTTCGTTCTTTTCAAGAACCATGGCGATCCGCTTCGCTTGAAATGCACAGGCCTGCCGCGCGACAGTGTCCGTGCAAAGACCCGACGAGAACCGATCGATGAGCAAGTCCTTCCGCATCGCCGCCGCCGCGTTGTTCGCGCTGGCCTCGCCCGCGTTCGCCGCGAACCCACCGGCCGACGTGATCATTCGCCATGCGACTGTCGTCGACGTCGAACACGCGCGCACCGTCGCCGACCAGGCCGTGGTCCTGCGCGGCGGCGACATCGCCGCGGTCGGTGCCGACGCCGAGATCGCGCGCGCCTGGCAAGCCGCGAACACGGTCGACGCGAAGAACCGCTATCTGATTCCCGGACTGTGGGACATGCACGTGCATTTCGGCGGCGGCCCCGAGCTCATCGAAGAAAACAAGGCGCTGCTGCCGCTGTACATCGCGCACGGCATCACCACGATCCGCGACTGCTCGGGCGACCTGCCCGAGCAAGTGCTCGCCTGGCGCGACGAGATCGCCAAGGGCAGTCTGTTCGGCCCGCACCTGCTCACCTCGGGCGCGAAAATCGAAGGCATCAAGCCGGTATGGAAGGGCACGATCGAAGTCGGCAGCGAGAAGGAGGTCGACGCGGCGCTCGCGCGCCTGCGCGACAAGGACCATGTCGACTTCGTCAAGATCACCGACAGCACGCTCGACCCGAAGCTGTTCCTCTACGCCGTGGCAAAAGCCAAGCGCCTGGGCCTGCGCACCTCGGGCCACATCCCGATGGCGGATACGGTCGCGCAGGCGGTCGATGCGGGCTTGAGCTCGATCGAACACATCGACTACGCCTACAAGGCTGGCGTCAAGGACGAAGCCACGATCGCCGCCGATTTCGGCGCGGGCCGCATCGATCGCGCCGAAGCGAATCGCCGTCTCGACGCCGGCTTCGACGAAGCGACCGCGATGGCCGCCTACCGCACGTTCGCGGCGAAGAATGTGTTCGTCACACCGACGCTCAACGGCAGCCGCATCCTCGCCTTCCTCGATGAGGACACGCACGCCAATGATACCTACCTCGCTTACATCGGCCCGAAGCTGCGCAAGACCTACGACTGGCGCATCGAGCGCGCGGCCAAGGCGGATGCCGCGGGCATCGCGGCGCGCCACGCGCATTACGAGCGCGAAGCCGCGGTGCTGCCGATGCTGCAGAAGGCCGGCGTGACGATCATGGCCGGCACCGACGCCGGCTTCCTCAACTCGTTCAACTATCCGGGCATCGGCCTGCACGACGAGTTGAGCCTGTTCGTCGGCAAGGGCATGACCCCGGCGCAGGCGCTGGCTTCGGCGACGCGCGCCGGCCCGGCCTGGTTCGGCAAACTCGATCGCTTCGGCGCTGTGGCCAAAGGTAAAGCGGCCGATCTCGTGCTGCTCGAGCGCAACCCGCTGCGGGACATCGGCGCGACGCGCTCCATCGATACGGTGATTCTCGGCGGCCGCGTCTACGATCGCAAGGCGCTCGACGGCATGCTCGACGAGACGCGCAAAAAGGTGGCCGACTGGAACGCCACAACAGCGCACTGAAAGCGGAGAGTGATCAAGTTTGAATTTTCTTTTCCGTTCGTGGTGAGGTATCGAACCATGAACGGCAATCTGCGCGGGCCGTTCACCCTTCGATACCTCAGGGCGAACGGATTCTGATTTCAACTTGGGCCACTACCCAGCAACGCGCCGTGCCCCGGCCCGGGCCGCTGCGTTATCATTGCAGGCCCGATCGCTGAAGGATCACGTCCATGCGCCCGTTCCCGCTCGGAGAAGAGCTCGATCTGCTGCGCGACACCGTCGCAGCGTTCGCGGACAAGGAAATCGCGCCGCGCGCCAACGCGATCGATCACGACAACGTGTTTCCGCCCGACCTGTGGAAGAAGCTCGGCGAGATGGGTCTGCTCGGCATCACCGTGCCGACCGAGTACGGCGGCTCGGGCATGGGCTATCTCGCCCACCTCGTCGCGATGGAGGAAATCTCGCGCGCCTCGGGTTCGATCGGCCTGTCCTATGGCGCGCATTCGAACCTCTGCGTCAACAACATCCTGCACAACGCGAGCGAAGCGCAGAAGCAGAAATACCTGCCCAAGCTGTGCAGCGGCGAGTTCGTCGGCGCGCTCGCGATGAGCGAACCCGGCGCGGGTTCCGACGTGGTCGGCTCGATGACCTGCCGCGCCGAGCAGAAGGGCGAACATTGGATCGCGAACGGCTCGAAGATGTGGATCACCAACGGCCCCGACGCCGATGTGCTGCTGGTCTACATGCGCACCGCGCATCGCCCGGCCGGCTCGCGCTGCATGACCGCCTTCCTCGTCGAGAAAGGCATGAAGGGTTTCAGCACCGCGCAGAAACTCGACAAGCTCGGCATGCGCGGCAGCAACACCTGCGAGCTCGTGTTCGACAACTGCGAGATTCCCGATGCGAACCGCGTCGGCGAGATCAACGAAGGCGTGCGTGTGCTCATGAGCGGACTCGACACCGAGCGCCTCGTGCTCTCGGGCGGTCCGATCGGATTGATGCAGGCCGCGCTCGACATCGCCCTGCCCTACGTGCGCGAGCGCAAGCAGTTCAACGCGCCGATCGGCACGTTCGGCATCATGCAGGCGAAGATCGCCGACATGTATACGTTGCTGCAGTCTTCGCGCGCGTATGCCTACCTGGTCGCGCAGGAGTTCGACGCCAACCGCAAGTCGCGCATCGATCCGGCCTCGTGCCTGCTCAACGCATCGCAGAACGCGGTCAAGGTCGCGCTCGAAGCGATCCAGGCGCTCGGCGGCAACGGTTACATCAACGAATACCCGACCGGCCGCATCCTGCGCGATGCCAAGCTCTACGAGATCGGCGCGGGCACGAACGAGATCCGGCGCATGCTGATCGGGCGCGAGCTGTTCCACGGCAAGTCATGACTGACGCAGGCCGCGGCGAATCGAGACTGTTCGCGCAGCTACGCGAACTGCATGCCGCGATGGACCTGGCCAAAGTGTCATACATGTTGATTGGCGGATTCGCCGTCAATATCCACGGCTATGTCCGCGCAACGCACGATCTGGACATCATGGTGCTCGCTGGTGACTCCGATCTTTTGCACGACATGTTGTGCAGGCTCGGATATTCCGCCATCGACCGACGCCCGGACCTTGCCTGCTACTTTCGCGGCAACGACAGGCTCGACATCTTGTATGCGCGCCGCCCGGTCAGCCAGCGCCTGCTCGCGCAGGCGGCATATGCGGACTTGAATGGACTCAGCGTACCCACCATCTCGGCTGAAGGCCTGCTCGGCCTCAAGATTCAGGCGTTCTCCGACGATCCACGCCGCATTCGCGACTTGACCGACATGATGGAACTGGTGAAGGTCAATCGTGCGACACTGGATCTCGATGAGGTTCGCGACTACTTCCGGCTTTTCGACAGCGAGTCCATACTCGATGACATCCTCAAATCCTCTGACTGAACTCGCGCTACGCTGCCTGCGCAAAGCACCCGTTGCCGGCACCGCCGCACAGGATGCGGCGGCACGTCATGATCTTGGGCGAGTTCGCGCCATGTCTGCTGCGCAAAGGGCCGCGCAGCTCAATGAAATAATGCTCATGTCGGAAATCTGTGGTCTTCCTGCCCAAACCCGCACTCTGGCGTCGGGCAATGACTTCCGACTTTAGTTCCAATTGCCGCACTGCGGCAATGAGCCGATAATCGCGCCATCCACCCTTTCTGCAAACAAGGAAATCGCCATGTCAGACATCGTCATCGTCGGTGCCAAGCGCACCGCCATCGGCTCCATGCTCGGCCAGTTCACGGGCGTGCCGACACCCACGCTCGGCGCGACGGCGATCAAGGCCGCGCTCGACGAGTCCGGCGTGCCGGCGGGCGACATCTCCGAGGTCATCATGGGTTGCGTGCTGCCGGCCAACCTCGGCCAGGCGCCCGCGCGCCAGGCCTCGCTCGCCGCGGGCCTGCCGAAGTCGGCCGGCTGCACGACGATCAACAAGGTCTGCGGCTCGGGCATGAAGGCGATCATGCTCGCCAACGACCTGATCAAGGCCGGCTCGGCCAGCGTCGTCGTCGCCGGTGGCATGGAGTCGATGACCAACGCGCCGCACATGGTCGCCGCGCGCACCGGCCTGCGCTACGGCGATGCCAAGCTCGTCGACCACATGGCCTGGGACGGATTGACCAATCCCTACGACGGCAAGTCGATGGGCGTGTTCGCCGAGGCGACCGCGGCCAAGTACGGCTTTACGCGCGAAGCGCAGGACGCGTACACGATCGAATCGGTCAAGCGTGCGCAGGCCGCGATTGCTTCGGGCGCGTTCAAGGACGAAATCGTGCCGGTCAAGGTTGCGACGAAGAAGGGCGAGGTCGAATTCGCCGTCGACGAGCAGCCGGGCAAGTCCGACGTCAGCAAGATCCCGACCCTCAAGGGTGCGTTCGCGAAGGACGGCACGGTGACCGCGGCAAGCTCGTCGAGCATTTCCGACGGCGCGGCCGCAACCGTGCTGATGAGCGCCGACGAGGCGAAGAAGCGCGGGGTCAAGCCGATCGCACGCATCGTCGCCCACGCGACCAATGCGCACGAGCCGGAATGGTTCACGACCGCACCGGTCGGTGCGATCCAGAAGGTGCTCGACAAGGCTGGCTGGAAGGTTGGCGACGTCGACTTGTTCGAAGTCAATGAAGCCTTCGCGGTCGTGGCGATGGCGCCGATGAAGGACCTCGGCGTGGCGCACGAGAAGCTCAACGTCAACGGGGGGGCCTGTGCGCTCGGCCACCCGATCGGCGCCTCGGGCGCGCGCCTTGTGGTCACCCTGCTGCACGCGCTCAAGGCGCGCGGCGGCAAGAAGGGCATCGCCGCGCTGTGCATCGGCGGTGGCGAAGCGACCGCAATCGCGGTCGAACTGGTTTAAGCTAGGGGAAATACCGCCCGGCTGCCGCTCGCACGGCAACCGGGCACTTCGTTGCACGTCCAACCAACCACGTGGGAGAGGGAGCATGAAGATCAAAGCAATCATTGCAGTTCTGGCGCTTGCCGTTACGTTGACCGCTTGCGATGACTCCAAGCAGAAAGCCGAGCAGGCCGCTGCGCAGGCCAAGGCCGCTGCCGACAAGGCGGCTGCGGATGCCAAAGCCGCCGCCGACAAGGCAGCTGCGGAAGCCAAGGCTGCCGCCGACAAGGTCGCCGCCGATGCGAAGGCCGCCGCCGACGCCACCGCGGCTCAGGTGTCCAGCGCTGCGGCTGCGACGAGCCAGGCCGCAGGCCAGGCCGCCGACGCGGCCAAGGACGCTGCCGCCAAGGCCAAGGAAGCCGCTGAGAAGAAGACCAACGGACACTGAGCTCTCGTCCCATCGACGCAAAGCCGGCCGCCAAAGTGCGGCCGGTTTTGTTTAAGCTAGAACCAATCGCTTGCAGAGCACCTCCATGCCCGTCATCGAATCGCAGATCGACCCGCGCAGCGAAGAATTCCAGACCAACGCCAAGCAGCTGCGCGGTCTCGTCGACGATCTGAAAACGCAGCTCGCGCAGGCCGCACTCGGCGGCGGCGAGAAGGCGCGCACCAAGCACACCGAGCGCGGCAAGCTGCTTGCGCGCGAACGCATCCGCGCGCTGCTCGACCCGGGTTCGCCGTTCCTCGAATTCTCGCCGCTCGCCGCGCACGGCATGTATGACGGCGCGGCGCCGTGCGCGGGCGTGATTGCCGGCATCGGCCGCGTGCACGCTACGGAGGTCGTCGTCGTCGCCAACGACGCGACGGTCAAGGGCGGCACGTATTTTCCGATGACGGTGAAGAAGCATTTGCGCGCACAGGAAATTGCGCTCGAGAACCGCCTGCCCTGCATCTACCTCGTCGATTCGGGCGGCGCGTTCCTGCCGATGCAGGACGAAGTCTTCCCCGACAAGGAGCACTTCGGCCGCATCTTCTACAACCAGGCGCGGCTGAGCGCGCTCAACATTCCGCAGATCGCGGTCGTCATGGGCTCGTGCACCGCCGGCGGCGCCTACGTGCCGGCGATGAGCGACGAGACCATCATCGTCAAGGAACAAGGCACGATCTTCCTCGGCGGCCCGCCGCTGGTGAAGGCCGCGACCGGCGAAGTCGTCGACGCCGAATCGCTCGGTGGCGCCGATGTGCACACCTCGATTTCAGGCGTCGCCGATCATTTCGCCGAGAACGACCAGCACGCGCTCGCGATCGCGCGCGACATCGTCGCCAACTTGAATCGGACGAAGAAACTGCCGGTCGCGATCCAGGCGCCGGCCGAACCGAAATACGCGACCGAGGAAATCTACGGCTGCGTGCCGACCGACACGCGCAAACCGTTCGACATCCGCGAGATCATCGCGCGCATCGTCGACGGCTCGGAATTCCACGAATTCAAGGCGCGTTACGGCAAGACCCTGGTTTGCGGATTTGGCCACCTATACGGCTATCCGGTCGGCATCGTCGCCAACAACGGCATCCTGTTTCCGGAGTCCGCGCTCAAGGGCGCGCACTTCATCGAGCTGTGCAACCAGCGCGATATTCCGCTCGTGTTCCTGCAGAACATCACCGGCTTCATGGTCGGCAAGAAATACGAGCAGGCCGGCATCGCCAAGGACGGCGCAAAGATGGTCACCGCGGTCGCCTGCTCGCACGTGCCGAAGTTCACCGTCATCATCGGCGGCAGTTTCGGCGCGGGCAACTACGCGATGTGCGGCCGCGGCTACCAGCCGCGCTTTCTGTGGATGTGGCCGAACGCACGCATCAGCGTGATGGGCGGCGAGCAGGCAGCCAGCGTGCTCGCGACTGTGCGCCGCGACGGCATCGAAGCGAACGGCAAGACCTGGGCGAAAGAAGACGAAGACGCATTCAAGGCACCGATCCGCGAGCAGTACGAACGCCAAGGCCATCCCTACTACGCCTCGGCGCGTCTCTGGGACGACGGCGTGATCGACCCGGCCGACACGCGCCGCGTACTCGGCCTGGCGATTTCCGCGAGTTTCAACGCACCGATCGAGAAACAGCGCTTCGGTGTGTTCCGGATGTAGCGTATCGTTTGCCGGCTGCATCGTGCATCGCAACGTCCAAACGGGGGGACATATGAGTTTCGATCGCAAATACCTGATCTGCGCGCTCGGTTACGTCGTGCTGGGAATGGGCGTCGGTGTTTACATGGGCGCGTCCGGGAATCATGGGCAACTCATCGCTCACGCGCATATCCTGCTGGTCGGTTTCGTCGTGTCATTCATCTACGCGATCATTCACAAGCTGTGGCTCGAACGGCCCGGCAAAGCGATCGCGCAGACGCAGTTCGTGCTGCATCAGGTCGCGGCCGTCGTCATGTTCACGGGACTGCTGCTGCTTTACGGCAGGGTCGTCGCGGAGACCACGATCGGCCCGATTCTCGGCGCGTCTTCGATCGGCGTCCTGGCGGCAGCCGTGCTGATGATCTACATGGTGCTGAAGTCAGGCGCGCTGAAGTCCTGAGCCTCCGGCGCGCGGCGCTGGTGTCGACATGTTTCGCGGTGCCGGCGTGCAATGCGCCGGCGTCCAGAGGCAGCGCGAACTGCCTGAATAGTCAGTGCGCGGGCGGCTTGTCGATTTCCGCAACGCGGCTGTCGCGGTCGAACACGACGCGACCGCCGGATTCGTCCGGGTAGTACCAGACCTCGCCGAACACGCCGGTGGTCGTGCGTCCTGGCGCGCCGAGCAGGCGGCGCACTTCGCTCCAGCTCATGCCCTGCTTGATCTGCGCCCACTTGGTCGGATCGCCCCAGATCGGCGGCGGCGTGGGTGCACCCGGCTGGGCCACGTGCGGCACGACGGATACTGCCGGCGCCGCGGGCGGCTTTGCGGCGAGCGCATTGAGTTTCGCCTCAAGCTCGGCGACATGCTGCTCGAGCGCTTTGACGCGCGCATCGAGCGCCGCCTCGCTGGCCTTGTCGGCCAGGGCGAAACCGGGGGCAACCATCAGGGCAAGCGATGCGATCAAGGCGAGACGGGAAGGCATACGGATACCGGCATGGGAACTGGGCAATAACCTACCACGCGCGCTGCCGTTTCGTTGTACTCCTTTGGTCCGAGGCTAGACGTGTGTCATCCGCTTCACACCCCGATGCCGGCTGATCGCCCCGAGGAATTCCTCAGCCGGTCAGCTCGATATCCGCCTCCTCCAACACCGCGTCGGGCACGAACTCGCCGCCGCGGTCGAGTTCGGCGAACAGGCCGCCGAGGCGCACGAGTTCGTCGTACTTGCCCCTCTCGACCAGCTCGCCGTTCTTGAGTACGAGAATGACGTCGGCGTTGCGTACGGTGGTCAGGCGATGGGCGATGACGAAGGTCGTGCGGCCCTGGGTCAGCGCGCCGAGCGCACGCTGGATGCGCGCCTCGGTGGCGTTGTCGAGCGCGCTCGTCGCCTCGTCGAGGATCAGGATCGGCGAATCCTTGAGCATCGCGCGCGCGATCGAAAGGCGCTGGCGCTCGCCGCCGGATAGCGAGCGACCGCGCTCGGCGACGAGGGTCGAATAGCCTTCCGGCTTGACGATGACGAAATGATGCGCTTCGGCCGCGATCGCGGCCGCTTCGATTTCCGCCTCGGTCGCATCGGGCTTGCCGATGCGCAGGTTGTCGGCGATCGAACGGTAGAACAGGCCCGGGTCCTGGAACACGACGGCGATGTGCTCGCGCAAGCTGTGCAGGCTGACCTCGCGGATGTCGATGCCGTCGATCGTGATGCGGCCCGCGCTCGGATCGTAGGCGCGGTAGAGCAGGCTCAGCGCCGTGGTCTTGCCCGCACCGGTGGGACCGACGATGGCCGCAGTTGCGCCCGCGGGCACCCTGAAATTCAGGTGCTTGAGCGCGGGATGCGACACCTCGTAGCCGAACGAGACGTCGTGGAACTCGACTTCGCCGCGCACGTCCTGCGGCAGGTCGGGCGCGCCCGGCTTCTCGTGCAGCACCTCCTGCGTATCGAGCACGGCGAAGAAATCGCGCAGCGAGTGGGTCTGGAAGAACAGGCTGGAAATGAAGCCGGCGAACTGTTCGAGGCGGCCGATCAACTGCATCGAGAAGCCGACGAAGGTGACGATCGCGCCGACCGTGACCTCACCCTTGCCGTTGAGCTGCGCGCCGAGCGCGAACATGGCGACGATCGTGATCGTGCTCATCGCGCGATTGGCAACCGATAGCCAGGCCCAGCCGCGCAGCACGGGATACTGCGCGGTCAGCACCTTCTTCACCATGCTCTTGATCTCGGCGACCTCGGCCGAGATGCGCGAGAAGCTCTGCACGACCATGACGTTGCCGAACACGTCGCCGACGCGCTCGGAGATCTCGTGGTGCAGTTCCTCGACCTCGCCCTGCGCCTTGTGCGTGCGCCGTACCGCGATCGCGTTGAACACGGCGAAGCTCGTCATCAGGCCGATCATGAGCAAGGCAAGCTTCCAGTTCATTTTGATCGCGAGCGGGATCATCACGAAGATCGACAGCAGCGTGGTCAGATGATCGCGGAAGAAATTGAGCCAGATCTGGAACAGGTTGCTCGAGCCCGAATGCATGATGCGCAACAGACGCCCGGTGTGGTGCTGGCCATGGAACGACAACGGCAGCGCGATCGAATGCTCGAAAAACTGGGTGATGACGGCCAGGCGCCGACGGTGTGCGAGGCGGTCGGAATGGAGCGAAACGAGCACGCTGGCGACGACGCCGGCGAAACCGACGCCGGCCCAAGCGCCGATGAATTGCCACGCGTCGCGATGATCCTTCGCGGTCAGCGCATCGACCACACGGCCGAATAGCCAGGGCTCGAGGAAGAACACGCCCGCGAGGGCAAGGTTGGCGACGGCCAGCGTGATCGCCAGCCATTTCTCCGGCGCGAGCAGCGCGAGCACGCGCAGGTAAATTCGAAGGATGGACATCTTGCTCCAGCTGAATAAAACGAACGGTAACGCTCCGGCCTACCCTGGGGTGCCGCAGCCGCGTCGGGCTAGCTTACCTATCGAGAGCAGTGGTTGCAGCCGCGAATTGAATCCGAAGGCAGCTCCGGCCACTACGTTCCACTTCGTAGCAACAACATCCCGTAAATACGTGATGTGATTCAGATTTTTTGGAATATTTAACATATGTACGTGTATTTCGACCGTACCACTTGACGGGAGGGGCTCCGCCTTGAGGGGGCCGGGTCGAACCGAATCATGACCGCGGGCGCGGGGAATCAAGCAGCAGATGAAGCAAACGCGGACATGGGGAGATGTCCATATGACTTTCACATCCTTTTGGAGCGAGGCATGAAGAAGGCAACACTAGTTACGGCGTGCATTGTGGGCGTTGCGATGATGGGACTGACCGCGCAGGCTTTTGCGGCGCAGGCCAATCAGACTCATTTCGTTGTACACCAGACCGAAGGCAGTCTGCTGCAATTGGGCGATGCGTTGGTCGCCAACGGCCAAGGTCAGGCGGAGCTATATCGCGGCGGTGAAAAGATCGCCACCATCCAGGATCCGAACGACATCATCGCCGAGGCGTCCTCGCCTTCACGTCCGCTGTACGTGACCGACCAGGACGGCGCAATTGTCCGCGGTGATCTGCGCGACTTCGAGGGTGCCCTCTATCTGAGCCATAGCGCTCCGATCGTGCCCTTCTATCGCAGCGACAAGCCGCGGGTTCCGCTCGCCGGCGCCGGCAACGATCATTCCGTCGGCACGGATTCGCAAGAGCCCATCGATCCGTCGAGCCCCCATTTCAACCAATGCAATCCTAGCCGCCCAACGGTGCGCGCTTGCTACGGCTACGGCGGCCCGCTGACCCTCAAGGGCGGCAATGTGATGGTCACCCCGACCATCCAGGCGGTGTTCTGGGGCAATTGGTCGCAAACCGATCCGATCATCACCGGCATGGACTCGTTCTTCAACGGTTGGAGCGGAAGCGGCATCGCCAATGCGTCAAACGAGTACAACGGCGCCACCAACGGCTACGTGACCGGCAATTCCACCTACGTCGGCCACACCTTCGATACGTCCTCGACCGGCAACTCGACGCCGAGCAGCTCGACGATGGTTTCGAAAGCCTGCAGCCTGACCGGCAACAATCCGAACTCGAACGCGATCTACACCTACATCACCTCCAACTGGCCGGGCGGCCAGGCCTGCGGCTTCCACACCTGGGGCACGTGCAGCAACGGTGCGCAAGTCCAGGTCGCCTGGATCGGCAATTTCACCGGCACCACGGGCTGCGGTCCGGGAGCCAGCTCCGGCAACGCGCAAGGACTGGCGGATATCGCATCGGTGGTCTCGCACGAAGTCTCCGAAGCCACGACCGATCCGCGCGGCACGGGCTGGACCGACAACGGCGGTTACGAAAACGGCGACAAGTGCGAATGGGTCTACGCACCGATGACGCTTGCCAACGGCGCCAACTTCAGCCTGCAGCGCGAATGGTCCAACGCGTTGTATGCCGCCGGCACGGGATATGCCAATTACTTCGGCCAGAAAGGCTGCAAGCAGTAATCTTCCCGGCTCTGCCAACCTCAAGTCCCCGGCCAGTCCGGGGACGTCGGTGAACCAGTGCAACAGTTTTGAAAGACTTAACCCGGTAACCGTTACGAATTCACTACCGCACGAAGTTCGAGGGAGATTTTGGTCAGGCGCATGCGCGGTGTATCGGGCCGAGGTGGGGACCTCGCGCGCTTTATTCGGCATTCGACGAATTTCGGGAAAATCTTCGCATGGCGAGGTTTATCCGCGAGCTGGGAGTAGCTCGCCTGCAGCGGCGCCGATCGGCGTTCGATGCAGCGGAATCGGTAAAAACTGGCCCTGAACTAACGGCGGCACGAACAACCCCGACGGGGTTGTACTGACTCTTTCCACTACTTTCGGAGTATGTATGCAAGCAAAGAAGAAACTGGGCGTGCGTCCCGCGGTTCTCGCTGCGTCCATGATCGGCCTTTTGATGTCCCCGGTGATGTCGACCGTTGCTGCCCCGAGTGCGACTGCCGAACAATTGCATGCCTGGCACGATTCCCTGAAGAATTTCCCACCGGTCTCCGAAGGTTGCTTCCAGGCGGATTATCCGAGCCTGGCCTGGCAGCAAGTGGCGTGCGGCGAAACGCCTACTTATCGCTCCAATCCGAAGTATCGCGGTGCGGACACGGTCGGCAACGGCTATGACTACTCCGCAACGACCTCTCATCTCACCCAATCGGCCACCGGCAGCTTCCCTAGCGAAACCGGCGGCGGCTCGGGCGGCTACACGCTGCAGCTCAACACCAATTTTGGCAATGGACCGACGGCGTTCTGTTCGGCCTTGGGATATTCGAGCTGCCAGACCTGGGAACAGTTCATCTACTCGTCGAACTATCCGGGCAATGCCGGCACCGGCGTCAGTGGCCCGCAGGCGTTTATCCAGAACTGGATGTTCATTCCTGCCCACAAGCGTTGCCCGTCGGGTTGGAACAGCTACAAGACCAGTTCCTATAACGGCTGCTACAAGAACAGCAAGGGCATTGCCGCGCCCGCAGTCGGACTGTCCGGCTTGTCGGGTGGTTCTCTGTCTGGCTCGGCCTCGACGAGCGGTCTCGACACGGTGACCTTCACCTACGGCGGCACGGCCTACGCCGTCAGCCAGAGCGGCAGCACGCTCGACATCGGCGCGACCTGGAACAACTCCGAGTTCAACGTCGTCGGCAACGGCGGCGGCTCGGCTGCCACGTTCAATTCGGGATCCTCGCTCACGGTGAAAGTGGCGACCAACGACGGCACCACGAACGCGCCGACGTGCACCGGCCCGACCAACGGCGGCACGACCGGCGAGACCAACAACCTGAACCTCGGCGCCTGCGTCGCGGCGGGTGGAACTTCGCCGTACATCCAGTTCACCGAATCGAACTGATTCACGCTTGCGCTGAAAAAAGCAGCGCCGACCGCGGAAACGCGGTCGGCGTTTTTTTTGCCCATTCGCCACAGCCGGCCCACGCGGAGCGGACGACCGCGACAGCCCTCCGGGCGACCCGCTATCATGCGCATCCCGCTTTCGCTGACGGTGTGTCGCGCGCATGTCCGGATCGTTACAGATTTCGATCGAGGGGCGCACCGCGCGCATCACGCTCGATCGCCCGCAGACGCACAACGCCTTCGACGACGAGCTGATCGACGAACTCACCACCGAGCTCGACAAACTTGCCCGTGACGCCTCGTTGCGCGCGCTCGTGCTCACCGGCGCCGGCGCCTCGTTCTCGGCCGGCGCCAATGCGAACTGGATGAAGCGCATGGCGGCGGCGAGCGAAGCGGAGAACCGCGCCGACTCCGAGCGTCTCGCCACGCTGATGCGCACGCTGAATTTCTTCCCGAAACCGACCGTCGCCCGCGTCAACGGCGCAGCGATGGGCGGCGGCGTCGGCCTCGTCGCCTGTTGCGACATCGCGATCGCCGCCGACACGGCGAAGTTCGCGCTGAGCGAGGTCAAGCTCGGCCTCGTGCCGGCGGTGATCTCACCGTACGTGATTGCCGCGATCGGTGCGCGCCAGGCACGACGCCTGTTCGTCAGCGCCGAGGTGATCGACGCGCACGAAGCATTGCGCATCGATCTCGTGCACCGCGTCGTCGCGACGGACAAGCTCGATGCAGCAATCGCGCGCGAACTCGACCTGCTCGCCAAGGGCGCGCCGAACGCCCAGCGCAAAGCGAAGCAGCTCGCATTACGCATGGCCGGCGCCACGCCCGAGCACGCCGCACAGGTCGACACGAACAATGCCGCGCTGATCGCGCGCCTGCGCGTCGGCGCGGAAGGTCAGGCCGGCCTCAGTGCATTTCTCGACAAACAAACGCCTCCGTGGCTCAAGCAGGAGTAGCCCCGTGTCCCTTCGCAACCGTTTCGACCACATCGGCTTCACCGTTTCCGATATCGCGCGCAGCAAGGCGTTCTACGACGGCGCGCTCGCGCCTCTGGGCGTCAGTCTGGTCATGGAAGTGACCGCGGAAACCACCGGCGGCCACGCGCACGCGGGCTACGGCCACGACGGCAATCCGTACTTCTGGATCGGCAACGGCGACGGCGCGTTGCGCGGCAAGCTGCACGTCGCTTTCGCCGCAGCGAACCGCGCGATGGTCGATGCGTTCCACGCGGCGGCCATCGCCGCCGGCGGCATTGACAACGGCGCGCCGGGCCTGCGCCCGCACTATCACGCCAACTACTACGGCGCGTTCGTGCTCGACCCCGACGGCCACAATATCGAAGCGTGTTGTCATCTGCCGGAGTGACGATTCTTAACGCGGATAAAAGCGGATGAAGGCGGATAAGAGCGGATTGATCGAGGCAGACTTGACCGAACAGGTTATTGGAGTGTTTTACTCCGTCTACAACGAGCTCCAGCACGGGTTCGTCGAAGGCGTCTATGAAAACGCATTAGCGTTTGCGTTGCGCGAAGAAGGGCTATATGTGGAGCAGCAGGCGCCCCTGTCCGTTTCGTTTCGCGGTCGCATCGTCGGCGAGTTTCGAGCGGATCTTGTCGTGGAAAAACGTTTGCTGATCGAACTGAAAGTGGCCTCGAAGATCAACGATGCGCATGAAGCGCAACTGTTGAACTATCTCAAGACGACGGGGCTTCATGTGGGCCTGTTGTTGAACTTTGGCCCCACAGCTCAAGTAAGGCGCCGAATCTTCGACTCAAAAAATCCGCTCTTATCCGAGTAAATCCGCTCTTATCCGCGTTAAGTAAATTATGTTCAACAAAATCCTCATAGCCAACCGCGGCGAGATCGCCTGCCGCATCATCCGCACCGCGCGGCGCCTCGGCATCCAGACTGTAGCCGTCTATTCGGAGGCCGATGCGACCGCGCAGCATGTTCGCCAGGCCGACATCGCCTACCCGATCGGCGGCCCGCGGCCGGCGGATTCGTATCTGCGCGGCGATGCGATCATCGAGGTCGCGAAGAAATCGGGCGCGCAGGCGATCCATCCCGGCTACGGCTTCCTGTCCGAGAATGCCGACTTCGCCGAGGCCTGTGAACAAGCCGGCATCGTGTTCATCGGTCCTTCCGCCGGTTCGATGCGCAAGATGGGCTCGAAGGCCGGCGCCAAAGAGTTGATGTCGGGACACGGCGTGCCCGTGGTGCCGGGCTACACCGGCGAAGACCAGGATGCTGTGCTGCTCGCGCGCGAAGCGCAGCGCATCGGTTTTCCGTTGATGATCAAAGCCGCCTACGGCGGCGGCGGCAAGGGCATGCGCATCGTGCGCAAGGCCGACGAATTCGCCGCGAATCTCGAATCCTGCCAGCGCGAAGCGAAGAGCGCGTTCGGCCGCGACCGCGTGTTGCTCGAACGCTACGTCGAAACGCCACGCCATATCGAATTCCAGATCTTCGGCGATACGCACGGCAACGCGATCCATTTGAACGAGCGCGAATGCTCGGCGCAGCGCCGCTACCAGAAAGTGCTCGAGGAAACGCCCTCTCCGTTCCTCACCCCCGAGCTGCGCGCGAAGATGGGCGACGCCGCGATCAAAGCCGCGCGCGCGCTCGACTACGTCAACGCCGGCACGGTCGAATTCATCGTCGGTCCGCAGGGCGATTTCTATTTCATGGAGATCAACACGCGCCTGCAGGTCGAGCATCCGGTCACCGAGATGGTGCTGCATCTCGATCTCGTCGAACTGCAGTTGCGCGTCGCCGCGGGCGAGGCATTGCCGGCCTCGCTTCTGCGCAACAAATCGGTGCCGCAGGATGGCCACGCGATCGAGCTGCGCCTCTACGCCGAAGATCCTGCGCAGGGATTTCTGCCCGGTTCGGGCAAACTGCAGCGCCTGCAACTGCCGTCGCCGAACGCGCACGTGCGCATCGACTCGGGCGTGATCGAAGGCGACACGGTGACGATCTTCTACGACCCGATGATCGCCAAACTGATCGTCTGGGATCGCGATCGTCCTTCGGCACTGCAGCGCATGCGCGAGGCGCTCGCCCAATGCGCGGTGACCGGGCCGAAGTCGAACATCGATTTCCTCGAGCGCCTCGTGCGTCATCCCGCAGTGATCGAAGGCCGCATCGACACGGGCTATCTCGACCGCCACCTCGCCGAATTCCTGCCGGCCGACGCCGCGCCCGATCACGCGATGCTGTTTGCGGCGGCGACCGCAGTGCTACTGGACGAGGAGGCTTCCACACCGCAACTCGCGCGCGCCAGCGGCGATCCGTACTCGCCCTGGGCACGCGCCGACGCCTGGCGTATCGGCCACTCGGGCAAGCGCATCGTCTGCTTCGCCCACGACGGCGAGCGCATCGAAGTCGACGCGCACGGCGCGAGCGGCAGCTACGAATTGAACATCGGCGAAACGCGCTGCAAGGTCGCGAATGCGCGTCTCGCCGACGGCTTGCTCAACGCCGAATTCGACGGCGAAGCGCGCCGCTGGCGCAGCGAGGTCGACGTCGATGGCGTGCTGCTGCATGACGGCGAACGCCGCGCCTGGCTCACTCGCGTCGCCGCATTCGCCTATGCGAAATCGGCGCAAACCAGCGGCGACCGCATCGTCGCGCCGATGCCCGGCCGCATCGTGTTGGTCAAGACCAAGGAAGGTGACCGTGTTACTGAAGGCCAGGAATTGATCGTGATGGAAGCGATGAAGATGGAAATCACGCTCAAGGCGCCGCGCGCGGTGAAGATCGCGATCGTGAGTGCGAAAGTCGGTGAGTTCGTCGAGGCCGATGCGGTGCTCGCACATTTCGAGGCGGAAGAATGAGGCTCGCGGTGGCAATGTTATGTCTTGCTGCCGTCGCGCTGAGTGGTTGCGTCGATACCGTGTTCGAATCTCTGCCCGGCAAGCACATCAGCCAGTGCGATCAGCGCTTTGTCGGCACATGGCGACTGCTGAACCAGGAAAAAGACCGCAAGGCCGATGAGAATTTGTTTCTCGTGGTCGACCCCGGCTGCAAGACCTTGCATTTGTTCGAGAACGGCAAGGACGATACTGACACCGATGCCAAGACCCATCTGGCGTTTGCATCGGTCGGCGCGAAATCCATCCTCACGGTCAAGTTTGACGACGAACAATCGCATACCGACGGCGTGGACTGGTCGAATGGCTATCACTATTTTCTCTACGACATGCGCAACGGTGAGATCCGTCTGCGTCCGACTGACGACGCCGCAGTCGCGCATTTCATCATCGATGGCAAACTTCAGGGCCGCACGGAGAAGATTTCGAAAATGCCGGGCGGGCAACGCTCTGGCGATGGCATGATGCTGCACAGTTACGTTGCCGGCGATTCCGAAGCCATGGCCAAAGCCGTCGAGCTTCGCGGTGTCTTCGCCGCTACCCCCTACTTCACCTTGAAACCCGCCAGCGATGCCGAAATATCGGCGTCAGCCAAACCCCTGCCAACATCGAAATGACCACGCCCAGCCAAGTCCGCATCGTCGAAGTCGGTCCGCGCGACGGCTTGCAGAACGAGAAAGCCATTGTGCCGACGCCGACGAAGATCGAACTGATCGACCGGCTTTCGGCGACCGGCCTGCAAACGATCGAAGCGACGAGTTTCGTCAGCCCGAAATGGGTGCCGCAGCTGGCCGACGCGGCCGAGGTCTACACCGGCATTCAGAAGAAGCCCGGTCTGCGCTACCCGGTGCTCGTGCCGAACCTGCAGGGCTATGCACGCGCCCGCGAAGTCGGTGTCGACGAAATCGCCGTGTTCACCGCGGCGAGCGAGGCGTTCAATCGCAAGAACATCAACGCCTCGATCGCCGAATCGCTTGAGCGCTTCGCGCCCGTGATCGAGCGTGCGAAGGTCGACGGCGTCGCCGTGCGCGGCTACGTCTCGACCGTGCTCGGCTGCCCTTACCAGGGCGAAGTGCCTTTGACCGACGTCGTGCGCGTGGCCAAGGCGCTGCATGCGATGGGCTGCTACGAGATCTCGCTCGGCGACACGATCGGCATCGGCACGCCGGCGAAGGCGCGCGCGATGCTCGCCGCGGTCGCTGCCGAGGTGCCGATGTCTGCGCTCGCGATCCATTTCCACGACACGCGCGGACAGGCGCTCGCCAACATCCTCGCCTGCCTCGAACTCGGCGTCGGCGTGATCGACTCGGCCGTCTCCGGCGTCGGCGGCTGTCCCTACGCGCGCGGTGCGAGCGGCAATGTCGCCAGCGAAGACGTCGTCTACATGCTGCACGGCATGGGCATCGCCACGGGCATCGATCTCGACAAGCTCGTCGAGACCGGTCGATGGCTCAGCGCGCAGCTCGCGCGCGACAACGGCAGCAAGGTCGGCAAGGCCGCCTGAGAGACGGCTGCCTCTACGGTTTCTTTTCCGCCGTCGGTGCGGGCTGGCTACCGTTGGAGACGCCTACCGGCTGGCCGACGTCGACCGCGCCGAATTGTGTGTGGACGAAATCGCTGAACTGATCCTTCACCGCACTGATGAATTTCGCCGCGTTGACCGTACGCGTGACGCCCTCGGTGCGTCCTCCTTGCAGCGCGCCGGTGTTCGCATCGAAAACCGGGTTCGCCATCTGATCGCCGCCGCCACCGCCGAAACTGCCGTAGGTGATCGTCGTGTACTCGGGCGGCCCATTGAGCGAGCCCTTGTCGCGGATGAGCTGGTCATTGAATTTCTTGCCCGCGCGGTCGAGCGTGACTTTGTCGTCATAGTCGACCTTGAGTTGCTTCCAAATCTCTCCGGCGGCGGCACGCTGCTCGGCGTTCAGGCTGGCATAGGCGTCGCCGACCGCCTTGTCGACATCGGGCGTATGCGTTTGCGCGGCGATACCGAGCCACGCGGTGCCACGAATCTTGTCGGCCGGCACGCCTTCGGCGCCGTGCAGATAAAGCATGCCGACATCGAACTGGGCGATCTTGTTGCCCCAGTAGCTCGCTTTCTCGTACATCTCGAGCGCCTGGCGGAAATTCTTGCGCTTCACCGCATCCTGCGCGCGTTGTTCGTAGTACTTGCCCGGCAGATATTTGATCGTGATCGAGGGATCGCTGGCGAACGAATTCTCGGCGGATTCGGCGGCGCGCACAGGTGCGGCTAGAAGAGCAGATGCGAGTAGCGCTGCGCCAGCGAGGCGGCAAGCAGGATGAAGCACGTCGATCTCTCCTCGAACGGGGCCGATTCAAAAGACAATACCGGCGCGGGTTCGTTCCCTGCCGCACGCATGCATCGGGTTCGCGATTCCAATGATCGCTACGCGCGCGCCAGCTTGCGATACGCACGCGGTGTCATGCCGACCGTCGCCTTGAACTGACGCGCGAACGCGCTCTGGTCGGCAAAGCCGCAGGCGTGGCCGATTTCGGCGATGCCGTCCGCGCCGGCGAGCAGGCGCATCGCCGCCTCGATGCGCATGCGCGTCAGCGCCTGCTGCGGCGTGATCTGGAACACATTGCGGAAATGCCGTTCGAGCTGGGCCAGCGACACGCCGGCCAATTCGGCCAACTTCGCCATGCGCACGTTCTCGGCGTAGTGGCGTTGCAGATGGTCGACCACGCGGCGCAGGCGGTCGTAGGTCGGATGGCGGCCGTCCGGCTGGCCGAGGTCGCGCGAGATGCCAACCAGGCCGCGCACCTTGCCACGCATACGCAACGGATGCTTGCGCGTCAGACACCAGCCCGGCGCACGATTCGGGAAAATGTGCACTTCGAGCTGATCCTCGATCGTCTCGCCGGCGAGCACGCGCCTATCCTGCGCCGCGTAGGAGCCCCCCATGTGCGTGGGAAACAAGCCGGCGACGCCGCGCCCGATCACCTGTGCGCGATTCTTCAGGCCGAGCCGACGCACGAGGGTCAGGTTCGCGTGGGTGTAGCGCCCGGCCGCGTCCTTGACGAAGAACACGACGTCGGGGAGCGCGTCGAACAGGCTTTCCAACTCGTTGGCGGGAATGGCAATGGTCACGTGAAAATTGTGCCGAATTCCGCATCGAAACGCAGCAAGTTTTTCTAGACTGCGCAGCGAGGCGCAGCGAAGATGCCGACATGCACAAGATAGAGATCATCGATTCGCACACCGGCGGCGAACCCACGCGCGTTGTCGTTGCCGGCTTTCCCGATCTTGGCAGCGGTCCGTTGGCCGAACGCCGCGAGCGCTTCCGCCGCGAATTCGACCGCTGGCGCAGCGCGATCGCCTGCGAGCCGCGCGGCTCCGACACGATGGTCGGTGCGCTGTTGTTGCCGGCCGTCGACCCGAAGGCCTGCACCGGCCTGATCTTCTTCAACAACGTCGGCACTCTCGGCATGTGCGGGCACGGCAGCATCGGCGTGATCCGCACCCTCGCCCACCTCGGTCGCATTGCGCCGGGCATGCATAGGCTGGAAACGCCGGTCGGCACGGTCGGCGCGGAGCTGCACGCCGACGGCCGCGTATCGATAGCCAACGTCGAAAGCCATCGCCTCGCGACGAACGTGCGCGTCGATGTCCCGGGTTTCGGCCTAGTGACCGGCGACATCGCCTGGGGCGGCAACTGGTTCTTCATCACCAAGGATTCGCCGGTGCCGTTGGACTTCGCGCGTGTGCGCGAACTGACTGCGTATACCGAGAATGTGCGCCTCGCGCTGCAAGCAAACCACATCACCGGCGCGGACGGCGCCGAGATCGACCACATCGAGATCAACGCCGTCTCGCTCACACCCGGCGTCGATGCGCGCAACTTCGTGCTCTGCCCGGGCCTCGCCTACGACCGCAGTCCCTGCGGCACCGGCACGAGCGCGAAGATCGCCTGCCTCGCCGCCGACGGCAAACTCGCCCCCGGCGCGACGTGGCGACAGGAAAGCATCCTCGGCAGCGTGTTCGAGGCAACCTACGCCGAATCCGTGCGCGGAGTGCTGCCGCGCAT
>Ga0207712_10000292_pt1 | contig 47184 bp, 74 predicted proteins | sample KBSS44metaG_FD_184402 | JGI IMG/M metagenome (GOLD analysis project Ga0207712, IMG submission 184402) | Switchgrass rhizosphere microbial communities from Kellogg Biological Station, Michigan, USA - KBS S4-4 metaG (SPAdes) (version 2) | ecosystem: Host-associated > Plants > Roots > Rhizosphere...
ATATTTATGTCCCGGAAATACGGCAACTTCTAATGCATCTCGTCTCTCGTTTTCAGCATCGGCCGATTTTACTACATGGCCTGGTACTAATTTTATTGATGTACAGCCTGGTGATGGCGATACTCTTAATAACGTGGTCGTCTATCAAGATAATCTATTACTTTTTAAAGGAGAAAGTACTCATGTTCTTGCATACGATTTAGATCCTGCTGATGCTATTCTTCGTGAAATCAATCCTGTAGTTGGTTCTGATGGTAGCCTTGGAGTAGTTCAGTACGAAAATACAGTGTATGCGCTACATCGTAATAAAGTATACGAAATCATTAATTATAATTTTTCTCTTCTAAATCTCAAAGTGCCCCTTGTATTTGATAACTCATTACCTACAGGTACTACAACGAGATATGAAAATCAACATCTAAGTATTTTAGGAGAACGTCTTGTTGTTAGATACTATAACCGTACCTATTCTTTCCAACTTCGTACTAAAACCTGGGGAGAATGGTCAAAAACTGATGATACCTCAACCATTGAATGGCATATATTCGGTCCACTCATTAGAGCACGTGATCTCACTGGATCAGGGCTTGATTCTTATTACACGGGATACTCCTTCGACGTCTCTTCCGGAGGCTATAAAGTCATTAAGATCATTGATGGTAGATCAAGTGGCACTTCCGAAGGACTAGGTACTCATAAATTTTACTGTGTAGCGACTACTAAAGATTATGATATGGCTGATCCTGTTAGATACAAGAAATTGTTCTGGTGGAGTGCGGATGTAATTACAGGTAAAGACGTTACTGGATTTGCTACTCCTATTACTTTGATTAACTCAACTACATGGGATGCTTTAAATGGTGAAACATGGGCTGACTTGAATACTTGGGAGAATCCTACTGCTGGTGCAAATAGTTTTCAAGAGACTATTACAGGTGATGATATTGCTAACACTAATAAGTTAATCAAATTCGGAAAAACAATGAGATTCAGAAAGATTAACTTTTCTTTACGATTAGAGACTAATGGAACTACAGCACAACCTACTAAGATTTTTCAATATGCAGCTGTGGTAGGTATCAAACAATTGGTGAGTGCTAGGATTTCATAGTGTGAAAAGGGGGAAGTAAAATTATTTATCAAGGTAAACAATTTCTTCCTTATGCCGCTGGAGATAAAATTTACGGTGGTGGAAGGGATGCTCCTAATATTGGTCCTGTAGACCCTTCTGGCCACAGAGAGAGGGATTTAAAATATCAAGCTAGACGAACGGCAATGTTACGCAGATTAAAGGCAGTTAGTAGTGGTAATCAAATGAGTGCTGATGTGGGGAGGATAATTTAATGCCTATTGATAATTCAGGTGGAAGTAGCATTGGTGCTAGTTTTGGTTCTGCTATTTCTAAGGCACTTAAGCCTAGATCGGCTGGTAGTTCTGTAGGTAGGGCTGTTTCTAGAGCATCTAGGAGTAGTAGGACGCGTTCTCGGAGCAGTGGGGGAGGTACTAGGTACTCTATTCCTGAAAATAGGGGAGGTGGAAAATCTAGGGGTGGAGGTGGTCGTCCTGAGATGTCCATTCCTGAAAATCACTATAACACACCCAAAACAGGTATTCCGGATATTAATGCTTTCTTAGGTACTGATGCTGCATATCAAAATGTAGTACGGGGAGGAAAGCGTAGCTTAGCTGATTTTTTAAGTGAATTAGGTCGCCGACGCGGAGAAGCTGGAACTCAGTTTACTCAAACTAAGGCAAGTATGGAACGTGATCGTGTTCAGCAATTAGAAGATTTACGTAATGAATTTGCATCTCGGGGTTTAATTCAGTCTGGTCTTTTTGGTGAAGAGCAGGGAAAATTTCAGCAACAATTTACTCAGCAATCTCAAGCTTTACAGCAGCAGCAGGCAGCTTTACTTGCTGATTTGATGTCTCAGGAAAAGAATTATCGTAGGGAACAAGATTTAGCTCTTGAAGCTGCAAAACAAGAAGCACTCGCACGACGTGCTGCAAAATATAAGATTGGTGCTTAGTTTAAGGAGTAGTGATGGCAGGTGTTTTTCCCGGGCCTGACATTGCGGCCCTTTTAGAAAGATTAACTAGAACTCCACGACAGTACGCTTTAGGTGAACTTAAAAGAACTATTCCTTTTGTTGGTGGTCCTTTTTCTGCAACTACTCCTTCAATTCTTAATTCTCAACGAGGTGCTTCTCCCAGACCAACTCAGAATTATGGTAATATTGGTAATGCTTTTGGTAGTGCCGTTAGTGATGCAGTAACTCAATTAGGTCAGATGCAGCCACAGGATCCTCTGATGGCTCTTTATCAGCAACTATTGAGCCAACTTCAACAGCCTGTCAATATGCCCACCAGTGTTAATACTGCTGATTTAATGTCTCAGGTGCATAAAGTTATTGATCCTATTTACGATCAAAGATCTAAAACTGCGCAAGCGCAGGGTACTAGAAATCGTCAAGAAGTTAAAGATATGTACCGAGCTTTGTCTAACGATTATGAGAGATTGGCGCCACAACAAGCTGCACAAGCTGCTGATGCACAAAAACAAGTTGAGCAATTATACGGTCAATTGCGCAGCAATATTCAAGGTGATTATTCAAGGGTCTCAAATGAGCAAGGTGAACTCTTTAAGCAGTTAGGAATTGAAGCCGCTCTACCTGATGTATTACAAGAACAGCAAGCTCCTGTGGCTGATGCTTTAACAGGTGCTGCTGAAAATCAGGCTCAACAAGCACAGAGATATATGGATATTGGACAAGCTGATCAAACTTATTACCGCGAAGGTTCTCCAAATGCTACTATGGCAGGTAATGAAATTTCAACAAATATGCTGGCTGAATTACAGGATTATTTAAATAACCTTGAAGCTGAACGAACTTCTGGTATTCAAGAAACTTATATGAATCAGTACAATCAAGCTCAAAATATGTTAATGCAGCAGCAGCAGATGGCTCAAGGTGAAGCAGGTCGCCGTCAAGGTATGCTGTGGGATATGTTACAAAGTCAATTACAAGGACGTAAACAGCAAGCGTTGACTCCTGACACTTATATGTCACAATTATCTCCTGATGCTCAGCAGGAGTTGGCGAATGCCTTTACGCGTCTTCAGCGTAGTCCTGAGGCTGTATATGGTAAGGTTGAAGATAAGCGTAATCCCGTTCCTGGTACTTTTGTAGATACGACTCCTCAGTGGTTTATGGCGCAAGCTGATGAAATGTTGCGACGTGGTGAAATTGATGAAGAAACTCATCAGGAACTTTTAATGTACTTGCAGTTGTATTACGGTAAGAAGTAACTATGACCGATCAAGAACTAACTAATATTCTTGCTAACTTAGTTAGAGAGAATGCACGCAGAGGTCCTTTACCTAATTTTCAGCAAGTAGCTGGTTTATCTCAATCTGTCCTTTCAGGTGTTGGAATTCAAAATCCCTATAAGTCTACTGAGGAGAATAATCGTAAAGATCCGCGTGGACCGGGTGTTGTTAATAGAATTATTGATCTTATGTCTCGACCGCTCTATGGGGTATTAAATCCTATTAAGCAAGAAATTCTCGAACATAAAGATGAAGATCCTTTAGTTGCAGGTATTCATGCAGCAACAGACTTTCTAAATCCTATGAAGACTGGACCGAATGTTGTAGCAGGTCTAACTGGAAAAGAAAAAACTACAGGTAGAGATATTGTTGAAGAAGTAGTTCCTGAAGGTTCTCCAGGTGCTGCTAAATTTGCAATTGGTATGGGTATTGATATCTTAGCTGATCCATTAACTTATCTTGGTGGAATCGGTCTAGCACCAAAATTAGGAAAAGCTGCTAAAGCCAGTACTGAAGCACTTAAAGCTGTTGAAGAAGGTACTGGAAGAACAGCTCAAAATTTAGTAGAAGAAATTTCCCGCAGAGCTGCAACACAGGCTAATAATCTCAACAAAGTAGATGAAGCAGTCCCTCCTCCGTCTAGTATTCCCACTCCTGTTTCTGATTTAAATGCTGCTACTCCGATGCCTGCCGGACCTCAATTAGCACTCCCTAGTGTTGCATCTGAAGTACCTAAAACTCCTATCGTTTCTAATCTTAGACAACATATTCCCCCATTAGCTCTTTCAGACAAGCCCTTCTCTGCCCTGCCCGACATTAAGCGGTTAAATGAGCAGATTATCAAGACAAAGAGCCCTGTGGCTAAGAACATTCTTAGGAAGCAAATTGAGAAACTTCAAGCTGGAGTTAAACCGGCAGACGCACTTACTGAAGCTAGAATTGCTCCTCCTCCTTTTCCTGAGTTAAGTATTAATGAACGATGGATTAATACAGCAAGAGAAGCAGCACAAGAGTTTCTTAAAAATAATAGAATTAGAAATATCAACCATGTAGGACAGACAAATCTTTATAATAAAATTCTTCACGCAGCTGGTAAAGTGCGTAAAGATCGTAGAGCCTTTCATGTTTTTCAGATGCTTAGAATTGCAGAAGAAGAAGTTTTACAGGCTGGTAGGCATTTAGTAGATGCTGAAGGTATTAGTGTTCGACTTAGTGACATTGCTAATCTGCTAGGTGGGCCTAAAGCTCTATCTTCTAAATTAGTGGATGACTTTAGAAAAGCACGTCCTTCCCAACGAATTGAAGATTTGAAGTCTTACACTACGCCACAGGTTGTTGCAGAAATCTTAGATCCTGTAGTTAAAACAGGACAGGATTTGGTGCCCTATGTTAAAAATCTACCTCCCAGTCAAGTACCTTCCGTAACTAGTGAACTAGCTACAGAATTGAGTCGACTTGCAGAAAAAGCAGGTGCTTCGTCGAGAGAGGCGAGAACAGCAAAAACTTTCATTGATGATCTTTTTAATCCAGATCGTGATAAACTTTATAGCACTATTCAGCAAGAAGCGCGTAATCTTGTCAGGCAGTCTTCTTCTGGTATTCTTAATCCTCAAACGATGCATAAAATTACTGATGAGACATACAAAGTATTAGGTGCTAATCCTAAACTTTTAGGTCGACAGACAGAACAAAGTAGAGTAACTGAAGGCATCATGACCAAGTTTGCCACTTGGTGGGGTGCTAAAGATCTCAAACCATTCTCTAGAGAATATATTGATACAGCTAGGAATGTTGCTGCCGCTTTCTCTGAGACCATGCGTCCATTAGTTAGAAGTACTACAGCTACACAACGTAAAATAGCCTTCTCTGTGGCTCAAGGTAAAATTTCACCAGGATCTCCAGCAGAACAAGAATTGGCAACTCAATTTAAGTATATTGTTGAACGCTTAATGGGTACCCATGGAATTAAAGATAATGCAGAAGCTGTTGTATTACGTAGTGGTACTTTACTTAAAGAATTAAATGATGAACTTCCTAAGAATTTGAGATTAATTGATACTAAGGGTGCTGATAAATTAGGTAGAAATTTTGATTATCGCAACGGTAATTGGATGCATTCATGGAAAGAATGGGATGTTGACGAACCAGCAGAAGCTTTATATCAACTTACACGTTCACTTCAGATGGTTACCCGGAAAAACTCGATGTGGGATGACGCGGCTGCTCGTTGGGGAATGCCTATTAAAGGAGCAGAGTTCCAGCATCAAGTAGAAGGAATTTCTAGACTTGCTGGTACTTATTTTCCAGAACAGATTGCAACTCAATTAACTAATTTACAGCGGCAGTTGACTAGAGACGTGTTCAGAACGCCCCATAAGGCAATTGAACTTTTTGACAAAGTACAAAGGATGTGGAAAACTGGTGTCACTATCTACTCTCCATCGCACCATATTCGTAATCTTAACGGCGATATCTATCTTGCTGCCCTTGACGGCGTTGTTAGCCCTAGGCCTTATGCAATTGCAACTAAAGTACTCCATGCTTTTCCGACTCGTTACAAGAGCTTGGAATCTGTTTTTAATATTATGGATCCTGGGCTTCGTGATCGTGCTCTTAGATCTCGTCCTGGCAATACTGTACTCACCACAAAACGCGGCGATAGGTTAACCGCTGAGCAAATTTATCAAGCTGCTGAATCTCAAGGTTTATTTATTAGAGCAATGCACGTTGAAGATTTAGTTGGAGATGCTGCTCCTGCATTTGGTACATTTGGAGCCAATTTTAAACCTCTTGGAGGTAAACTTTATGATGTTGCAACCAGAACATCTGAACTTAGAGATCACTGGGTCAGACTTGCTCATTTCGTTGATGTCCTTGGAAAATCGAATCAACCACTCAGAGTTGCTGTTGAACAAGCTGCGAGACGAGTCAAAAAGTTTCACCCGGACGGAATGGACCTTACTGGTTTCGAACAAAATGTACTCAGACGAATCATTCCTTTCTATTCTTGGATGCGGAAGGCAACACCTTTAGTTATTGAAGGCGCTTTAATGCGTCCACATATTACACTTGCATTTCCAAAAGCGATGGCAAATATTCAATTAGCTACAGGAATTGAATCTCAGGGTCCAGCGGATCCTTTCCCAATGGATCAAATGTTCCCAGATTGGTTAAGGGAAAAAGGAATTGGACCCGTTTTACAACCAGGTTCGGGATTGGGTAGAGATGAAACTTGGAGAGGAGAAGCTTCGGGTTATACTATTATTAACCCAACAAATCCCTTTGTCGACCAAATTTCACAAATCGGATCACCTGCAAAAACTCTACTATCATCACTTAGTCCGGCGGCACGAATTCCTATCGAACTCCTTACTGGAAACACTTCACTCGGAATTCCTTTAGAAAGTGTTGAAGGAGGAGTACCTGGTCATTTAGCTCAACAGATTCCCGCTGTTGGAATTGGAGCTAGGATTACAGGTATGACCCGAGATAACGAACCTTGGAATCCTGAACAACTTATTAATTTTTTAACTTCTGCTGGTGTTACTGGAACAGGACCTTATCAGCCCCAGGCACAGACTGAATTAAGACAATTACTTACAGAAATTGCGAAACGGAACCGTGGGGATTACAGATAAACTTCTGGGATTAACAGAAGAAAAGCCAGAACCAAATAATTCTTGGATTAAAGAATTAATTGATAAACGATATCAACCTAAAACTGAAAGATTGAAACGAGAACCTATTGGATTTACCTTTAAAAGAGATCCTTTTGATCCTAGTTCTTACTACAAAGATTTGGGTAGTTTTCGAGATATTTCTAGAGCAGCTACTGCCGTTACTCAGCAAGAAGTAGCAAATAAAGAACAAGCTGACTACGAAAGACGCCAAGAAGAATTAAGAAATGCTGTTGGTGGAATTAATCCTAATTTTAATTATGAGGGTGGAGGAGATTTTAGTGGTGTTAGTAGGAAATACCATCTAAAGAAAGTAACCCCTAATGTAGCCAAAGCTGCTGATTATTGGGGCTCTAAATATGGAATTAAAGATGTAGGTGGATGGCGAGAACATGGATCTGTACCTGGTTCTGACCATCCAAAAGGACGCGCTCTTGACTTCATGACTTATAGTAATAAAAAACAGGGTGATGCTCTTGCTAACGACCTTATTCAGAATTATAAAGCTTGGAATATTAAATACGTTATTTGGAATAGATACATCTGGTCACCCAGTAAGGGATGGAGAAGGTACAACGGTCCATCACCTCACACGGATCATGTTCATGCATCTTTCAATAAGTAATTATTGACGGGAGACCGGATAATTGCGTGAGCAACCAAAGAGACAAAAACGATACCAGGATAAAAAGCTGGATCTTGTTGGCAGTAGGACTATCTGGAATTGGATATCAACAATACACTGGCAAAGTGCATTGGTTGCTATTACTGGTATTTACATCGATGACAGGCGTTCCTATGGCGGCTACACTTATCTCTCTAATAAAGAGTTCGCCCATCGTATTACACTCGGAGTCTTCTCAGCCGGAATCTTCGGAGCAGGAATCGGAGAACTCCTCTTAGAATTACTGAGGAGCTGACTGTGGCTGATAGACCTACATTTATTATGGTACCTAGAAGGTTGATGTATACTTGGGTAGCGGTAACTCTGGTATTGTTTATAAGTATCTTATCTTCTTTTCAATACGCAAATTATGTAGATAGAGAAAGTAATAAACAATGGTGTAGTGTGATAAGTTTATTCAATCAAGCATATAGAGAGAATCCTCCTCCCAGTGAACTTGGAAAGAAAATTGCAGCAGGAATGCTTGTTCTTCAACAAAAATTTTCTTGCGGAAAAACATAGAAAGGCCCCCGGCTTAATTTACAAGCCGGGGGCCTTCTTTTTATCTAGAGTACTATTTTAAATAGTCTATTAAAATCTTGCTTAGAGTACCAACCCGTCATACCCGAGTTTTCGTACTCTACCTTTACTAAATCATTCTTTCTTTTTATCACAAATACTATATTACCGGTTGTTCGGTTTCTGTAGCGTAACTGGGGCAACGTAAGGTACCGCCCTTTGCTGAGGTAGTTTAAAATTAATAGCAGCTAGATATTGGCGTATAAAAGCATCTTTGGCATCGATAAGGCGCCTTAATCCAGTGAGAAGTTCTGAACCATCAGGAAGTATATTAACCATGGTAAATGCTAATTCTCTCATTGGTTCTACAATCCTTTTCAATTCAGGATGCAGGTGTTCGTCTGCAAAGAACTGAAGAAGACTAGTAGTTGACATGTGCCTAGTAAAAAAGATACGTCGTATTTCCTCAGCTCGCATCAGGATCCCTTGTCAGTCCATGTACCAAATTTGAAGCATCAAACCTACCACTCTTAATTACCCAATACATAAAGTGTACATGGGCATCTACTTGATGATTTTTCTTATCAGACTTGGGGAGTGGTTTCTGTCCAATCCATTTATATCCAGTTTCTTTGATAGTTGCCGGTTGTTTAATAAGTTTAACATCTTTAAGTTCAGCCCATGCTTCTATTCTGCCAATTACACGGGAAGTTTCCATGTTAGAATAGGATTGAGAACGTGCTTTGTTAGGATAGAGCTTGAAGTCTTCAACAATACAATATTGAACTTTTTCAAATTGATGTAGGCATCGAACCATATCCGTAGAAGAAATAGTTAACATGAATACCATATATAGTTTAGCATCGTAGCCACAGATGCCGTTTGATTTACCAGGATCAATAGCTAAATACTCTACAGGATTTTCTTCAGCATTGACTGTTTCTCTAAGACCTTTAAGATACTCGTCAGTGATTTTTTGAGTTGATTCGATGCTGACAGTCACAATGGGTTCCTCCCTTACATTTATCATGGTATTGTCGTTTAAGTATAGGCTTAAACTGTTGAGGTGCATTTATATCTGCACCATCTTTACATGGTTGACAAATAAAACTTAACATTAACGCCTCCCTCCGTGTGACCGAAGGATGTTAGACATGTCCAAAGTTAGTGGATGATTAGCACTTAAAATCCTATAAATAGTTCCATATGAATATCTAGTCATTTTAGAAAGTTCCCGACAACTAGCTCCCTCCAAATATTCATGTCTAATATGCTTTATTTCCTCTATACTTACTTTACTCTTCACTGTGCTCCTTCAAGTACTAATTCAATTGCAGCCTTCAAGAAATGCAGGTCTACATTTTTCTCTTGGTGTAATTCAGTTAATCGACTAGTTATATCATAGAGTAATTCAGCCCCAAAACGATCAGCAAGACTTAACAACTCAGTAATAATAGCCGCAGCGCCATCAGGACCAAAGATAAAACCTACCGATACTTGATCCGGTTTTTTATTGATACGACCTTCTAAGGTCATAAAAATTGCTTGTTCATTAAGTTGTCCACTACGTACCAAATCAACAGTACATACATTTGTGGCTTCCAAATGAACTGAATCTGTCATGTCTAAAATGGCAGCACTTCGTTCTTTTGGAGATCCAAATGAGTTAATAGCACCTCCAAGTTTACGAGGATTCGAGATACCTGTAGGTTGTGCTAACTTTTGGAGATCTCCAGCAACCATTCTGCGTTTAGCAGGATTGCCGTATTTAGGACGCTTACTTTTGCTGCTCATTTCTCACCTTCAACAACCATATCTACTTCGAATTTAACGCCCAGTTGTTGACTTTCTGGAACAGCTTCCAAGGTCTTTTTGATTCGATCGATATCACAATTATCATCGTCTTCAATGGTAATCGAATCATGTACCTGTAAGACAATGGGTTCGTCTTTAAGTGCCAACATTCTACGTTTAACAATTTCGAAAGCGCCTCCTTGCAAGATAGAATTCCAAGCTTTATGTGCTTCACTTTTATGTAAGTGCCTACGTCGCCCAGTCCAATATTCAATATATCCGTCATTAGAAGCTAACTGAGTCGCCTTTTCAGTAATCTTTTTGAAACCCGGCCACGTTCCGTGATATTCTTCATATAGACTATCCGCTTCATCTTTAGGTACCTTGAGGATAAGAGCAATTTTGCTCTTCCCCGCCCCATATAATGTAGCATATACAAATGTCTTAATCTGATGCCTTGGACGACCCAATCGGGTGGACATTTCCGAAAAAATATCCGCACCCGAATTGAACACTTCCAAAAGATCTTTCTCTTTGGCATATGCAGCTGCTAATCTAAATTCAACCTGCTTGAAGTCAAATGTTCTAAGTTTTAATTCGCCACAGATAGTTTTCGTAGCATTAGGTGTAAAAATGCCTGAACCTTGTGCAGTTGGAATTCCATTAATACCCTGCCAATACAGTCTTTCTTCTCTAGGAATGAACGCTTTTTTAACATCACCGTTCCAAGGTTTTACACTTTCCCTCGGAATCTGCTGGAGATTAGGTTTTTCACAGCTGAGGCGACTAGTGCGAGTACCATGTACTTTGTAGTTGGGGTGTAAGATCTCATTTTCATCCATTAAGTCTAGATAGGCTTGGAAATTGGAACTTACTGTTTTTTGCCATCCCCTATAGGTAAGAACTTTCTGAGCTGTGGCGTCGTTTAAAGCATCTAAATGGAGTTCATACTCTTCTAAGGCTTCTTTATCAAATGAAGGTTGACCTGCTGGTGTTTTCTTAAATACAGGTAAACCCAAATCATCAATAAGATACTTACCGATTTGCTGTGTACTTCCGGGATTCCATCCCAAATCTCCACGAATTTGATTGAGGATCCTAGTTCCTTCGATAGCTTTCTTTCGAGAAAATTCTGTATCAATCTTGATACCACGTTCTTTAATCCTCGCAATCAATCTAATAAAGTCAGCTTCTATTTCCCAAAGCGTTGACAATAGGTTGTTCACCTCGAATCACTCTACGAGCTATATCACACACTCTAAGACCGAATTTTGTAGAGTAATTTCGCATTCGTTCATAAGCTACTTGAGACTCAATTCCAAACTTTTGAGCTAATATAAATTTAGCCTTAGCTATATCATTCTTTTCTTTATGACTGTGTATATGTTTATCTTTAGCCTGTTTGTTTTTGGTCATTTTAGTTTTTCTTAAAAAGTTTCTCTGTAGTTACGTATTCTGTACGAGTACGTTCTTCTCTATTCTCACGATCATGTTCATAAAGAGAGTGGTGTTGTAGCGGTTCCATATCTCCAGCTTGTCGGGTATGAGAATGTTCATGCATAATAAACTCATCTGTTTTAAGGTTGTAGTGCCTGTGGCGTTCTTTACCATTGCACTTAACTAGACTATTTAAATGATCATTAGTCTCTTTAAGTTTGATTGCTAGCCAACGAACTGCTGTAATATAATATTCACTTGCGTATGTAACATCTTTTGCAAGATCACTTGCTGTACAATCTAAAAAAGATGCAAGCCGACGTTCTTCTTCTTTGTTAAGCATTTATTCGAATCTTTCTGATAAACGTGCACTTAATTCATTAGCTTTTTGAAGTTCTTCCGCATATTTAGAGCATTCAGTATTTATCTCTTTAAGTTTCTCGGCAAGCCATATAGTTCTGTTGTGCTCTTGACTATCCCATCCGATTACTTCACGGTGAATTTTTTGTAATTCTCTATAATATTCTATAATAGATACTACATCTTGTTCTTCTTTTTCGCTAAGCATTAGCTTTCTCCAAAATAATCTTAGCAACTTTTAATTTTCTCATTCGATTACGCATCGCTGTTTGCTGAATGAATACATGAGCATCTGCTTCACTCATTCTATATTTATGCATAATATGCTTCTTGGCTTTATTTATAATCTTTAAATCTTCTTCATTATCTAAGTAGGCCATAGCCATTGTCTCTCATTCGAGTTATGTATCTTGCAGTTTGAACAGCAGGACAATGTGCTTCATGCATTTTATTTAGATATTCAGAATTGTTACCGATCCAAGCTTTGGCCTTTCTATTTCCCCAACCATATTTTGTTGTAAGATAGAAGTGTATAGCTCTACGGTAATTAGAAGGACTCATTTCTTTTTCTTTGCTTTCTTATAGGCGCGACGTTCAGCCCGATTACCATCAGCAATAGGGACAGCCTTAAATTTATGCAAATCACTTTCTTTATTCATATAATGAGAACCGAATTTAGTAAAATCTACAAAAATAAAGTTCTTATCAGGACTAACATTTTTGTGAATTTTAGCCATTTTATCCCTTTAAAACTTTTCTTACGGTAGTCTTAGACCTACCTGTGATTGAGACAATAGTCATTATAGAGTAACCTTCATCTCTTAAATACCTAATTTGGAGTTTTTCTCTCGATGTTACTTTAGTAGCCATAAATCCTCCTTTTTCATAAGTTATTTCGGCCCTCTGAGAGCGTCTCCACTGAGGACCCATCCAAGGACACCTGGGACCACTGGATCTTGCCTCACGTGTACACACGGCAGGCTATCCGAGGTGACCACGAGAGGCCACTCTCAGGTCAGGAGGAAAAAAGTAGCAAACCTGGTATAAGTGTCTTTAAACTATAGACACATTTAGCGCATCTACGTCGTTTCTTCAATCCTTTCTCATCATTTCTCCATTTAAATTTATCATCTCCTGTACCACAGTAAGCTTTTACACCTGGTAAAACTAAAAATGCATGTTTAGTCTTAGATGTAGTAGAATCTATATACATCCAATATATTGTAATCTTTGAATTTTCCATTTGCTCCCTCCTCAGTGGAGAGACTAAGTTTCTAGTCTCTCCTAAACCTAGATGTTTCTATCTTTCCTTTGCTGCTTGAATTCTTTCTCAGTAGTAACAGCTTCTTCGATTATCTCATCAACACTTGCAGGAGACCAAACTTTCCTACGAATTAAGAAAGCTGTAACAAATGGAATGAGGATGAGTAAAACTTGAAAAAGTGCAGTTTTAGCTTCTTCTGTCATAAGTTTAGGAAAGAAAACATTTAAAACTGATACAAAAGCACCAGCCAGAGCAGCTACTGTGATACCTGTTTTAATTGCAGGTTCTTTATCTTTCCTATCAACGTCTTGAACAAACATTTCAAGTTTAGACTTCACAGCCAAGTCACCTTACCCTTGATATCACCAGAAAGCATAAGACTATTGGGCATATGTGATTCTAGCCACTTCTCTACTGTACTTTTAATTACAGTCTCAGGAAGAGGCGTAGTACTGGAAGAAACAATTGCAAGAGATTTATGGTACTGCATAGCAAGCCAAGCAGTCATGTAAGAACCGTTAAAAGTTCCGACTCCACCTTTCTTTTTCCAAAAGTCTGCGAATGCAGCCGCAGAAGTTGGTCCATAATCACCATCAACACTAACTACAGGAGAAGGAGGAGTAACAGTATGTCTAACTTCATTATGAACATACTGCCAATACCTTACTGATTCTCCTGCATCACCTTTCTTTGGAAGCTGCACTTTTCCTTGACTCCATTCTATGAAAGAATCACCACGCCATACTGAGATAATTGGAGCAAGCATAGACCAATTGTTTACAAATGCTGTGAAAATTGAAGTGTGACCATGCCACAGGTGCGTCTTATCAGCAGTAACTTTTCGCCAGGGACCAATTTTGTTATCTTTGCCAAGTCCAAATACTGTCTTACCGTCAATAGTACCAAAGAATTCTTTAACTGCTGCAAGCCTAGTATCTAGTGGATTTTCAGCAGCAGTCTTCATTCGCTTAGTCCATAGTACCATCTCAGAATCAGACATAGTCAAATCAATAGCACGTGCTTTATTTCTATTTTCAGGAACTAGATCAAGAGGAAGTTTAATGGAGTAGTTTCCAGGCCAGAATCTAAGATTGGCATTTACAGTATTATGATAGGCCTTCTTGTTTGCATAAATACCACTAAGCAGCCAATGAGGATTAGGACGTTCAGTCCAAAGTCTCCACATTGGTTCTGTGATATGTTCAGGATCAGGATTTGTCATCTAAATCCTTTCGATAAATAGGATGATTATAGTTTTCCTCACACCAATTTTCAAAAACAGTATATCCCAAAGTGTGATCTTTATTTTGTCTATATAATTCAAATCCTTCACTATTAACGATAATATCATAAGTAGGAGATCTTAATTGATAAGTGTCATCTGTTAACTGTCTACATTCAATATTAGAAAGACTGTCAATAGTATGCCATTCAGTGGGATAGATCGGTCCACTTGCTATATCTGTCAAGACAATCTCTTTCCTCTGCTACAGATACTCCATATTCAAATAATGCCCTATTTCTATCGCCAAGGGGGATATAGCCTATTCCCTTATTCATTTCTTGTGCTCTGTGCTGGCCTTGATAAATCTTTGCTGGTGTCACTCCTACAATAGGTAGATGATTATCCATTACTTAACTAAACCTTCCTTCTTCTATTTTCAGGATCACGATGTAGACCTGTTCTGCTTTCACCCCTGTGGCGAGAAACTAATTCATAAAAAAATTCAAGAAAGTACAGAAGCATTATTACTCCAAAGGGGACCAAACTGAGCCTCATAGAGGGGAAGTAGCGCCAGAAAAAGCTCCATTGTAATCTTAGCATCTACTGTTGCATAGTTATAAAGAAGAGCATAAGGTACGTAATACCAACCCATTGTTTTAATAATGGATGCCATCAACGGATCCATTTCTTTGCCACTACCACCACAGTAAAATTTATGCATATAGTCGAGAGATTTAGACATCACATTCTCATCTACCATATGTCCCATAATCATAGTACAAATAAAAGGCAAATCGAAAAGATAAGGGAGTGCAACGAGATCATGCCCAGCATGATGAAAGATACGATACTGAACTGTTTTAAGGACATAGCTGAGAAATTCATAGGTCTCTGCATCCACATTGACATCTTCCCGATGACCAATAGGAAAATACATAGACTGCAAGCCGGGATGAGCGATAGAAATGCCAAGAATATTAGGAGCATAGCCCTCCGTATCTACAGTTATATATTTAAAAGTTAAACAGTTTTCCAAGTGAGTTATTTGTTGGGACTTCGTCGGAAGGGGATTCTCCTGATTCAGAGATAGTGGTGTCCATAGTTTCTTTAGTATAGGCGGCTTGGTTAGATCCAACAAGTACGAACCCCCTGTTAGGTGTGCGTTCTATCTCGAAATCTTCCATTTTTCTCACCATGCGAGTTTTTGGAAGTTTTACTTTTATTCGATTGGATCCGGGTCTCGAAGAAAGTACGACAACAGTTTGTGCATTAGCGTTAATATAAGTTGAACCATAGCCGTCATCTAAATCATCCTTAGATTCAGTTTCACCGATACCCTTCTTACGGGGATGGTGAATAAAAATATAACTACATTTTAAGTCTCTACGAACATCCTCATTCAAGAAACTATTAAGTCGCTTAATGGCATCATCATCTTTAACAGAACCATACATAGAGATACTCAAAGAGTCAATAATAACCAATTCAATTTTATGTAGTTTAATGTACTTGACCAATTCAAGTTGTTGATCTGGAGTATCAAATGGATATGGATTACCAATTGGCCAAATGAAGAATTGCTCTTGAAGTTCTCGTTCCTCATCTTCAGGAATTTGCATATCCCTGAAAAATTCTTTTACCTCATAATGTTGCATTTCAAGAGAGACAAACAAGACTCGTTGTCTATTAATAATATTCCAGAGTAAAAACTTATCCTTCCCTAGTGCTAAATGAATAGCTAAACGTAGTGAAAAAGTACTCTTACCAATACCAGGTTTACCAAAAATAACCATAGATCCCGCCACAGGGAGCAAGCCTTCGATAGCCCATTTTAATTCAATGTTGGTATTCATGAAGTCGCTAAAACGATAGACTTCAGGAGCACCATGGACAATTTCGGCTACTGTGGCTTTCCTACGTCGCACATTAGCAATTAAGGATTCAATGCGACGTTTTCTGTCAGAACGTCCAACAAACTTTCCCCAGACATCATCTTTACTTAAGAGAAGAACAAACGCTTCCTCATTGGAGCAGCCTGATTCAATTACCTCATGAGCAAGTCTGGCTAAAGCGTCAGAGCGTCTACCTTTAGGGATCTCATCCTTAAATAGGAGATCTAATGCATCGACTGTCCATCTGTATTTAGCAAGAACTTCTTCTTTGCCAGGAAGTCTTCCCTCATGAATGTCAACACGGGTACCAGCGGGAGGAATAGGAATTCCAAGAAAATCATTAATGGAGTATAGGATGTTATTTTTGCTAAGTAGTGTGACTGGCTTGTTACGTTTGTGATTCCAAGTATCCACAGGACGAAGAACTTGCTGATAATCCCAAGCACTTAAATCAGCTCCATAGTGAAAAGCAATCCGACGGGTAATATCTTCAATTATTGTTTTGTCTGTTTCAAAATGATCTAATCTCCAATACCAGTGTTCATGACCTTCCTGAGAGGACATGATTCGCATAGTTGGTTCAATGGCCTTATTAGGTAAGGTTCCATCAAATTCAGTCCAGACAACACATGTTCCTTTGAAAGTCTCAGGACTGATTCTCGGATCCGTAAACATAACAGGCGAGATATACACCTCTCGTCTATTGAAATCACCAATATGTTCCTCAAGAAGTGTTCGCTCTTGTGGCCAGTTAAAGAAATACTGTTCCCAGGACTTTGGATTTTTAGGATCAGCTTTTACGGGAGAATAAACATAACCTTCCTGATCTCCGAAGAGATCAGATAGAAACTCACTACTCATAAACCTCCTCTCTTGGTGGAGCCTAGTCTAACAACGGGGTTTTGGCGATGGCGAAAGACTAGGCTCCTGTGTCAGGTGAATTAATTACCAAAGTTCACGCATATAATCTCCTTTCTATAGTTAATAAGTTTTAGATGTGGGGTACCACTTCTCCCACTCCCGGATGATACACAGTGCTGTAATACTGAATATTACCCATATGCCCTACGAAACATATGTCCGGCCCTTTTGTATTAATTACTCGCTGAGATTAACCCAACGAACATTAACACCCTCGTTAGTGGGACCGTAATTACTAACTCCGATATCTACCTTTGTACCGATAAGAACTTCAGGATTCCAATTCTCATCATTCAGATCATCAGAATTAACTCCAAGACCCTTCTGAGAAGCATTTCCTTCATTGCCACAGAGGGTACGCTTTAGTGCAGAAAGATTACGTCGAATGATCTTTTGTTCGTCGGCAGGGAGCAGAGAGAACATTTCCTGAGTCATCTCAGGATCAACAATGTTAAAGTACTGGGTAACTTTAGAATCCAAAAAAGCAGAATCCTCATTGTTAATGGTATATTCGATAACAAGTTGCTTACCTTTGTTACCATCCTTAAACAAGGCCTTAGTAACTTCGGCAGAATACTCTCCCTTTTCAACCCAGTAAGGATTGGTAGGAATAGTAGTTGCGTCAAGTCGACCAAAAATGCTCATTTGAAAACAATCTCCTTGTACTTGGTGACAAAATCATCAAGGTTCATTTTACCTTGAAGACCTTCAATACGACTCTTAGCCAGAATAGTAAGAGAGTTCTCTGTCAAGTCTGCAACAAATCCACGATTCTCAGGTCTAAGATTTACAATAAGATCAGCTCTTTCTGCAATGATTTTAAAAGTGGCAGGAGGTACATCAGGTCGTTTCACCATATCAGGGCTTAACCCCTTAATAGGCTCTTTAACCTGAGAGGTAAAGATAATGTGGGCTTCAGTATTGTTGAAAAGTCTATCAAGTGTTGGCCTAAAAATATCCCTTGTAACTCGATAGTCAGTAGGAGCTAAAATATCAACATTTTTAAGATCTGGATTTTTAGTAGAAAGTTTTTCTCTAAATTTACCGCCCCAATCTGCTTCATCATACAGCAGATCTAAATATCTGTCAACTGACTTACTAATTGTATCCCAAATAATAGTATCGTATCCACTAAAATCAATGTACTGTAATTGACTGAGTCCCTGGAGTTTAACAATTTTAAATTTACTAGAAAGAGTACTATGACGTTCATTAAGAAGTACTTTCCAACTATCATCAGAACTTAATAGCAATCCTTTCTCATCAACCATAGAACAGGCTGTTGTAGTCTTCCGTTTGCCAAAATCTCCGTACAGCACAGTGACTCGATAAGCGGAAGTAGTGGCATCTTGATTAGCTATTTCTTTAAGTTCATCTATTGTAGTCATAATCACTCTTTGTATATTCATGCTTAAGAGTTTTAGAAGCATCTTTGCCCTCGGCTTCCAAGGTACATGGAAACTCAAAAGCACAGAATTGACAGGTTGTGTAATTCATTGTACGTCGTGTATATTGTTTACTAGATTCTGGTGAGCGTCTATACTCAAATACTTCACCTACTGCCCTTGTGAAATCACTAATAAGATTCTCTTCTTCAGCACTGGAAAGAGTATAATCTTGAGGTTTAACAAGTCCTGTAGTTACATTAAAGAAACGAACAGATGATCTAGTAACATTATAACCCATACGATTCAAAAAGATCTGATATAGCTTAGACTGTTGAAAGCGATTAAGTTTCGACTTAGACCATGCCCTACCTACAAACTTAGCATCTTCTACTTCACAAAAACCCCCAGTATGTTCAAATACAACATCAGGAGTAAATCCAATCTGAACATTTTGAAGATCGTAAAGATCAATTAGATCTTCTGGTGCTATTTTTTCAATAGGAATCAAAAATCGATTCTCAACTAGAACAGCCTTAGAATTAAAGTCATTTCCTCTAATGTAGTTATCAACCAAAGTCCAGGCTTTAAGAAGACTACCAATTTCTGAGATAGACTCAGCTTTCACCATTTTGCTAGCTTCTTGTTGTGTAAGTCTTACAGCTTCATCTTTACTGTGACCAAGTTCAAGAAGATTGTAGAAATGTTGAAGAAGTTTATGCCCTTTAACACCGGTATCAATAGCACCTGATTCGTTCTGTGGCCGAAGACCTAAACCAAATCGATACCAATACTGTCGAGGACATGTATCCCACTTAAACACTTCGGAATAACTAATGATTTCAGGTTTAATTGACAAGTGAACGTGATCTGTCATCTCTTTAATCTCCATTCAGCTTCACTAGTTAAGAGTTCAAGCTCTGTGGCTTCTTCAGGATTATGAGGTAATTTATTATATTCCTCTTCATCATATAGAGGATCGTTAACAGCATGCCACCTGTTATGGCATTTTTTACAAATTCTATGTACGTTACCTGGTTCGTTTCTTAATGTATCCTTTACAGGACCATGATGCCTGTCTTGTTGTAATCCTTCGATGCAGCCAACTATAGAATGCCCACCACCACAATTCTTTTTGCCTTGCCATTCACAAGGATTACCTCTAAAAATTGGATATAATTGTGCTGCCCTTTTACGACCCGTTGAATGTCTATCCTTAACACTCTCTGGATCTTTTACAGGTGCTCCTGAATACCTTCCTCCCCCAATAGTCTGTAAAGACCTAGTAATTTGAGCATAGTCCGGATGGCAATTATTGCATCCATTTAAACATTCACTATGAAACCCTCGGCCACAGGCTAAACAGGCCACTTAATGCCTTCTTCTAAACCATTCATCATATTGCCAATCTGTAACAAACAAATGAGGATAACCCCATGGTTCTTGTGTGGGAATTAATACGGGTCCTCCACTAATTGTACGAAAATCATCAGATTCATCCATATAGGCTGGAATAATACAATTCTCAGGGATTTCCCAATTTTCCTCAGTATAGTATTTACCTGAACGTTTAAAAAGAATTACTTTAGCTTTTGCCATTAAGATAATCCTTAACTCTAAGGATATAATCTAATCCCCATACAGCGAATATCGAAACTCCAAGATACCATAAAGCATCAGTAACATTACGATCAAAAATGGCTTGACACATAAAATAGAATTGAGAAATTACAACTCCAAGTAGTAACAAGACGAAAAGCTTAAATAACCTAGATCGGTTCATCAAATTCAGGTCCTCGAAAGCCACTTTCAATCTGTCTATTAATTTGTTTCAATTCAGCAGACTTGACAGGTAATTCACACATGGAAGATTCCATGCACCAATACATTATAGGTCTTCCATTTCTAATACTTAATTCACATTCTAAAGCTAGGTGTTCATTAAACGGATCAATTTCTAATTCAAGAATGTATTTCATTACCAATTCTTTCCTTGATTGTAGTTATTATAATCAGATTGCAACGCGTCCGTATTTACCCAGTAATCAACATAGTCTGTTATACATAAAGCCCAATTAGTCTCCTCATGATAAAAATAATTAAGTCGCTTCCATTTATCACATGCTATGCAAAGACCCAATCCTGGATTCTTATAGTACTTAAACGGAATCGGAGCTTTCATAGTGGATCAGTAATTTCAGCTACAATAGTAACATCAATAGATGCTATGTCTTCTGCAAATTCAGGATCACTACTTAAACAAAAACCATCTCCGTGTCTGTTACCTTTCTTGTCCAACCAATATTTAGTCTTTCTAATTTCCTTCTTAAGCCATTTGTAGTTTTTATCACTTATCTCAATCAGAAGTTGCATTTTTATTCTTTTTCGATTCCTTTAGCATCTTTAACATATGATCAGTAGCTTTAATCATTGCACCTAGTTCTGTATTTTCACTATTTCTCAGAGATATAGTAATTGTCGCTGTACGGCTTCCTTTTGGAATCCAATCAACTACTTGAAACATTGAATGCCATACATACTTTCCAACACGAGTAGTAATAAGTACCTTTTTCCATGTCTCTGCCATTATTCCTCGTTCTCAGTAGGAAAAGTCATTTTCTTAGGTAGATAAGCTGTAGGTCCACAATGTACTATTTGATGTACCCACCCTTGCTCAGATGTTAGAATATTAAACCCTTCCGGATATCTCATATAACCCAATTCAAAAAGATAGATCCAATGTATTTTACAGTATTTATTTCTACAGTCTTCATCAAAAGTATGAGGCGCCTTTGGGGTACATTTACAAGAAGCTACACCTTTAGGACAGTCTATACAATGATAACCACAAGTCAAGCACATACCTTTTCTAAGTCTATGCCACGACAAATGTACATTCTCGTTCATTATTCTTTGCTTTTCTTCCTAATATGAGTTTCTATTCTAGTATCCATCTCAAATGCAAGTGTGATTTCATCTTTTGCATCTAACCAGATAGTTGTTGGAATATCCATAATAGTAGCAAACGTATCTTTAAAATCTAATTCCCAATATGTACCATCACCTAATCCAACTATAATTTCTGCATCATCTGGTAAATTTTTTGTTTTTTCTCTAAACTCATCAAGTCTCATGATCAACCTCCCCCGCGAGCCTGATTTTGGGCATGAAAAAGCCTGGGAGGTCCCCCCGAAAGAGGACCTCGCCCTATAACCTACAGCTTAGTCATCATCGTCTTCAGTCGCAAGGTATTTAGCAAGATCTTCTGCTTCGGCATCGTCATGCCATAGGTCAGGATTCTTTGTAACAGAATCCTCTACATACTCTTCTGCTTCTTCTACTTCAAAATCATGCTTTGAAACAAGAAGTTTAACAACTGAATCCTTAAGTGTTTCCAAAGTTTCGACATGCATATCAGGAACATTCGCCATTGTGTTCTCCTCAAATTCGTTGTCTTCTCTTGCAGACACTTCTTCATTCCATTTGATGAAGGGATCTCCTATTTCAAATGGATTCAATTTAGCTGGTATAGCTAGTCATGATACTGGTAAACTTGTGATAAGCATCAGGACTGGTTTCACCTAGATGATTCCGCAACACGATTCCGCTTGCATCATAAGCCCAAACTGTACCACTAGCATTGCAATTGACCCAATCATAGAAACCGAGCCAAGTAGGATTCCCTGGAGAATAACGATTCACAACCAAGCTAGCTGATGTATTATTGACATTGTAACCGTCAGTGTATTCACTACCTGACAAATTCCAACAATTGTCATTTGTATAATTGGGATGTACTTGCCAGCGGCCTCCTTGATAATCAATCCAATGATAGAGGCAAATATAATTATCTGGACATCCGAACAATGAACCTGCCTTCGCTCGACCTAGCAACCTCTCTCGCTGCTGATCTAGCAGATTCTGTTCAGCTGAAACATATTCCCAACCATTTTCAATACTGATAGTTTTGATTACCGGTACTTTTGAAATAGAAACCTGATGGTTGTTAGTTGGAGTAGAACAAGCCGTCAGGCTAAGCACGCCAACCACTAGTAATGCGAAACGCTTGAACATTATTTCTCCTTAAACCGTTTTCCTCAGGTGGATTTATTTCTTATCCAGTATATAAAACTTAAATACAAGTGGGAGAATAATAATAGCTCCAATAAGCATGAGTATAGTAGGAATGATATTAATAATTCCAATAAACCATAGTACCCCAAAAATAAGTAGTGAAGCTGCATAAATAAATACAAAGAAAGCTACTATACGTCTTTCAATCATACTGTCTTCCTCAGATGTTCGGCAAGACTTGCTTGCATACTGGCAGCATCCTTGAATTCCATTACAATATTACGCTTATTTTCAATCAACTCCGTCATGTATCCATCGATAGTATTTTTAACCAAAGGAATATGAATAGTTGCCTGATCAACTGAATTAATTCTGTCAACTCGTCCAATTGCCTGATCTTCATTACCCGGATTCCAGAACCGATCATAAAGAATCATATGACGAGCAGCATTTAGATTTGCACTTTCACCTACAGTCTGATAAGTAGCAAGCAAAACTTGATACCTAGGATTTGTAGGAGCAGTTTTCAAATCAAAATCATTAAAGATAGTTTCAGTATTTCCCTTAGCCTTTTCATCTCCTGTGATAACAGCCACAGAGAGGCCAGCGTACTCTAGTCTTCTTTTCAACTCATAAATTGCAGGCTTAAAACGAGAGAACAGAATAGTCCTTTCGCCTTCTTCAGTTAGTTCCTTAAGAAGGTCTTCAGCCCAATCCATCTTGACAGACTGATGAATATCAAACTTTACAACTTCAATAACTTCTCCAGATTCATCCCTAACTTCAAAATTAATACCAGCAGGCCAGCTAACAACTTGAGCTTGACGAGTCATGATGGCAAGTTGACTAACAATAGGAATTACTTTACCACTACCAAGAATAGCCAAGCTGCGCTCAGTCATATCTTGATAGGCTTTCTTTTGATCTTCATGACTATCAAAGTCAAGCTCATATTCAATAAGCTTAGGAGGAGGTACTTTCCTTCCGATATCTTCAGGACTGCGAGCAAGATAGAAAGGGCTAATCTTATTTACTAGATCCTTCAATCCCTGCGGCTTAAATACCCACTTGTTTTGTGCAATCTGAATACAGTAATCGGTGAGAAACTTTGACTCTCTTTCAAAAAGTTGAGGGTACAAAGCATGAAGTAGCGAGTACATTTCCTGTGGCCGATTCTTAATCGGAGTACCAGTAAGTTCCAAAACCTTTGGAACATTAGCGGCAATCCTAAAGAATCCTTGTGCAGTTCCTGTACCTGCATTTTTAATGTGATGAGCCTCATCAAGAATCACCGCATCATATTTAATTTTAAGAATAGCTTCTGTAGTGATTTCAATATTACGACGCCAAGATTCAATATTAGTAACCACAACAAATTCTTCTTGGTTCTGTAGGAGCATTGCGGCAATATTTCGTTGCTCCGGAGACGCACCAATAAGAGGGTAAACAAATAGACCAGGTTCCCGTAGATAAAGTTCCTTAATAAAATCAGAAGCTACCTCCTTACGGAGACAAACAAGTGTTCTCTTAGAACGCTGTACCTTTCTCCAAATAATAGAACTAAGAGTTTTTCCTAGTCCGCGTTTATCAGCAAGGAGTGCTCTTTCAGGAAGTCTTAACGCACCTTCAATTTGCCAATCAAAAGCGACATCCCTCCATGGTGCATTAGCAAGAATTTCTTCTGCTTCAGCTCTTTTTTCATCAATAGACTTTTGGATAAGGGCGGCTTCTTGTTCCAGTTCAAATCTACGAGCTATTGATTGACGGTCTTTTTGTAGTTGTCTAGTTTTTTGGTTAATCTCAAAACGAGAATCTTTGAGTCGTGCTAATTTAAGACGCAGAGAAGCAATTTCATCTTGAATCGCAACTTCTTCAAAATTAGATTGTTGAAGTTCAGTAGTAAAACGCTCTAGTTGATTATCAATACTGTTAAGTTCATCGCTTAAACTCATGTTAGATAATTTCTGTTCGTATCTCGATACGTTGAAGTATGTAGATTATTACAAATACTGCATGAATAGATGTTAAGGGGGTCAAAACCTAGCTCTTGTCTGATTTGCTCTCTATTTTTATAAGACTTTTTAGGTTTCCATACTTGATTATTCGTACTTTGATAGTGCTCACGTAAAACCTTTAATTTCATTTAGTAATCCTTTGAGTACAGTCAACGTGTATCAATCCTCGATTAGACCACTTGTACATATGCCTTGGAAAAATACCCCATCCACAATCAGTACATACACTTATTCTTGTATCTTGAATTGCATCTCCCTTCTTTATTGCCAATTTAGATTTATTATCAGTTTGCATAATTGCCCCTCTCGAAATTTTGTGCGGATAACGGGATTCGAACCCGTATGCCCTTCGGCAGTTGATTTTAAGTCAACCGTGTCTGCCATTCCACCATATCCGCTTTGTGCTACTACTTCCACTCCTGTAAGTAGTAGCAGTATTTAATTATGCAGCTTCTGCCTTTTTGGTATAAAGATTGCAAGCTTCTTCTTCCCATAAGAAATAGTTATCTGCTTGCCATTTATATACACCTTTAACCTCAATAATGGTAACTGCTTTTTCTTCACCTAAACCATCTAACCACATTTCCGTGGTACTAATAACAGGAATTTTATCTTGTGATGCCCTCACTACATTCCCATTATCAGGACCGCCTACTAATTCACCCGGATATTCCCTCATTGCTCACTCCAAGAGTCTGTAAGTCCCATACTTTCTAGTTTAAGAAAGTAATCAGCAATTTCTTCGCTGTTCAGTTTTCTTAATCCTTGACATTTTCCTTTATTAAGCGTATATTCTTTTCTATGCCCATCTGTAAATTTAACAAATAGCCATCCCCAATAAGTATTAATTTCAATAATTCTACCTATTTTATTTTGATTTCTTGTTTCTACTAAATCTCCAAGTTTAGGATTTTTTAGCATAATAACCTCATTAGTTAATTTTTGTAAGCGAGAGCCACAGGAATCGAACCTGTAAAAGAAACCCCGGAGAACTAATCTCAATGCTGGGAAGCACGTCATGGATTAGTCTTTACAAACAATTATCGGAAAATTTGTTTTGCCGCGTTTCTCTGTACCAACCCTCTCAAATGTAGAGACTCCCACCAATTCTCTACAATCCCTCACAAACCATGGTGTAGCTATTATACAACATGGCTTGGCGCTCGACCGAAAGTATTACGGATTACGTGTAAAATAACCAAAGGGCCAATTGCCTACCAAAAGATGCAATGCAATAGCAGCTAATCCTAGATCTACAATATTTACCGCATCAAATTTAAGACCAAAAGCCGCGAGCAGAAATAAAATTGCAGCAGCTAGTGCAAACATCTTTCCTCCTGTGGCTAGTTACTTTGGCGCAAACATGTCCTTATCCATGTACTTAACCTTACAAGAACAATTAGTACATCCATTTCGAGAGTGTTGAGTACGTCCATGACCACAGTCAGGATTCAAACAATAAGTTACTTGTGCCATTAATCTCTCCTATTCATATAAACAATACATTGTTGTTGATTAATTTGAATGTGAATCTGATCACACATAGAGCAAAAATAAATATCCTCAATATCTAGATTAGTAACTCCTACATTTAATGTAACTTCCTTACCTCCTGCACGAGCCTCAAAAATAACATCAGCCAATTTAACCTGTACGTCACCAGTTTTCATAGCCTCAAGGCCAACAATTCTAGTTAGGCTTCATGATCACACTTATGTCTAGTATACTCTCCATAAGCAGCTTCTTTAGAATAAAGGCCAGTACCCAAAGCACCGCATTCCCAACAACGCCAAACCCAACCATCTTCGTATTTTTTAATCTGAAAATCAGGATCCTTTTCAGACATTCGTTCTGCATCTTGTTCTATATCCATATGCCAAGGCTTTTCTTTTTCTTGAAACATTTTCTCTGTCATGGTGTCCCAATCTGCATATGAGGTACAACATAAAAAATGAAAAAGAATACATCAGCAACAAAAAGAACTACACCTAACCAAAACTGTATCTGTTTACTCATTTCTCGACTACCGCCACAGAGCAGGTGATTTCTATTTCATGAGGCTTAATACCAAAGTTCTCTTCAAACCACCGAAGTACTTCGGTACTAGACCATTCGGGATCATAGTGCCCACAGTGAGCACATTGAAATACCTGACCATTACTTACTAGGTATGTATGTCCTCCAAACTCAATCGCCTGTCGGCGTTCTGTCCATGTGGGATTCTTACTTACAGGTTTAGCTTGCTCAATCCATTTAGCAATTCTAGCTTTAGTAATGTCAGAAGAGACAAGAGGTTTCACTGTGGCCAATCCTTTAATTGAGATTTAAATTCAAGATATAGGATGCGATATTCTTTTTCATGTATTTTTGCAAGTTGATTAGAAGCTGTGTTATAGGCAAGACCAAAAATATTTTTTAATTTTTTCTTTGAAGCTTCTGGATAACGTTCTTTCAACTCATTCACTTTTGATATATACAACTGTCTGTGCTCTTCTGGATATTTATCTCTTAACTTACGGATAGCCCTTAGTCGTACTCTTCCATATTTTATATAATAATTAGTCAACTCTGTCATTTATTCAGGTCCTCTCGCCTCTCTGCGGAAGTGACTCAAGTATATCACATTTAAAAGAATACGCAAATCGACCCCTTCCATTTATAAATAAATTAAACGATCGTTCAAGTTTATTATCTCAAGATAAATGGGTAAAAACGGACATACCCGACATAAGTTTTTCTGAGATCATCTAGCGAAATCACTTCCGTTTTCCCTGTTCAGAGACTAGACTGGAGGGGTACCGAACGGGCGAACACTGTCTAGGGTCGGCTGTAAATTTGACAATTGGAAATTTACAAAGCTGGTTTTTAGACAGTCTTTGTGTCGTTCATTTTTATTACTTCTGTATGGAGGAAAAGAAATGACTGCACCGGCAAAGACTGCTGCTACCAAGGCTACTGCTTCTAAGGCTGTTGAAAATACGCCTAATGAAGATGAGAGGATTCCCGTTGTTCTTTCGGAAAACTCTATTCTTGCAGATTTTTGCAAGCGGTATCTTGGTACCGTAGACGAGATTCTCGAATACAACAAGGCTGTTCTCGCAGAAAAGGATTCTGAGTGGAACGCTCTAAAGGTTTTGGATCGGGCACGTAAGTTTGCATCTCCTGAGAATGCAGAAGAAGTTAAGCCCGAAATTAAGAAGGCTGTTGACGCCTGGGAAAGTCTTCAGGCTGAAGCATTGAAGGCTCGAAAGGCTGTTCTTGATCTGACTTCCAGGGAATTGGGTATTACTCTTTCGGCAACTGCTGATCGTAATCCTGAATTGGAAGCCCCGCTTAAGGATAAGCGCAAGATTGCTAACGAAATTGGTAGTCAGCTTGGCGTTATTGCTAAGTTGACTTCCGATGAGAAAGCAAGTGATGCTGTTAACAGTTTCCTTACCGAGAATCCTCTCCCTGCGGTTGGTCGTGAACAGGCTCGTACTTTTGGAACGGATGAGAATTCCACTCCTAAGTATCGGGTTAAGGTTGAAGTATTTAAGGATGGAAACAACATCCTTACTGCGGATGGATTTACCAAGGCTACTCTTGCTCTTACCAAGCCTGTCTTTGGATATGAGCGAGGTAAGGCTCCTAAGTCGGATGATTTGCGAAAGGCTTGGGAATCTGCTGGTAACTCGTCTAAGGAAACTAAGCAGGAAGTTGTGGAATTCGACGACAACGGTCTCCACTACGTATTGACTAAGAAGTAAAGGTTAGGACGTACCTTAAAAGCAGTCCTTCGCAAAGAAAGGCCCGGGAAATTAATCCCGGGCCTTTCTTTTTGCCTATTTAGTTGTTCAAAAAACACCTCTGTCGATAAAGGTATTCACGGCGCTGCTGCTTAGTCAACGATTTAAACAAATCGTCTAACAACTTCTGTTGTGTACACCACAATGCGAATATAAGCATTTTACTCTCCAAGATCAATTCCGGTCGAATTTTGCTCACTAAGATTCGTCATATCTTCTAGTAGTTTTGTATAAGCCTTTAGATCATTTTCTGTACAAGAAGCAAGGCGTGCCTTATATAGAGCATAGCGAATAAACCCTAATTCTGAAGGACTAAAATTGAAATCATAATTGTTTTTATCCCTATTCCAATGCGCTATCACTTCAGACTCCATTCCTTTAAAGAAACCCAATTGGACGAATATTGCGGAAATGTAGCTCTAGCCATGTTGTAGTACTTAGTGATTATTGCTGGATGATTTCTCACAACAGCAAACAAACTCATTGTCCCTGTGGCTCCATCTACAATTCGAATAGCAATCTTCATTTCAATCCTCTCTAATTGAGATAGCCACAGGAGGCGCAAGCCGTTTAGAATTGCACTTCCCGTTACTGCATCAATTAGATGGTACGCCAAGCTTTTTGTTTCTCATCCATTTCATTCTCCTATCACTGAAAGTACTACTACAATTAGCAGGTAGGTAGGACCAAAATATGGAATGACAAAGTCAATGACTACAGAAAGGAACTGTCTCATTTCACGGATTCATTAGTAACCAATCCAAGGGACAGGCACCCAATCTTTACGTGTTTCTCTGGTACGCCATTTAGAGTAGTGTTCCCAGCGCCAAACACTACCATCTCTATCTTGCGCATAAAACCATTTATATCCGTCATCATCGACAAGGATGACGAATCTACTTTCTCTCTCTTCTTTCAATTCTTCTTCTGTTCTCTTTGTCCAAAAAGAGAAATACCGAGGAGTGATACAAATAGTCTCTCCCTTATCATTCTTCAAATATACATCTGCATTGAAATTGACAAGTGCCGTTACAACCCCTTTAATACTGCCTGAATTATGAACTAGAACATCGCCTTTTTTCAATTCACTGAAGACAATCATTGCTTCAATCCTCTCTAATTGATAACTTCACAGGGCCTACAATTCCGGTCGAATTGCAAACCCGAGTAATCATCAAATTTTGACTAGTGCAATTGCAGTGTATGTCAGCTCAACACCATCTGCCCACAAAACGGTAATTAGTTTTGTACAATTGTCGATAGCAGTAACAATTCCAATAGTCAAATCAGGAGTATAGTCATAGGTCTTGTAGTAAACGAGAGTACCAATATCCATTTTAGTTCACCTTCCTAATTGATAATTTCACAGAATGTGCAAGCCTTTCAGATTGCACATTCGAGTAATCATCAATCAATTAGTGATAAGTCCGAGAATCCATTTAATGGAAAGATTGTCCTCACTGATAATAAAATCACCATGAAGAAAGCAAGCTTTCCAACCCGAAACAGGATGTATTTCAAGTTCTTTGCCACAAGCAGGGCAAATCTTAAGTAGATTGTGCCCTTCAAGAATACGAGTTTTCACAGCGCCACCATTCCAGTTCAGTTAAACACCCTTACGCCAACACATCACAGAAAAGAGACGAGTATTGCATTTAGGACAACGTGAAGTGAGGGTAATACCTCCTACTGAGTGTATTTTCTCACAAAGACAACGGAAAAACCCACTAATAATCATGCGTACACTCCCACCATTCCAGTCATTTCGTCAACGTCACACAATTCGTTTTCCAATTCAGTGGACCAGTCAATCATTTCAGCAGGAATACGCATCTCCTTTGCAAATTGGAAATCGAAAACCTCAACGAATTCAATTTCCCGTGTGTACCTGTGGCCAAAAACCTTTTCCTGACTGTAAACAGTGTTAGGAATGAGAAATTGCTCCTGAATACCAGCCTTGACGTTACGGATTTCGAATTTGATAGCAGAAGTCAACATGTCAAGAGTCCTTTCTAATTGATAAACTCGCCACAGGTGCAAGCCAAACGGATTACACCTATGAGGTATCATCAATTAAGACTTAGAATCGAAAAGGATATCCATTGTCCAATAATTGCGGGTCCAATAGTGGTCAATATCAGGGTCAGAGAGAATTTCTTCTACTCGTTCCTGCAATTCTGCTTTAGTAAGTACAGCAGACGTAACAGAATTCTCACTAACTCTGTGGTATCCAATTCGAATATTAGCACAAACATTGCAGCCTTCCCATTTACAGCCACCATGAGGCAAATTAATACCCATTTCAATTCTCCAATCAATTGATAATTTCACTGAACGAACCGGCCACAGGGTGCAGACGATTCGCTCAAGCAATCATCAATTAAATACGATGTGACACGTTGCAGTTATCTGTAGGAATGAGGTATCCCTGCATGCAATTCTCGGCGCAGTCATCACAAATTGAGCCAACATAAAGAGCTTTCTTTTCTCCCGCATTTACTTTGGCATATTCATGCTTAATTTGCGGGCCTAAGTGGTCATTGAAATGATTTGTGTGCTCGCAATAGCACATTTCGGGAATTGCAACGTCAATTGAAATGCAATCCTTACCGTCGATACATTCGTCATCAAGAGTGAGTCCACCACAATTATCACAAACGCCTTTTTCGGGAGTGTAAAAAACATTAGGCGAAAAGATAGCAAGAGAAAAGACAGGACCTGGGTAACAATTCGCACAAGAAGCACAAACAGCTGCCCTGTGGCCATTGTCAAAAACAATTACGAATTTCTCATTCCCATTACAGCAATTCCAAAGCGTTCCAAAAAGAATTGGATTCTTGTAATCAATTGCAAATGTCTTTTTGAGGTTATTAGAATGGCATTCTTGGCAGATACCAGCAATTAAAGTACCGGTGCAGAATTTACACGTGGTCATGACAGAGTCCTCCCCTGAAAAGTGGTCGCGTTCTTTGTTTTTCTTTTTAGCCTACTCTTTTTTGGATCAGTTCTCTATATGTTTTCACTATATGAGATTGCATTATGTCTGTTTTGCCTGTTTTATTCCGCTCGACCAAATGTAACTTATGTCCGATTCGTCTAAAATTCGAACAATCTATTTATTTGTCCTGATTTATCAGCATTCTTTATGATTTTCTGTGTTTCTTCAGTGTAGTGTATGCGAATAAAAGCTAAAATAGTATCAATATCTCTTGCTTCTTTTACTGTATCATCAGGTAAAATAAGACTAATTGTCTCATCTTCATTTGTTTCGATAATATATGCCATTTTATGCCTCCTTTTGATAGTTTTTAAGAACTTGAATCATATCATCTGATAATTCATCAGTCTTTTCTAATAAAAGGCTAGCAATTTCACTATTAAACGTACTATTTAGATAAATACTGCCCATTTCAATGACTAATTTGTACAAATCTACATTTTTTAGTAAATCTTGGTACTTTTCAGGAACTTTCTGGACATACTTCTTAATTACCATCAGCGCAGTTTGGATGTTTTTGTCTGATTCAAACAATAGTGGGTGAATATTAGGAATATTAGTTGATTTGTCCGCCACAGGGAGGGTTAAAGCACTAACGCCTCTTTTAAGAGTACTAATAGGAGAAAGAGCGCTATGTAAACTTTGCTGGATTTCTTCCACTTGAGACTGTATGAGCTTAATGTTTGTTTCAATCAGATCTGTCATGATTGAAAGGGTATTGCTCTTGATGTCCGCTACGTGGTTTTCGGGAAGATCCCACTTCTTATCATCATTGATTTTGAAATAAGACTGTTTATGTAGATATTTCTGTAATGTACTAAGAGGATAGCCTAATTCTCTTTGAATAGCATTAACACCCAATGGTCCTTTTTCACTAATTAGCTTAAGAATGTCATCCTTGTATTTGTCTGTCATGGTTTAACCCACTTTCTTGGAGAGTAAGCATTTGTCGCTTTGCTACCCACTATGTCCGTTTCCTCCCTGCCATGCACCCATACACCATCATTCATGCATCATTCAACCATATGCACCTATCATGTGTCAATGTGCCCCTGATCAGGCAAAACGTGCATACATGATACACACATTATGTGCATACCTCGTAAATAATTGACATTGGGACTTCGTCCCGTTTATGTCAATAATTTACTCGGGAAATACAGAAACGTTCACAAATCATGCCCAAGGCGCCCCTGGCGGGGCAGGGCATCATTTATTCACTTTTTGACTTATTTAATTCAAGATTGGGTGCTTTAATGGATTTGTCTTACAAGTCTATCATATGTATTCGTAGGCTTAATTAAACGTTGATTCAGTTATAAATACGACATAAGTTTTTCCACCTACTACATCATAGTAAAAGCGCTAAGATCTAAATGTCTCTTTTAACATTAGAGCTTTAAGACAATAAGACATTACAACTTAGGAGCAGACCTACATTAGAATGTACCTACATTAATAAAGGCCAAAGGCTTAACAACAGTTCATTGGATTGTTACTACATTACAGCGAGTTACTTTAAACTTCAAATAACTGTGAGTAATTAAAAACGTTTCAATATCTTGTGTCCAAATTCCAGGCGAACTTGTGAGCGGTGGACCCTATCTCTTATAAAAAATCACAAAAATCAGGTCTAAAATTCTTAAAAATCAGGGACTCCTAAACCCTAAAAAGGAATCCTTTATCTAATTTCAAAAACTTCAGAAAAACTGAACTTCAATCCCTAATAATTTAACAATAGATTCCCTAATAAAATAAACACAGCAGTCGTCCCTCCTGCCTGTGGCTGATTAGCTTATGTAGGAAATTATTTCAAGGTGACAGCCTCAGAGCACCTCTAAGCCTTCAAACCCTGGAACCTAGTACCTAGGACCTGAAAGGCTTGAAAGTGGCTGTACGGGCAAAGGAAAGCGCTTACCTGGCTATTGAGGCTTCAGATGCAGTCTGGGAGGCCTCTCTGAAGGTGTGATCTGGGTCACAAAGCCTTTATTTTGCTAGATCACTAGTTTACTTTGAACGTGGAGGTTCAGTGCTTTTGACCCAGATAAATCAAGATTGGACGTTTTAATGGAAAGTAAAGAACGTAGAGCAATTGAATTGGTTTACAACAACTTTACAGATTACATTAGTAGTGGAGAAAATTTAAAGTTAGTTTGGTTTTGTAAAACTCTGCAAAATTGGAAGGCTATTGTAGCAGATGTTAGTGAGGGAGGTTCTTTATTTGAAGTGACTTATAACGGAGATAAAGCAGAGACTTACATCGATATGTATGACAAACTTAAGAACGTAAAGGTTGTTGACTGATGGATCAAAGAGATTTAGATAAGCGATTTAATGCTCACGGCTTGAATAATCGTCAAGCTGAAAACTGCGCTCTTATTAGAGAAAAGTGCAGTACACTAGCTAACATTATTAATACAGAAGTTCCTGATGGGCGAGAGAAGTCTACAGCAATTACTAAGTTGGAAGAAGTAATGTTCTGGGCAAATGCAGGTATTTCAAGGGAGGAGTAATTGCCTAAGGATGAAGTTTACTACGATGATAAAACTTTAGATAAGGTTAGAGAAGTACTAGAGAATTATTTAGAATTTAAAAGCGATGCTGATGATATCATTAATGATTTACACAACGTAGGAATTCTATTTAGGGAAAGAGTTAAGGAGGAGGTAGATGGTAACTAGAAAACAATACTACGCTATTAAGGAAGGACTTACAGCCGCAGAAAAAGATCTAATTGGTTACTACGAACTTCAATGGTTTCTTACAAACACAGTTCCTACTGTAGAGCAAGTTTACAAGCATTTAAGAAAAACTAGAGACAATCTTAGGATCACATCAGTCAATTACTATTTAACCCGTAAACCAGTTATCAAAGCTTTAGATGATCGTGGAATTCCTTGGCGACAACATTCTCAAGAAGAATTAACGCCACAGCAGCAAGCAGCAGCTTTGACAGTGATGAACTTTGCTGATGAACGTTCTATTGCTGAAAAATTAGATCAACTGGGAATTCTCCCAGCTACTTATTACGCTTGGTTGCAAGATCCTGTTTTTAATAACTTCGTTAACTCTTTAGCAGATCAGAACAAGATTAACATTCGACCTACAGCGGTTGCTGAATTTACTAAGAAGGTTAATTCAGGTGACTGGAACGCTGTTAAGTTCTTCTTAGAAGTTACTGGAGAATTTGCTAACAATACAGCGCCACAGAGTGAAGTACTTCTGCGGATGATTGTTGAGATCATTCAGAAGCACGTTAAAGATCCTGAAACGATTATGGCCATCGCTCAAGACATCAAGTTAGCTTCAGCTAATAGAACTCTTGAAGTTGTTACCGAGCAGCCAGCTATTACAGGTGAAGTTGTTGAAGATCCTGAACTTGAACACGCTAAGAGACAGTTAGGATTTGGATAATGGATGAAATTCTTGAAGGTGATGTCGGTAGAACAGTTAATATTCAAAGTAGAGATTATTGGGTTAAAGAGTTAGAAAAGGAAGTCTATCCGTCAGAATTTCTTAAGCAATTAGAGGATATACAATTTGATACTAAAAGATATTATTTGAATAGTATTGCTACAGTAATTCCAGAATTTAAAATTACTGGAATTATGGAAGCCTGATGGAATTTATTTTAGTAGTTTGTACATCGGCAGATGGAAGCTTTGAAGTAATTAGAAAAATTCAATACCCTACTTACTCTGTCTTTATCGTACGAGAACGACCTTGGGGATATAAAGAAGGTCAATTATTATGGTAGTTAATTTTACTTCTAATGTAGCACTAGCTAAACCTACTGATGTTGAACTTGCTGAGAATTGGGTAAACTTTACACAGTTACAAGGTGACAATAATACTATTATCCAAGATGAAGCTAACAAAGTTGTTACTGCGTATACTCCTACTTTTATCACACAGGGGACTCAACCTAATATCGGTTCAGGTGGATCTGTCCTAGGTGAATACATTGATAATATGGGCGTTATCATGGGAAGTGCTATCGTTACTTTCTTTGGGTCTGGAATTGCAGCAGGCACAGGAGAATACGGAATTAGTCTTCCTTTTTTAGTTGATAACAGTTTTCACAGTGTTGGAAGTGCACTCAACTCAACGCCTGGATCTTTTTCTGTTATTGGTGAAGGATTTGTATATGATGCAAGTGCAAGCTCGACATCTGGCTCTGTGGCTATTGACTGTGTTACATTTGGTGGAGTTTCATATGCTAGAATGCTAACAGAAGCTTTTACATCACCTGCTAAGACGTCTAGATTTGTAAGAGATGCAATGCCTATCACTGTGGCTGCTGATGATAGGTTTATTATTAACTTTCTGTATAAGAAGTTATGATGGAAGAAGAGCCGTTTATTATAACGATCCTGAAAGCAGATCATGTAGATGGATATCATAAAGATGCTAATAAATATTGTCCTCTATGTCGGGAAGAACAGATTTCTCTAGAAGTAGAAGAGTATTTAAAGGAGGTGCAATTTGGGAACGACAACAACAACTAATTTAGGATTAATTAAGCCAGATACAGATGAGTCTATTAAAGCAGTTGTTACACCTCCATCAGATGGATGGGCAGTGCAGAATGGTGTTAACTGTGACAAAATAGATACTCTTTTTAGACATACTAATACTCATACCTGGACTCCTACTTGGACAGCAGACACTACCAATCCTACTTTAGGATCTGGAGGTAGTGTATCAGGTAAATTTATTAGACTTTTTCCTAGAATGGTGTTAGCTTACTTTCAAATTTTTACAGGTGGTGCAGGATTTGCAGCAGGTTCTGGTTTATATCGAATAGCTGTACCTGCCACAGTGCCTACTGAGTTTGGAACTATTAATGATACCATGGCTGTAGGTAAGGCTTATTTACACGATAACGATGCGGTTGCAACGAGTTCTAATCTTGTAGTTCTTTATCAGCCAAGTACAAATTTGCTGGTTTTCAGAAAGCATGATGGTAACTTCTGGAGAGACAATACTCCCTTCGCTGTGGCTCAAAATGATAGATTATCTGGATACTGTATCTATCCTACATCGGATGCATGATGACTATCTCATTGATTACACCTTCCGGGTCAAATTTTATAAAGGATTTCCCGGGACAGAATGCAGTAAATTGTGATACTATTGATGCATATGCTGGACCTTGTTTAACGTCACATCCATTACAGACTTTTACTCCTATTTTAGAAGGAACCACAGGTAATCCTGTATTAGGTACAGGAGGATTTAATCGTGGTTTCTTTTATAGGATTTTTGATCAGATCTATATGTGGGGTGAGTTTCGCTATGGAACCGCCGGCATTGATGTAGGTTCAGGTATTTATACGTTAGCTCTTCCTTTTACTGTAAATAATACATTGGGCGCAAGTAGTGGATTTGATTTTTCTCCTATCGTAGGTACTGGAACTACATTTGATGCAGATTCAAACGCAGGCAGGCTACCTCTTACTGTTCATTTACGTGGATTAAATAAACTACAGTTTGGGATTCGGATGAATTCAGGCTCAGCTAACAGAGAATTAAGAAGCGCAGGATATATTACATGGGCAATTAATGATGGCGTTTCTTGGAATGCACGAGTACAGAGAGTTCCTTAAATGACTCAGCCGACACCTTCCTCAGCTGAAGTTAATAAATTTCATTCAAATTCTGATGTTGATGGTGCAGTCACTTCTCAACATCACACATTGGGCATTCAGCATAATCAGAGTAGTCCGGGCGATCATAATCATAATGGAAAAAATTCTAAGAAGATTGGAAAGGGTATTAATCCTGCCTTTCCTACAACTGCTAATGCTACTTATTCTCAAGCTCAAATGCAATCTGTTATTGATGCACTGAGAGCGCTAGGTCTTGGTACTTAGTAATGAATGATTTTCTTGAGCAACTAGCAAGTTCCCTCTCTGTGGCTGCTAAGAAGCCCAACGTACTTAGTTACATTCCTAATTCTTCCGTACATGAAAGTTTTCACAAAACTACTAAGGTTGGCAGAATTCTTAGAGGTGGTAACCGTTCTGGGAAATCTGTTGCCGGTACAGTAGAAAGCGTTTGGAGAGCTACAGGTAGACATCCGTTTTTAAACACACATGAAGTTCCTACTAGAGGTAGAATTGTAACTGTTGATAGAGAAGCTGGTATTAACCAGATTATTATTCCTTTACTAAAGCAGTGGATTCCTCCAAGTGAACTAAAGAACGGATCTTGGGAAGATAGCTATAGCAGAAATGATAAGTTAGTAACATTACGTAATGGTTCTACAATTGAACTAAAGACGCATCAACAAGAAGTTGAGTCTTTTGCAGGTGTTCCATTACACTGGTGCTGGTTTGACGAGGAGCCTCCCCAAGCAATCTTTAATGAATGCCGTTTGCGCCTAATTGACTACAACGGTGTTTGGTACATGACCATGACTCCTGTTGAAGGTCAAGATTGGATTTTTGATAGGTATATTGCAACAGCAGCAAAGAATGTTGACATGTTCGAAGTTGACATTAAAGATAATCCACATCTGAATAAAATAGCTCTTGAGTTACTTGATGATGACCTTGACGAGGATGAAAAGAAAGTCCGTCGTCAAGGTATTTTTGTACCCAAAGGCGGATTGGTACTCAAGGAATTTGATATTAAAAGACACGTTATTGCTAGAGGTAATCTTATTCCAGAATCATGGACTATTTATGTGTCTATTGATCACGGATATAATGCTCCTACCGCTATTAATTGGCATGCAGTGTCACCTAAGAAACAAGTAGTTACTTTTAGAGAACACTATAAAAACAAATGGGTTATTAGTCAACATGTAAATAGAATCAAGCAGATTAATGCAGAGATTGGAAGAGAGCCACAGCTTTATATTGGTGATCCTTCAATGAGTCAGAAAAATGCTATTACCGGGACTTCTGCTCTATCTGAGTATAGACGTTTAGGCATTCCTCTTATGCAAGGTAAGAAGGATGTCACTGCTCGTATTAATAAAATGAATGAATACTTAAAATATGATATGTGGCATATAACTGAGGATTGTATCAACACTATTAAAGAAGCTAAAGGTTATGCTTTTAAAATCTACAATTCACCAAAAATTGCTGATCGAAATAATGTTAGAGAAGAACCTAATAAGAAGAATGACCATGCTATGGATGGATGTGGTTATTTCTTTAATTTAATGCCTTATCTGGGTCCCGAAGATAAGGGAATCACCCAGGGTATAAGTCAGACATTAATTAATAGAAAAGACTTCCCTTGGGAAGTGGATGCAGGATTTTATCAATCAAATAGATCAGATTTAGCTTTTGGAGAAATTCCGTGAAAGATACTAGTATCTTTGACATGTTTGTCCAGAAGTATGGCAGATTGCCAACGGAGTATGATCCTGATTATTTGGAGATGTTACGAATGAGTAAATATCGCATTTTAGCTGTTCCAGATTTAAAGCCTGGGAAATGCGCCAACTGCGGATCAGCTAAGAATGATGGACGAAAGTATATTGATTTTGGTTTAGAAGTTGATTGGTATGGAATCGTTTTTATTTGTGGCATTTGCTTAAAAGATATTGCTCTTAATATGGGATTATTTGAAGAATTACAGACCAAATTACAGAATGCGCTAGCTGATATTATCTCAATTCAAATTCTGCGAGAGCAGGGGGTAGATTTACACAACAATACGGTAAGACTCTTTGAGGAGTTTGAAAAGTATTATGCTAATTTATATTCTCTTAGGAGTAATTCTGGCGTTAGTGCTAGCGCTGATGTGGGCACTGACACGACAAAACCCAATGACGAAGGATCTACTAGAGTTAACAGAGAAGCAACAAAAACACATCAGCGAGCTACTAAACCGACTTCAAGCTCCGGATCTGAAAACCTTCCTAGCCTTGCAAGCCTCCTCGAATCCGATTCCTGATTCTGAATATATTTCTCGGGATGATGAAACGGAAGCTGAACGACTTGAAAAATTAGATACTAATCCTAATCATATACGCGTATTGACTGATGAAGAGATTAAACAGTATTCTATGACTGATTTTGGTTTTAGTGCAGGGTTACAATGACATATCCTGACAATCCTATGGGTTTGACTAGTACAGGGTTCTTTACAGAAGAAAGTAGAGATGCGGATAAGCAGCGTGAAAGATTAGCTGCTATCGGAATGCAATGGTTTCATCAGTGTCAAAATGATAGAACCATGCAGGAACGGCAATGGTATTTAAATTATGCTTTCTTGTCTGGTAATCAGTATGTGCAATTTAGACAGACTCAAAGTGGAGGACCTTTTGATCTTTATGTTCCCAATGCTCCCTACTATAAGGTTAGAATTGTAATCAATCAAATTCGTCGAACCATCCGTAAAGAAATTGCTCGTTTGACAGCTCAGAAGCCCAATGCATTTGTAGTGCCCTCTTCAACCGAAGATGCTGATGTATTTGCTGCGCAAGCAGGAGAGCAGATTTGGGACTCCCTGTGGCGAAGATTGAAATTTAATAAAACATTAAGAGACGCAGTTTTTTGGCAAGCAGTAGCAGGCACGGGATTTATTAAAACATACTGGGATTCGACTAAGATTGATCCAGATTCAGATATGCCTGGAGATATCTGCATTCATAGTGTGACTCCTTTTCACATTTTTGTTCCAGATTTAATGTGTTCTGAGATTGAAGATCAACCTTATTTTATTCATGCACAAGTTAGAAATAATTCGTGGATTAGACAGAATTTAGGAATTGATGGAGATAGTAATAAATTAGAGTCTGTAGATGAAGGTTTGCAGACCGTAATGGGTGTTAGTCGTAATAACAGTAAAAAAGATCAATCTATTATTCTTGAAATTTGGGTTAAGCCAGGTTATCTTCCTGAATTACCTAATGGTGGTATGTTTACTGTTGCTGCTAATAAATTAGTACAAGGTATGGATAGCTGGCCTTACGATCATGGGCAGTATCCTATTGCTAAACTAGATTCTATTCCTACAGGAAAATTTTATACTGCATCTATTATTGAAGACTTGATCCCGTTACAAAAGGAACTTAATCGATCACGTAGTCAATTAATTGAATCAAAGAATAGAATGAGTAAGCCACAGTTAGTGGCTCAAAAAGGTGCTGTTGAACCTAGAGCTATTACAACCGAACCAGGTCAAGTTATTCAATATGCTCTTGGATTTGATCCGCCACAGCCGCTGCCTTTACAGAATATTCCTAGTTATGTTACACAAGAGATTGACCGTTTATATACAGATATTTCAGATTTAAGTGGGCAGCATGAAGTTAGTAATGGCAGTACTCCTCCGGGAGTAACAGCTGCTACTGCTATTAGCTTTTTGCAAGAACAAGATGAAAGTCTTATTGCCAATCATTATACTTCAATTGAAGAGGCTATCGAAAAAGTTGCAGGACAATCTCTTAATTATGTTAAGATGTATTGGGATGAGCCTCGAACAATTAAAATTGTGGGTATTGAAGGTACTTTTGATGTTCAAACATTTAAAGGTGCAGATCTGAGAGGTAACGCTGATATTAGAGTTGAATCTGGAAGTGCACTACCTACTTCTAGAGCAGCTAAACAAGCATTTATTATGGATCTTATGAAGATGGGCTTCATTCCTCCAGATAAGGGTCTTGAACTTATGGAGGTTGGTGGACTTAATAGACTTTATGAAGAAATTCAAATCGATAAACGACAGGCACAACGTGAAAATCTTAAGATGCGAGTCATTACAGATCAGGATGTTAAAGAACATACAGAAATGTGGATAAATAGTCAACCTTCTGAAATTAAAAAGGATATCGATTCTGGTCTGAACCTAGAACCCCCTCTGCTCATTCCTGTCCATACTTATGATAATCATCAGTTACATATTGAAGTACACAATAATTATCGGAAGAGTCAGAGTTTTGAAAATGCCTCACCAACAACAAAAGCACTTTTTGAAGAACATGTTAGACAGCATCAAGAAGCCTTAGCCGGAATGATGGTACATCCCTTGACTGGTTTAGATCCTAGTAATCCTAATGCTCCTGCTCCTGAAGATGAAGAAGCAGCTATGGATGAAATGGAAGAAGGAGAGGGAGGAAGTACAGGTCCGGTACCTATGCCTGAATTAGAAGGAGAGTCCTCACAGGAAGGAATGATGTAGTGACACATCAAATCGGCAGTGTTATGCCTGCTGGATATGTAGATAAACGACGTAAATTTAGAGATGATTTTGAATCTCGTGTAGTTGCTGGACCAGTAATTTTTACTGCAAATGCTACAGGTACAACTACTACAATTGTGGGTGCTAATGCTGCTCCTGCAACTCCTACAAATGTTGTACGTATCGGAGAAGAATTTAAACTCTTTAACGTAACTACTGGAACTTTAAAAGAAGAAACAGTTTTTAGAGTTACGGCTGTTGCTGTTGCAGGAAGTACAACGGTTACATTTACTCCTGCTGCAGCTGTGGCTCCAGTTTCTGGAGATACTATGAAACTGGTTGGATACTCTAATGTGTACAGTACTGGTGAAAAAGATCGACGACTTGTTGAATTAGGTTTTTCTGCTGCTTACGTTGCTAGGTTGACTGAGAATGATAAAGACTATCAGTTACGAATTTCTGATGATCCAGGTTCTCTATAATGGCCTATGGTAAAGGTCGGGCAATAGGATATACTGATTACTACAAAAATAACGATAGTACTCCTGATGATCGAGAATCTGAGATTAATGATTATAGAAGTATAACTCCTAAACAACAGTCTATTACAGATATAAGTGCTGAAGATAAAAGAAAAATGGCTCTTCGTCGTAGGCTACAGAAGTTGAAGGCAGGAAAATAAATGGGACAACCAACTCCTCCGGGAGATATGCCACTTTTTGATGGTTTAGGATCAGAGTGGAACGATATTGTTGGTGCACTTCCCGAAGATAAACGAGCTGAATTAGCTCCTAGGATTAAAGAGCGTATTTCTGCTTACGAACCTCTCAAGAGTTACGAAGATTTTCATAGGTCTGGAATTACTCCTGATCATATCAGCACTGCTCTTGGTGTTTTTTCCCTTATTGAAAATAAGCCTCGTGAAATTTACGATGCTATTGGACAGCATTTAGGACTTACGCCACAGGAGGCAAAAGCTGCTGTAAAGACTTTGGAAAAAGAAATGGAGGAAGATCCTCGAATTCAAACGATGCAGCAGCAAATCGATACTCTTGCTCAAATTGCCTTAGCTCAACGTCAACACACTACTCAAGAACAACAACTTGCAGAACAAGAAGCTGCTCTTGAGAAGGAAATGAGCAGTTTAAAGAGTAAGTATGGTGATTTTGATGAAGAAGAAATTATTATGCGTATGATACATAAAGACATGAGTGCAGAGCAGGCTTTTCAAGAATATGCTAATAAAATTTCTGAACTTCGGAAGACACGTCCTTCTCCGATGGTTATTGGTGGTGGGGGAGTAGTTCCCCAACGTAAGTTGGATGTTACGCAGTTGGATAATATGGGTACTAAGAATCTAGTTGCTCAGATGATGCAACATGCAATGCTAGAGCAGAAGAAGCCATAAGTACTATTGAGGTATATCCTCAACGCAGTTGCCATCGTTTAATTTATAATTTTTATCTGTAAGTACTTTTATTTGGAGGGCAGTAGCTATTACTACCACGATGACAACTGCTGATAACATTCTTAAAGAGGTGTATGAGCCTCGGGTTAGGGATCAGCTTCAGTCTCAGATTGTTACTCTTTCTCGTATTCAGAAGACTTCCGAAGGTGTTGAATCTGACGCTATCGGTGGTAAGTATGTTCGGTTTGCTGTGCGAGTTAAGCGTAATCATGGTATTGGTGCTCGTAATGAAATGGAAGCACTTCCTAATCCGAAGACTCAGGATTACCGTTCTTCGCAGTTGAAGCTTGCTTATCTTTATGGTGCTATTCAGCTTTCTGGTCAGACTTTTGAATTAGCTGAGAGTAATGCTCAGGCTTTTGCGAGTGTTTTAGATCAGGAAATGGAAGGAATGCGGGAGGGTCTTAAGAAAGACACTAACCGCCAAACTTACGGTACTACTACTGGTATTTTGGCAGTTGCAGCCTCTGGTACCACGACTACTTTAGTTACTGCTGCTAACGCAATTATGTATGCTGAAATTGGTATGTTTGTTGATGTCTATGATGCTACTGATACCAACACTACGCCTGTTTTAAATAATGCTAATGTTGAAATTACTGACATTACTGAATCTGCTGGTGTTTATACTATTACATTTGGAACAGCTGTTACCGCAGTAGCAGTTGGTGACTTTATTACACGTACCGGTTCTAGGGGTAAAGAAACTGTCGGTTTTCAGCAGATGGTTGCTGGTATTACCGATACTAATGCTCTTGGTACTGGTGGCGGTGCTCTTTATAATATTACGCATTCTGTGTGGACCGGTAATATGGATTCGACCGCAGGTGCTATTTCTGAAGGTCGAATGATTAATCTTGTTGATAAGATTCGTACTCGTGGTGGTACTACTACTGTTGGTTTTTGTTCTTTAGGTGTTCGTCGTGCTTATGCTAATCTTCTTGAACAGCAGCGACGTTATGTGAATACTACTGAATTTACCGGTGGTTTCAAAGGTATTGCTTTTACTACGGACTATGGTGAGATTCCGATTGTTGCTGATTTTGATTGCCAGCCCGGTCGTCTTTACTTTATGAATGAAAAGGAAATTAAACTTTATCAGGCTGGTGATTGGTCTTTCATGAATCGTGATGGATCTAATTGGCAGCGTCTTATTGATTCTTCAGGTGAGTATGATGCATATCGTGCTCGTCTTTTCAAGTACTGCCAGCTTGGTACTCACCGTCGTAATTCTCACGGACTTATGACTAGCATTACTGAGGCATAATTATGCGTCAAGATATTACTCTATTTGCATCAGGAGTTTTAGGGAATAGTCAAGCTGCAGATACACTTGTTGCTCTTATAAATGCCCCTGGACCTGGTAGATATAAGGTATGGGGTCATGGAAGACATAGTCTTGCAGATGGTTTGAAATTTACAAGTCCCATGACTCCTGCTCTTGTTATAGCAGGAGGGGCTGGTGATACTGTTAGTTTTGGACCATTTGTTGTAGATATTACTAATTATACATCGGGTATTAATGTTGCGTTAAGATTAGCCACAGGGGCTTCAGATACTGCTGCTGTTACTATTTATGCGGAAAAGATTAATCACTAAATGGCTATTACCAGGACGCATACTAGAACTCATGTACTTGTGGGGTTCGCTAATCCTTATCTAGTTTGTGACGAATGTAGAAAGTCCGTTCCTTATTGGCATAATCCAGATCGTTGCGGTTGTGAACAAGAAGGCTTTTTTAATCATCCTTGTAAGCACAAAGCAGGCGTGTCTTCTATTTGCTATTCTTGGAATCCTGTTGATGGATGTATGTGTAGTAATAAGGAAACGCACGACAGGTGAGAATGGGTGTGGTCGTAGTTGTAGAAATTGCGACCACCCTGTTCTTTATTTACAACAGAAGGGCTTGTAATGACTCCAACTCCTAAAAAGTCAGAATCTCCCTCGTTGTCTGATATGCTTAATAAGACTCCTGCCGAGTTAGCATCTGAGACTCCGGAAGAGTCTGCTGCAAGGTATAACATCAGCAGTGAGATTCCAGATGAAGTAGATGAGAATCCTAATGTAGAAGTTTATAAGGATTCTGGTGCTAAGCAGATTCCCAGCGGAACTCATTTGCATCCTGATGTAGCAAAGGATAACTATAATAGAGCACTTAAGGGAGGTACTGAAAACGCAACAACATCTCGTGTTATTTCTCAGGCTGTATATGCTGATGAATCACCCTTAGATGATACTGGAAGAGCTAAGAAGTAAATGTCAGAAATTGACGAATGGGTCTCCGCTGAGTTTCAACGCTTGGCGGAGATCATAAATGATTATGATCAGTATTTGTTTCTTGAAATGGTCCCTGTGGCGGAACAGCAGAATTTAACAGATAAATCTAAAGTTTTTCGTATTGTAGATGATAGAAATAAAAAAATTGTTTTATATGCAGATTCTTTGTCTAATCCTGCTGACATTCTTGCTAGATTATGGAGTTCTGATAGTAGACATGGTAATGTGCTTCAAAGAATGGATGCTCACAATAAAGCTGTTGAAGCTTTGAAACTTAAAGAAGAAATTGATGAAAGAGAAGCTATGAAAGATTTTAGTGCTTTTGTTATTAAGAATACTAAGAGTCGTTGGATTCATGAAGGTCGTGTACGTGATGATGAGTTTAGAGACTTAGGTTCTGTTAGGAAACATCTAACATGATTGTCAGTGATATTGTTACTAGAGTTAGACGTATCTTTGGCGATGAAGCTGCTGTTCAGGTAAATGATGATGATATTAAACGTTGGATTAATGACGGTCAAGTAGAGATTATCAAACATAATGATGGTGCCTTACAAAAGACAGCCTTTATCAATATTGTAGCTAATCAATCTTCCTATACTCTACCTACTGATTTAATGATTCTTAGATCACTACGATACAAATTTTCAGCAATGTTGAGCTATAGTGCTTTAAGATATAAAAATATGCAAGAATTTGATAACTCGATTGATGGTTGGGATGGTACTGCTTATACAGCAGGAAATCCTGCATTCTTTACTATGTATGAAGGTAAGGCTCTTTTATTTCCTACACCAAGTGAGTCTTTTACTAATGGTATCAAAGTTTTATATAATCAAAAGCCTACAGATGTAACGGGGCTTTCAGATACAATCTCGCTGCCTCTTATTTACCACAATACCCTTTTAAAGTATTGCATGTGGCAGGCTAGTCTTTTGGATGAAGATCATGAGCCTGCACAAATGTATAAAGTAGATTTTCAATCTGATATGAGTTTACTACAGACCCGAGAAACTACAGAAGCTACGGCTACTTATCCCACTATTACAGTATTGGAATACGATCAGTAAGGAGAAGGAATGCCTACTGAGATTTTAAGATTGGGGCCTTTTACAGGAGGATTGAATATTGGATCAGATCCAGTGCTTGTGCAGGATAATGAATTAACTGATTGTTTAAATTTTGAACTTGATACAGATGGATCTCTTGTAAGCAGGCCATCTATTCAAATTATGTTTCAAGGGGCAACCAATCAAAGACTTCTTATTTTTGGTTCTATTGTATTCAGTGGTACTTTGTACTTGTTTGCAACTAGAGATGGTAAGACTTTTGTTAGTTCGAATGCAGGCAGTTCTTGGACCGAATTGAATCCTGGAGCAGTTTCTCGTGAATGTAAAACAATGGAAGTTTATAATAATACAGTATGGCTACCTGCCACCCCCGGAAGCGCTAACGGCGGAATATCTTGGACTGTTAGCGGTGGCGCTGTTGCAGTTGCTGCTATGCCCAGAGCTGAAAAGTGTGTAGTTCATAAGAACAGGTTATATTTATGTCCCGGAAATACGGCAACTTCTAATGCATCTCGTCTCTCGTTTTCAGCATCGGCCGATTTTACTACATGGCCTGGTACTAATTTTATTGATGTACAGCCTGGTGATGGCGATACTCTCAATAATGTGGTCGTCTATCAAGATAATCTACTACTTTTTAAAGGAGAAAGTACTCATGTTCTTGCATACGATTTAGATCCTGCTGATGCGATTCTTCGTGAAATTAATCCTGTAGTTGGATCTGATGGTAGTCTAGGAGTAGTTCAGTATGAAAATACGGTGTATGCTTTGCACCGTAACAAAGTATACGAAATTATTAATTATAACTTTTCTCTTCTAAATCTCAAAGTGCCCCTTGTATTTGATAACTCATTACCTACAGGTACTACAACGAGATAT
>Ga0207712_10000294_pt1 | contig 46986 bp, 38 predicted proteins | sample KBSS44metaG_FD_184402 | JGI IMG/M metagenome (GOLD analysis project Ga0207712, IMG submission 184402) | Switchgrass rhizosphere microbial communities from Kellogg Biological Station, Michigan, USA - KBS S4-4 metaG (SPAdes) (version 2) | ecosystem: Host-associated > Plants > Roots > Rhizosphere...
GAAGCGAAGCCGGCCAGGCGGTCCTTGTTCTGCCAGAACGGGACTGGATCGCCGAGCGTCGTCACACGGTAGGCGATCCATGCGGCGAACGGAATGACGAAGGCGACGGCCAGCACCTGCAGCGCCCAGCGCGCGAGCCGGCGCGGCAGGCGCGCCGGCCAGCGCTCGAAGATCCCGAAGGCGAGCAGTGCCATCAGCCCGATGAACAGCCAGCGGACGATCAGCACCGCGTACGACGCCTCCCACCCCGGCGCCATCAGCAGGATCGGCGGCAGGCAGGCCAGCAGCGTGAAGCGCAGACGCTGCCACGCCAGTATCCGCATGAGGCCGCGCGGTTCGGCGGAGGGAGAATCGGGCGACATGGCCAGACGATAGTACAAACCGGCGCACATCGCGCCGGCGCGATGTGCGTGGCTCAGAGACGCGGCAGCCACATGCCCATGAAGGCCCCGAATTCGCCCAGCCCCATCGCCAGCGTGATCGCGGCGAGGCCGGTCGCGGTGGCGAACTTCGCGACCGGGCTGCCGCGCTCCTTCGTGCGCAGATAGATTTCGAGCACGGCCAGCGGCAGCAGCATCTGCGTGAAGCTGATGAAGGTCAGGAACGGACCGGTGAACGTTTCCGGATCGAATCCGACCGGGCCCTGGTTGACCAACAGCCAGAACATCAGCTCGACGCGGAAGAACCAGACGCCGTTGACGGCCAGGAAGAGGCGCAGCGCCCAGCGGCGGTGCGCGTCGAAGTCGCGAGCCAGCGCGCGGCGCCATGTCATCGCGGCGAAGAGCATGATCAAGACCGCATTGATCGCCACGGCGACGTGCTGCGGCGCGTCGCCGACGACCTTCCTGCCGGACAGCACCAGATACAAGCCGGAGAGCGCCATGACGAAGGCGACGACGACGTAGATGCGCCCATTCCAGCGGTGGAAGCGCGGATAGCGTGCGCGGATGGCCGGCACCAGCTGCAGCGTTCCGGCCAGCGTGATCGCGGCGGCGAAAAGGAGGTGTGCGCCGAGCACGGCATTGCCGAGCGTGTTGCCGGCGACATAGCCGTGCGGAAGGACCTGGTTCCAGGCGTCGGGATGTCCCTGCACGGCCGAGCCGCCGTAGAAGAACGCGATGTAGAACGCGAACACCCATTGCCCCGCCGCGGCGACGAGAAACCAGAATCGCGCGGCATTGGCCAGCGCGGCATCGCCGAGCGTCGTCCTTCCCCATCCGGTCATGACTGCAGCGTTCATGCGTCGTCCTTATCTGTGCGAAGCGTTCGAGTGCGCGCTTGGTGCAAGCCGCCGCGCGTTGCCGGCGGAATCGGCGCGCAGTCTGGGCGGTGTCGGATTGCCGCCGAAAGCGGCTTGGGACGAATGGCGGTATCGAAGCATCGAGCGACGCGGGCAGGCGACGAAGCACGTGCGCTCCAAACGATCGCGCGGAACTGTCGTGCGAAGCGGCGAGGAAAAGCCGGCGTTGCCGGCAGTCGCTTTGCGCAACGTCCTGCGCGCAGGCGAGGCCGTCGCGGCGACGAAAGGCGTCGCCGTTCGTCGGCGGCGGCCGCGGTTCGGGTTCGCGCCGCCGCCGTCCGTCGCATGCCGCTTGCGGTGCTTCGCCGTGGCGCCAACATCGGCTCGACCCTGCAGCGCCGCGGCATGCGCGGCGCGGCGCGCCTCTCGCATCTGGCAACGGAGAGAACCGTGATCCTTCAGATCGGCCCTGAGAGTTCGATCCTGGTCCGCGCGGCCGCGGCGACGATCCTCGTGCTGCACATCAGCGGCGGCGCCGTCGGCCTGGTGTCGGGCACCGTCGCGCTGATCGCGCGCAAGGGTGGGCGCCTGCATCGGATCGCCGGCCATGCGTTCTTCGTTTCGATGCTGACGATGTCGGCGATCGGCGCCGTGGTATCGCCGTTCCTCGACAAGACGCTCGACCCGCTCGTCGGCGTGTTCACGTTCTATCTCGTGGCTACGGCGTGGGCGACCGTCAGGCGCAAGCCGCAGACGATCGGGCGTTTCGAAATCGCCGCGTTTCTCCTCGCCGTCGGCGTCGTCGTGTCCAACGCGGTATTCGGCGTGCAGGCAGCGGCGAGCAAGAGCGGCGAAATCGGTGGCTATCCGCCGGCGGCCTACGCGTTTCTGGGTTCGCTCGTCACGCTCGCGGCCGCGCTCGACCTGCGGATGATCCTGCGCGGCGGCGTATCCGGCGCCTCGCGCATTGCGCGGCATCTATGGCGCATGTGCCTGGCGTTGGGAATCGCTGCCGCGTCGTTCTTCCTCGGACAGCAGCAGCTGTTTCCGGCGGCTCTGCGCGGCTCGCTGCTCTTCCTGCCGGAGATCGCGGTGCTCGGACTGCTGTTCTTCTGGCTGGTCCGCGTGCGGTTCGCGCGCGGCTTCGGGACGCGCGCGACGGCCAGCGGCGATCGCGCATTGCGGTCGTGACGCCGGCGCCGCGAACGCCGGCCGGTGCGGATGCCGCTATTTCGGTGCGCTCTTTTCCGCCGTCGCTTCGCCGAGTCCGAGCACGACGACTTTCGCGTTGACCTTCGATGTCGGCCAGATCGGCGAGGTCATGCCGGCAGCGACCGCCACGCGCTGGCCGGCGCCGGTGTCGTAGCTGATCACGCCGCCGGCGATCGCGCCGCCGAGATCCTGCGACCACAGCTTCTTGCCGGCGGCCGCGTCGAACGCGTACAGCGTGCCGGCGGTGTCGCCGAAGAACAGCACGCCGCCGGCCGTCGGCGTCGTCCCGCCGAGCAAGGGTGCGGGCGCCTTGAACTGCCACTTGCGCTTGCCGCTCGTCGCATCGCTCGCGGTCATCCAGCCGGCCCACTTCTTCGTGTCGTCGAGTTGCCCGAAACCGTCCGGCGAGCCGCTCCACGGCTTGCCCGCAGGTGCATCGGCCAGCGTCTTCTTCGCATCCGGATCGGCGTGCACGGTGACGCACCAGTCGACTTCGCCGGTGAAGACGAGGTCGTGGGCAGGGTCGTACGCCGGGCCATTCCATTCGGCACCGCCTTGCGTGCCCGGGCAGAAGCGCGTGCCGTCCGCGGCGATCGGCGAATCGTCGTTGAACACGCGCGTCATCGGCTTGCGGTACAGCGGCTTGCCGGCGGCCAGGTCGAACACGTGCAGGTGGCCGTCCTTCGGCGTGACGGCCATCAGGTTGTGGCCGCCCTTGCTGGTGAAGAGCGAAGGCGCCGCCGAGACGTCCCAGTCGTGGAAGTCGCGCGCCACCAGCTGGAAGTGCTTCTGGTAGGCGCCGGTCTTCGCATCGAGCACGACGATCGAGCCCGAATACAGGTTGGTGCCGCCGCGTACGGCGGGCACGAAATCCGGTGCCGGGTTGCCGCCGGGCACGTAGAGCAAGCCGCTGGCAGGATCGAGCGTGTACGACGTCCACGTCGCGCCGCCGGTGATCGGGAATCCGGCCTCGTTCTTCCACGTCAGCGCGGCATCGTCCGAAGCGGCCGGCGCCGCCGGCCCTCGCGCGAAGTCGCCGGCTTCCTTCGGCACCAGGTAGAACTCCCACACGATGTGCCCGTCCTTCGCGTCGAGCGCGTACATGCGGCCCTTGACGCCCTTGTTGTCGCCGCCGGCGTTGCCGATGAAGACCAGGCCGTTCCAGGCGATCGGCGCCGCCGGCACCGACTCGCCGCGAGCGGCGTCGGCGATCGTGGTCGCCCACAGGCGCTTGCCGGTCTTCGCCTCGTAGGCGAGGACGCGGCCGTCGCTGCTGCCGCGGAACACGCGGCCGTCGAGCCAGGCGATGCCGCGATTGACCTTGAGCACGCCGGGTTCGAACGTTTCGTGCGAACGCCAGACTTCCTTGCAGGTGTCCGGATCGATCGCGAAGGTGTCCTGCTCGGTGGTGCCGAACAGCAGGCCGTCGACCTGGATGAGGCCGGTCTGGAAGCCGGTCTGCTGGCCGGTGTCGTATTCGCACAGCACCTTCAGCTCGCCGACGTTCTTGGTGTTGATCGCATCGAGCGCGACGTAGCGCTCCGAGGTCAGCGTGCGGTTGTAGCTCGGCCAGTCGACCGGCGCCGCGAGGCTACTGCCCGCATGGACGGCGAAAGCGCACAGAACGAGAGTCGGAACGGAAGTGCGCTGCATGCGGAGCTCCTTGCAAGGGGTCGATTCGGTTCCGATGATCGCGCAGCGCCGCGTGGGCTGCCAAGCACGTCGTCGAAGCGGGCATCGGACGCGACGCCGCGCGTCATCATCGCGCATGCCGCCTGAATCGTCGCGATCAGGCATCGAGAAGCGCGTACGGACCTCCGCGTTCGAGTGCGCGTCGATACGCGGCCCGCGCGTGGATGCGTTCGAGCCAGGCGGCGAGCCGAGGCCGATTCGCGCCGAGACCGCCGCGCGCCGCGGCTGCTTCGATCGGGAAGCTCATCTGGATGTCGGCGCCGCTGAAGGCGTCGCCGGCGAACCAATCGGCGTGCTCGAGTTCGCCCTCCAGATAGTCCAGGTGCAGGCGCAGCTGCGGATCGATGAAGGCCTGCCGGACCTTGCCCGCGATCGCCTTCGCAATGGGCTTGGCGAAGAACGGCATCTTCTCGGTCTCGACGCGATGGAAGACGAGCTTGAGCAGCAGCGGCGGCATCAGCGAGCCTTCCGCGTAGTGGAGCCATCGCGTGTAGCGCAGCCGCGCCGGCGTGCCGACGGCCGGCGCCAGGCGTCCTTCGCCGTAGCGGTCGACCAGGTACTCGACCATCGCGCCCGATTCGACCAGCGTAAGGTCGCCGTCGGTGACGATCGGCGACTTGCCGAGCGGATGCACAGCGCGCAGCGCCGGCGGCGCCAGCATCGTTTTCGGATCGCGCTTGTAGAACGCGATCTCGTACGGGATCGCCAATTCTTCAAGCAGCCAGAGCACGCGCTGCGAACGCGAATTGTCGAGATGATGGACGACCAGCATCGGCAGCTCCGCGGGTGCGCAAGATTCGGATAGTACGCGAACGCGGCGGGCGCGATGCTGGCGCCACCCTTCAAGGAGAACGCCATGCACTTTCGACTTCTAGGCCTCCCGGCCGAACCGTTTGCCGATTTGTTCTCGCTCGACGACGAGCAGCTCGCCGCCCGTGGTGCGCGCCGGTCGATCGCGCAGGGCGACAGCGGCTACCCGTGTCGCATCAGCTTGACCGATGCGGCGCGCGGCGATGAACTCCTGCTGGTCAACTACGAGCACCAGCCGGCCGATTCGCCGTATCGCTCGCGCCACGCGATCTACGTGCGCAGGAACGAGCGGACCTACGACGCGATCGACCAGGTTCCCGAGCAGCTGCGCCGCCGCATGCTGTCGGTGCGCGGGTTCGATGCCGACGGCATGATGACCGAGGCCGATCTGGTCGACGGTCCCGAGCTGGAAGCTGCGATCGAGCGCTTCTTCGCCGATGCGCGCACGCAGTACCTGCATCTGCATTTCGCCAAGCCCGGTTGCTACGCCGCTCGCGTCGAACGCGTCTGAGCGGGGCTCCCGCTCAGCGCGACTTCTTCGCGCGCGGCCGCGCCGACGGCGCATCGGCGCGGTGCACGAAGGCGGCGGCTTCCTCGAGCAACCAGCTGCGGAACGCCTTGAAGCCGGCGTGCTCGGCCGAGCGCGGCGGATAGACGAGGTAGTGCGCGTAGCGCGACTGCATGCGCTCGGGAAAGAGTGCGACGAGGCGGCCGCTCTCGATCAGCGGCCGCACCATCGTCGCGCGGCCGAGCGTGACGCCCATGCCTTCGAGGGTGGCGCGTTGCGCGGTTTCCGAATCGCTGAACGTGGCGACGTAGCGCGCCGGCTCGCGACCGCCGAACTGCTCGAACCAGCGTGGCCACGGATCGTCGGGGCACAGGAGCGGCCAGTCGCCGAGCTGATCCAGGCGCGGACGTTTGCGCCGGCGCAGCAGCTGCGGGCTCGCCACCGGCGTCAGCCATTCCTCGAACAGCAGCTCGGCCTGCAAGCCGTTCCACTGGCCGGCACCGTAGCGCAAGGCGCCGACGAAGCGGCCGTCGGCGAAGTCGACGCGTTCGATTGAGGAGTCGAGATTGATCTCGAGGTCCGGATGCCGTGCGACGAACCGCGGCAGCCGCGGCACCAACCAGCTCGATGCCATCGACGGCAGCGCGCTCAGGCTGAGGACGCGGTCGCTGCGCATGCAAAGCGGCCGCAGCGCGCTCTCGATCGCGTCGAGCTGCGGACCGACCCGCTGCAGCAGCAGGTCGCCTTCGACGGTGAGCTTGAGTCCGCGCGGTCCGCGCACGAACAGGCGGCAATTGAGCCGCTCCTCGAGCAGGCGCACCTGGTGGCTGAGCGCACTCACGGTCAAGTGCAGCCGTTCGGCCGCGCGCGTCATGTTCTGCGCGCGCGCGGCGGTCACGAACACCTGGAGCGCATTCAGCGGCGTACGTTCCACGTTCGATATTCCTCAAGTCTGGCTATCAAAGATATCGCTACCGCCGATCGTTACACGCGCCTATCGTGGCGCTCACGTCATCGATCTGCAAGCAGAGGAGATGTCACCGTGTTGAGAGAATTGAACAACATCGCAAGCGACTTGCTCGGCCTGCACGGCTACCCGCTGCAGCCGATCGCCTGGGGCGGCATCTTCGACAAGCGCGCCCGCCCGGACGCCGCAGACACGCTCGCGCGGCGTTCCACGAACGTCCCGGCGCAAGGGGCCGGGAAACCGCTCGGCGCGGCATCGCCGCGATGGGCTACGCGGAGTCACGCATGAGCATCGTTCCCAAGGGCGGCAGCCACGCGCTGCCGCTGATCGCGGCCGGCGCCACCGTCGTGCTGTGGTCGTCGGCGTTCCCCGCCATTGCCTATGGCTTGCGCGCGTTCTCGCCGCCGGAGTTGTCGCTGCTCCGGTTCGCCGTCGCATCGCTGTGCCTGGCGGTGCCGGTCGCATTCGGTGCGATCCGCCTGCCGCCGCTGCGCGACTGGCCGGCCGTGATCGTGCTCGCGCTGATCGGCATGACGATCTATCAATTGAGCCTGGGCTATGCGATGACGCGCATTCCTGCCGGCGCCGCGGCCGTGATCATCGCGCTCGCGCCCGGCGTGACCGCGGCACTCGCCGCACTGCGCCTGGGCGAGACGCTGACCGCGCGCATGGGCGTCGGACTTGCGGTCGCCTTCACCGGCGCGATCCTGGTCACGCTCGGCGCCGGCCGCGAGATCCGCTTCGAGCCGATGGCGCTGCTCGTGCTGCTGGCGGTGCTCGCGACCAGCATCTATTTCGTCTGGCAGAAGCCCCTGCTCGCACGCACGAACGCCCTCGGCTTCACGACCGCGAGTATCTTCGCCGCGACCCTGGGTCTCTTGCCCTTCGGTCTTCATCTGCCGGAAAAGATCGTGCAGGCATCGTCCGCGCAGCTCACCTCGGCGGTGTACCTCGGCGTCGTGCCGACCGTGCTCGGCTACCTGTGCTGGAACTGGGCACTGTCGCGCGCTTCCGCCGCGACGATATCGAGTTTCCTGTATGTGCAGCCGCTGCTGGCCGGGCTGATGGCCTGGTTGTGGCTGGGACAGACGCTCGGGGCGCTGGCGATTGCCGGCGGCGTGCTCGCGGTCGGCGGCGTGGTACTGACCATTCGCGGCGCGGCCGCGAAAGCCGCCGCTCCAGCCGTCGCGGTGCCGGTCGCGGCCCCCGGACATGTCGCGGGAGGCTCCGTCGCAGCCGGCGTGGGCGCACGCTGCTGAAGATCGGAATGGGAAGAATGCATTCGCGCATGTGAATGCGATGTGCAGGCAGTGCTGCTCGCTCCCTGTAAGAACGCGCAGGTATCCGGCCGTCTGCGGCGCCGCCACTCTGGCGCTGCAGGCGTAGCCGGAAATCCTCTCATGACGAATATCCGTACCTTCCACGGCTTCACGCCGGAGATCTCGCTGCTCGCGTATGTCGACCCTGCGGCGCAGGTCATCGGTCACGTGAAGATCGGCGACGACAGTTCCGTCTGGCCGTGCGCCGTGATCCGTGCGGACTCGCATGCGATCCGCATCGGCGCACGCACGAACATCCAGGATGGAGCGCAACTGCACGTGACGCACGATGCGCAGTACACGCTCGGCGGATTCTCGCTGACGATCGGCGACGACGTGACGATCGGCCACGGCGCCGCGCTGCACGGCTGCACGGTGCAGGGCGCCAGCCTGATCGGCATGAATGCGACGATCCTCGACGGCGCGTTGATCAAGAAGCACAGCATCGTCGGCGCGGGCGCGGTCGTCACGCAAGGCAAGATCGTCGGCGAAGGCGAGCTGTGGCTCGGCAATCCGGCGCGCTGCGTGCGTATCCTCTCGCCCGACGAACTGCAGCAGATCCACTATGCGGCGCGGCAGTTCGTCAAGCTGCGCGCGCACTACCGCGACCAGCAGCGGCCGGTCGGGGCGAGCGTCGGGCACGAGTACGATCGCCGCGCGGTATGCGCCTGAGCGCTGCCGGCGCCCATTCGCCGATCAGGGCGAATCGGCGCCGATGTCGAACAGTTCGCTCTGTGCCGGCGCTTCGTGCACCGGCCGGAAATTCGCCAGGCCCACGCCGACGAGGCGATACAGCGTCGCCTCCGGCTGCTTCACCTGCTCGCGCAGGTCGAGCGCGATGCGCGTGAATTCCTCCTGCGAACGCGGCGGCGACGGCGGCGTGTGGCTGCGCGTGAGGATGCGGAACTCCTTCGTCTTCAGCTTCAGCACGACGGTGCGGCCGATGCGGTCGGTCTTGCGTGTGGCAGCCCAGACTTTTTCGGCGAGCTCGCGGATCGTCGCTTCGATCTGGCCGAGCGGGCGATCGTCGGCGAACGTGTCCTCGGCCGAGATCGATTGCGTCGGGCGGTCCGGCTTGACCTCGCTGCGGTCGATGCCGTGCGCAAGCTCGCTCAGCCGCCGGCCGTAGCGGCCGAACTGGCGCTCCAGGCTTTCCAGGCCGGCGTCGCGCAATTCGCCGACGGTGCGGATGCCGAGTGCGGCGAGCTTGCCGTCCATGACCTTTCCGACGCCGTGGATGCGCGCGACCGGCAACGGAAGCAGAAACGCATCGACATCGGCCGGCCGGATTACGAACAGGCCGTCGGGCTTGCGCCAATCCGAGGCGATCTTGGCGAGGAACTTGTTCGGCGCGACGCCGGCCGAGGCGGTCAGCTGCGTCTCTTCACGAATTTGCGCGCGGATCAATCGTGCGATCGCCGTCGCCGACGGCAGCCCGGACTTCGCAGCGGTCACGTCCAGGTAGGCCTCGTCCAGCGAGAGCGGTTCGACCAGGTCGGTCTGGCGCAGCAGGATCTCGCGCACCTGCTTGGACACGGCGCGATAGCGCACGAAGTCGGGCGGCACGAACACCGCGTCGGGGCAGAGCCGCTCCGCGCGCGCCGCCGGCATCGCCGAACGCACGCCGAACCGGCGCGCCTCGTAGCTCGCCGCGCAGACGACCGAACGCGCGCCGCGCCAGGCGACGACGACGGGCCGGCCGCGCAGGGCAGGATCGTCGCGCTGTTCGACCGATGCATAGAACGCATCCATGTCGATATGCACGATCTTGCGGGGAGCGTCGTCGAGGGTCATCGGGCATTGGATCGTACCGCGCCGCGCAGCGAACGAGCCGTTTTGGCGGTACGACGCCGTGCCATCATCGGCAGACGCCGTTTCCGAAAAGGGGGTGCAATGGATACGTTGCCCGGCCAGGTGCCGCGTTCGCAGTTCGTGACGGTGCTCGCCCGGATCTTCATCGTGCTGTCGGGTTTCACGGCGCTCATCGCCGTGCTGCAGAACATCATGTTCCACCTCGTGTTCGAGCGCGGATTCGGCGAACGCGTGCCGCCTCCGCCGTCCGAGATGGGAGCGGTGTTCGCTTTCATCTTCGACCATATGCAATGGGTCTTCGCAGGTTTCCTCATCCTTTCGCTGGTCAGCCTGACGGCGTCGATCGGTCTTCTGCGCAGACAAGAATGGGCGCGCTGGCTGTTCGTCGCGTTGATGGGGGTGGCGATCGCATACCAGTTGCTCGGGCTGGTCCTGCAGTCGGCCATGATGCCTTCGTTCGACATCCCGCTCGCGAAGGCGCCCGAAGGTGTCGCCGCGGGTGTTCGCACGATGACCATCGTCATCCGCATTTTCTCGGCCGTCATGGCGCTGGCGTTCTGCGGCGTGTTCGCCTGGATCGTCAAGCGTTTGCTCGCGGCCGACATCCGCGCCGAATTTCGTTCCCGTTCTTCTCCCTGACTGCCGGCGATTTCCTACGCCGACGCGTGCGATTCGCCGCTCGTCGCGGTGCGGGTTCGCGGCGAGGATGGCAGCCGGTCGACAGGAGAATGCAGATGGCACGGATCGGAGCCCGGTGGTTCGGTGCGGCGGCGATGGCGTTGGCGGGCGCCGCCTGGAGCGCGACGGCGGGCGCGCAGGCGGCGTCGATCCATCGTTGCCGCGATGCCGAAGGGCATGTCGCATACCAGGACTTCGCCTGTACGAAGACGCAGAAGGAGGAGCGCGTCGAACTGGCCGCCTCGCCGCCGCCGGCACCGTCACCCGTGTATGGCCATCCGCCTCGCGAGCATGCGCCGGAACGTGCCCATCGCGTAGCCGGCCGCTCTCGTCCGGCGGCCTCGCGCGCAGCAGTCTCCTACGAATGCCGGGCCGGCAACGGCGAAGTGTTCTATCGGCATTCGCCGTGTCCGAAGTCGATCCGCATCCGGGCGAGCGCACAGGGCGGTCGAGGCCGGCGAGCGGACCAGGCCGAGTCGGTGCCCGTCGCCGGCATGCCGCTGTCGCGTTCGGAAGCGTGCCGGCGCCTCGCCGCGTCCACCGCACGCAGCGGGCACGAGCGCGACGATCAGGTGTCGACCTACGAGCGCAATATCGGACGCGATCCGTGCCGGCGATCGTGACGTGCCGCACGAAGCCGCTCGCATGGCGGCGACTTTGCGGATATGTAACGCTTCGCCGTTTACGATGACGACGATATGAGCAAGGAACGATCATGCGAGTTGCGATCCTGATAATGGCGAGTGCGACGCTCGTGCTCGGTGCCTGCTCGAAATCCGAGGCGCCGCCCCCGCAGGCCGCGCCGGCAGTCCCGGCGATCGACGCGCAGGGACAGAAGGAGCTCGAGCTGTACCGCAAGCTGCAGCTGGAGAAGTCCTACGAGCTGGCTGCGCCGATCGGTAAGGAAATCGTCGCCATGTACCCGCAGAGCGCCGCCGCCAAGGAAGTGCAGATCACGTTGGCCGACGCCAGCGCGAAGGCGGATGCGATCACCACGCAGCGGCGCCTCGAACGGTTGTGGTCGTACCAGTCCAGCAAGGAATCGGGTGGCGACCAGAACACGGCGTCGATGTACAGCAAGGACGCCGTCGTGGCCGACCGCGTGCGTCTGGTCCTGCGCCGCCACTCCACCTGGGGCCAGAGCGCCTACCTGTTCGGCAATGGCAAGGGCTTCGAGTGCGGCGGCGGCTGCAGCTTGAACATGCGGTTCGACGACCAGCCGCCCAAACGCATGAAGGCCTATCTGCCGGAGACCGGCGAGCCGGCCATCTTCATTTCCGACGACAAGGCGTTCATCGAGCGGCTCGACGCCGCGCAGACCGTCAGCATCGACGTCACCGAGAAGGGCAAGGGCGCGCGCACCTTGGTCTTCGAGGTCGGCGGCTTCGACGCGACGAAGTTCCCGCCGGTCAAGAAGAAGTAGTCGAGCGCACGCGTCGGCGGGCGGAGGCGTTGCTGCGCCGGCCGGCGAATACCGGCCCGCTTGGACGGCTACACGGCGCTCGGGTCGCTCGCTTCCAGGCGGACGCCGGTCGCGACGATTTCGTAGTGTCCCTTCGACAGGACGCGCAATTCGCCGCCGTCGGCGAGCACCACTTTCGCCAATCGTTCGATGTGCGCGTTCTCGTGGCTGGCAGGTTCCACGTAGACGTGCACTTCGTAGACCTGGCCGTCGCTGCCGTGGGCGTGATAGAGCCGCTTGAGAATCACCACCGTACCCCGATGCACGAATGCGTGAAAGATTCCGCGCGCCACGCCGGTCTGTGCCGCGGCGCGCGGTAGACTGCGCGCCGACTCAAGGCCGCCTCCGCCGTCGACCCGAATTCCCTGGAGATTTCCCGATGAAACGCATCGTTCCGTTCCTCGCACTGTTCCTGCTCGCGTTCGCGCTGCCGGCCTTCGCCGCCGACAAGGACGCCGCCGCGGCACCCACGGTCGGGCAAGCCGCGCCCGATTTCCGCCTGCAGGACCAGAAGGGCGACTGGCACACGCTGTCCGGCGAGCGCGGCAAATGGACCGTTCTGTACTTCTACCCGAAGGATTTCACGCCGGGCTGCACGACCGAGGTCTGCACGTTCCGCGACGATATCATCGCACTGCGCAAGGCCGGCGCGGACGTGTTCGGCGTGAGCCTGGATGACGTCAAGTCGCATGCCGAATTCGCCGAGAAGTACCACGTGCCGTTCCGCCTGCTGTCCGACGCCGATTCGAGCGTTGCGAAGAACTACGGTGTGCTGGCGACTCACGGCAGCATGAGCTACGCGCGCCGCGAGACGTTCCTGATCGACCCGGAGGGCCGTATCGCCAAGCAGTACAAGGACGTCGATCCGAAGGAGAATTCCAAGCAGGTGCTGGCCGACCTCGCCGAACTGAAGAAGGCGAAGGGCTGAGCGGAGAGAGCCGGCGGGAGATCGTCGGCGCGCCGCCTTCGGCATGAGCTGTTTTTTTCACAAGTATCCTTTGCCTGTACGTGCAGGATACGCACCGGCGTGTTGCGGATGAGTGTCCGCAACGCGTCGCCCGGAACGCGCCGGGCGGCCGCCGCGGCCGTGGCGGCACGAGTCGCCAGCTTTCCGCCGCAAATCGCTGCCGGTTGCCGCGTGCTGGTGCTCGGCAGCGTGCCGAGCGTGCGATCGCTCGAACTGAGCCAGTCCTACGCTCATGCGCACAACCTGTTCTGGCCGTTCATGGGCGAGCTGTATGGCGCCGGGCTCGACCTGCCGTATCCGGAGCGCATCGCGCGGCTGAACGCATCGGGCGTCGGCCTCTGGGACGTGCTCGAATGTTGCGAGCGCTCCGGCAGTCTCGACAGCAGCATCGTGCCGGCGAGCGAAGTGCCCAACGATATTCCTCGCCTGCTCGCCGAGCATCCCTCGATCGGCGCGGTCGCACTGAACGGCGGCAAGGCGCAGCAGGTCTTCGCGCGGCGCATCGCAGCGGCGATTCCGGCCGAACGCAGCGCGGGATTGGCCGTGCTGGCGCTGCCCTCGACGAGCCCGGCGAACGCCTCGATTCCGCGGGCGCTCAAGTTCGAACGCTGGGGCGAGCTCCTGAAGTGGGCGCCGAGGCCTTCGTAGGGCACGAAAGCCGCACGATCGCAGCGGATCGGCCCAGATGGCGGCGCGAACGACGGGCGGACCACAAGTCTTCATCCGTTCAGCTAACGCCGTCGATACTGCGCTCCCACCACCACGTAGGGGAGTGTCGACGATGAAGCAGCATACGATTCCGGTATTGGGCGCCGCGCTTGCTCTCGGTCTCGCCATGGCCATGCCGCAGCGTGCGAGCGCCGAAGAAGCGAACCTGGACTGCAAGCTGCGGTTCTCGCTGACCGGCTGGTCCCTGATCTACAAGCATGCCGAGGGCCACGGCGTCGTCACGTGCGAGAACGGCCAGTCGATGCGTGTGAAGATCGAATCGAAGGGCGGCGGCCTGACCGCCGGCAAGTCGCATATCGACAACGGAACCGGCAAGTTCACCGACGTGCACAAGATCGCCGACGTGCTCGGCACCTACGCGCAGGGCGACGCCAGCGCCGGGGCGGTCAAATCGGGCACCGCGCAGGTGCTGACCAAGGGCACGGTGTCGCTGGCGCTCGCGGGTGCGGGCGAGGGCGTCGAACTCGGCGTCAGCATCGGCGGCTTCACGATCAGCAAGGCGGGCAAAGAGAAGAAGTAGCCTTCGCGCTTCGGGCTTTGCGCAACGGGCCGCGGCTGCCATGCCGCGGCCCGTTGCGTTTGCGCCATTGACGCGCGCTGCGCAATCGCCGAGCCTCGGCCGTTCGATCGATCGGGAGAGGTTCGATGAAACACGGCTGGCGTATCTGTCTGGTGGTGCTTTTCGCGTTCTTCGGCGTGGCGCTGGCGCAAGCGAATGCGCCGAGTGCGCGTGATCTTCCTCCTGGGCTGCAGATTCCCGACGCCGCGCGCCCCGGACCGGTCTTCGATGTCGAGCGCGCCACCGATGCGTACGTGAACCTGCTGTCGCCGGAGCAGCGCGCCTCGTCGGATGCTTATTTCGAAGGCGGCTACTGGCTGCTGCTGTGGGGACTGCTGTATGGCCTCGGCGTCGCGGCGATCCTGCTGCGGGGCGGCATCTCGGTACGCCTGCGCGATCTCGCCGAGCGCATCACGCGCCGCCGTTGGCTGCAGACGATGCTCTATGCCTTGTTCTGGCTGCTCGCCGGCTTCGTGCTCGGCCTGCCGTTGTCGATCTACCAAGGCTTCTTCCGCGAACACCAGTACGGTCTGGCGACGCAGGACTTCGGCGGCTGGTTCGGCGATCAGCTGAAGGGCTTGCTGGTCGGCGCGATCGTGCTGCCTCCGATCGTCGCGCTGCTGTATGCGGCCGTCCGCCGCGCCGGCGCGCGCTGGTGGATCTGGGCCAGCGGCGGCGCTTTCGTGCTGATCCTGTTCATGATGATGCTGGCGCCGGTGTTCGTCGATCCGTTGTTCAACGACTACAAGCCGCTGCGCGCCGGCGATGCGCGCGAAGCGATCCTGTCGATCGCGCGCGCGAACCAGATTCCGTCCGACAACGTGGTCGAGTTCGACGCCTCGCGGCAGACCACGCGCATCAGCGCGAACGTGGCCGGCTTCCTCGGCACGACGCGCATCGCGCTCAACGACAATCTGCTGGAAAAGACCTCGCTGCCCGAGATCAAGGCGGTGATGGGGCACGAGATGGGTCACTACGTGCTCAATCACGGCCTGCGCGGCACGGTCTACTTGACCCTGGTGCTGGCGTTCGGATTCTGGATCGTCCACCGCGTGTTCGATGCGCTGCTCGCACGCTGGGGCGGGCGGCTGGGTTTGCGCGACCGCACCGATCCGGCCGCGCTGCCGCTCGCCGTCGCGATCCTCTCGGTGTTCTTCCTGTTCGCCACGCCGCTGACCAACTCGATCGTGCGCCAGATGGAGGCCGAAGCCGATGCGTTCGGACTCAACGCGGCGCGCGAACCGAACGGCTTCGCGATGGCGGCGATGCGGTTGTCGACCTACCGCAAGATCAAGCCCGGCCCGCTCGAGGAAATCCTCTTCTACGACCATCCGAGTGGCTGGCAGCGCGTGCATGCGTCGATGCAGTGGCTGAAGGAGAATCCGGACAATCCGACCGCGCGAGCGCCGCTGCCGCCGACGGCGCCGCCGAAGAATCCGTAGCGGGGCATTGCCGGATTCGTGCGCAGCCGGCTCGCGCCGAATCGGTGTGCATCGCATCCGTTCGCATCGGCCCCGTTGTTGTCGAGGCCGATCCTGAAGAGCACGTTCGTAGCGCATTGCAAACCTTCGCGGCACTGCCGCGCACGACGTCGCGGCGCGAGGTAGGATGCCTCGCCCCTCGTGTCGATGCGGTGCGGACGGCACAGCCGGGCGATCCCATTCCTCAAAACAGGAGACCGCAATGTCGCTCGGCAAACGTTTGGGTGCGGAGTTCTTCGGTACGTTCTGGCTCGTCATCGGTGGTTGCGGCAGTGCAGTGCTCGCGGCCGCGGTGCCTACGCTCGGCATCGGCTTCGCCGGCGTCGCGCTGGCATTCGGCCTCACCGTGCTGACGATGGCCTATGCGGTAGGACACATTTCGGGCGGGCACTTCAATCCGGCCGTTTCGGTCGGCCTGGTCGCCGGCGGACGTTTCCCGGCGAAGGACCTGGTGCCCTACATCGTCGCGCAGGTCGTCGGCGCTCTCGCCGCCGGCGCGGTGCTGTACCTGATCGCCAGCGGCAAGGCCGGTTTCGACGCAGCCGGCGGCTTTGCCTCGAACGGCTACGGCGAACATTCGCCGGGCGGCTATTCGCTCCAGGCTGCCCTTGTCTGCGAGATCGTGATGACGTTCTTCTTCGTGATGATCATCATGGGCTCCACGCATGGCAACGCCCCGGTCGGCTTCGCGCCGATCGCGATTGGCTTCGCGCTGACCTTGATCCATCTGATCAGCATCCCGGTCACCAATACCTCGGTGAATCCGGCGCGCTCGACCGGCGTCGCCTTCTTCGCCGGCGGCCTTGCGGTATCGCAGCTGTGGCTGTTCTGGGTCGCGCCGATCATCGGCGGTGCGCTCGGCGGCGTCGTCTATCGCGCGCTGTTCGAGACGACCGACCGACGCTGAGGCCGTCGGCCCCGCGGCGAGGTCAACGCATCGGCCCGGCCTGCGTTCTGCCTGCATGAGCCGGCGGCGTTTCTGCCGCCGGCCCCGCATGGAGATCGCAACGATGAAATGTACGCTTGTCGCGTGCGGCCTGTCGGTCGCACTGTGTTCGACCGTCTTCGCGCAGACCGCCACCACCGAGACCGCGCGTGACACCGCGCAGCAGGAGCGCATCGAACAGGGCCTGCAATCGGGCCAGCTGTCGACGCGCGAAGCGGCCGGGCTCGAACGCCAGCAACAGCGCATCGACCGGACCGAAGCACGCGATCTGCGCGACGGCAGCCTGTCGCCGGCCAAGGCGGCGCAGATCCAGCGCGAACAGAACCATGCCAGTGCCGACATCGATCGCGCCAAGCACAATGCGGTCGGCGGCAACCCGGCCTCGGCTTCGTCGCAGCGCATGCAGGCCGACGTGCAGCGCAACGCCGACCAGCAGGCGCGCATCAACCAGGGTGTGCGTTCCGGCGCATTGACCGGGCACGAGACCGCCTCGCTAGAGCGCGGCCAGGCGCATGTCGACCGCAAGGAAGCCGCCGCCGGCGCGGACGGACGCGTCGGCGCCGCCGGCCAGACGCGTATCCAGCGCAGCGAGGACCGTCAGAGCGGCCGCATCGCGCGCAAGAAGCGCAACGCCCGCGCCGGCGACTGAGGCGGGTTGCGGCGCGGCACCGTGGCCCCCCTGCCGTGCGTCACCCAACGCACGGCACGTGCGCGATTTAAACCCGCGGGCGATCCTCTGCATCGAAGCCGGGCACTGGAGAGGAGGATTGCCATGAACCGTGTGATGCTGGCGGCCGCGTTCGGCCTGCTGGGCGCTGCGAACGCGCATGCCGAAATCGACATCCATGCCGCCGACTGCGGCCTGCACAGCGACTATTCGCTGTCGGTCAATCCGGACAACCTGGAATTCAAGCGCAAGAGCGGCACGCCGGCCGACGTCGTGATCTCGAACGGCAGCCTGCGCGTAGACGGCCAAGCGTTGACCGTCAGCGCCGCCGATCGCCAGCGCCTGCTCGACATCGAGCACGGCGTGCGCGACACGCTGCCCGAGGTCAAGGCGATCGCGCACGAGGCGATCGCGATCGCCATCGACGCGGTCACCGAAGTCTCCGCGGCGTTCGCCCGCGACCCGGAAGCCGCACGCGCGAGCGCGCAGCGTCTCGCACGCGTCGCGCACGATCTGGACCAGCGTATCGCCGAGAGCAACAGCTTCAGCGACTGGAAGGACGGCGACATCGACCGCCTCGTCGAGAGCATCGCCGGTACGCTGGTCAGCGAAATCGTCGGCAACGTCGCCGGACAGGCGATCACCGTCGCACTGAGCGGCGACGAGAAGGCCGCGGCCGAACTCGAGGCGCGTGCGAACGGCATCGAGAAGAACATCGAGCGCGTCGTCGAAAAGCGCAGCAAGGCGCTGGAAAGTCGCGCCGACGGACTGTGCCCGCGGCTGCACACGCTCGCCAGCGTCGCTTCGTCGCTGGACGTGCGCCTCGCCGACGGCCGTCGCCTCGATCTGGCGCAGATCAAGAACTGAAGCGACGAGCCTCGGCGCGAGCGCGTCGGGGCTCGTCATACGCCATCGGCGTCAGAGGCCGTCGAAACCGTCCTTGAAGATCCGGTCCGTCACGCCGACCGTGCAGCTCGTGCCGGCTGCGATCTGTACGTCGTCGAGCCAGTAGCCCGGGCCGTCGTTCGACGTGTCGGACGCGATGCGCCAGCGGAAATAGACGCTCTTGCCGCCGAAATCGGCAAGATCGACCGCCGCCTGCACGAACCCGCCGCTGTCACCTGACCAGGCCTGGCGGTTGGCGAGCGGATTGCTGCAACAACTGCTGATCGGACCGACATAGCCTCCCGCCGTGAAGCGGTTCGCATTCGCCGGGATCGCCCCGTTCGCGGCGAGGATGTCGCTCCACGCCGTGCCGTCCAGCGAGTACTCCAACACGACGCCGTCGTAGGTCGATTCGGTGTCGTAGGCGTGCCAGAACGTCAGCGTCGCGCCGGGGCCGACGGCGATGGCGGCGCTCGTCGCCAGCGTGTGATCGCCGACGTCGGACGGATCCGGTGCGAACCATGCGTGCGTCGGCGAATGGCTCTGACTCGTCGCCAGCGCGAAGTCGGCGCCGTCGCCGCTGCCTGCGGCGGTCCACAGCGCTGCGCCGTTTTCCATGTCGTCGCCGAACGAAATGGCCGGCGGTCCCGCCGGGATCGCGCTTTGCTGCACCGTATTGGTGTCGACGTTGCCGCTGTTGCAGGTGCCGCTGCCGTTGTCGGTGTCGTCTTCGGCACGCGCGACGTAGTAGTACTGCGTGCCGCCGCCGACGGCATCGTCGTGGTAGCTGGTGCCGCTCTGGCAGTCGGCGATGCGGTTGCCCGCGTCCGGCGTGAAGCCTGCGGTGGTCGAACGGAACAGGCTGTATTTCAGCGCGCCGCCGCCGCAGTTGTCGCTGCCGGCGTTCCAGGCCAGATCGATGCCGCAGGTCGCGTTTGCGCTGCTGCTGGCCGAGGCGAGGCCGGCGAACGTCGGTGCCAGTGTACAGACACCGGTCGCCGTCGCGGCCATGCATTCGCTGTGTGCCGATTCGCAGGTCTGGCTGCTGCTGAACGAGGTGACGGCATAGGCGTAGGTAGCGCTGCCGGAAACGTTCGTGTCGGTGTACGTGGTCGCCGTCACGTTGTCGGCGATCAATTGCCAGTTCGTGCCGGGACAACTGCCGTCGCCGCGGTAGACCTTGTAGCTGTCCGCGCCGGCCGCGGCGTCCCAGCTGACGTCGACGCGATTGGCGCCATTCGCCGTCGCCACGATGTTGCCGGGCACCGGCGGCGCCGTGCAGGCGTTGCGTCCGTCGATGAACATCGCACCCGAGCTGGTCGGATCGAGCCAGTCCTTCAGGCGCGTCGCGGCCGTGCCGCCGCCTTCCCACGACACCGCGACGCGGCCGTAGTAGTCCGAAAGATTGCCTCCGGTGGCGCCGCACGCGGACGGGCCGCCGTGCAGCTGGCCGATGTAGCGGCGTTGCGCGTTGTAGAGCGGCGAGCCGGACGATCCCGGTTCGGTCACCTGCGGCGGGATCGAAACCGTCGGATCGGGCGGGAAGACCGGGTTCGGGTCCCACAGCGCGTGCACGTGCGTTCCGTTGCCGGGCACGGCCGGGGTGTTGTAGCTGGTCGTCGTCGTGTTGTCGGCAGAGAACGTGATGCGCTTGTCGGCGACGTTCGGATGATGGATCGCGGCGCACAGGCTGTCCGGCGCGCAGGCGAAATCGCCGTTGCCGGGGCCACCCGGCGAAACGTAGGCGGTGTGGTCCCAGCCGGCCCAGAACAGGCCGAACGCCGGCGGCGGCGTGCCGTTGAGTTCGAGCAGGGTGAAGTCCGACGCCGCGTAGTCGGCGCGCACGACCGAACCGCTGATCGTCTGGCTGATCGAGCCGTCGCCGTCCTGTCCGCTGGCGGCGCTGCCGGGAACGCGGCAGGTCGAGTTCTCGTAGTTCCAGTAGGTGACGATGCTCGCGGCCGACGAGGCATCGCCCATTTCGCAATGATGCGCCGTCATGAAATACAGCTTGGTGTCGCCAGCCGTGTTGTTGACCAGCGAGCCCGAGCAGAAGCGCGTGCCCATGCGCGTATACGCCGCGACCGCGCGCACGTTGTCCTGCCAGGGGTCGGCCGGCAGCAGGCACTTCACGTCCATGTTGCAGGCGCCGGAGGCATCGTCCACGGCATTCGTGCCGAAACCGCGATAGCCCTGTCCGACTTGTCCGATCTCCAGTTCGACCTGGTCGGCCTCGGCAGCCGCGACGGTCAGCTCGACGACGACCTCGGGCGAGCTGACCGTCGGCGTCCAATACTGCTTGTAGGGCGCGTTGTCGGCGGCCGTGATCGGGCCGCGCAGCTTGCTGCCGTCGGGCGAATAGATCAGCACGCGAGCGCTGCGCGGCAACCAGAATCGCGTGAAACCGATGTTCAGCGATTGCGCATCGTGCGACGAGATGCGGTAGCGCCACAGCCGCGTCTGGGCGTCGACGTTCTCCCAGGCGCCGTGCGCCTGCGGCGTGATGCCGAGCTTGCGCGGGATCGCGAAGCGCGGCGCCGTGCCGCGGCTTTCGTCTGCGGCGTCCTCGCGTGCGATCGCGGCGCGATCGAGCAGGGGCAGCGACGTCGATTCCACCTTCGACAGCGGCATCACGTGCGCGCCGAATGCGGTCGGAACGACCGCGTCGGCCGCCACGGCGTTGCCGATCCATGCTGCAGTCAGCAGCCAAGCACAAAACCAACGAATCTTCATGCGCATCCCCAAGCAAGAGAAAACGGCGGTCGTCCGGCCGGCGAGTTATGCGCTCGGATTCCGCGGGGCGTCAACCGTCCTGCGGAGGAGAGGGCTGGACGCTGGTGCCTCCGGCGTCCAGGGGTGCGCAGAAACGCGGCCGCGCCGGGGCCGCCGCGAAAAAGAAATCAGCCGGCCGTCGCTCCCGTCCCGGCATCGGACTTCTTCGCCTTCCACAGCGCCGCGCGTTCGGGCTTCTGCCACGCCGTGTACAACTCGACATAGGTGTCGACGACGTCGAGTACGCGCGGATGCGTCGGCGCGTAGTCCTTCGATTGCGCGAAGATGGACCAGGCGCGGTCGAGTTCGCGTTCGGCCTCGGCGTAGTGCTGCTGCCGGATCAGCACCGTCGCCAGTTCCTTGTGCATGATCGCGCGGAATGGATCGTCGCCCATGCTGGCTTCGGCCTGGTCGACGGAGGCGCGAGCATGATGCTCGGCGGCGGCCAGTTCGCCTGCGTCGCGCAGCAGCAGGCTGAGATTGGATTCGGCCACGATGGTGCGCACGCTCTTGGGCCCGTACAGCTTCAGCGTGCCGGCGTACGCGCGCTCGTAGTACGGGCGCGCTTCTTCGTTGCGCCCCTGCTGGCGAATCGCGCCGCCGAGGTTGTTGACGACATCGAGCGTGCTCGGATGCTCGGGACCGAACACGCGCTCGTGGATCGGCAGCAGCGGAGCGAGCAGCTTCTCCGCGTTCGCATAGCGTCCCTGCTCGAGGTCGAGCACAGCGAGCCCGTTGATCGCGCCGAGCGTCTTGGAGTGTTCGTTGCCGTAGCGCTTGCGCGACGACGCGATCAGCGCCTCGTACAGGGGGCGCGCTTCGTCGTAGTGCGCCATGTTCGAGTCGGTGGTCGCGAGCCCGAGCATGCTGTCGAGCGTATCCACGTCGTCGCTGCCGAAGGCCTGGCGCTGCTGTTCGAGTACGCGCAGGTAGCGCGTGCGGCTGTCGTCGAGCTTGCCGGCGTCGCACTCGAGTCCGGCCAGATGGCTTTCGACGAAGAGGCGATCGCGATCGTTCGGGGGCGCGCTCGCCACGAGTTCGAACGCCTTGCGCCCGGCCACGAGCGCTTCCTGCGCGCGGCCCTGGTTGTCGATGTTCTCCGCGATGCGCATGGCGAGCCGGGCGCGTTGTCCGGCCGGCGCTCCGGTGGCGTCGAGCGATGCGAGCGCGGCCTCGTAGTGGCTGCCGGCGAGCGCGAGTTCGCCGAGCGAGGCATAGCTGTTGGCAATCGTGCGTTCGATCGAGGCGCGCACGGCCGGCTGCGTCGCCAGCTCGCGGCCCGAGCGTTCGGCGGCGGCGTCGAGGACCATGCGCATCAGGCTGCGGTCCATGCTGCGGGCGCGATCCGGGTCGATGCCGGCGAGCATGCTCTGCACGAAATCGGCGACGCGCTCGGCCTTGGCGGCCTCGATGCGCGCGGCCTCGGCCGAGCGCTGCGCTTCGGTGAGGCCGTGCAGCGCGAGCGCGATGCCGGCGACCAGCGCGGCGGCGACCAGTGCGGATGTCGCGATGCCGAGTCGATGCCGCGCGACGAAGCTGCGCGCCAGGTACAGGCGCGTCTGCGGCATCGCGCGCAGCGGACGCCGTTCGCGAAACCGCTGCAAGTCGTCGGCCAGCGCCGCGGCCGAGTCGTAGCGCTGCTCGCGCTCGTGCGCGAGCGCCTTGCGCAAGGCCATGCGCAGTTCGCCGGGCAGCTTGTGCGCCGCTTCGACCAGGGTCGCGGAAGCGGGTGTCTGCGCGCGCGCATCGGCATCGCTGTCGATTGCCGCGAGCAAGGTCTGTTGCGGCGCGCGCGTGGAATGATGAGGGGCCGAGGTGAGCACGCCGGCATCGGTGTCGGTCAATATTTCGAACAGCATCACGCCGAGCGAGTAGACGTCGCTGCGCGTATCCAGGTCGCGCTGCAAGCGCGTGGACTGCTCCGGGCTCATGTAGACGCCGGTGCCGGCCGGATCGGCGGGGACTGCGGCGCCGTGCGGTTCGGCTTGGACGGTGCTGCCGCCGATCGCGATGCCGAAATCGATGATCTTCGGCGCCGGCACGCCGTCGACACGCTGCACCAGCACGTTGGCCGGCTTCAGGTCGCGGTGGATGATGCCCTTCTGATGCGCATGCTGGACGCCGTGGCAGACGCGCTCGAACAATGCCAGGCGCTCGTCGCGGCTGAGGTTCTCGTTGCGGCAGAACTGCGTGATCGGCACGCCGCCGACGACTTCCATCGCGAGGTAGGGATGCCCTTGCGCAGTCGTCCCGGCGTCGAACACCTGCGCGATCGCCGGGTGCTGCATCTGCGCCAGGGCCTGGCGCTCGACCTCGAAGTAGGCGCGTGCGAGGGGACTTGCCACCTGCTCGCGGATCAGCTTCAACGCCACCTCGCGGCGCACCGGCCGCAGCTGCTCGGCCAGGTAGACCCGGCCCATGCCGCCTTCGCCGAGTACGCGGCGGATCAGGTACGGGCCGAGTTCGCTGCCCTCGGCCAGCGCGACGCCGCTCGCGGCCGCAGCGCGTGGGCCTTGGAATTCGGTCGGCTCATCCGGAGAGACGGGGGCGGTCATGGCGGTGACGTCGGGCGCCCATTGGCGGTGCCGTGCGGGCCTGCACGATTATTACAACGTGCCCGAGGCGGAATGTACACAAGCGCAGAACCCGCGCGGCGGCCGGCGCGTTCTCGCGTAAACTGCCGAAGGCGCCGCCGAAGAGTTCCACGCCGCATGGCCGATCGCGATTCCACGACTACCCAACGCCGTACGATCCGGCCGCACGACTACGTCGCGCGCAGCCAGCCGACCTCGTCGGCCTGCCTCGTCGTTCTGCAGGGAGTGCGCCTGGGCCAGCGCATCGACATCGGCGAGCAGCCGCTGATCATCGGTCGCGCGCCGGAGTGCGATTTCCAGATCATGGAGCGCAGCGTCTCGCGCCAGCACGCGCGCATCTGGCGCGGTCCGGCCGGCTATCGCGTCAAGGATCTGGACTCGACCAACAAGACGCTGGTCAACGACCAGCCGATCATCGAGGCCGAGCTGCGCGACGGCGACCACGTCACGATCGGCAGCTGCGTGCTGAAGTTCATGGACCGCAGCTCGATCGAGGCGCGGTATCACGAAGAGATCTACCAGCTCGCGACGGTCGATCCGCTGACCGGCCTGTACAACCGCCGCCAGTTCCTCGAGCTGCTGGAGAAGGAGCTCGCGCGCAGCGCCAACCATCGCCGTCCGCTGACGCTGCTGATCATCGACCTCGATCACTTCAAGTCGATCAACGACCGCTATGGCCATCCGGTCGGCGACGTGGTGCTCAAGCGCGTCGCCACCGCGCTGCAGGGCAATGCACGCGAGGAATTCATCATCGCGCGCATCGGCGGCGAGGAATTCGCCGTGGTGCTGCCCGAGCATGGCGTCGAAGCGGCCGCGCAGTTCGCCGCGCGCCTGTGCGAGGCGATCGGCACGCTCGACATGGCCAACAGCCAGATCGGTCCGCAGCGCGTCACCGTCAGCATCGGTGTCGCCGCGTGGCAGCAAGGCATGGCCAACGTGTCCGACCTGATGCGAGCGGCAGACCTGCAGCTCTATCGCGCCAAGCAGTCGGGGCGCAATCGCGTTTGCTCGGTGGGATCGGACTAGCTCCCGCCGCGCGCGCGGCGCGCGGAACGGTCGGGTTCTTCATGGTCATGCGGCAACGTTCGCGCCGAGGGTTCGCCTGCCTCGCGTCGTGGTCAGGGCTGGAGTGAGAGGGCATGTCCCGCAAAAGAACGTCGTTCGGCATGCGGTGGCTTCGCGCCGTCGCGATCGTGATCGCGGTCCTGGCCGGAATAGGCCTCTGGAAGCGTCCGGACGACGCGCTTCGCGTCGCCACCGCCAGTGTCTCGCACGCGCTGTGTTCGGGGGTCTTCGTTTCGGGTCTGGCGCCGGATCGCGTGTACGCCGAGAACGTCGCCGCCGATCGGGGATTGGCCTTGCTGCTGCCGGGCCTTCGCTATTCGGTCGACCGAGTGAATCGGCGCATCGGCACCGAATGGCACGGCGCTTTTTCGAGCGTGTCCACCTACTACCCGGCGTATGGCTGCGCGCTGGCCGGACAGGAACCCGATGCGAACACGTTGCAGGCTGCGCGCGACGCGGCAGGTCCTGCCGAAACCGAAGCGGTCGTCGCTGCCGCCGATGCGAAAATCCGCGAAGCGCTCGCTCGCGCATTCGCCGAGCCGGCGACGGGTCCGCGCAGGAACGTCCATGCGATCGTCGTCCTGCACGATGGAACCCTCGTCGCCGAGCAGTATGCGGACGGCTTCGGTCCCGATACGCCGCAATTGGGCTATTCGGTCAGCAAGTCGATCGTGCATGCGCTGGTCGGCATCCTGGTCGGGCAGGGTAGGCTCGACATCCATGCCGCCGCGCCGGTACCGGAGTGGAAAGATCCCGCCGATCCGCGCCATCGAATCACGCTCGATGACCTGATGAGGATGACGTCGGGACTTGCGCTCACCGAAGACGACAGCGGCTTCGATCCGGTATCCATCATGCTTTTCCGCATGCGCGACATGGCGTCCTACGCGGCGCATGCGCGGCTGCGGGCGCAACCCGGCCGGACCTGGGAATACAGCAGCGGCAACACGCTGATCGTCGCCGGCGTGGTGCGCGACACGATCGGCGACGGCGCGGCCGGGTTGATCCGGTTCGCGCACACGGAGCTGTTCGATCCGATCGGCATGCATCATGTGCTGATGGAGTTCGACGGCGCGCAAACGCTGATCGGTTCGACGCGCATCTATGCATCGGCGCGGGACTGGGCCCGTTTCGGGCAGCTCTATCTCGACGGCGGCATCGCGAAGGATCGGCGCATCCTTCCGCAGGGCTGGGATGGCTATGCCGGCAGCCCGACGCTCGAAAGTCCCTACGGCGCGGGCTTCTGGACCAACGTGCGAACCGCTGCCGACACGCATGACCGCATCGAAGGCATGCCGCCCGGCGCTTATTTCGCCTCCGGCAAAGACGGTCAACGCATCGTGATCGTGCCGTCGAAGCGCCTGGTGATCGTCCGATTGGGCGCTACCGTCGATCCGCCGAATTTCGACATCCGGGGTCTCGTGCGGCTGGTCGCCGACGTTTCCGCCGCGCTCGACCAGGGCGCCGAGAAGCCGGCTGCTACGCCCACTCAGAAAGCCCTTCGATCTCATACAGCCGTCGCCAGCTCGGCCGCGCCTTGACGCGCGCGGCCAACGCGGCGAGCGCAGGCCACGCGATCGCGGTCTTGGGCATGTTGCGTGACCAGCGCATCAGCATCGTCGCGTAGAAGTCGACGACGCCGGGCTGCTGTCCGAGGATGCACGGCCCGTGCGCGGCGAGATGCGCATCGAGACGGTCCCATACCGCTTCGATGCGGCGCCGCGCGAACGCCTTGGTTTCTTCTTCGTGTTCGCGCGCGGCGAAGTCCTGCGGGTAGAACCATTGGCGAAAAGCGGGATGCAGCGTGTTGGCCAAGTGGATCATCCACTGCAGATAGCTCGCGCGCTGCTGCGCTCCCGCAGCGGGCGCCAGCGCGGCGTCGGGATGCCGTTCGGCCAGCAGCATCAGCAGCGCCGCGCTTTCGTAGTGCGGCGTGCCGTCGACGACCAGGGTCGGCACCATGCCGTTCGGGTTCAGGCGCAGATAGTCCGCGTGCTTCTGTTCGCCGGCGTCGATGTCGAGCTTGCGTAGCTCGTGCGGCACGCCGAGCTCGAGCAAGGTCAGGTGCACGGCCATGCTTGCGGTGCCGGGCGAATAGTAGAGGACGTACATCGGGACTCCCTGTGAGATTGAAGCGACGCCGGCGTGCACGATGCCGTCGCCGCTTGTTAGCCTTGGGCTTTTCGTGGCGGAGCAGTGGCATGAGCGAATGGCTGGGCGAATTCTACGCATCGCCGAAGACGCATGCGCTGGCCGATCAAGCGCTCGCCTGGGGCGCGCGCCTGCTCGTGGCGATCCTGATCCTGCTGGTCGGCTGGTGGCTGTCGCGGCGGCTCGCCGGCACGACGCAGCGCGTGCTGCTGCGAACGGGGGCCGATCCGCTGCTCGGCAGCTTCCTGCGCAATCTCGTGTTCGTGCTGCTGATCACGATGGTCGTCATCGGCGCGTTCCAGAGCGTCGGCGTGCCGACCGCCTCGCTGCTCGCCGCGCTCGGTGCCGCCGGCCTCGCGATCGGCCTGGCGCTGCAGGGTTCGCTGTCCAACCTCGCCGCCGGCGTGCTGCTGATGGTGTTCCGGCCGTTCCGCGTCGGCCAGTACGTGGAAGTGGCGGGCGTCGGCGGCACCGTGCAGTCGGTCAGCCTGATGCACACGATCCTGCTGACGCCGGACAACCGCGAAGTGATCCTGCCGAATGCGAAGGTCGCCGGCGACGTCATCGTCAACGTCAATGCGCGCGGCACGCGCCGCCTCGATCTCGTCGTCGGCATCGCGCTCGACGCCGACATCGGCAAGGCGATCGCCATCGCACGCGAAGTGCTCGCCGCCGACACGCGCGTGCTCGGCGAGCCGAAGCCCGACGTGATCGTCACGCAGCTGACCGATGCCCGCATCAGCCTCACGCTGCAGCCGTGGGTCAACAGTGCCGACTACGCGCGCGTGCAGGGCGATACGCTGCGCGCGGTCAAGGAGCGCTTCGACGCGGCCGGCGTGCGCCTGCCGACTTCGCAACACGAGGTGGTCCTGCGCGAGATCGTGCCCGCGCAGCCGCATTGACCGAAGGAGTCCGGAGGCCGCGTTGCGCGGCCTCCGGACCGTACATCACTCGAAGCCGTCGGCGAAGATGCGGTCGCCGTCGACGCCGATCGCCGGGTCGCTGACGCTCGGGTTGCCGTCTTCGATGTGGCCGGCGAGCCGGCGCAGATAACGCGGATCGCTGTCGGACGTCAGGCTGATGTCGTACCAGTTGCCGCTTCCTGCGATCGGCCAGTTCACCGTCTGCGTCTGCCCGGCGGCCAGGGCGATGGTCTGCGTCGCCGCGCTGCTGTAGAAGTTCGGGCCGAGGCTCAGCACGCAGTCGCCGCTGCCGGTGTTCTGCAGCGTGAGGACCAGATTGCCGGCCGCCGCGTCGTAGCTCGCCGTCACTTCCGGATTGGCGCCGCCGTCGGCGATCGCCGCGGCGAGGTCGCCGCTGAACATGCGCAGGAAGCCGTTCGGGCCGTACGCCGACAGCGCGTACTCGTTGCCGGTCCAGTGATCGGTGGTGGTCGTGCCGCTGCCGAGCGTGTACGACCAGGGGCCGTCCGAACGGTTGCTCGCATAGATCTGGAACGCGGCGCCGGCGGCGCCGGTGTTGGAGAAGTCGAGCCAGTAGCGGCCCGACGCGGCTTCGATGTGGCCGCTGACGTCGAACGCGTACGGCAGCGCACGTGCGAAACGCAGGCCCGGTTCCTGCTTCGGCAGCGTCTGCTCGACCGGCGGCACGGCGTCGTAGTCGTTGTGGCGGTCGTTGTCCGGCGGCACGTAGCCGGCGGTCGATGGCAGATCCGGCAGCGTCGCATCGGGCGTGGCGAAGTTGAACGCCGAGGTCAGATCGCCGCAGATCGCGCGGCGCCAGGCGGTGATGTTGGTTTCGGTCAGGCCCGGGTACTGGCTGCCGAAGCGCTGCTCGATGAACTGGATGATCGAGGTGTGATCGAAGGTCTGCGAGCAGACGAAGCCGCCCTTCGTCCACGGCGACACGATCAGCATCGGTACGCGCACGCCGAGGCCGTAGGGACCGGCCATGTTGTTCTCGTCGCCGGCATAGATTTCGTTCGCGATGTCGACCGTCGACAGGCCGATGTTCGCGTTCGCCGGCGCGTACGGCGGCGGCACGTGGTCGAAGAAGCCGTCGTTCTCGTCGTAGGTGATGATGAAGACGGTCTTGCTCCACAGGTCCGCGTTCGAGGTGAGGATGTCGAGCACCTGCGAGACGTACCACGCGCCGTAGTTGGCCGGCCAGTTGCCGTGTTCGCTGTAGGCTTCGGGCGCTGCGATCCACGAGATCTGCGGCAGGGTGCCGGCGGTCACGTCGGCCTGCAACTGGTCGAAGAAGCCGTCGCCGTTGGCCACGTTGGTGCCGATGCGCGCGCCCTGGAACAGCGGATCGCCGGGCTGCGCGTTCTGGTACTGGTGGAAGTACAGCAGCGAGTTGTCGCCGTAGTTGCCGATGTAGGCGTCGCTGGTCCAGCCCCAGAAACCCGCCGCGTCGAGGCCGACGCCGCTGTCCTGGTAGATCCGCCACGTGATGCCGGCCGCCTGCAGGCGCTCGGGATACGTGCTCCAGTCGTAGCCTGCTTCGGCGTTGTCGATCACCGGGCCGCCGCCGTTGCCGTCGTTGCCGACCCAGCCGGTCCACATGTAGTAGCGATTCGGATCGGTCGGGCCGAGCAGCGAGCAGTGGTAGGCGTCGCAGATCGTGAAGGCGTCGGCGAGCGCATAGTGGAACGGAATGTCCTCGCGCGTGAAATAGGCCATCGTGGCCTCGCCCTTCTGCGGCACCCATTGGTCGTAGTTGCCGTTGTTCCAGGCCAGGTGCGTGCTCTGCCAGTCGTGCGCGAGATCCTGCACGAACTGCAGGCCGAGGTTGTCGGCCTGCGGGTGGAACGGCAGCACGTAGCCGGTGCCGTTGGGCTGATGCCACACCGGCACGCCGCCGGGCAGCTGTATCGGGCGCGGATCGCCGAAGCCTCGCACGCCGCGCAGCGTGCCGAAGTAGTGATCGAACGAGCGGTTTTCCTGCATCAGGATGACGATGTGCTCGACGTCCTGGATGGTGCCGGTGACGTTGTTGGCGGGCAGCGCGAGCGCTCTGCGGATGCCGGGCGGCAGCATGCTGAAAGCGGAGGCAGCACCGATCGAACCTGCGGCGAGGCGCAGGAAATCGCGACGATTCTTCGAAGTCATGGGGGTCGGGTCCGGGCGTAGTGGAAATGCCGCAGGCTGCATGCGCGACATGCGCACCAACGCAAAACGCCGACGCATGTGGCCGGGCTACGCAACCTGCGAGTGGCTGGGCAACGGCGCGTAGCGTAGGAACGCCCGATGACGCAGCCACGAAGAACTCGTTACGTTCCGGGAATGACTTCGTGACAAATGTGCAGAACGCGCACGGCGTCCGCGAACATTGCATTCGTGTTGCAGATGCGCGCGGATGTCCGCAGGGCGGCGGCGTGCGATCCGTGCCCGCGGCGCCGCGGGCACGGAGACGGACCGGTGGGTCGTGCAGCTATTGCTGGCTCACGCGCATGCGGTTGTCGTCGGAGACGCGATCGACCAGCTTGTTGTACGGATCGATGCCGGCCTCGTACGGCTCGCCGTCGACCGTCACGGTGAGCGTGCTGTCGCCGTCGGCGATCGGACGCTTCTCCAGCAGCAGCACCTTCTCGTGCTCCTGCTTGCTGTCCTCGGCGCGCGCAAACACGCCGATGTCGATCGGCTGGTCGAGCACGGCGCGGGTTTCCTTGCCGACGCCGTCGGTGTGCACTTTCTGTGCGTGCAGCGAAAGGGTCACGTCGTACTTGCCGTCGGCCCGCTTCTTCGAGGTGACCGCCGTCACGCGGTTGTCGTACACGGTAATCTTGTCGAACAGGTCCTCGATCAGCGGCGACCACTTCTCGCCGGCCTCGGCGCGCAGGTCCGCCAGGAATTCGCGCGTGGTCGTGTACGGCGGCTGCTGGAAGGCCGTCTCGCGCGCGTAGCGGCCCAGCGTGCGGTCGACGACCTCCTCGCCGAGATAGTCCTTCAACGAATACATCACGACCGATCCCTTGCGGTAATGGATGTAGTCCTGGTTCTCGACCAGGCCGAGCGGCATCTCCTCGACGACTTCGCCGCCGCGGCCGGACAGGTAGCGGTCGAGTTCGTACTTGAGGAACTTGTGCATCTGCTGTGCACCGTATTCCTTCTCCTGCACCATCAGTGCGGAATACTGCGCGAAGGTCTCGTCGAGCATGGTGACGCCCTGCACGAACGCGCCGATGACCTGGTGCGCCCACCACTGGTGCCCCACTTCGTGCGCGGTCACGTAGAAGACGTAGTCGATGTCATCCGGATTGCGCAGGTCGGCGATGAAGCCGATCGACTCGGAGAACGGCACGGTGTTGGCGAAGCTCTGCGCGAAGCGCTCGTAGCCGGGGAACTCCAGGATGCGCATCTGGTGGAACTGGAACGGCGAGTAAGCCTCGCTGAAGTGCGCCAGCGACTTCTTCGTCGCGTCGACCATGCGGTCGACGTTGAACGCGTGCTGCGGGTCGTAGTAGACCTCGACCGCGACGCCGTTCCAGCTGTCGCGCTTGACTGCATAGCGCGCCGACTGGAACGAGAAGAAGTCGAGGATCGGCTTGTCCATCTTGTAGTGGAAGTAGCGCCGGCCGCCTTCGGTCCATTCCTTTTCGAGATAGCCGGGCGCGAGCGCGATCTGGTCCGGCACGGTCGACACGGTCGTCTCGAAACTGACCCAGTCCGCGTCGCGGCCGAGCAGGTTGAACTGGCGCGCCGGCTCGTCGTCGATCTTCGGCATGCGCGGCAGCTGCGGCAGGCCGTACTTGCGACGGTCGTTGCGGTCCTCCAGCTGCTCGTTCTCGCTGTAGCCGAAATGCGGGAACGCCATGCTGTTGATGAAGGTGCCGTTGTCGACGACATGCGTGTCGTCGGGCGTGTTGCGGAAGCCGACGCTGGCGAACTGCAGCACGAAGTCGAAGTCCATGCGCGCGCCGGGAGCGAGCGGCTGCTCGAGCCGGTAGATCGTGTAGCCGTGCGCGCGGTCGTCGCTGACGATGTCGTGTGGCGCGAACTCGGCCGACACGAGCTTCGTTTCGACCGGAATGCGCACGTGCAAGTCGCTGATCGGCTCGGACGTCTTGTTCGCGATCACGTAGTGGCCGCGCACGTCGACGCGATGCTCGTGCGGGTAGATGTCGACGTCGGCGCGCACGTCCGTGATCTTCGGCTGCGCAAGATCGCTGTACTGGCGGTACTGCTTCTCGTAGTCGGCTTTCTGCTGTTTCGCGAGGTCGCCAGGAACGTAGCGGTTGAGCACGTTCGTGTTGTAGTAGATCCAGCCGCCGAGCGCGGCGAAGCCGAGCACGGATGCGGCCAGCAGTACACCCGACGCCGGTCCCAGACGCTGCCGTGCGATGCGAGCGCGCTCCTTCCATCCTTGCGACGTGCCGCGCACCCAGTACAGCGCGGCGATGGCCAGCAGCGCGAGCGCGCAAGCAGCCCAATAGGCGCGGAACCACAAATGACCGGCCAGGAAGTGGCCGTAGCCGTTCATGTCGGAATAGGGCGCCGCCGGCGCGCTGCCGTAGTTGTAGAGGTGATGGTCGAAATGCAACTGGTTGAGCGCGATGCGGCTGACGAAATACAGCACGATCAGCAGGTAGCCGAGGAACTTGTTGTTGGCGACCACCTGCAGGAACAGCGCGAGCGCGGCCAGCAACATGAACCCGAGCGTATTGAGCGCGATGTCGGACAGATAAAGGCCGGGCTCGATGTGCGTGTAGCCGCGCATGAGCTGGTAGACGACGCACTCGACCGCGCCAGCGACGAGGAACAGCACGATGACGGCGAGCAGTGCGGTCAGCTTGGACAGCAGCGGAATCCAGTCGGGCAGCGGGAACGCGTCGGTGACGTCGCTGATCCGATGGCTGCGCTCGCGCCAGACCAGTTCGCCGGCGTAGAACGCGACGATGATGATCAGCAGGAAGTTGTAGCTGCCGTCCATCGCCTCGGTCATCAGATGCGTGACCGGATACACCTTGGTGCCGAAGATTTCGTTCGAGAACGCGAGGCTGGCGCCGAGATTCATGAGGCCGAATGCGAGCATCACGACGAAGGCGACGCCGCCGAGCACGCCGCGCGTGTCGAACCAGGCCAGCTTGCGCCACTGCGCGAAGCGCGCGGCGGCATCGGTGCGCGAGGCGACGAGCGGCAGGGCGGCCACCGGCGCGGCAGCCTCGACGATAGCAGTAGGTTTCGCGGCGCGGCGCCGTCGCCACAGGCGCAGGCCTTCGCGATCGGGACGGAACCAGGCCAGAGTCGCGGCGATCATCGCGAGCGCGACCGCGATCCAGATCGCGCGATTGATCAGCAGGATGCCGGTCAACTCCGGCACACGCGTGTTGCGGTCCTCGGCCGACCAGTAGCGCGTTGCCAGATCCAGCGCACCGAGGCCGAACGGATCGATCAGCGCGCCGAGCGTGCGGTGGTCCAGGTTGCCGGTCGTGACGACGGCGATCTGGTACAGCACGAAGAACGCGATCACGCCGATGTAGGTCATCAGCATCGAGCGCGTCAGCGTCGCCAGAAGGAACAGGAACGCGCCGAGGAAGAACAGGTCCGGCAGCACGAACACGCCGAACGCGTAGGCGTAGCCGGACAGGCTCGTGGGACCGAGCCGGTCCGGATCGACCCATGGCATCAGCACGCCGACGAAGAGTCCTAGCGCCACGACGACGAGCACGCCGATCGAGGCGATGTAGCCGGCACCGAAGCGCCCGCCGAGGTAGGCGCTGCGCGACATCGGCGTTGCGAAGAACAGTTCCGCCGTGCCGGCGTCGAAATCGCGCAGCGCGGCGCCGGCGACGAACACCGTGATCAGGAACATGCCGAGCAGGGTGAACAGGGTCAGCATCTGTACGACGACGAAAGGTGCGTTGCGATGCACGTTGCCGATGCCGCCGCCGATCTGGATGTTGTCGGAACTGGCCGCGCCGAACGCGAGCGCGCCGAAGGCGAGCGCGATCATCCAGAACAGCGGGCTTTTGAGTTGCTGGCGCAGCTCGAAGCGGAGGATTTCGAGGAGCATGGGCAGACCTCGGGAAAGAGTTGGACCTTCGATGCCGTCATTCCCGCGCAAGCGGGAATCCATTTGTTTTCGTGTTGGCAAATGGAGTAGAGGAAAAAAAGCGAAAATGGATTCCCGCTTGCGCGGGAATGACGGCTTGGCGTGTCGGGAAAAGCGGCGTAGGAGAAACGCTCTGGTGGCCGGCCTGAAGTGCGTCCATTTACGCCGCGCGTGCCGCGTGCCGGCGCAGCTCGCCGAAGTAGACGTCCTCCAGATCCGGCGCGACCGTTTCGAAACCGTCTTCCGGCCGCGCATCGGCCAGTGCATGGATGATCGTGCGGCCACCGACCAGGCGCGTCGACAGCACGGTCAGGCGGCTGCGGTAGTCGTCGAGCGCGGTCTTGGCCACTTCGCGGCGCCAGACGCGGCCGGCGAGGCCTCGGATCGTCTCGTTCGGCTCGCCGGACAGCAGCACCTGGCCCTGCGCGATGATCGCCATGCGCGGGCAGAGGTCGGTGACGTCTTCGACGATGTGCGTGGACAGGATCACCACGATCTTCTCGCCGATCTCGGCGAGCAGGTTGAGAAAGCGGTTGCGTTCCTCCGGATCGAGGCCGGCGGTCGGTTCGTCGACGATGATCAGCTTCGGATTGCCGAGCAAGGCTTGCGCGATGCCGAAGCGCTGCCGCATGCCGCCGGAGAACGTGCCGAGCTTGCGCTTGCGCACGTCCCACAAGTTGACCTGGCGCAGCAGGCCCTCGACGACGGCCTTGCGCTCGCCGCGCGCGACCAGGCCCTTCAGCACGGCGAAGTGATCGAGCATCGCCTCCGCGCTGACCTTCGGATAGACGCCGAACTCCTGCGGCAGATAGCCGAGCAGCCGCCTCGTCGCCGGCTTGTCGGCGAGCAGGTCCTGGCCGTCGAGCGCGATCGTGCCGCTGTCGGGATCCTGCAGCGTCGCAATGGTCCGCATCAGGGTCGACTTGCCGGCACCGTTCGGACCGAGCAGGCCGAACATGCCTGTCGGCACCTGCAGCGAGACGCCTTTCAGCGCCTGCACGCCGTTGGCGTACGTCTTGGAAAGATCGCGGATCGCGAGCATGCGTGAACTCCCGGGGAGATGTGTGAGTTGGTGTTTTATTGAACCAGCACACTATCAGCAGGAACGGCGCTCGACATAGGCCACAAGTCATTTCGCGCACAGCCCGCGCCGCCGCCGTGCGAGCCGCCCGTCTTCGGCGGGATCGGCGTCATGCGCTATCCTCGCCGCCTTTCCGCGCGGCGCCGTTTTCGGTGCCGCCTCATCTGTTGAGGACGAGCATGAGCACGATCACCGAAGCCAAGGTGCCGGACATCGGCGATTTCGACAAGGTGCCGGTCATCGAGGTGCTGGTGAAGCCGGGCGATACCGTCAGCAAGGACCAGGGACTGATCACGCTCGAGTCGGACAAGGCGACGATGGAAGTGCCGGCGCCGTTCGACGGCGTGGTCAAGGAGATCAAGGTCAAGGTCGGCGACGAGATCGGCGAAGGCGCCGTGGTGGCGCTGATCGAGACCGGTGGCGCTGCCGTGGCCCCAGCGAAGAACGGTGTTCCTTCCCCCGCCGAGCGGGGGAAGGTGGCGCAGGCGGAAGGGGGCGCTTCGGCGCCTGAGGTGAAGGCTCCCTCGGCTTCCCCGGCAGGCGCAGGAAACGAACAAGCCAAGCCAGCGGCTTCCGCACCCGCCGCCGCGCCGGCCCCGGCCATCGTCGACAACCGCCCCGGTGTCGACCCCGAAGCGGCCGGTCCGCGCACGCCACCGGTGCCGTTCGATGCGAGCACGGTGATGCCGGACAAGGTGCCGTACGCGAGCCCGGCGGTGCGCATCTTCGCGCGCGAGCTCGGCGTCGATCTGGAAAAGGTCGGCGGTAGCGAACGCAAGGGCCGCATCTCGAAGCAGGACGTGCAGAATTTCGTCAAGTCCGCGCTGGCCGGTGGCGCCGTGCCGCGTGCAGCCGCTGCCGGCGGCACCGGTGGCGGCCTCAATCTGCTGCCGTGGCCGAACATCGACTTCGCCAAGTTCGGCGAGATCGAAACCAAGCCGCTGTCGCGCATCAAGAAGATCTCCGGCGCCAACCTCGCGCGCAACTGGGTGATGATTCCGCACGTCACCCAGCACGACGATGCCGACGTCACCGATCTGGAGGCATTGCGCGTCGCCTTGAACAAGGAAAACGAGAAGGCCGGCATCAAGCTGACCATGCTCGCGTTCCTGATCAAGGCCGTCGTCGCCGCGCTGAAGAAATACCCGGACTTCAACGCCTCGCTCGACGCCGGCGGCGACAACCTCGTCCTCAAGAAATATTTCCACGTCGGCTTCGCCGCCGACACGCCGAACGGCCTGGTCGTGCCGGTGCTGCGCGATGCCGACAAGAAGGGCGTCATCGAGATCGCGACCGAGACCGGCGAACTGGCCAAGAAGGCGCGCGACGGCAAGCTGACGCCGGCCGACATGTCCGGCGGCTGCTTCTCGATCTCCAGCCTCGGCGGCATCGGCGGCACCGCGTTCACGCCGATCGTCAACGCGCCGGAAGTGGCGATCCTCGGCGTCTCGAAGTCGTCGATCAAACCGGTCTGGGACGGCAAGGCCTTCCAGCCGCGCCTGATCCTGCCGCTGTCGTTGAGCTACGACCACCGCGTCATCGACGGCGCATCGGCGGCGCGCTTCACGGCGTACCTCGGGCAGGTGATGGCGGACATGCGGCGCGTGCTGCTCTGAGGACCGTTCGACAATGAAGGCGATTCGCTTCGACAAGCCGTTCGTCATGGCGATGTCCGCAGCAATTGCTTTCTCAGCGCAAGCTTCGGACGCCCATTGTTTCGGTGGAGGCCAGGATTGTTCCGACTGCCAAGACCACGTGCAGCCGCTGGAGGACGAGGACGGCTATTTCACCGCGCTGCACGGTTTGCTGCTCGGAAAAATCGATGCGCAAATTTATGAAATCTGGGCTCCTTCGTTCCTCCCGGAGGCAGCGGTCGCCCTCTACGTAGCGGAAGGTGACTGGTACGTGCGCGTCGCTTCCGTCCGGGATCAGGTGTGGAGAACGACGGATACATCCGATGGAACGTCGGTACCTGATTTTCGAATGGATCAACCGGTCGATGCGATCGAACGTGTATTTCCCGCCGAGTTGGGCGAGCGTATCGTTCTTGCGTGGCGACGCGTGTTGCAGCGAACTCGGGCGCAACCGAAGGCGAGGGTCGTCGCCGACGGTGTCGGCTACGCCTTCGGTGCCAACGATCTGATGGGGTTCGACTCGAATTTGAAGTGCGGAGCCGGCAGCTTGATGCTGGATATCGCAAAGGACTTGAGTCTGTATGCGCGCGCGCGAGACCCCATATCGCGTTGGGGGTTGCGTGTCCGTTTGGGAACTGTGCTTACCCGTATCGAACGCGACGAATATCGCAGAACGCCAGCCTCGTAGCAGCGCTGGCTTGCCCATCAAATCGGAAAATGTTCACGAATTCTGGAGCGTTTGATCTCATGGCTCAACAGATCGAAGTCAAAGTCCCCGACATCGGCAACTACACCGACGTGCCGGTCATCGAAGTGCTGGTCAAGGTCGGCGATGTCGTCGCCAAGGACCAGGGTCTGGTCACGCTGGAGTCGGACAAGGCGACGATGGAGGTGCCGTCGTCGGCCGCCGGCGTCGTGAAGGAACTGCGCGTCAAGCTCAACGACACCGCGTCGGAAGGCGACGTGGTCGCGGTGATCGAAGTTGCAGGCGCAGGCGCCGCGGCGAAGAGCGACAGTCCCTCCCCCGCAAAAAGCGATGTTCCTTCCCCTGCGGTGCGGGGGAAGGTGCCGCAGGCGGAAGGGGGCGCTTCTGCTCCCAAGGTCGCGCAGGAAGAAAAGCCCTCGCAGACGCAAGCTGCCGCGGACTCCGGCCGCAAGGCCGACATCGAATGCCAGGTCGTCGTGCTCGGCTCCGGTCCGGGCGGCTATACGGCCGCGTTCCGCGCTGCCGATCTCGAACAGAAGACGGTGCTGATCGAGCGCTACGCGTCGCTCGGCGGCGTCTGCCTCAACGTCGGCTGCATTCCGTCGAAGGCGCTGCTGCATGCCGCGCGCGTGATCGACGAAGCCGCGCACGCGGGCGACATCGGAATCACGTTCGGCGAGCCCAAGATCGATCTCGACAAGCTGCGCGCGAACAAGGACAAGGTGGTCGCGCAGATGGTCAAGGGCCTGGACGGCATGTCCAAGCAGCGCAAAGTGACCGTGGTGCAGGGCACCGGCACCTTCGTTTCGCCGCACGAGATCGAAGTCGACACGAAGGACGGCAAGAAACTCGTGCGCTTCGAGAAGGCGATCATCGCGGCCGGTTCGCAGGCGGTGAAGCTAGCCGGCTTCCCGTGGGGCGATCCGCGCATGATGGATTCGACCGACGCGCTGCTGCTCGCCGACATTCCGAAAAAACTGCTCGTCGTCGGTGGCGGCATCATCGGCCTGGAAATGGCCTGCGTGTACGACGCGCTCGGCAGCGAAGTGACCGTGGTCGAGCTGCTCGACCAGCTGATGCCGGGCGCGGACGCCGATCTCGTGCGGCCGCTGCAGCAGCGTTTGTCGAAACGCTACGCGGGCATCCATTTGAAGGTGAAGGTCGCGAAGATCGAAGCGGAGAAGGGCGGCCTCAAGGCGACCTTCGAGGGCGAGAAGGCGCCCGAACCGCAGCTCTACGACCGCGTGCTCGTCGCGATCGGCCGTTCGCCGAACGGCGGCAAGATCGGTGCCGACAAGGCCGGCGTGGCTGTGACCGAGCGCGGCTTCATTGCGGTCGACAAGCAGATGCGCACGAACGTGCCGCACATCTTCGCGATCGGCGATCTCGTCGGCCAGCCGATGCTCGCGCACAAGGCGACGCACGAAGGCAAGGTCGCCGCCGAAGTCGCGGCCGGCGAGAAGAGCGAGTTCGTCGCGCGCGTCGTGCCGAGCGTCGCCTACACCGATCCGGAAATCGCCTGGGTCGGTCTCACCGAAACCGAAGCGAAGAAACAGGGCATCGCCTACGGCGTCGGCAAGTTCCCGCATGCGGCGTCGGGTCGCGCGGTCGGCATCGGCCGCACCGAGGGCTTCACGAAGCTGATCTTCGATGAAGCGACGCACCGCGTGATCGGCGCCGGCATCTGCGCGCCGAACGCCGGCGACCTCATCGCCGAGGTCGCGCTGGCGATCGAGATGGGTGCGGAAGCGGCCGACATCGGCCTCACGATCCACCCGCATCCGACCTTGAGCGAATCGGTCGGCATGGCGGCGGAGGTGTACGAAGGGACCATCACGGACCTCTATATCCCGAAGAAGAAGTGAGTTCTCCGGTGACCGACGCGTTGCGCGTTTTCCCTTACTACATGGACAAAGGGGCGAGGCGCTGTGCCGGAATCGCCGCGTTGCTGCTTTCTTTTTCGTGCCATGCCGACTGCTCCGATCCCTCGTACACGAAAATGAGGCCGCCGATATATCCTCCGGCAGCGATTGCCGCGCACGCGCAGGGTACGGTGTTGTTGGACGTGACGGTTGGCATCGATGGCGTGCCGGAGAAACTGCGCACCCGGAGCAGCAGCGGCAACGCCGACTTGGACAAGGCCGCGGTGGAGTCCGTTTCCACCTGGCAATTCAATCCCCGACGCTGCAATGGGAACGCTGAACGGGCTATCGCTGTGGTGCCCGTGACGTTCGATCTTTCGGAGGAATCGCCGCCCTCCTCGGTCGGTGTCGCAATCAGGGAAAAACCGCCAGGCGCGGGCGTGTCCTTCCTTTCCGAAGCCGCGCGCGAGGTCGCGCACGACGAGAATCCGATGCCTTTCCCGACGGTTCACGAGATGCTGCGCTTTCTCAGGAACGATCCGGAGGTGAAGCCAGGTAGCGGTGCGCATCGCGTCGACTCGACGACGACGATGTCGCTGTATTTCAGCGAAGCGGAACGAGATGTGTGGGAAGTGGTCGAATCCACTGGCAACGGATGGACGGCTGCGGGCGGCGGAGCGACCTCGATCATCCGTACCCGTTTTGTCGAAAGCGGCCCAACGACCTGGGAGTTGTACTCGCGGCTTTGCGACGGATCTGCCGAGTGGTGCGAGGGCATATCGAATGTTTATCTGCAGCGGATGAAGGAAACCCCACCGCCCATTCCACCTCCGGCGCCGCGTTCCGAGAGCCACGCCGAGAATTGAGCGTCCTCCGTTGTCTTGCAGGGAACGCAGACCGCGGTAGTCAAGTGCGAGAGAGGCTCCGGCTACAAGATAGGACACCTGTTCATCCCGCGTCGCACCGGCAAACGGTTCGCTTTGCCGCATCCCGCCCGATTGCTACCCTGCCGCCATGGCCTCCGCTGTTTTCCAATTCGGTGACTGCAGCATCAACATCGCCTCGCGCGAACTGCTGCGCGCAGGCGAGCGCGTCAACCTGTCGCCGATCGTTTTCGACTGCATCGCCTACCTGATCCAGCATCGCGAACGCGCGGTCGGGCGCGACGAACTCGTTGCCGCGGTGTGGGGCCGGGCCAGCGTCAGCGACGCGGTGATGGGCAAGACGATCCTGACCGCGCGGCGCGCGATCGGGGATACCGCCGAGGAGCAGCGCTTCCTGCGCACGGTGCCGCGCTTCGGTTATCAGTGGGGCGCACCGACGCGCAGTGTGGCCGAAGCGATGTCGCCGCCACAGGGACCGATCGTCACGCCGATGCCGGCGCCGGTGCATCCCATCCTTGCATCCGCTGACGCGACCGGGAAGAAGCGGGTGCCGAAGGCGTGGGCGAGAGCCGCAGGGGTGGCGGCTCTGGCGTTGCTGTTCGCACTGGCGATCGGCGCGGCGTGGTGGCGCCATGCGTCGCGCGGCAAGCCTGCAATGACGGCGACGGCACCGGCGGCCTTCGCGTCGCCCGCCGACATGACGATCGTGTTGCCCGTCGACGTCGCCGCCGCGCCCGAGGACGACTGGCTGCGGCTCGGCCTGATGGATCTGATCGCCGCGCGCCTGCGCGCCTCCGGACTCGCGGTGCTGCCGAGCGACAGCGTCGTGCGCCTGGTGCCGGCCGGCAGCACGCGCGACGCTGCGATTGCTGCGGTACGCGGCGTCGGCGAACGCAGTCACGTGATCGCGGCGGCCGTGCGCCACTCCGGCGCCGACTGGATGGTGCGCGCCGAATTGGTCGAACCCGACGGCAGCACGCACGCGGTGCAGTCGCAGACCGACAATGCGATCACCGCGGCCGGCAAGGCGGCCGATGCGCTGCTCGAACTCCTCGGCAAACACGTGGCGAACGAGCCGATGAGCGCAGCGCGGCTGTCGCAGACCGAGTTGCTGCAGCGCGTCGACGCCGCACGTCTGGCCGGCGATCCGGCACAGGCGCGCGCGCTGATCGGCGCGGCCGATCCGGCGCTGCAGGCACTGCCCGAAGTGCAGCTGCGCCTGGCCCAGGTCGACCTGCGCACCGGCGAGTTCGAGGCTTCGCGGGCACGCCTGGCCGACCTCGCCGCGCAGGTGACCGAAGAGTCCGACGCGTGGCTGCACGCGCGCATCCAGAGCTACCTCTGCATCGCGCTCGCACGCGTGGGTCAGCTGGAAGCGGGCGAGCGCGCCTGCGATCGAGCGATCGGCCTACTCGAAACGCGCAACCAGCCGGCCGAGCTCGGCCGCGTCTACAGCGACCGCGGCATCATTCGCGAGCTGCGACAGCAGTACGACGCGGCCGGCCAGGACTACTCGCGTGCGCGCATCGCGCTGAACCTGGCCGGCGATGCGCTGCAGCTGGCCAAGGTCGACGGCAACGAAAGCAATCTCGACATGGCGCAAGGGCGCTACAGCGAGGCGATCGCGATCCAGCAGCGCATCGGCGAACGCTTCCGCCGCTTCGGCATGCACAACGAGTGGGTCACTGCGCTGAACAACCAGGTCGCCGCGCACCTGGCGCTGCTGCAGCCGCTCGATGCGTTGAAGACCAGCGACGAAGCCTTCGCCCTGATCGATCGCGTCACCGATGCGAGCGTCCGCCATTTGACGCAACTGCAACGCGCCGCCGCGCTGGGACGGAACGGCCGGCTCGGCGAAGCGCGCGTGCTGCTCGACGAGGTGATCGCGACGGCGAACAACGAACAGTCCGCGGCGGACCGCGCCGTCGCGCGCACGATCGAAGCGCGACTCGAGCTCGAGAGCGGCCAGCCCGCCGCCGCATTGCTGCTGGCACGGCAGGCGATTCCCGCGTTGCCGGCACCGCCTTACGGCGATGCGCGCGCGGAAGCGTGGCTCATCACCACGCGCAGCTTGCAGCGCATGGGCCGGCTCCAAGAAAGCGCGGCGGACTCGAAGACATTCGCGGCATGGGCGGCGAGCACTGGCGGCGGCGAAGTGGGCCTGGTCGCACAATTGGCCGCGGCCGAGCAGGCGGCCGCCGAACGCAAGTCCGAGGCGGCGAGCCTGTACGAGGACGCGCTAGCGCAAGCCAAGCGGTGGGGCGTTCCGGCCCCGCTGGCCGAGACGGTCGAATCCTATGGGCGCTACCTGCTCGCGCAGGGCGATCTGCCGCAGGCGAGCAGCGTGATCGGTCTGATCGCGCGGCATGCCGAGCTCGATTTCGAGGCCGCCGTTCTGCAGGCGCAGCTGTACCGCGCGCTCGGCCAGCAGCCGGCGGCCCAGGCGGCGATCGCCCAGGCGCGCAAGCTTGCAGGCGAGCGCGCGTTGCCGGCCGAATTCGGTGCGCCAGCCGCGCCGCTCGGGAGTGGCTCGCCGCTGCTCGGCAACGGCGCGACGGCTGCGCAATACAGACGCTCCAGTCAGGACCGGCGACGGCGGCCGGGCAGCGGACCATCGGCTGGCCCGCGCCCGCCGCCGGCATGCAAAACGCTCGCAAGCGCTTGATCGGCAACCGTCTTGCTACAGAGACGCAATAGAGCTGCAACAGTCCGGACATAGCCGCCCCGGTTCCCGCGCACTAGCGTCGACCGCTCGCCTGCGGTCCTCGCGGGCGGTCCACTTTCGTTGCCCGGGAACCGACCATGACTCCTCCAATTCGTCTGCTGCTGCCCGCGATCTGTCTGTTGACCGTTGCCGGGTTGGCGCAAGCCGCCCAGCCGCATCGTCCGCAAGGCACACCCACCCAATGGACCGTGAGCACCAGCGTCATCGGCCCGGCGAACCTCGCCGTCCACGGCAGCATCACGCCGCTCTCGCAGCTGGTGAACCAAACCGATACCGCGACGGTGACGGTGACGCCGGACCCGGGCTATGTCCTGGTCAGCCTCGACATGGGCGCCTGCGGCGGCGGCGCCAATGGCGACGGTACCTGGACCACCGATCAGATCTTCGGCGATTGCGGCATCACGGCCACGTTCGCGCTGGACAGCGCCGATGTCGTCTTCCAGGGCGACTTCGATCCGGACGTCAAGACGTTCGACGACGTCAATCTCGACCTGCCGCCGACGATCCTTGGAGCCAGCATCAACTGGCAGACCGGCGCCACCTGCACCGGCACCAGCGATGCGCCGTGCGACAACACCTATCACCTGCGGCCGGCCATGAGCTTCTTGAACCAGGGCCGCTACTCGCTGGTCTTTCGCTTTCCGACCGATGACTACGGAATCGTCGACGGCATCTCGCCGAGCTACGGCGTCGTGACCGACGTGCCCGGCGACGACGGCAATTCGGTGCCGCTGATTTCCGGCGACACGGTCGGCCCCGACCAGGCGTTCGGCTATCCGGTCAGCGTCGCGTCGATGGCTGCGTGGGCGACTGCCGACGGCGTCGACGCCTACGTCGGCTTCCGCTTCCTCAATTCGCAGTCGGGCCGGGTCAACTACGGCTACGCCCACATGGTCACGAGTGGCCAGCCGTCGGGCACGCCGACCGGCTTCCCGGCGACGATCGTCGACTACGCCTACGATCGCCGCGGCAATGCCGTCGTGATTCCGTGATGCGTGCCTGGGCCGCCCGCCTCGGCGGGTGGCCCAGGCCGCGCGAAGGTCATCGAGCCAACGGCTCGAAACCGTTCGCGAAGATGCTGTCGACGACCGTCGTGCATGCGCCCGGTACCTGCGCGTGCGTCAGCGCGATGTCGTCGACGAACCAGCCGGCGCCGGTCTGCGCCGAATCGGTGCGGTAGAGCCAGCGCAGCTTGACGTTCGTGCCGGCGTAGGCGGTCAGGTCGATCGCGTGGGCCGACCAGGCGAACTGGCTCGTGCCGGTGAAGGCGCCGTCGCCCTCGGCGATGCCGCACAAGGTGCCGCCGTCGTCGATCGTGCCCGGATAGCCGCCGCTCGGCGTCAGTCGCGTCCAGGTGGTGCCGTCGTCGGTCGAGATCTCCACGACGCCGCCATCCCAGCCTTGTTCGATTTCCCAGGCCGACCAGAACGACAGCGTCGACTGCGTGCCGGTGGTGAGTTCGAGCGGCGGCGTGACCAGGCTCACGCAGAGATTGTTCGCGGCGGTCGACCAGAAGCTTTGCAGGCCGCCGTGCACGTGTTCGGTCGATTGATGCCAGCCGGCGTGCAGGATCTCGCCGGGACGCCGGCTGTCGCCGGGACCGTCGATCGACGTGGCGTCGAACAGCGGGTCGCCGGGTTCGGCGCCGGACGCGAACGTGCCATCGACGGCCGGCCCGGTCGGCGTGACGCCGAGACGGACTTGGTTCGTTTCCTCGGCGCCGTTCGTGCCGTCGGCGGCGCGAACGACATAGAACTGCGGTGTGCCGCTGGCGACGGTCTCGTCGTTGTAGACGGCTCCGGCGATGCCGTCGGCGATACGGTTCGACGGCGAGGGTACGAACTCGGCATCGACCGAGCGATAGACCGAATAGGTCGCACTTTCGCCGCACGCCGGCGCGGCCGGTTTCCAGAGCAGATCGACCCGGCATTGCGAAAGCGCCGCATTGCTGGCGAGAGCGATTCCGGCGAACAACGGCGGCGCCGTGCAGGTTCCGCTCGTCTGCGCCTCGACGCAGGCCGACGCCGGCGAAGTGCACTGGCCGCTCGCATCGTGCGCGACGACGCGATAGCCGTAGGTGACGCTGCCCGAGGCAGTCGAGTCGGAATAGGTCGATGCCGCGAGCGCGTCGGCGATCGTCTCGAAACTGCCGCTGCAGCCGCCTTGTGCGCGTTCGACGCGCCAGCTCGCATCGCCGGAGCCGGCTGCGCTCCACGCCAGATCGATGCGGTGGTCGCCATTCGCAGCCGCCTGCAGGCCGGTCGGTACTGCCGGTGCCTCGCACAAATGCGGGTCGAGCACGAAGAAGCCTTCGTCGATGCCGGTCGCGATCACGTGCCCGCTGGCCGGAAAACGATAGTTGTTCCAGCTGCCGTTGAACTGCGCGTGGTCGCTGGCGGGATAGGTGTCGAACCAGGCGACTTCGCTCAGCGCCGCCTTCGACAGGTTGTCGATGTGCAGGATGCGCACGCCGGCTTCGTAGTCGGACTGGTAGACGTACTGGCCGTGCACGTACAGGTTGTGGTCGATCACCGACAGCGCGTGCTCGTGGCGTCCGACCAGCACGGGCGCTTCGAGGTCGCTGACGTCCCAGACGTAGGTGTAGGCGTTGTGGCCGAAGCTCGTCTCGTCGAGTTCGTCGTCGACCAGCAGGTAGCGTTGGTCGTCGGTCAGCCAGCCCTGGTGCGGATAGGCCGCGCCGGTATAGGTCGTCGACGACAGGGTCACCGGCGCGCTCTTGTCGGTGACGTCGACGATGGCGATGCGCTTGGTCGGCCCGTTCGCGTTGAAGCACAGCTCCTTGCCGGCGTGCGCGCTGTCGGGCCCCGTGTAGACCCAGCACTGCGATTCGTGCGTGTAGCCGCCGGTCGGCACGCAGCCGGCGAACGTCGGCGTGTCGGGCACGTGCAGGTCGAGGATCTGCAGGCCGCCGCTGTGCGTGTCGCCGGGGCAGGTGATGTCGGCGCCGGCGACCATCGCGAAGCCGGTCGCCTCGTCGATCGAGATCGTGTGGCTGCTGCCGAACGCGCCGTAGTGGCCGTCCTCGGCGAACGTCTGCGGCGTCGTCACGCCGCGCAAGTGGCTCAGGTCGAACACCTGCAGGCCGTGACCGGGATTGTTGTCGCTGATGACGTAGGCGTGGTCCGCGTACACGCGCACGTCGCGCCAGAGCGAGCTGCCGGTGCCGGCGTGCGTCGGCAGCTTGCCGAGGTAGCGCGGGTGGTCGGGCGTGGAAAGTTCGTAGAACGCGGTGCCGTTGTCGGTGCCGACCAGCGCGTATTCGATGCCGGACTGCGCGTCGGTCCAGCCCCACAGGCTGTTGGTGCTGACCGAGGAGAACTCGGCCAGCGGCACGAAGGCGAGCAGGTCGATGTTCGAGCATGGATAGTCGCCGGCCATGCCGTCGATGCACGGCGTTGCGTGCATCGGCGCAAGCGGTCTCGGCGCGGACGGGCGCGCGGCGAGCAAGGCACGCATCTCGGCCGTGAGGGACGGATCGGCCGCACCGGCGGCGGGACAGGCGAGCAACGGCAACAGCAGCGCAAACGCGCGCGCGGCGTACGACGGCATCGGCTTTCTCCCCAGAAAGATCGATCAGGCGATGTTGGATTGCGCAGTCTAGCCCGGATCGCCGCGGCCGTTCAGCGCGGGGGCAGGGCGGCGCCGGCTTCCGCGGGCAGGATCTGGTCGGCCACTTCGTAGTGGCGCACCAGCGGTTCCATTTCGAGCAGGTAGTCCTCGTCCTCGGGGTAGTACACCGAGCGTTCCGGGTTCTCGCCGGCGAACGCACGCACGGCGGCCATCGAATCCCACAGCGAAATCAGCACGATCTCGCTGTGCTCGCCCTGCAGTCGGCGCAGCACCGTCACGCCGCGGTTGCCCGGCGTCTTCGCGTAGTCCTTCAGGCCGGTCTCGTTCAGGTACGCGATGTAGGCGTCCGCCTTTTCCGCCAGCGTGATGCCGCGCCAGACACGAGCGATCATGGGTATCTCCACTTGAAGATGGCGCATCTTCGCACGTGCCGCGTTCGCCGGAGGTTATCGCTGCGGCGGGCGGCGGCCGGGCCCGAAACATTCTTTATTTTTTCGCTTTTTCACGTGAATCGGCGCGCTTTCTTCCGCTACGATGGCCGGATTCCAACGGGGTGACAGGGTCATGACGGTAGTTGCGCGCGCGATCGGACGATGGAGCATTCTCGGACTGGCTCTGGGCGGCACCCTTGCGCAGGCGCAGATCGACGTTCCGACCGAACGCTACGACGACGCGCGCCTCGGCGCGAACCTGCAGGAAACGCAGCTGACCACCGCGAACGTCAACGCGTCGACGTTCGGCAAGCTGTGGTCCTACACCGTCAACGGCCAGGTCTACGCGCAGCCGCTCTACGTACGCAACGTCGCGATCGCAGGCGGCACGCACAACGTGCTGTACGTGGTCACGATGAACGACTGGGTCTACGCGTTCGACGCCGATTCGAACGCCGACACGCCGCTGCTGTCGTTCGACCTGACCACGGAAGTGCCGGGGTCGAGGGCCAATACGATCCTGGAAATCCTCGGCTACA
>Ga0207712_10000296_pt1 | contig 46843 bp, 53 predicted proteins | sample KBSS44metaG_FD_184402 | JGI IMG/M metagenome (GOLD analysis project Ga0207712, IMG submission 184402) | Switchgrass rhizosphere microbial communities from Kellogg Biological Station, Michigan, USA - KBS S4-4 metaG (SPAdes) (version 2) | ecosystem: Host-associated > Plants > Roots > Rhizosphere...
CGTTGCCGTCGCCGTCGCCTTAGCCGTAGCCGTAGCCGTCGCCGTTGCCGTCGCCGTTGCCGTAGCCGTTGCCGTAGCCGTAGCCGTAGCCGTAGCCGTAGCCGTCCGCATTCGCGGCTTTGGCTATGTATTCGCTTTTGCGGGCGTATTGTTCAGTAGGTCCGGCGATTATGCGGCCATTTCGTTCGATCCAAGCCGAAACACCATCTGGACAGGCACCAGTTTCAAGCACATCAACAACAGTGACGGTCTCGCGATATTGCGGATTCCATGTCATGTCGCCGCCTCCCACGCTTTAGTTGCGGCCTCGCTAACCTCAAGGACGGCCGTCACTTTGCGAACCTCCAGATCGGCACGGGCAGAGATTTTGCTGCTCGAAGTCGGCCCACTTTCGGCCAACTGCATGATGCCTTTGGTGGTGCCCCAATAAATGGCCATTCGGGCACCAGTTAAGTGGATTACGTTCTTGCTGGTATCGGTAGCGTATCCGAAGAATACGCCGCGATATTCTGTGGTGATGATTACTGGTCTTTTGGTTGGTTTGCTCATGTTGGTTTTGTAGTTAGTGAATCGAACTTGGCTCGGGCCTCTTAGCCATTGCAGCATGCGGTTTCCCATTGTCCGGTTCCTGAACAGTGATCGCAGGTTCTCATGCGGTTAGTTTAGTGAGGGCTTCCACGTAGCGGTCGGCCCAGGCGGGGGCCACCCAGGGAAAGCGTTCAATGCCGCGCACAGTGCGCAGCGGAGCGCCCATCTCGGCGGCCAGCGCCTTGAGGCTCACCCTAGCTTTCTTGCGCATCATGCGCAGTTGTTTGGTGTCTTGGTTCATAAAAGTTGGTGGGCCGATTTCCACGGCCCTCGGCGTCCTTTAGACAGCGCCGTGCTGGTCCGCATCAGGGAGCGCGCCCCTGCTTTTACCGGCTGCGGTCCTAACCACCCATTCGGGTCACCGGGGTTCATTTACTCGATTGCCTTGAGCAAGGATTGCAACTGCTCGATGGTGCGCACAAGGCTGGCGCGCAGCCCCACGCCGTTGGTCTCCAGCGGGGGCAGGCCCACATCCTCCCGGCGTGCCACAATCGGCTTAACCGTGGTGCGGACCTTCTGCCTGCGGATTCTTGCGGCCAGCCGGGCATTGCTCTCCTGTTTCTGAGCCCGCCACGCGGCCCGCTGGTCTGGGGTGGAAGCCCGCCGTTCTTGTCGCTCCTGTCGCTCTTTCTCACGCCGGGCGAGGTCAGCCAGTTTTCGCTCTCCGGTGACGTGGTAGCCGTAGAAGTAAGACAAAGCCTGACTTACTTCCCTTCTTACATCGGCGGGCTTAATGCCCAGCCTTTGGGCCAACTGCGGATGTTTCTCGAAGAACGCCTGCCAAGCGATGCTCCGAGTGTTGCCGCGAGTCGCCCGATACGGCTCAACAGCAGCCTTAAACTCGGCTATATACGGCTTCCATTCTTCGCACAATCGTTGATTTGTAGTCATAAATGTATGCGGTTGATTGGTTTAGACTCCACTCACCCGAATCCGGGTGGTGTGATGGCGACGCCGACTGTCCACGTCGGCCTGACTGCCGTTCTTGGCGCCCCTCTTGCGCTTGCGCTTTACCTCCAGGCGCTGTGAGGGGGTGACGGCGCTCAACCGGATAGTTCTGCCCCTCGGCGAAGTCCTGATGCCGGTCAAAGGAGGTAATCTCCCTTCCCACTGTCCCAGGGGTCATGTAGCGGGTGGCCACAGAACCCTTGATGAGATAGGAATAGGCGATCCCGATGATACAGCCATCGGCCAAGTGCTTACGCAGGCAGGCCCTGGCAAACGCGCAGCCCTCCGGGTCTTTCTTGCGGCCAATGCGCCCATCCTCTGGCAACACTTCCACAAACACCGGCGCCTTGGCGTCCACGACATCCTTTACGGCCGGGAAATGCTTCTTAATCCGGTTAAGGATAGTTTGCTTGTTCACGACGCGCCTCCCTTCCCAGCTACCAATAGCCCTTCGAAGAACTCTTGAGGTTTGCCCACGGCGGGCTTGCCGGCCAGCCAGGTATTGACGTGCTTACTGGTGGTGGCCGAATGCTTCACCTCGGTTCTGAAGTAGTTGCGGCCCACCTGCGCCGCCACCGGGGTGTTGTAGCTGAAGAAGACGCACACCCCATCGACTTCAACCTCCGTTTGATTGGGACCTATGATCCGTAGTTTCATTTGCTCTTAACCTTTTGTTTTAGGCTTAGTTTGTTTCACCGCTTGAATGCGGCTTGAGCAAGACCATATCAAAACGGCTTCCTGATGCAAGTGATATTTGACTATTTCTCTGAAAGCCCCTTTAATACAGAACAAAACAAATGAAGGCCAATGCTAAAAATAGTTTCCTGAGCGATTATTTCAGGCTTCAAGGTAAGAAAGGCGGCAAGAGCAAAAGCAAAAGCAAGATGGAGGCGATGCTGGACAACTTAGCCAAGGCCCGGGCGCGCCGTTGGGCCAAGCCGAAAGCTAAAGCCGCCCACGGTTAGGCAAAGGCTGGTTCAGTCGATGAAGCGTAGGCCAAGGCTGGTTCAGTCGGCCCAGGCGGGCATGAATTTCGTGGGCGGGGCTGTGTTCACTACCACGGGCCAGCCTAGCGGGGCCGCGCGCGCCCGCGAAACCGCTCCCCTAGCCTCAATGCGGCCTAGAGGCTAATCGGCCAAGCTAGTAGATTCTCATACTGGCCAATCTTCCCCAAGACAATCTCCCTTCCGTAGTACTACGGACGGCATTACCCACAACTAAGCATTGCTCTGGAAACGGCTTTGTGATTAAATCACGGCCAGCATGAATGAATGCAACGCGATAAACCCTGCAATAAAGCAGAGAACCGTTGCGGCATTCTGCGCTAAAGACAAATGAGTGCTAATAAGGACACCTTCCTGGCTCAGATCCTGAAAGAATCGCGCAAGTTTCCTCTGTCGGATCACAACTTAACTGACATGTTTAATCGTGATCCATTGTGGCGTTTGCACGACTTGCGAGAACGGCGCGCGCGCATTGACGATCCCTTGCGTAACAGTCATTCGTCTACTTGTCTGGAAATAATCAACAAAGACTTTTCCCGTTTCCAACGGGACGGCTTTGGCTTCTACGCTCAGGGCAATGGCGGGAAAGCTTATGGCAGATACTTAGATCCATCGGACTACTTTGGCCATGGCGTCTCCATGCCGGACTTCCTTAAACCTTCCCCATCATGGGAAGCTGGGCGGATGCCGGATATCGTCACTAACTTGATTGCCCACGGCCGAACATCTACTAACGTCACAATCCTCAAGAATGTTCACCCGTTCAAAGCCGGCTCATTGGTTCTAGCGCATAACGGCATTCTCTTCTGGGAGGGTAAAAAGGAAGACGAGCCAAAGTCCGCTGCCGGCTGTGACAGTGAACAGTTTCTTAATTGGCTTGCTTCTGGCGGACAATGGCAAGACGCACACAAAGTCTGGGCCGGCTGGGGTGCAATGTTGCTACTAGACCTCGCCTCACGTTGTCTCACCCTGGCCAAAGACGGCACAACTAAGTTGCACGGGGCCAAACGCTCCCGCGGCGGATGGGTATTGTCCACGGAACCAGACTTGATCAAGCGGCTCAGTAAGGTGATCAAGCTTCGTTCCAAGCCGATTCCCTTCCCGCAGCGCATCGTCCATTTCGATCAAGCTGGGGAGATCATCAAGGACGTGGAATGGTTAGGCTTCGGCAACCGCAATTACATGTTCGAACGATCCATCGGCGGCTCTGCCCCTAAACAGCCATTCCCTGACTACGATCCTCAAACCGATGGAACCTGGCCCAGCCTAGACTAGCCTCGCCTCACGCAAGACATGTCTTGCACAAGCCCCCTAGTCTAACCAAAGGCTAAGGGGCTTCTGCTTGTACACAGCCGATTCTAACTGTTAAAGATTCTGGCTCTTGCTTCCCACACTTCGCGCACCTAACCTCCCGACTATGCCGCGATTCACCTCCGACAATGCCGCCGCTATGGGACGACGACGACAACGCAACGGCCGACCTAAGCCACGCTCGCAAATCATTCGCATGCAAGCTTCGCTGCTAGCTAGCGCAACCGATCCCGCCGTTGAACCGCATATCCGCGCAGCCGCCGCCCGAGCATGGGACGTACTGGAAGAACGGCTGCGCATAATCGACGGCAAGCCATTGCCGGGCCACCTCAAGCCAGAGCGCGAATCGCGCAGCCGGCGTGCTCAAGCTCACAAAGCCGTCTTGAGTATCGCAGCAGCAGACTTGCCCGCCTCCCACACGCAAGGCCAGTAAGGAATCTCTTTCGCACGCCCTGACCGTCCCCACACTCCCCACCCCAGAGGGGCCTTTGCGAGGGACCCGTTCTCTATAAGGGGCCCACCCCCTCTTGTTACGACAAGACCCGTATGGGTTATAAGCATAAGGCCATAGGCTATGCGGGGAGCGTAAGGGTTGTTGGGTAATGAACCGCCAGGACCTTGTTAGAGCGTATCCAACGGCCTGGGTTTGACGATAACCTTGAGGGAGATAGAAGCGCGTGGTTCGGCGGTTCCACTGCTGGGCTGCTTGGGTCAGCAGGCGAGTTGAGGCGGCGAATGTGCTTGGCCTATGGCTCTGGAGCCGTCTCGCCCGGGCCCTTTCGTTTATTCGGGCTCCCAAAGCAGCGGCGGTATTTCTGTTGTCTCGAACCGGTAAAGAAAACCCGGTCCTATGCGCGGACCATCTCAAGGAACGCTCATGGCCACTTCTGGACCATGAGAAAAATCATATTCTGGCGTAGCCGGGCTTGGAGCGGCGGTTAGCATCAGCTAGATACAGGCGCTCTTGGGCGGCTTGAACAGCCTTTTTACCCATGCGTTTTCGCCCACGTTTCGAAGCCAGCTTTTTGGCTAGTTGCTCAAGGCGCGGGTAGTGGGTTTGCATGGCTTAAGGAGTAAAGTCTGCCCAGTCTCGGCGGGCGCTTGTGAGTTGTCCGTGAACCTGGAAGCAACCCCAGAGGCAGAGCACACAAGGCTGTTCGCTATGGGCAGACAAAGGGATTGTCTTGGGCCAGGCGATGAGGATGGGGCGCCTGTTTCGGGATGCATTTATCACGCCGACTCGTGAACCGTTCATCCAAGACAATGAAAGAGCCGTTCGAGTGGAGGGTGGGGAAGTTTCCGATTGCTTGTAACCACCAACCGATTGAACGGCTAAATTGGTCGCAGGGGAAGGAGTTTCACCCTCATCCGGCTCATGAGACCAGAATTCCCGCTCAAGACGGGCCCTGCATTTAACGGCCGCCCGCGACGCACGAGGAGTTGAAGCAAGTGAGGATAGGCTCGGGCCGGTCGAGTGGTTCCTATCAGGCAAAGTTTTCATCGCAGGCAACTCGCTTCAACGGTGCCCTTTTACTCCTAAGCCCCCCGGGTCTGGCAAGACTTATTTTTCAGAACTTGAAAGATATCAGCCCCCGGGTCATGGCGTCTTTCTCTGCATCAAACCAAGCCCGCAGTCGGCAATCAGCCCCGATGCTGAAGTTCTTGGTCAGGCGAATCTCAGCCCCCACGCCGACGCCAAAGCCCCAATCCTCCCGCTCCCAATCCCGGGACCCGCCTCCGATCAAATAGCCCACAAACCGGTCATGGCCAGTGCCGCCGCCTTTGATCAGGTCAGCCCGGAACAGCAGTTCGGTTTCGTCGATGGCAGAACCCTTCCACCAACCGCGCTCTTGGGTTCCTTCATGGGTCCTGATGTCTGGCTGGTCAAAGATGGAGTTGGCTAGGTGCAGTGAGACGGTCCGGTTGATGGCGTAGCCCAAGTCCAGCCCCGCACCCCAGACCGCCTTACCGAAATCGGGGTGTTTGACGGCCCCATAGGGCGAGACAGACACCCGCGTCCACCAATCCGCATCGACAATGGGCGGGGGCGGATTAACCGGGGCAGGTTGATTGGTGTTGATGAGGGCCGACCGGCCGATATTAGTGAATAACGCCAGCGCCAGCGCGATGGCCCAGAGTGCGAATGATGTTTTCATGGATTATTGGGGGTGGGGAGTCGCGACAAACTGGAAATCGGTTTCACCCGGCCAAATAACATCGGCTCCAATGGCAATTGGAGTAACTCAATGTTAGCCGACACCCCACCGGCCGAAGTGATGCGCAGCCGCTGGCGCCAATCGACTAAATCATGGGACAGTTCGAGCGTGCCCGGAACCGGTGTGACAAACGAGAATGGCACCGGTTGCAGATTTGAGGGCGCAACCGGAGCCGGGGGAGCAACGTATGGCACTGCATCAGCCGATTCCCCCCACATATTGGTCGCCGTCACCGTAAACACTCGCGGCGTGCCCACCGTCCAGTTGATCACAGTGAACCGATTGGTTGTGGTGGTGCCTAAGAGCGTGCGGGTCCCGGCAATCTCGTAGAACTTGAAACCGGTGCCGGCCATCATGGGCGCATCCCAGGTGAAGGTGATGTTGGTAGTGGCAGCGACTGCGCTGATGGCGGAGAGGAATAGTGCGAGGAGTGTTTTCATGGACGAATTTTGCTTAGAATAGAGTCGATGGCGCGCAGTGCTTCGACAACATTGGAGCCGCCACTCTCCTGCTCGATGCCGGCAGCACCCAGGCTCCAGGTTTTACCGACTGACGCCCGTTGTTTGTCGATGTTTTGCGATGCAGGCCAGATCGCAAATGATGTCAGGCGCATTTCCCGCACAACCACCCCGTCAGGTGAGGTGGTTTCCTTGATGTAGGGCCGGGAGATGACGCATCCACATACACAGGCCATCGCTAACAGGAGAGCAATCGCCTTCATATAGGCTGATAGAGACACAGGAAGGGGACTCTTGCAATAGCACTGTTTCCATGCCTACCCTGCCCACCTATGAGCTTCGCCCTCATTTACTGGGTGTTGATGTTGTTCTGGCTGTTGTTTGGTCTATGGAGCAACTGGCCTGTTGGCGCTGCCAATGCCAAACCGCTTGGTGGCACACTACTGCTGTTCATCCTCATGGTCCTACTTGGTTATAAAGTTTTTGGACCGCCAATTCACTCTTAAGCTTCATCCAGCGGTCGCGTAGTTCTCTGGACTCCGGCACGTTGAGGTAGGCCGCGAAGGTGGCCATTGTGCCGTCGAGCGTGGCCATTATCTCATCGAGCATCGCAGCCATTGCAGCGATTTGCTGCTTCGATTGGGTCATCCAAGGAACAATCTGGGACGAAACATCTGTGCCAAGTGGTAATCCCATCAGCTTCCAAATTACTTGGAAATCCGGCATGACCTTGAGTGCAGATTCTTTCCACGCTTTAAGTTCGACAATCTCCGCATTCTTCTCAGCGAGTTGTTGTTGCCAGACTACTTCAGCATCATGGCTGCATTTCTTAAAGTGGTCTCGTAATTCAGCTATCGTCTGATCAGCTATGGGTTGCCCAGGAGGATCGAACAACCGTTCGCCTTCCGGGCTTAAGTTTGGATATGGACTACTCATTTCTTTTCAGGTTTTCTCCGCAACTCTTCGGCCAGTTTGCGCATCTGTCGCTCCACGATGATAAACCATGGCATCTGTCCCTCCCGGCGAACCGTGTTGACCAGTTCAGCCACGCATTCAGTGGCGTGTTTAGTGATGAGCATGTCCACCTCGCGAGTCGTCATGCCGCCATCGCGCTTTTCTTGATCGCCTCGATCCTCTTGCGCTCGAATTCCCAGTGGCATTTACGGGCTATAGCCTCCGCGACATGATAGTCGAGGTTAAACTCAGCCGCCGTTGGTTCCGTCGTTCGAATCGCCCGCTTAAAGTCCCAGCAGGCGCATTCGAATGCTTCTTCGTTAGTCATATAGTAGCTGTCTGACAAACCACATCACAACCACACTGACCCAGCTCACTATACCCCAGACGATTCCGGCAAACGTCAGTAACCGCATATCAATGCGTCCATTGCCGCGATTAGGCGTTTTCATGGTTAGGCTTTTACACCATGTTCGGGTGGTTCTGCTAGTCCGTATTTATACCGATGGACCAGTGGGGGAGATTCTGATTTAACTAAAGGATGTGACCCGGAACGAAATTCTAAGGAGGATGCCCAATGCCAGCGAATCTTTCCTCAAGCGCAACGCACAAGATTGTGCTGATAGTAAACCACCCTGTCCCGAGCCTAAACGCCCTCTTTGCAATGACCCAGTGGCAGAGGCACCGCGAGAAGAAAGCCACTATCAGCGCGTTATTGTCCGCATTACATCCTTCCGCCGAAAGTTCCTCGACCCAGACAATCTCATCGGTGGATCGAAGTATTTTGTCGATGGCCTACGATACGCTGGCCTCATATCAGGCGATGCAGAAGCACAGATCCGACTTGAAGTCAGCCAGCAAAAAGTTACAAGCAAAGCGGCCGAATGCACGCGCATCGAAATAATCCCAATGGACCAGCCGGTTGGTGCGACCCGCGCCCAACTCATCGAGCAATACTGGGCAACCTGTCAGGACACCTGGAATCGCCCTGCGTTCGATGCATTCATGGAAACGCTTTCTGACGCCGACCTGAAACTCTACCTTACCCATGGCCCGCCTTAAATCTCTTACCGCTCACCCGCCGTTAGGTTTCCAATTCATCGAGCCTGCTGCTGGGATGAAAAAGCCATTCTCGGGCTCTTTCTCCAGCGTCGTGGATCAGGTGCGCGCGTTGCGTCGGGCCAACAAGTATCTGGCCGAGAAACACGGCTGGGCGATGGACAAGGCCGGTATCGAGTATGACGTGGAGCAGCAGAATGTCGCCCGCTGCATTGCCCATGGGTGGACGGATTTCTTGCAGCAAGAATTTGTGGCATCGCCCCCGACGTATCAGGGGGACTTAAAAAAAAACCTGTTCGGAAATGCTGTGGGCGGTCTTAAAAGAGTTGCAGCCGGTGTGGGTGTATTGATCGAATGGCTTGGAAATTCGGGAAAGCCAGTAGATCAAGCCACTTCTGAGCATCGAGCGTCGGTATGCGCGACATGCCCGCAGAACGGGAAGGGCGGTCTGCTGGAATACTTCACTGGTAAAGCCGCCAGCACGATCAAGACTCAGCTCGAAATTAAAAACGATTTGGCACTCAGAACGAGCCATGATGCTGAGCTTGGAACCTGCTTGGCATGTACGTGCAAATTAGATCTGAAAGTGCATACGCCGATTCAGCACATTCTGACTCACACTTCCGATGAGGTGAAAGCCAAGCTTGATCCCAGATGCTGGGTGCTACATGAAAAAGCCACGTAAGCGTGCTCCGACCTATTTGAGTTGGAGAGCAATGATATTGAGATGCACAAATCCAAAAACTAACAGTTTTGATCGTTACGGTGGAAGGGGCATAACGGTTTGCAGCCGTTGGAGAACATACCAGAATTTCGTGGAAGACATGGGGTTGCGTCCACATGGAACTGAGCTTGATAGGATAAACAACGATGGAAACTACGAACTATCCAATTGCAGGTGGATTACCCGTAAAGAAAATGCTCAAAATAGACGATGTAGCAGATTTGTAATGATTGGAGAAAGAAGAGTGACCATTGCTGTTGCAGAGAGGTTGATGGGAATGAAGAAAGGTAGAATTAGGGCCAGATTAAACAAAATGGGATTCCCAGAAATCGATGTGTTTGCATTTCAGTGGGGGTATAAATTCAAAAAGAGATTGGGAGGCCAGTCTAAGGCATGAGCACCTGCTGCACCTGCAAGTTCTGGAAGGAGACGGATTTTGCCGTCAACCGGGTTCATCCCGATCTGGAAAAGCGAATCCGCGAGACGGAAATCACCACTCGGGAGTGCTCCAACCCAAAGCTTATGGGCGAAACCGACTGCAATGGCACACTAATCGACCCAGCGACAGCCACCCCAACGGCATCCGACAACCATAACATCCGATTCGAGACCGGGGCGGAGTTCGGCTGCATACATCACGAATCAAAGGCATGAAAACTCAGGAACAACTTATCCGTATGCAGGAGAAAGTGCGCCTATCCATGATGAGCATCCAAGCCAGCGGTGCGCCCCCAGAAGTCATCGAGAGAAGTGCCTTAGGATTGGGCAGTGTCCATGATACGCTCAACTGGGCGCTGGGTAAGCCCAGCGAAATAGGCAGACTCGAAGAGGAATATGACCGCGTAGCCCAAGAAACACACACAACCGATGAATAATGTCCCTGATGGCTATCCCACCCCAGAAGATGACCAATCCGGTTTGCGTGTCGATATCGGCACCAAGGACGGCATCGTGATTATCCAGTTTAATAAACCGGTCCTAGCGATAAACCTGGACCCACCTCACGCCCGCTCGATAGCCATTGCGCTATTGCACAACGCCGAGGCAGCCTTGGCTCAGCCGCAGTTGCCGCCATCCAGGTTGACGTGAATGCAGGTCGTTGTTCCCTTTCACACTGGAGACGCTCAACAGGCAGCCGACCTGCTTCTGTGGATTGACCGGCTTGGGGGCGCCCGCTCCCATGATGCGATCCTAATGGTTGATGGGGGTGTGCAGTGGGATGTGGCCGTTGACTTCCTCACGCTGGCCAACCAAATCTTTCGCCATGTCCAAATCGTCTCTCTCGAAGAATCCGTCAGTGGATGGCCACGCGGAGCCAATGCGTTGTTTCTGCGTGCGGCTCAACATTGCGCCGAGCTTAATCAGCCATTCCTCTGGCTTGAACCGGATTGTGTGCCGCTCTCCAAGGATTGGCTCGATAGAATTCAGTCTGCCTACAGCGGGGGATTCCTGGGGCATATCTACGAGTGCAATAGCCCAGGACTCCCGCGCCAACTCTTAAGCGGAGTGGCTGTCTATCCTCCCAACGCCTACGACATCATCCATCCTTTCGTTGGCAACCATCCGCACTTGGCCTGGGATGTATCGGCCGCTGAAATTATCCTGCCATTGGCCAAGGACTCTCACCTGTTCCACCACTTCTGGGGCAACAAGGAACAACCGCCGACTTTCGTCACGAACAAGACTCCAGAATCTCCGTCCAACACGCGCACGCTCGACCTCCTGCGCAAGGGCGCGGTGCTCTTTCACCGCAACAAGGATGGCACCCTGCGCCGACTGGTAGCATCCAAACTTGGTATCGCACCGCTGACCAACTTCGTTGTGGTGCTGCCGGTCTGTAACTATGACGCCGACCTGATGTCCCGGCTCTTGGATTGGATTGCCGCCCTGGGCAACACAAACACACATGAAGCACTCGTATCCTACGACAACACCACCACTAGGGGCACCATCACCCGCATCATCAGTAAGGCTAGTGCATGCTTTTCGGCTGTGCATCAAACCCACTACTCGGTGCCCAAGGGCACCCAGTTTCCACAGACTGCCGCATGGCAACATGCCGCCCGCACAATGGCTGGGATGAATCGACCCTGGCTGTGGCTAGAGGCGGATTGCGTACCGCTTAAACCGAATTGGTTGCAGGCGCTCCAGGATGAGTACGATCGGTGCAACAAGCCGTTCTGTGGGCCAATTGTCCATGGGCCTGGGCACTGCAATGGCACCGCTATCTACCCAGCCAATACACCACAACTTCTTCCGCGAACAATGTCCCATACGAACAACGCCTGGGATGTGGAATGCCGCGATGAGATGGGACCAAACTGTTTTGATAGCGCCTTATGGGAATTAGCCTGGGGCGTTACCAGAGGGCGACTCGATCCGGTCAGCGGGACTGAAAATCCAAGCTTTCCAAAGGGCAGCCCATTGCTGGCACAAATTAAACGCAATGCGGTCATATTCCATCGTGACAAAACCGGTTCGCTCATAGAACGATTGCGAGGCCAATGAAAGTCGAAATCTTTATCGTTTCCTGCTCAAAGCATTTCTCGTGGCTGAAATACTGCCTCCAGTCCATAGCCCTGTTCGCCAGAGGTTTTTCTGGCGTCACCATCCTTATCCCTCGCGGCCAAGAATCGCAGTTACCCGATGAAATAAAATCCGCCACCAATGGCACGATGCCCGAGACACTTCGCCTTGGCGATGAGTGGCCCAACAAGGGGATGCTTTGGCACATGGCCCAAATCATGCGAGCCGACGAATGGTGCCCGGAAGCTGATTTCATCTTGCACACTGATAGCGACTGTCTATTTACCGAACCGGTGACTCCCGATGACTACTTCGTGGATGGGAAGCCAGTGCTCTATTACGAGAAGTTCGAAAGCATCACCAGGAAACACCCAGAAGTTGGGGTTTGGCATCTGGTGACACAGGTCTGTTTGCCCTTTCCTGTTCGCTACGAAACCATGAGGCGCCATCCCGCAGTTCATCATCGTAACATTTACGCGGAGGCCAGAAAGCAGGTCGAGATCAAGACAAAGCAACCGGTCGATGAATATATCGCCAGTTGCCGGAACGAGTACCCACAAACCTTTTGCGAATTTATCACGCTGGGGAATGTGGCCACTGAACGCTTTCGGTCGCAGTACCATCTGGTTGATACGTCCAAATTTACAAATGGGTTTCCGCCACAGAAACTGACCCAATGCTGGTCACATAGCCCACCGGAAATACCCCAGGAACCACAGTACCTAGGCAAGGCGTTTCGCTGCACGCCCGATGAACTGCTTAAAATCTGCGCGGCTGCACAAGCATGAAAATCATCGTCTTTGTCCTCACCTACAATAACGCCGACGTTGTACCATTCTTCCTGCGGCACTACAGCACGTTTGCCGATGAAATATCGGCCTTCGACGATTTTTCCACTGATGGAACCAGAGAGCTTCTGGAGGCTAACCCGAAGGTTCTCCTGCGTAACTGGCCCCACCCGGGTTCGGGCATTGATGAAGTCCTGTTCTTGAATCACTGGAAGGAGTGGTACCAAAGGGCTCGCGGTGGGTTTGATTGGGTGATAATCGCTGATTCCGATGAGATCATTTACGCGCCGGATATTAGGAAGGTTCTAAGCGAACAACAGGCACTGGGATATGAGGTGGTTCGCACCAATGGCTGGAATATGACCGGGAAAGGTTTGCCAAAGGATGACGGTCGCCAAATCTGGGAGATTTCACCAATGGGAGTCAGGGCCCCGGTTTATTCTAAGCCAGTGGTTTTTCAGCCACATGCCCAAATTAGTTGGAATCTTGGCAAGCATGCCCTGCAAGACTGCAATCCAAAAGTGACCCCAACTCCGTTGCTCAAGCTTCTCCACTATCGTTACATGGGTTCTGCATACACGAGGAAAAAGAACGCTAAGAACTATGCTCGCTGTGGGCTGGCAACTGGAGATAAGGCGGCGGCTTGGTCCAATGCACGCAGTTATGACGGCCCGGACAAAGAGCATTCGCCGCAATGGGCTGATTTCGCTCATACAAAAGCCATCAATGCGTTGGAAGCGCCGTTCTATGATTAAACCTGCGCTTGTCTCAACCTGGGGATCACAGAAGAAATTTGCCAAATGGTTTCTGGAAAGTGCCGCCCGCCACGGGCTGGAGCCGCACAATTCTGACCCGGGTGACTGGCCGGCACACGCGGAATGGTGGCGCAAAAGCATGTCCCAGTTCAATTTCGTGCGGGAACACTCTAACGACTATACCCATTTCCTGTTCACCGATTCTTCCGACATAATCTTTGCGGCCGGCTGGGATGAGATCATGCCGAAGTTCGAGAGGCTTAATTCACCGATTGTATTTGGAGCCGAATGCTATTGCTGGCCGGATATGGATAAAACCTCTGAGTATCCAACCAATCCGCACAGGTGCAGGTTTCTTAATGGCGGCATGTGGATGGCAACAAGCGAAGCTGCTGTTGGGTTTGTTGGCGATCTAGCTCAGTTGGCGTTGCGCAAAGATCGATGCGACCAAGGAATGGCCACGGATATGTTCCTGTCCAAGAAATACCCAATCGTGTTGGATAGCGCCTGTTCGCTCCTGTTTTGCATGAATGCAGATTCTCCAGAATTCCTCGACATGAGTGGGCCAAGGCCAAAAACCAAAGACACAAACGAGGAACCGTGCCTGTTTCACGGCAATTCTGGGGTGCGATTACAGGAAGTGATCGCAAAGGTGCTACCATGAACCCAAGTGGACCTGACTTCTGTGAGCGATTTGGGTTGTTATCCGAATTGGATGCACAGGTACTCGAAGCGACGTTGGAACAATTATTAAAACCTATGGGATACTGTGGTCGATTTGGAGCCATTTCAGAACAAGACGCACAGGTGCTGGAGTCCACCCTCGATGTGTTGCCAAAGAAAATAAAGTTCCTTGAAATCGGAATACATGACGGCAACACCGGGCGTGGGGTAAAAAGATGGTGTGACGCGCATGGGGTTGAATTGGAATGGTGGGGCATCGACGTGTGTTATCACGAACCGCCATTCCCGGGAGCCACCTTTGTAAAGGGAGATTCAGCCGAGGTTTTCGTGGATATCCCGAATGATTTTAATGGCATCCTGATCGATGGCTGCCATTGCCGCAATCACGTCATCCTGGATACCTACAACTACGCTCCCAAGGTGGTGCCTGGAGGCTATTTGCTTTTCCACGATACTGGAACCCAGTGCCAGGGCAACGATCACCAAGCTTATCATGGCTCAAAGGCTGTGCCGGAATTTCACATCGCCACATTGGAGGCATTCAAAATGATCGGCTGGCCGCATGCGGGGTGGGTTTTATTCATGGAGAAAGCCGATCCATCGCTTCCATTCGGTGGAATGCATAGTTACTATCGCTTACCGCACTGGACACCAACCAAAGAGGAAGCCGAGAGAATGGCGCAATGATCGCCGTTAGTTCATTTCGCGCCCTGGATGACAATAAGGAGGTAGCCGCCAATCAGTGTCGGGCCATCGACTCATGGCGGGCGGTGTTCCAGAACATATTCCTCTTCGGCGCCTTTGACTGGCGCTTAGCCTGTCCGCGCACCCATTTCGTTGAAGGGCCCGACTTCCCGCCAATGAGCCTGCTTTACTTGGTGGCTTCTCAGGCTGATGAACCTGCGGCAATACTTAACGCTGACATTGTGGTGGCCGGTAATCTCGGACAAATAGTAGATAAAGCATTCTCGCGTGGAGCAGATGCACTGACTAGCCGTCGCTATGAGTTTGATCCGAATAAACCCGACTTAGATCGGGCTAAGGTGGTGGACCTTGGCGCAGACTTCTTTTGCGCCCATCCTTGGATATGGGCCAGGGCATGGAAGGCGGTTCCACCTTGTTATCGGGTTGGTAACGGTGGCTGGGATAATTGGCTCTTGGGATTCCTTGGCACTACACTCAGGCGCACCTTCGCCGATATCACTCCAGCGCGAGGTATCTTTCACCCGCACCACACCGAGCGCAAACGCATCCCATTGGAGGAGCCGCCGCTGGACCGTTACAACACCAGTAGCCTTGGATTCCCAAGAACACTTTCTGTATGAAGAGAAAAAGGAACAAAGCATCTGATGCAGCGTGGGATTTAAAGCGAAGGAGTAATCCCAAAAGACGGGCATACATGATTGCCTATCTTAAAGCATATAGGAGTAAAAATGCAGTCAGACTGGCCGCGCAGCAGAAAGACCACTACATCAAGAACAGGGCCAGAGTCGTTGCTAGGATTGGAAAATGGCAATCTGAAAATCCAGAAAAGATGAAGGCTTACAGGGCCAAGTCTGCCCCAAAAGATAGGGAGAGAACCAAGAAGTGGATGTTGTTAAATCCTGAACGATGCATGCAAAACCATAAGAGATATTATAGCCAAAATAAGGATGGTTTTCTAAAACGAAATTACATCAGAAGGGTAAGAGTCAGGAACCAATGTATTGACCTAAGAGGGATTAAAAAGTTCATGCAGATCCAGAAGGCCAAGGCTTTCTGTGTATGTTATTACTGCAAGAAACAGGTTCCTGGGTCTGAGATCCATTTCGATCACATGGTGCCAATCGTTAATGGTGGTCCACATAGTGTTGCTAATCTCTGCGTTTCTTGCCCAACATGCAATTTAAGCAAGGGCAAGAAAAGCCTTGCAGCATGGAGTCCTGGCGGTCAGACATTGTTGCCAATATGAATTTTAAGACAGCATCCGTGATTGAGTCATTAGTCTGGACTATGAGACTAAGCGATTTCCCACGGGCGCAAAACAGGGCGAGAATAAACAATTTATTTGATGGGAGTCCTCCTTACTCAGATCAAGAAGAGAGGGAGAATAATATTTCGATAAATTGTAACTTCTTGGAAGCCACAAAGGTTGGACATGATGCAAGACAACAATTCACAAATGCGTTTTCCAAGCCGGGTAAGTTCTTCACTGCCCGCACCGATTTCGGCCCGGTCCATAAGCGCCAAAAGTGGAGCACTGTCGTTTCCAACCAAGTCAACCGGGTGATGAAGCGGTCTCCAGTTTACTTCGAGAACATGCGTTCGAAGTTTGCGCTTCTTGCCCTGCACGGCATCGCCCCATCCACCTGGGAAAATTCCTATGGCTGGTGTCCAATGACCCTTGGGGTTGAAGACGTGATGATCCCAAGCGGCACCCTGCTCACGCTCAAAAACCTGCCCTTCTTTGCCATTTACCGAGCCTACACTGCCGAAGAACTCTATCGGCTCACCCACGGACCGAAGGTGGACCCGGGCTGGAAGATGGACAATGTGATGGCCGCTATCAAGTGGGCCGATGCCGAATGCGCCCAACTCAGCGGCACCACTTGGCCTGAAGTTTGGAGTCCCGACAAGATGGAGCAGCGCATCAAGGAAGACTCCGGTCTCTACGCCAGTGACGCTGTACCTGTCATCTCTTGTTGGGACTTCTACTGGTGGAATGATAGCAAGAAAGTCCAGGGCTGGAATCGGCGCATTGTCCTAGATGCCTTCGGTCAGCCCGGGGTGGGTGGAGTGCTGCCAAACACCCACATGCCCGACAAGAACATCATCGGTGGCCGCAACCAGTTCCTGTTCGACCCCGGCGACAAGGTTTACGCCTCCAACATCGCTGAGGTGTTGCAGTTCCAGTTCGGCGATCTGTCGGCCGTAGCCCCATTCCGCTACCATGCCGTGCGTAGCCTTGGGTTCCTGCTCTACGCGGTGTGCCACTTACAGAACCGGCTGCGGTGTAAGTTTAACGAGGCGGTGTTTGAGACCTTGATGATGTATATGCGGGTTAAGTCCCTCGATGAAGCCGAGCGGGCCCTGAAGATCAACCTGATCTCCCGAGGCATCATTGACGATACGGTCCAGTTCTTGTCACCATCGGAGCGGTGGATAGTCAATGAACGGCTGGCCCAGATGGGACTCATCCAAAACCAGCAGATCATCAATGACAACTCGTCATCTTACACACAGAGTCAGGATTTCAGTAAGCCCAGTGTCGAAAAGACCGCCTTCCAGGTCCGAGCCGAGCTTAATGCCACTACGGCCCTCATTTCGGCTGCGCTCTTGCAGGCGTATCAGTATCAGACATTTGAGTATTACGAGATTTTCCGTCGATTTTGCGCGAAAGACCCGCGTGACCCTGACGTTCGGGCCTTCCGGCTGGCTTGTCTTAAGCAAGGGGTGCCGCCTGACGTTCTTGTGCCTGAAGCTTGGGAAATCGAGCCCGAGCGGGTGATGGGCGCGGGCAATAAGACCCTCGAACTGGCCACGGCCCAGACCCTCATGGAGTGGCGCCCACTCTACGACCCGCAATCGCAACGGGAAATTCTGCGCATGGCGACCTTGGCCGTCAGCGACGACCCAGGAGCCACCGAAGTCTTGGTGCCAGAGACTGCCGATCAAGTCACCGATTCCAAGCATGACGCTATGGTGGCTATGGGCAGCCTGATGATGGGGTTACCAGTCCAGTTTGGCCCCAGGGTCAACCGGATCGAGGTGACTGAGGTGCTGTTGGCTGAAATGGCCCTGATCGTTCAGCGTATCGAACAGCAACAAGGTTCCATGGCCAAGCCCGAACAATTACAGGGCCTGCAAATGGTTGGTCAAACCATCGGCGAACAGCTCCAAATCATCGCCCAGGACAAGACTCAGAAGGAAAGGGTGCGTCAGTATAGTGACGCGCTAGGCCAGATGATGAATATGGTCAAGGCTTACGGCCAACACCTCCAGCAGGCCATGGAGCAGGCTGCCCAGCAGAACGGTCAGCAGCAGATTGATCCCAAAGACTTGGCCAAGATCCAAGGGATGCAATTGCAGGCAGAGGCTAAGGCTGCCAATACTCGCGAAAGTCATGCCCAACGCACCGCGCAGAGGCAAGTGCAATGGGAGGCCGAACAGCGTCGGAAGCAAGATGAGCACAACATGGATATGCGCCGGCAGGCGGTTGAGTTACAGACCGATGTCACGGCTACTGACCTGGAGACAGCCGCTGACATTCGCCGCGAGAACGCTCGGGCAGCCAATGAACCGAAAGAAACGTCAGAATGAATCTGACGCCACGAGCCAAGTTTCAGGCCAAGGTCGATCAGGCGCGCGCCCATCAGGATCTAGTGGTTAATGACGGGTTCCGCAACGCTTGCGAGGCTGCGCTCCTTGAGCAAATCTTGGCTATGCCCAATGTCGCTGACCAAGTAGAGGCTGCTGCCAGTTATCAGCGTATCACTGGTGCCACCGAGTTTCTGCGTCGCCTTCTTTCCATTGCCGAAGTCACCGAACAGCCTAAAGAGAAACCAGCCCAAAACCTTAACTATCGCGCTTGAAGTCTTATGCCAGCCGCACCATCCGCCCCACCGCCCACTGCTCCTGCCCAGCCTGCCCCGTCTGCACCGCCCCCTGCGCCCGCTTCAAAGCCGGCCGCTCCTACAAAACCAGCCAGCCCAGCGAAGTCAATCAAGGCTGTTCCGCCACCATCTCAAGCCAAGGAGTTGTTCGAAGCCAAGCCAGAACAGCCCAAACAGGACGAGGACCCGTTTAAGGATGCTTTCGCCGACATTGATAAGTTGGCCGGCAAAGAGGTGGCCGACCCGATGGACGAGGAGACCCCTTCAGTTGAGAACAAAGAGGAACAGCCAGCCCCAGACAAGGAGCCACCAAAGGAGCCCGACGATAAGCAGGATGAGATAGATGATGAGGAAGAGGCGCCTCCCACTCCTACTGGTAAACGCCCATCGCCATGGAAATTGGTTGAGAGCTACAAATCCAAATATCAGGCGGCGCAGCATGAGATAGCCGAGCTTCGAAACAAGACGCCTGAACCGCCCAAGGAATTGTCCGACCGCCTGTCGGCCATCCAGAAGCGCAACGAAGAGTTGGAGCAGCACATCCGGTTTGTAGATTATTCCAAGAGCCAGGAGTTCGTCGATAAATACCAGAAGCCCTACGAAGAAGCCTGGACCCGCGCTGTCACCGGACTCAAGGGTCTCAAGGTGCAGTTCACCGATCCAGCCACCTCCGAAGTGGTGGCCCGGGACATGACCCCGCAGGATATCGCCGCTCTAGCCGCCATGGAGCCGGCCGCTGCTCGCATGGAGATCAAGAACCGGTTTCCCGAAGATGCCGCTGAGGTGCGCGGCTATGTGGATCGTATCCGGGATTTGTCGGAAGCCCAAAGCCGTGCCCTGGAGACAGAAAAGACCAAGGGTGGCGAATGGCAAAAGCAACAGGCTGAGCAGATGAAGGCTGTCCATGAGGCCAATGGGAAACTTTGGATGCAGTTCAACAAGGAAGCAGCCGAGAAGCACGAGTTCCTGCGTCCGGTGGAAGGCGACGATGAGCGCAACACCAAACTCGATAAAGCCACGGCGTTTGTGCAGCGGGCGCTCTCCAGTAATGCCAATGATCCAAAGCTCACCGAGGAACAGCGCGCGCAGGTCATCAAGGAGCATGTAGCCGTGCGCAACCGGGCCATCGCTTACTCTGTGCTCATGCATGAGAACAAGGCGCTTAAAGCGCAATTAGCCGAGCGCGAGGCTGCCTTGAAGGCGTTCGAAGATTCCGGTCCAACCGATGGCAACGGGAAGGGCAAGCAGCCTGGTAACACCGGTGACGTGACGATTGATAGCATCGAGGAAATGATCGGAAAGTTGGGGCGCTAGTAATTTTACTGGTTGACAGTCCTTAGCGTTAGGTCTTAAAGGAGACTCAACCTGTTCGTTTGTTCGTTGCAGGAATCGGGCGAGAACCCCGAACCAGCGGTTAGCTACCGCCACAAAAATAGCTCGCAAGCCAGTCGGCTTCAAAATTCACACGCGGTTAACCTAGCGCCTATGCGCTTATACACTTTGAAGCTATGTCCATCTTGTCTTGCGACAAATTCACGCAACTCCTCGTAGACCAGCAGCCCGTCTACGACAAACTGATTCTGGCCGACATTCGACCCACCGACTCCTGGGTGCTCAATGTCAAAACTGGCACTTTCCCATCCTTTTCCGGTGTAGAGCATACGCTGGATCGGTTCCGGCACGTCTTTCCCAACACCACCAAGGTGTGGAATCGCACCGAATACCAATCCTGCATTGGCACGCCCTGCGATAAGACCGAGCACTGCATCGGCTGGGGCGCAACGCGCATCACCTATTTCCTGGAGGAACAAAGCTGGGCCACTCCGCTTCTGTGCTTTGACCAGATGATGCACGTCACCAAGGCGCAGGAACATTTCCGCCAGATCATCACCGACATCCTTCGGCCGGCGACTACCGCCATCATGTCCAATTTCCTGCGCAAGCGCGCGCTGGACCATGCCGATAAGAAGTTCATCGCCAATGCTGCGATGACCCAGTTCACCTTCGCCTGGACGGTGGTGGGCGACGAAGAAATCTTCTTCGACACCTCAGCCAACCCTGCGACGGTGTTTAAGCTTGTGCCGCAGATGCTTCAGGTGCGGTTCGAACCCCTTATGCGCCGTGGTTATGGCGGTAAGAATCCGTTCAAAGAGACCGCCCCGTTCATTGAGCTAGTGACCGACATCGCTACCGCCTGGGAGTTGGACAAGCTCGGTGGCCAATGCGGTGGGGGTGGAGGGTCCTGTCCGACCATCGCCGGCAACTGGCGCTTTACTGAATGGAGCAGCGCCAACGCCTTCTGGCGTTACGGGTTCAGCGGCCAGATTGGTAACTTCCTCGTTCGAACCGACCCGATGGGGTTGCGGTTCAACTTCGTATCCGACCGCGGAGCCGGAGCGGCGCCCAACCGTTACCGCTACCAAGTCGTTCTTCCATACGTCAACCAGACGACCAGCGGCGCCGGTGGCGACCCGGGCCTGGGTTCGGTTGAGAATCCCGACTTCGACCGCGCACAGTTCGCCATCACCTACATCTGGCACAAGATGGGCCTGGAAGCCCTTGTGATGGACGCCACACCGGTTAATCCCGAGATGCCATTCTCGTCCCGTAACTTCGGCGGGAAATGGCAGTTTGTGATGGATAACCTTGGCGAAGACGTGAACGGCTGCGTCATCGAGAACAAGCGCCGCAACAAGGGCATGTTCATCGCCGACTTCGAACTGGCCATCCGGCCACTCTACACGGAGTTCATCAACGTGTTCTTCCATCGGCGCGAACCCTTCTGCGTGCCTGAGATCAGTAATTGCAGCCCTGATCCTGGATACCCAACTCAGGATTACGATAGCTGCAACGATCCTTGTCCGAGCTAAGGCAAGATGTTGGTGCATCCGTGCAATGGTGGTTGTCGGTTTTTGGGCAAATCGGCAACCACCTAACCAATCAAATCTATGCCAGATGATTACTACGACGAGGGCTCCGATGAGCCTCGTGTCGATGACCAAGTGGATGTTCCCGAAGAGAAGCTTGGCCTTGTGCCGATGAGCTTCTTTAAGAACAAGGTCTCTCCCGGAGACAAAGAGAAGATCGAGGTGGTCAAGGTTTACGACGATGAAGTGGCTATTCGATGCATCTACAGCAAGGACAAGGAAGAGTCATCCGAGGACGAGGGCGATGACATGGCTGAGCCTTCCGAGGCAGAGGCCGATGAGCTAATGGGGTAAGGCTATGGCCTGCGACCCTAATCAACTCCTGGAAGACGCCAAGTGCTTTCAGTGCAAGTATTCCTCACTTGGACCGCTCTACGATGCTGTAGAGATTATCCTTCTGTGTGGCATTCGAGATGGCGACAACATCCCCTGTGACCCCGATTTCTTAGCTAATGAAGCCAGGTGTATCCTAAGCTGCATTCCCCCGGGAGCTATGCAGGCCGTTAAGATTCGCATTTTATGCGATATCGTGGGCATGACCCTCTAGTATGGCATGTGAACCAAGCCAGTTACTGGAGGACGCCAAGTGCATCATGTGGTGCGTACCAAGGGGAGCCAATGGGGCCATCATAGTCTCGTTATGGTGCCAGATTTTGGATAATGGTTTTCCGCCTGGGACAACCTTCTACATCCTGACCGAACTGGGAGAGATCATAGATGCGGAGAATGCTGATAAATTACGCCAAGAGTGAAAGGAATAAGCGATGGCAGACAAAAAAATAACCCAGCTTCCCGCCGCTGCTGGAGTTACCGCCGATGACCTTTTCGCCATCGTCGATGACCCGGGTGGTGCGCCAGTGACACAAAAGGCCACCGCGGCACAACTGGCTGCTTACATCGGCACCACCACCATCCAGGTTTATCAGGGCCGCGCGCCGGCTGCGCCCGATGATCCGACTAAGCCCGCTTTGGATTACCCTGTTGGTGGGGGCTCACTTCAGCAGTGGAACATAGGGACAGCGGCGTGGGTCTGATGAATCATGGCCACATGCACAACCAGCGAGCTAATGCAGCAAGCGGCAGAACTAAGCGGCTTGAGTCCTGGCCAGTTGGAATTGGTCAAGACGGTGCTCTTGTGTCGAATCCTGCACTTAAACAATCCGATGGCTAGTTGCGATGTCCAGGATTTGCTGAATGACGCCAACTGCTTTGCGTGCCTGTTTCCATTTCAGTTGTCCGTTATTCAGACCCAGTTGCTCTGCGAGATCCTTACCGCAGGCGGGGGTGGCGGTGCGAGTTGTCTTCTGTGCGGCAATGCGGACCCCGTGGATGCTCCCAACTGCGCGTGCGCTTTGTATTACAACATGTTAACCAGCAGTTTCTGGTATTGGGATTCCAACCTAGCCACCTGGGCGATGCTGATCGGAGGAATATGACCATTCCCGATAAATACGCCTTCTGGCGATGGCCAGCCAGGATTCGGCAATTGTCCAAGCAGTTGGAGGAACTCAAGACAGAGCATGAGAGGGTGCTGGTCGGGCAATCCAAACTGTTGGAATGGGTGAAGATCACCCATCGGCTCAATTCTCCGGCCGAAGGCATCCGGGCGCTGATCCAGCAAGGCAAGCGAATCATCCCGCTGCTATTCCTGTTGATTACCCAATCGTTGTGGGCTCAGCCGGCTCCTCCAATCGTGCGCTCGCCACTTACGACCAATTCACACTTCGGACCGACACCGACCGAAGGCCAAGTGCCAATCTGGAACGCCGTAGCCAAGAAGTGGTCCAATAACATTCCAAGCGGCGGATCTGTCGTGTTCGGCGATTTGGTGTGGACCAATGACAATGGTGTGCTCAAACCGATTGCCTTTCCAACCAACATCCTGCTGCGAGTCAATGCGCCAGATAACGGTGTGGCGACCAATTTCTATTTCGATTCCAGGGTGTTTAGGACCAATGCAACCAGCAAGTTGTTCCAGATTTACAATGGTGGAAGTAACGCCCTGACCATCGGCCCAAATGGAGGGTTGTTCGCTGGGAGAGGGAATGCAACCCCATTCCCTGGTGCGGTGCTTTATGGGATATTCGATACGGCCCTTGGAGAAACCAACCAACAGGAGGTGTTCATCTTCAGCCGAAACAGCGCCGTTGGCTATAGCGGAGGGGCTGACATGATCGTGGACACCAATTATGGCGCCTTGATTCTAGTGGCCAATAAGGAGGGTGGAACCAAGTTTAGCAGGTTTGCCGTCCAGGCCGGGGCAGGGCTGGACCCTGAGAACTTTAATACGTTCTCGATGCAGGCATTAGTTGACGGGGCCGACTACATGCACATGGACCCCAACTTCACCCTGCTTCAACCGACCAATTACCTGTTTAGCAGCAGCGTTCGCATCACCAACACTCACACCTTGCTCTCGCTTCAAAACAGCAATTTCCCGGTGCTTGAAGTGGACGGCGTTGGAGACTTGAGGCTAATCAAGAAGGTCCCGTATCTGTGGCCAAGCTCACAAGGCGCCGCTGGAACGGCCCTGACCAATGACGGGACAGGAGCGTTAGGGTGGTGGCCAATCACGGTTTCTTCTGGAGGCACTTTAACGACTAACGCTAATCAGTTCCTGGGTGTTCCTCTCGCAATCAAAGACGGGGCATTCCTGACCAACGTCAATATCGAAAGCTCTCTCCAGGTCTCTAACGGCCACACATACTTGGCCGGTCCTGTCACCAACCTGATCCAACTTAACCTTCCCCATCTCACGGTCAGCCGCAGTGCCATCATCAATGCCCAGGGTGACCTGACCAATTCTGCTGCCGACTCCAATTGGAGCCTCTATCCAACTAACGTGTGGAATAATCGTCAGGGAGGAAGTGTGTTGCTGTCCAACTTGGTCGCTAATCCGTACACGGGATACACCAATCAAGTGTTCGGAGGAACCAACACATCGGTGAGGACTGCTGGTGGCACCAACTTCATCGACACGACCGGTTTCCTAAACAACTGGAGCCTTTATTCCACTAACGTATGGAATAGCCGACAGGGTGGAAGCTCGGTCCTATCCAATCTGGCTGCCAACCCTTATACCGGCTATACGAACGAAGTTTCCGGTGGAACAAACATCTCGGTCCGAACCGCTGGAGGGACAAACTTCATTGATACAACTGGGTTTCTTAACAACTGGAGTCTTTACTCGACTAATGTCTGGAATAGTCGCCAGGGCGGGAGTGCGACGCTGACAAACCTCGCGGGCACCGGTGCTATCACCAATCTCTTCACGCCGTCCCTGTCCAACGCCAGCATTAAACCATTGGTGGTCGGGATTGGAGATGCGGCTGGGGCAACCAACACGACTGGCGCGCTTCGAGGGCTGGAAGCCGGGGCCAATATCACCCTTACGCCTAACGGAAGTAATTACGTGATTGCCGCCAGTCTGTCTGGTGGGTCAGTGACATTTGCGGATTTGGTATGGACCAATCGTGTGGGAGAGTTGCTTCCAAACGCTTATCCAACCAACACTATCCTAAGCCCAACCAATGCTGGATTTAGGACTAATTTCTATTTTGGCAGCACAGAAACCAGATCGGGAGGAACCAACAAAGTCTTTAGGGTATACAACGGTACTAACAACGCACTGACCGTGAGTGATTCTGGAATTTTCATCGGGTCAGCTAACGGCACTCCGATCAATGGGCAAGCGGTCAATGCCATCTATGACACCACTCTTGGGGACGCTCCAGCCAAGGCAATAAGCTTAACGGCTCAAAATAGTGCAGTTGGGTTTAATTCATCAGCCGTCACCAGCGTTAGCACTAATTTTGCTAACACCGTATTGACTGCTGATAGGGATGGCACTGGATTTATAAATCTAACTCAACTCATTGGAGGTGATGCCACATGGCTAAATTTTGATATGTATGTGTTAGCTCAAGATGCTGGAGGAACCATCATTAGACCGATGCAGTTCGACCCAGACTTCAGTCTGAGTCCGACCAGTTACATCTTTAATAGCACGATGCGTATTACCAATATCCAGACCTTGATGTCTCTCCAGAACAGCAACACGCCCATGTTTGAGGTTAATGGCATCGGTGACCTTAAACTGTTGAAGCGTGTTGCTTACTCGTGGCCAAGTGCCCAGGGGTCGTCCAGCACCGCACTGACTAACGATGGATCTGGAAACTTGGGCTGGTGGCCGATAGCGGTTGGCGGAGGAACGGTGACATTTGCTGATTTGGTCTGGACCAATAATTTGGGCAGGCTCCATCCGAATGTTTACCCAACCAATATCATTTTTGCTCCGACAAATACAGGTCCAGGCGGCCAATCTACCACAACCAATTTCCTATTACAGACCAGCACTCGAAGGATCGGAGGAACCAATGTGCTATTTGCGGTCTTTAACGGAGGAGCCAGCGCACTAGTCGTTGGAGATCAAGGAATAATGATTGGCTCAACCAACTATATACCAGTCCCACAGGCGGCAATTGACATCGCATACGACATGGCTTTTGGGGTGGATACTCCCGAGAAGTCAATCCTGCTGACAACCTATCACAGCACTGTTGGATATAGCGGAAATGCCGAGATGCATGTCAGCACAAACTATGGTGATTTCAATGTGACAGCCAATAAGGAAGGCAATGGATTCGTGCAGTATTTCGCAAGAGCGGGCGGCGTGGGAACTGGAGTAAATTATCTCAATTTTGATTCGTATGTTCTGATTCAGGATGAAGGGGCAACCGTTATAACGCCTCTCCAGTTTGACCCTGACTTCAGCATGAGCCCGACGAGTTATATCTTCGGTAGCACGATGCGGATCACCAATATCCATACGCTGATGAGTTTGCAGAACAGCAACACCCCGATGTTCGAAGTCGATGGAATTGGGGATCTGAAACTATTAAAGCGCATTTCCTATTCCTGGCCTAATGCTCAGGGCGCCTCTCGAACCGTGCTGACCAATGACGGTTCTGGCAATTTGGGCTGGGGAACTGTCGCGGGGCAAGTGCTGAGAACGATTGAGGAGTTTAATGGCAAGACCGTTTTCACCAATCTCGATTTCACTGGCAGTATCATTAAGGTAATGACCAATGCCATCACTGGCAGCCGCACCAACAACCTGACCAACGCGATCAGTGGAGCCTCCATGATCGTGTATGTCGTAGGGGACACAGCCACAGCTACAGACTTTAATTACACGTTCACGGCGGCCAGTGCCAATATCCGCTGGATGAATGCCACGACAAACTCTAACGGCATCGACGTTCTGATCCATTCCAATCAGGTCTACACGTTCAGGTTTGATGTGGTGACAAATGCCACTGGCCCGGCGACCAACATTATTGCCCAGTGGGCTACAGATTCACCTCGACCGATACTTAACGATCCAATTCCGATATCGGCAGGAGCCGGAACAAGCAATGCATGGGTTGGTGGGGTAGTTTTTCTTGATGCCACCACAGCAACGACGAATCTTCAAGCCACGGCTGTTTACACCAATCTCTTCACGTTCACGGTTCCGGCAAACACGTTAACCAACCTGGGAGACGAGCTTGAATTTTACCTCTCTGGTCATTTCAAGTACGCCACAGCCAATACCAATGGATTCAAATGCATCTACGGCACCTCCACGTTGTTCGATACAGGATTTCTAACCATCAGCAATTGTCCATGGAGGGCTAAAATCACCATTACAAGGACAGGCAATTCCACTGAGCGAGTTGAGGCCGAGGTTATAGCCCAGTCTCCCGCTGCCGGATCATTTGGAAATGGCACGCTCACAGCTTACAGGACGAACATGCCATTGGCTCAGGTGAATGGGGTGACTAACATTTTTGCTTTCCAAGGGACATCTCGGGTTGTCGCTGCAATCACCAACGATTACAGGCGAATCAAGTGGAACTCGGGCCCGAAAGGAAGTGTTCCATGAGAATACTGCTAATCATTATATTGTCGTTAATCGCCATAACTGGGGATGCGGCCACGTTCGCGTCGGACGGCTCTGACACCGATGTCCAGGCCAAGATCAATGCTGCCTCCGATGGGGATATTGTCACCATTCCGGTCGGAAACTTTGACTGGACGACGCCCGTCACCATTTCTGGCAAAGGCATCCATTTGAAAGGGGTCGATGGCGGGTGGATATCCGGCTGGAGCCGGTCCAGCGTCCTCATCGACGTAGGACTAAAAACATTCACCACCCAGACTGGGCTAAAGTGGACCGCTGGAGATCAAATCGGCGCCTATTACGTGGCCAATGGCGCAGCACTCAGCATGTTTGGCACAGTGGATAGTTACTCTGGCTCCACACTGGTAATCAATGTCACAATCGCCAACGGCATCGTTTCGAAAGCCGCCTGGGTCTTTGTCCATGCTGGCACTAGCTCAGTAACATTTAACGTCGGGGCTTCAACCGGCTTAAACATCACCGAGGACGACAGCCACAGCGTTGAGGTAAGCCAGATCCATTTCATAGGAGGAGTGTTTCAGACCACCGGTGCGATGATTAAGTGGAACAATACGTCGGGTGGCAAACCAATCCTGTGGCATGACAACCGCATCACCGGCACCGAGAACGACATAGCGTTGCGGGTGGAAACCAACCGTGGGGTCATCTGGAGCAATTACTGGGACAGCACATTTTACGGTGGAGAAGGGGACAATAATGCCGCGCCAGACTGCTCGATGATGCAGCATAAGCCGGCCGCTCTCACAACTTCCTGGACCACGGCAGACACTCTTGGCCAAAACGATACCGATGGCACTGGCAATCTCTACATCGAAGACAGTGTGTGGGTCGGGACGTCGCTGCAAAGCTTTGATGTCGATGAGATGGCTCGCACGGTGATCCGCCATTCTCTGATGGATAATAGCGGCGGGACCAGTCATGGCCGGGACACGGGCACTGGCCTGCGCCACTTCCAGTTCTATAAGAACACGACGCTGTTCGACAATCTGGGCGTGGACAGTTACCCGCTGGACTATCAGTTCTTTATCCGAGGCGGCACCGGCATCGTCTGTAGCAACTCCATTGAGGACATTACCTCTGGCCAGTGGGGTAACAAGACGGAGATGAAGCAGCAGATCCAAGCGTTGCGCCGTGCCTGCGGTAACGATTGCTGCTGGAATGCTGGATGGCCACAACCGCGCCAGATTGGTCAAAGCCATAACGGCTCATCCACGTTCAACGACCCGCTCTACTACTGGCAAAACAGCGCCGCCATGGCCATTGCCAATGTCGATTACGCTCCAGACGGTTGCGGTGGTGGACCAGCGATGAGTGTGTATTGCATCGAAGGCCGCGACTTCACCAACGCTGTCAAGACCGGCTGGGCGCCATACGTTTATCCCCATAATCTGCGTGGCGCAGCCCCAGAGCCGCCCGGTGATGCAGTTGTTCGAGTGCAAAAGTTAAGAGCGTTAAGAATACCCCTACGAAGATGAAAAGATTACTCACAACTCTGTCTGTGCTGCTGTTTGTTACCGGCCTATTCGGAGCCAACCCGGCTTACGAGGCGTTCCTTGGCACAAACGGCATCATCATCACGTCCAACCCGCCATCTGGTAAGATCATCGTGGATGGTCGAGCCCTCACCAATGGAGTTGTTGGGCTGACGACCAATGCCAACCAGTTCCTTGGGGTGCCGCTGTCGATTAAGAACGGAGCCCTTTTCACTAACATCGTTGATATCGGAACGTTGTGGGTGACGAACAACGCCGCCGTTATGTTTGGGACACCTGGAGAGGGTGGAGTTTTTACCAACAACCTAACCCAGTTTCAACGCAACAACTGGCTGATGAGCGACGCCGGGAAGGTGCTGGCTGTTCAGAGCAATACATCAATCTTACTGCAACATGGAGCAGTCATGGCCGTTGGAGGGTCCATGCAAACCGCCCCAACTATTATCTTTATAGGAACCAATGCTCAAATCAGGACCACTGGCGGGAGCAATTACACATTCATTGGGGATATGGTGACGGCCGACCCAAGGACGCACATCGTACGATTTCTGGAACTATCCAATTACGTCGCTGCCGTAACCCCTGGCAGCGGAAGCCTAACCACCAACGCAAACCAATTCCTGGGTGTTCCACTATCCATCAAGGATTCCGCACTGTTCACCAATACGGTGAACTTCGGCGCCGGATTCCTTGGGTCGGTGACAAACATCCTGACGGCACCGCAGTTCCTTGGAACCAATGTTGTGTTCGATGGGTCGATATCTTCTTGGTTCCAATTCAATCCACGCACGGGACCGGAGACCAATTACGTCTTCACCAACATTCAGGCTGGCCAGACGATTCTTGTCAAAACATACGTCACCAACGGCACCACAGTAAGGCTGTGGGCAAACACAACTGAGATTCCAGCGGCATGGTATGTCGGCAACAATGGAACCGCGGCCAATATCAACAGCAACACGCCATCAGTCGTTTACGTCAGTCGAGACCCACTGGTTCCAGCAACTAACGTGACGGTTTGGACTCGCGACCTAGAGACGGTCGCTGGTGCAAATATCACGTTCACAACTAACTTCCCGGCTGGGACAGTAACCATGGCATCCGGTGGTAGCGGAGGTGGAGAATCAATTTGGACCAATGAAGCCTTTTACGCTCGGCTAATAGCAGGTTCTACGAACTCTCTTAAGGTAATGACCAATGGACTTCAGGGAATTTTCATTGGGGATACCAATGTGGCATCTGCTGGACTTGGTTGGCCTTTCGATGGGTTGACTTATATGTCAATCCTTGACGGAGATGTCTCCGGCCACGGTGAAAATGAATTTATCCACGGGAATATATCCACAGTTGGGAAGGGCATTTTCGACATCGAGTCAGGCAACTTTCCTTATGTCCAATTGGAGATGTTTTGTGAGACAAATGCGGCTGATTTGGCTTCTAAAATTGGTTTGTATTCATTCCCAGCAGGAGCGGGTGCGGTGTTTCGAGATCAAGCGAATGAAAATCTGATTGGATTTCAAAATGTCTCTGGTGTTCAGAACTCAATTATAGGCGATTCGAACATGATGCGATTGAAGTGGTCGGGATTTGACCGTTTCATTGTTCAAACCAATGGGGATTTGACTCTAGTCGGCGTAACCTACAGGCCACCATCCGCCCAAGGATCTGTCGGCACCGTGCTCACCAACAACGGGTCTGGTGTGCTGGGGTGGGGAACGGGCCCTAGCGGAGCTTCGGTTCTTAGCGGCACAACCAACTTCTTCAATCTGTCGGTGCAGGCGGCCAAGCTGCCAGCTACAAACTATCCGGCTATTGATGGTGGATGGCCGGGATGGGAAACGGTGTTTTGCGAAACAAACGCCGAGGGGTCCAGGGTTAACCTGAGTGCGGCATGGCAGTTTATGGTGCCTACCGATTATGCCACCAATAGCCTGAAGCTTCTGATCAACTATTCGCTGTTAAACACCAATGGTCCCAATGCAAGCAATGTCGTCTGGGGTGCATCGATTCTGGCCATCAGAAGTGGCACAACCAATAACGTCCACACCAATCTGTTTGGGTCAGTGGTTAAGGGAAGCAATGATTGGATTGCCAAATATGACGGCACAAACATCGTGACCAATCTGGTAATAGATTTGGGAGTGAATTCTCTGCTGCAAGCGCGAGATCTTAGCGTCATCAAACTGGAGCGATTCCCGACAGAGGATACCTATGGTGGGGCTGTTGCGGTGCATGGCCTTCAGCTAGAGTACACACGACCATGAAAATATTACTGGCTATCATTCTGTTGGCATCAAGCATGTTCACGGCCAAGGCCGATTGGTTTGGAGACGGTAATTTCAATGTATTCGCAGGTGGCGCGATGATGACAAACAAGATGAACATCTTGAGCAACAACATCACTATTGCTTGCTGGCTAAGGATACGAGACACCGGAACAGGGCTTGAACAGAAGAATGTGTTCTTTGTAAAAGGCGCACTGGATTTCGGTGCGAATTGCCAATACATGCTGCGCATTTTTGGATCAAAGCTTCAATTTAACTACAGAGATCAGGTTGGCGGTCTTCATACATACGACAGCTCAAGCACGTTCATTTGGACCAACAGGCTGAGATTTGTTGCGATTACCTACACATTTACTAATGACACATCAATGCAGATGTATATGGATGGCCAACCCATATCCGGTTCCTGGACATCTGGAAACGGAAAGAGCAATAACTTATCTAGCAATCAGGAATTTTCTATTTCCGGTCCAAGCGCACAGCTTACGGGTGGTGGCATATTGATGGGAGAGCAGGGTCCGGTAATGGCCTGGATAACAAACCTGACGTATGCGGAGATTCAGAGGCTATATACTACACGGGTGCATGGACTTGCTTACATTATTCAGCCGCAATTATGTGTCTTTAACATGACTTGGGATACTATGAGGTATGGGTTTGGTCAGAATGCTACCAGTGGAGGCCAAAACCCATCCAGGGTAACCTATGCACCCTATAATCTTAACAACATGCCAGCATTCGGTGGTACTCTGGCCAAACCCTTAGGAAATCAACTGATGAGCTTCATTCCGAATGAGTGAACTTTAACAACCAAACGAATAATATAATACAACAAAGTGAGACAGTTTTAAGTTATCAACCAAACGAATAGGAATCGAAGTAATGAAGTATGTGCACAAATTTTATGGCCGCAATAGAGGCAGGCGGCTGGGTAATGATTATCGGGGCGGTGTTCCTAGGAATGACGCAGGTGACGTCTCTAGTCCTGCAATTCATGTCCGGGCGCAAGGTGGAGGCTGTGCGAACCGATTTGGCGATAAACACACTTTCCAACTCGCAGAAGCTGGACGGGGTGGTCTCAACCAACAAGCAGATTCATACACTGGTCAACAGCAACATGGGTGTGCAGTTAAAAGTCAACGTGGTGTTAGCTTGGCGCATATATGCCCTGACCAAAGACCCCGAGGACCTAAAAGCAGCACAACTGGCAGAGAACTACCTTAAGGATCACGAAATCAAACAGGGCGTTGTGGATAAGCAGTAAAACTAGATGCCGTTTATGCTTTCAACTCCAGTTCGGGGCCTTTAAGGTCGTGTTCTGGAATCTTGTGAAGCAAACTGTCATTAACATTTTCAACGGGATAGCCCGATGAAAGAGAAGAAAAAGAAACCAATCCGATTGTTCGTGTTCGCAACCGGGCATGACGAACGGATACCGAAAGAACCACCAGATATGGAAGTCACACTAAGTAAACCAATCAAGCCCGGTTTCCGCCGAGCATTCACCGTATCCACCGACGAAGCCATCGACAAACAGGCCGATGGGACATACGCCAAGAGCGAAACCCTTGATGGCGATTCTACTGCTCCGGTCGTGCTGCCTGAATCCACCGACAAACTGTTGACGGGCTGGATCTATGGCGACGGGTCTCTGGGCAAGAAAAAGGGCCGCATCACCGTTGATGGCCATGTCGGTGAGGGAGATGTCTCCATTACGCTGGACATCTCCTATGAGGTGGCTAGCCCAGATGCCACTGAATTCCAGAACTTCACCGAAGGCGCCGACGAGCCTATCCCGGCCTAAGCGGAATAGTTAAGCGCATGGCGCTTAGCCAAGCGTTCCATGCGCTTGGCCAAATCCAGTCGCCATCCATCGGGCGATGTGCCGCCCACATTGGATAGTTTAGCGATATGAAACCCTCGGCGCCGGGCCCCTTCCATCCCGGCTGCCAGGGCGTCAAACAGGTCAGGGCTCCTGCCGCTCTTGAGCTTCATCTTGTCCTTGGGCTCAACCTCGATCTTGTTGGCCCCGACAAAACCCCACTCGCGCATGGAGCCTTCCATCAGAACGTCCTCGGTCATGCCACGGAACTGTCCGCTCTGGATGGCCAGTGAAACCGAGTACCACAGTTCAGTGACGAACTTGCTGTAGTAATCCTTGCACAGAACCCGGATGTTGTCGGACACGTAGCGTTCGCTGGGCTTGCCGCCGAACTCGACCAAACCAACCGCATTGCTCCAAAGCCGAGCGAAGGCTCCAACGAGGGTGCCGCGCCCAGTTGAATCGAAGAACATATCCTCCGGCTTAATATGGCGGGCCTCGCATTGAGTTTTTACGAAGAGGGCAATCTGATCCTCTGGAAGTTCGGGGCTGGTCGTTGTCACCGGGACAAGAAGGGTATCAATCAGAGCGATGATTTCGCGATCATTTGGGTCGCGACCAAATTGAAGTTCGCCGAAAACGCATCGGTCGCCGCCTACGCTCCCATAGGCTGCATCCAGAAAACCTATGCGCGTGCGTTCGTCATTTTTCCATATCGGGGGTTCCATCGCTCCAAACTTTAAGCACATGGCCCGGGTGATGACGCGCCGCAGGCCCTGGCCACGAGGCATCCGGCCCTCGTTCATCATGGAATACTGGATGGAATCCATCCCGTAGAAGGCGACATCAGCCTCAATGGCTTTGCGGGTGATAAGGAATGGGTAGGGCGGCTCTTGGTCAGGTGGCACATCCATGTTGGGGCAGTCTGAGCCCACCAACTGAACGCAAACCCCCTCATTAAAGCGCGTCTGCCACACCTTGGTCTTTGGCGATTGATCAATTCCACCATCCCAACCTCCCAATTCAGCCGATGGCTCACAGACCACTCCAAGAGCATCGGTGGTTTCCTTTGGGTTGCCCATGACGATACACTTGAATTCCTTGTTCTTGTTCAGATTGGATATGGCATCTACATAGGCGCGCGGCATGAAGGCGCCTTCATCGGCAATGAGCATGACGTACTTGTTCTTGATACCTACGTAGGAGTTGTGAACCAGCGTGCCATTTACCGAATACGACGGGTGCCCTTCAACTTCGAGATTGTAGACGATATAATCTCTCGAACCGTATCCACATCGTTCATCACTTGCTCGTTCGAGAACCTCAATAGCTTCCACCCTAAGAACCCCAGAATGGACTCCTTGAGCTTGTCCCAGTTCGGATGCCTTCCGTATCTGTGATGCTGGCCGTCTATCTCCACTGCAAGCTTCAATTCCGGCCAACAAAGATCCGGCTGGACGTGGGCCACTACCAATTGCCTTTGGGATTCCGGGAATAATTTGTGGATTACCGTTTCTTCCCTCGTTGATTGCCGCATCTTGGACGCCATCTTTGCCCTTCGCCGCCTCTCCGATGGGTTGGACATGATTGATTCGCTTACTTTCCGAGCAATCTCTGACCAATCCTTGTTGCCCACCATTTTCGCCATAATGGATGGTTGGGCATTTTTCCAGCTCGCTGCGCAGGATCTCCCGCAGAAAACCCCTCTTCGTTCCGGTGGTCGAAAATATATCCCGCACCATTTGCATTTCCTGCTCCACGAGGCCCGAATGCATGCCGGATTGCAGTATACCTGATTCCGATGGTTTGATTTCGGGATCGTCTTTCCACAGCTTGGGCACTGCCGCTTTGGTGATGCCCCCCTCCACTTGCATCTTTTCGAGCAAAACTTCCTCCCTACCCTTGTCATTACCATAGTCCCACCGCAGCAAAGACATTGATTCATCGGCGGATAATAGAATTGTTTGGGAAGGTATGTCAATTGCCTTAAGCCATCCGTGTTCTGTGAAAATCCTGTGCTCCGGTGTGCAGTCAAATGAAGTGCCATCCGAGCGATGCACCCTTACCAGTAGTGGTGCCTCTCGAACAGTGACAGCCATAACAAGCCCATAATTGTTAGCGTTTGAGACTTTATCTCCACCCCGAATATCTTCAATGGGAACCCTCCCAAATGGCGTATCAACCAACTGTCCAGCCGGGAAGCATCCCATGCCGACAAACTGGCCACCTTTCTTACAGGGAATACCGGTGACGCCGTTGCGGAAGTCTCTGCCTTCGCTGTTTTCGAACCGGTCATCGGTGACAAGGCGAAGGCGGCTCTCAACCAGATTGCCCGGCAATCCGTCCATGCGCTGAACGGCTAGCTTGTGGGCTTTCTTCATCTCGCCCCAGACGCGCATCTCAAGCATCTCTCGTTCGGTGCTTGAAACCAAGATGGTGATGCAATCGCTGAAGGCATAGTACGAGATAAGGGCAAAGTCAGAGGATTCGCGGGTCTTGCCACTAGATGCCGGTCCGATTACACCGATGATTCGATGCTTAAGGAAGTTCTCTAGCAGCAGGTCATTCCATTTATGCCACTGCTTTTCTGGCCAGAGAATCTTTTGCGCCTCCTTGTAGTGATAGAAATTGCCCATGCCTGCGTATTCACCATTGGGCTTCTTCCACTTGCCACCAGCCTGGATGCAGGCGATGTGAATCCAGAACATGGGTGTGAGCGGTTCGAAGGTCGTATTGAACAATTCCTGTCTTGGGAGGTTTACTTTGCGACTTGCCATACAGAGCAGTGGACTTGATTCTGGCATCCATGGCAAACGGCAATGGTGGCGTTCGTATAGTGGACGGACAACTGTCGTTTGCCGGAGGCATCGACTCGGGCAAAGTACCTACAATTGCCAGTGAATCTTTCCCGGAAGGCTTAAAGCGCAATCAACTGGCTTGGATCACCAATGCAACTTGCCGAGGAGGAGGCGTTTTGCAAAGGACCGGCTGGAAGCCACTCGTGCAGGATTATCCGTGGCCGGGCATATTTCAAGGTGGCTACATGTATGAGCCGCCATTCGCCAACCCTTACCTAATGGTCAGCATCGGTGGGCGCATCTACATCATCCGGGTGGACACAGACAATTCGGTGCGGGATCTGTCGGCTGAGTTCGGGCTGACCAATCCTCCCAACGAACCGCAGTCATTTTGGGTCCAAGCGGAGGAGTTTATCGTTATACAGGCCGGGGATTTGGTGACGCTTCCCCTGTTCTGGGATGGGGTTACATTGCGCAGGAGCAACGGCATCACAGGCAGCGTAGCTCCGGGTCCAGGAATCAACGAGATACCACCTGCTGGACCAATGGACTATTACATGGGGCGCCTCTGGTATGCGTTCGGCCGCGTCTATACGGCTGGAGACATTGTTCGAAATCAAGCCAGCGGCACGGCTGCCTACAACTTCCGGGACAGCGTTCTTAAAGTAACGGAGAACCCTTTAGCGTTAGCGGGCGACGGATTCATTGTCCCGGCTCAATCTGGCAACATTCGCGGGTTAAGCCATACAGCCGAGTTGGATACGGCTCTGGGTCAGGGTCGGCTCTATATCGGCACGAGGCGCGACATCTTCAGGCTTAATGTGCCCGTTACGAGAACGGAGTGGATTGCGGCTGGCAATAGCAACCAGCCGCTCCAAACCGTGGCGCAGATTAACTTTGGGTTCATCAACGACCGAAGCGTGGTGAGAGTGAACGGTGATCTGTTCTATCAAGCCATGGACGGTGTGCGGTCACTGGCATTGGCTACGCGCTACTTCCAGCAATGGGGCAACACGCCCATCAGCCGCAATGAGAACCGAGTTTTACGCTTCAACGACCGAGGGTTGTTACGCTTCGCCAGCGGCATTGAGTTTGACAATCGCTTACTCCAAACCGTCCTACCCTACCAGACCCCGGTCGGAGTCGCCCATCAGGGCGTCATGCCGCTGGATTTTGATTTAATCACAAGTCTCGACGAAAAGTATCCTCCAGCCTGGGAAGGAATGTACGAGGTGCAGAACGTCCTGCAACTGTTCGAAGGAGACTTCGGAGGACTGCAACGCGGCTTTGCCACAACGGTCAGCAAACTAACTGGCAACATTGACCTATGGGAGCTAACGACTCAGGACCGGTTTGATCAGGAGGTGAACAACAACGGCAACCGGGTCAGTTGGTATATAGAAAGCCCGGCCTATACCTGGGGCAACGCCTTTGACCTAAAGCAACTTGAAGGTCTTGAGCTATGGTTTGATAAGATGCTGGGCACCGTTGAGTTCGTGGTCGATTACCGGGTGGATCAAAACCCTTGCTGGATATTCTGGCATGCGTGGAAAGAATGCTCTGCCAAGGATTGCCGGGAAGACATGGAGCCGGTGACTTGTCCTGAGTATCCGATTCAGCCTTACTGCGAAAGCTTCCGAGCGACCATGAATCTTCCACGCCCACCTGTCCGATGCGAGACTGGCAATGGGCGTCCGACAAATATCGGGTATCAGTTCCAAGTCCGCATCACAATCAAGGGCTGGTGCCGGTTACGCGGCATGCTGATTTACGCCCTGCCTCGTGAGCAGGGCGCATTCGAAAGGATGGTGTGTTAAAGTGCCTATAATCGCTTGCCCCAATTCACTCAAGGAATGCCTACCTTGCAACGATGATCCGATTCGCAACATCTCAGCGGAAGACCCAGACGTTGATCGACACATCGGCATCTACAACTTCATCCTCACAGACGTTCCGCTCAACAACCACTTCAGCCAATCTGCCTGCAAGCAGCTTTGCTATTCGGAGATTAGCCAGGATGAGGCTGACGACTGCGCGCGCCGTCAGGCCCAGGAATGCGTCTATGGCGATTTGGATGGGCCCGACGGATTGCCAGTGGCCACCTTCTTTAACTCCGCGCAGAGCTACACGGTGCGTTGCCCAGACGGGACAGCATTCACTTGGACAATACCGGCTGGATCATTCATTGGGCTTAACCAGTTCGGAGTCAACCAGACTGCGCTCAGTGTGGCCAAAATACGGGCCCAACAGAACAGGATTTGCATCGTTAGTAACACCCTCAACGGCGGCTGCGTTGGATCTGATTTCACTGTTACCATTGAGGCTGTTGGCGGGAATTCCCTGTTCTTCCCCTACATACCAACCCCTCAGACTCCATTCGGGTTTGGCATCTGTGGCCAAAACTTTCAGCCAATCCATTACGTGTGGTCGGTGGTGGGTGGCAGCCTTCCGCCAGGGTTGGAACTGGACGAATGCACCGGCCAAATCACCGGCACACCAACGGCAACGGGAGTCTACACCTTCACGGTTCGGGTTACAGACGCCATTGGGTCGTACCAGCAAAAGAGCCTTTCGATTTGCATCATACGCATCACCACAGCGAGCCCGCTTCCAGATGCCACATCAGGTGCGAATTACGTGAAGAACTTCGCCGAATCTGGCGGCGATCAAGAGACCGAAACCTGGAGCGTCGTGTCTGGTAGCCTTCCGTCAGGCATGACCCTAACCCCGGCTGGAGTATTGAGTGGCACGCCCGATACGGTTGGAACATTTAACTTCCGCATTCGAGTTTCAGTCGAAACCTGCACCTAATATGGCTACCGTTTGCGAAAAAGACTTCACACTAGAGGTTTTGCCACCGGGTGACTTAATCGCCTATTGGGCGCTAAACGAAAACAGTGGCGGAGACGGCGGAAACAGGATTGATGATGTTCAGGGAATTGAATTAGTTCCAGGAGGCGCAGGTATAAGCTGGAGTAGTGGAGGCAAGATTTTGCGCGCGGTGTTCTTCCCGGTTGGTGGTGGGACGGGTATAGCCATAGCCTCAAATGAGTCCCTGTTAGCATACATTGACAGTGGGATTACCTTTTTTGGTTGGGTAAGAGTAGCCCTTGCTCTGGCTGGAACATTTATTATCAATTTGGGTTACTCATTCAAGAACGCGGCTGTCTTCGTGGCTACGCTAGACTTCTGGTACGAAGCCGACACGGACACATTCAGTGCAATTTTAACCGGCCCAAGCAATACCATACAGGCCGATTTCGTTCAGAACATCGAAGATAGCACGTATCATTTCTTCGTCGCTTGGTACGACCCGGCTGACAGGAAGCTTCACCTGCAAATAGATAACGGCGTTGTCACTGATTCACCAACCGCGCTCAATGCCCCACTTGGAGATTTTAACAACTCTCAATTTAGCATCGAAGGGGATGGGGACAGCGATTCACGAATAGATGAGATGGGCATATTCAACGCGGTGTTAAGCGCCACCCGGAGGGCCAACCTTTATAACAGCGGCAATGGCGTGACATGGCCAGCGGTGGGTTCGATCTGATTACTTGCTCTTTTGGACCAAACCTTTACAAGACAACCCTAGATGAATCGCAATCGACTGATTGATTTCCGGCTTTCTCGTGGGCCACAGTCGATTGGGTTGTGTCAGGCAGACATCTTGGGTTGCGCACAGTTCGTTAATGCCGCCACACAGCGGTTGTTATTGGCGCGGGAAAGCGGGGACACAGGCTGGTGGGGAACGTGGGCAAGGATGGTGTTCAATGTGGCCAAGACTGACCCATTCATCACGCTTCCACGCGAGGTGGCTAGGCTCATTAACGTGGACCTGTGCCGCACTCCAATTGCGGTTCAGAACGAATTCTATGAGTTCTTGCAGTTTGGTATTGGGCTACAGGAACCTAGTACACCAGTCGGCCGTTGCAGGAACATGGATTGCGTGGTGCCGGAGGCGTTCGACCGAGGCAGTTTCCCGAGCTTCATCGACCTGGATGAGAACCGTATCCTGCGCGTTTACATCACCGATAACGCCGACATTGGCAGTCGTGTGCTAGTGCAGGGCACAGACGCCAGTGACAATCCCATCACGAGTCTAGATGGGACAGATAATGTCCTGGGAGTATTCCTGGACCTGACGATGCCTTTCACCGATTCGCCCATACTCAATTCCCTCACGGGTATACAGAAATCGGTCACGACAGGACCGGTGCGATTCTATCAAGTGGACCCCGACACCGGAGATCAGGAACTCATCCTGACCATGGAACCCAGCGAGCAGGTGGCGTCGTATCGGCGCTACTTCCTGGCTGGGTTGCCAAAGAACTGTTGCGACCCAGCCAGCGACACGGCGACCACGCAGATCACGGCCATGGCGAAACTGGAGTTTGTGCCGGTGCGGGTGGACACAGACTACCTGCTCATCGGCAACATCGAGGCGTTGATTGCCGAGTGTGAGAGCGTGCGCTATTCGAGCATGGATTCTCCTGGAGCAAAGCAGATGGCCCAGGAACGTCACGGGCAGGCTGTCCGATTGCTACAGGGTGAACTGGTGCATCAATTGGGTCGGGAGCGACCAGCCATAAACTTTGCACCATTCGGCAGTGCTCATCTGCGCAATCAATTCATTGGGAGGTTGACGTAACATGCCAAATATCGAGGAGTGGAATAGACAGGCTGATCAACTCAATTGGCTGGCTCAGCATGGCATGGGTGGACTAGGGCCGCTGGTCAACGAGTTGCCGCAATGGGCCCGTGGCCGCGCTGGGGCCCTCCCAGGAGTGGCCAGTGCTCCAGGTATGGGTGGGGCTGGCACATTGCAGGGAGCCGGACCATTGCCGGGAACATACAATCCGGCTTCTGGTGGTATCCCCGGCACCACCGGCACAGGTGCATCGCTGGCCAATCTGTTGTCATCCATCTCTGGGCAGGTAAACAACCTGGGCCCGATCATCGGTGGAATAACGGGCGCTGAGAACCAAGCGTTGCGGAACCAGTATCCAAACCAGTTTTTCACGGGGATAGGAACCGGATTGGAAAACATCAATCGCAGGCTCCAGGGAGACATAAGCGATCTGGTTCCAGGGTTGCAGCAAGGAGCGGCCGAATACGGTGTTGGTGCTGGTATCTCTGGCTCACCAAACGCCAATAGCAAACTACTCCGCGATCTTGGGCTGACTCAATATGGCGTTCAGCGTAACGCGCAACAGGACTTGGCCCAGATGAAGAACACGATTCCAACAGTGGCGCCTTACTCGCCCAATCGCCTCATCCCAGACATCGGCCAGCAACTCAACCTGCAAGCCATTGCTGACATGCTTCGGGCTGCCCCGGTGCCTGAGGCGGCTTATCAGCGAACACGAGCAGATGCCTTGGCTGGACTCAATCGCGGGTTCAATGCTGGTGGTGGAGGCGCGGGCTGGTTCAATCAAAACCCAATGTTGCCAGCAGGAGCAGTAAACCCCATCAATCGTCCAGCATCGCCCCTATTTGCGCCGCCTGCGGAGACTCCTCGTCCCGGACCCTGGCCTGATATTCTCGGAGGAGTAGCCGGCATACCGCAACCTCCAGTCGGTGGCCCAGGATTCTTCGACACTATTGGCAATATCTGGGATTCACCATTGGATGATTTGAGTTGGCAGGGGCTTAACCCGCCATGGGCAGATCCTACGCGACGCGACTGGCAGAATTGGGAACCAGAACAGCAGGACATCGAAGAAGAGTTTTACGATTTCTAACCTATGGCTGATGGCATTCCTCCCTGGCTCCAGATAAATCCAGTGGAACCGGTGAGCCGGTTGCTGGAAGGCTACCGGGCTGGCTTAAGCGCCAGCGAGGCTCAGACAGCGGCTGCGCAGCGCGCGCAGTCAATGGCTATTGCCCAGGAGCAGGCGGCGGAAAACGCTCGGCTTCGCCAGGAGCAGCATCAACTTGATGTGCAACGATTCGGCTTGGAGCTAAAGCTAAAGGAGCAACAGGCCGAACGTGAAGCGCAGGAAGCGGCAATGCAGTTGGAGGGCCAGAAGGGACTGGAGAAGGATTTGTCTCAGGGAATCCCGTTGCAGCAAGCGTTTGTAAAATGGGCCCCAAAGCTTCTCTATCGCCATCCCGAACGGCTGGCTCAATCGATCCATGACTTAAGTCCACCCGGGGCACCAATCTTTGGCACGAGCCCAGAGGGCTTACCCTATGCGCAGAACCCCAGGACCGGTCAGGTAACATTCCCATCTGCGGCATCGCTACGGCCAGAGTTTGAGGGAGGCGTAGAGGAGTATCCGGGTGGAGTGAAAGCGTTCCGGGTATCCCCGCAACGGTTGCAGGTCATCGGCAAACCGATGCAGGAAGGCGATCTAAATGCCGTCCAAAGGGAACAGCTAAAAGATATCCGCGCCCAAGAGAAAGAGATCAGTAAAAAACTTCAGGAGGTTCCGGTCCAGATGCGCCAAAAGCAGCCTGTTTATCAGGCGATGGAGGAAGAGTTAAGGGCGCTTAAAGCCAGACGCGATGAGGTTTATCGCGGTCGAGGTGCGGTGCCAGTCAAAGAGCAGGGGGACCGGGATGCGTTGATTCAAAAGGCCAATGATGCCATTGCGCGCGGAGCCGACCCGGTTCAGGTCAAGGCACGCCTGCGCGCGCTGGGCATCGAGACAAACTAAATGGCTGAGGACAATCCATTTGAGGATCTGATTCCTGCCCAAACCAAGGCCAGCGAAAACCCATTTGAGGATCTAGTTCCAAAGCAAGCGCAGGCCGTTGAGGAACCCGGCCGAATCACCCAACAACCTCAGGGCGCAGCGGGGTGGGGTAGATTCTTACTGGGCGGGATGCTTTCTCCGATTAAGCAAACCGAGACAGCCATTGAACAAACGGCAATTCAATTAGGGCTCGCCGATCCAGGGTCTCGACTTCGATTCCGTCCAAGCGAATGGATGGAAAGACCAGCAGCACCCATCCCGCAGATCCCAAAACAAGAAGGCACGGCCGCACAGATTGGGGCTGGGGCTGTTAATGCGGTCACTGACTTTCTCAATTTCTTCCAGACCCCAGAGGGAGTGGCCACGCTTGGGCTGGGCTCTGTGCCGGCTGCATTGCGCAAAACCATCCTGGCTGGCTTTGCTGGTAAGATGGCCATGCAAGCCCCCGAACAACTCAACGCAGCAGTGCAGGCAGCTAGAGAGGGCAATTATCAGGAAGCAACCAAGCAGGCTGTTGGTGGCACTGGTGGGGTGATTCTGAGCGCATCCATTGGCAACGCTCTGAGCCGGCCGGCAGCCAATCATCCATCGGTCACACTGCCCAGATCGTGGGAGCAGTTCCGTGAGTCTGGTGAAGGGCTTGAACGGTTTATCGTACCGTTCCCAGAGGAAGCTGGGCCCACAAAACAAATTCCATATCGGGTTCCATCATCCCTTGAGCCAGGAGTGCTGCAACCTGCCGGTGCCGCAACTGTCGCTGTAGACCCCACTGGCAGGGCCATTATGATGAGGGAACTGTCTCCTCTGGAGCAGACCGAAGCGATGCGTGGGCCCAAAGTGTTCACGCCGCGAGAGGAGCAGGTTAGGCCGGCGCAAGCTGAGCCAGTGGTTATTGGCGAATCCCAGGCGGCAAGACTTGCTCGGCAAGAGCCAGAGATTGTTGAACCTCCGGCAGAGATTGTTCCAGCCACTCAAGCCGTCACCGCTGAAGGCAAGACCGAAGCGGGTGGTGAGGTTTCGTTTGGCGCACAAGCTCAGGCTGAGGCTATCCCAAGTGCAAGACAGGCGGCTTTACCTGGAACTGCTGAAGCTGGATTTACTGGAGAACGCCAAACTCCAGACGCTCTTTTTGATCAAGTCAAAACGGCGGTGCTTTCAAATGACCGAACTGGGTTAACTGAACTTCGCGCCAGCCTGTCTGGTCCTGAGGTGCAGGTTCCCGGGGTTGGCGTGGCGAGGGCTTCAGTAAATGACCTGCTGTGTTTGATCGATTCCAGATTAGCCGAGTTAAAAACCGGGAAGCTAGACCCCGAATTAACTCGATTGCGTGCGACAATTCTTGGTCGAAAGCCACTGGAACCAAGCACTGTTACGGTGAATCCACCGGAACAGCGTCAAATTACCGAAGGTCAAGCAGGGGAGCAGCCACCCGGAATCATCAAGGGAACGGCACTGGAGAAGTGGGCGGATAAAGTCATAGGGGAAGATCCACGCGCCAAGACCCGAGTTGGGTTAGACCCAATAGAAGAGAGCCGTAGGGCACTGGCCTGGAGCGTAAAGGGAGCAGCTTTAATCGAGCAGGGTATAACTAAATTTTCTCAGTGGGCCAAAGAGATGGTTCGCACCTACGGCCCACAGATCCAGCCTTACTTAAGAGATTTATACAACCGCAGCCAATCTGTATTTAAGGAACAAAATGCCATACAAGAGCAACAAGCAGAGAAAGTTCTTCGAAATGTGCCGCAACAATCCGGGCGAATCGAACAAGGCGTGCCCGCCGCAGAAGGTGCTGGACGAGTACCACCAGGAAACTTACCACCCGGAGAAACGGCGCGACGTGAGCATGCCCAAGCCCAAGCAGGTCAAGTACCATTAACCGCTGCCCAGCAGGCAGCGACTGCTGCGCGGGAAGTGGTTAATGCGGGGCTGGACTTTGGCCGTTGGTATTCCGAATGGATGCCAGACCGCATCCGGCGTATCGGCCAGACTGTTGCCGGGCCCGCTAGGCGTTTCGCTAATCAAGCCAACCAGATCCTGTCCAAAGCCAAGGGGTATGAGGGAGAGCTTAAGGAGTTCACTAACCCGGCCCAAGAGGAAGCCGGACGGCTCGGGGAGGCCAGCCGCTGGATGCATGAGTTGCGCGAGGTGACTCCGCGCGCTGCCATTGCCCATTCGGTGGAAGCGGTTGAGGGAAATATCCCAGTGCCAGGCTTTGCCGAGAGATTGGTCAACCTGACCAAGCGCGCCAACCTTAAGATCGGCCAGATGTTGGAGCCGGTCATCGAAGGGTTCCGAGCCAGTGGATTGTGGCAGCGCAACCTGACTGGGTTCGGTTACGATCTTGTGCGGCGCGGCAGCGGAGCGGTATGGGAAGCTTGGACTCAAGGCTTGGCAGCAGCCAACCGCATCCCGGTCGCCGATGTGCGTGCGTTCTTCAGAGGCTGGAAGGCTGAACTGGATCGAAGTGGCGAACCTAATGTGGCGCGGCTGGAGCAAATCAATCAGGACTTCAACCGCAGGATGCCCAAAGCCATTACCCATGTGCTGGTGGATAGCGTGGTGGGTTCACACTGGGAACCAGTCATCCACGCCAATGTGTTTAACTACCTTCAGGCAGCCGCCAAGCGAGCGGCAACCGTGCGGGCGTTTCGGGAGGAGTTTCCACAGGGCCAATTTGGCCACACGTTCGGCGAGGTAATGGCCGATATCCCGGGCCAATACAAATCCAGCTTCGAAGGATTGGTGCGGGCATTGAATGGCCACCCCACTGACAGCTACGACTTTGCCTCACGCATCGGGCTGGCACCAGACCAGCCAATTGGTGCGGCCTTTCGAACGCTAAACCAGACGCTGGGCAACTTCATGGCTCGACTGGTTTTGACTGGTCAAATCCTCACCCAGTTGCCGGAGACAATCATCGGAGCCACGCCGGCCTTTTTGGGCTACCGAAATTATATGGGTGCGCTGGCTCGGTTCCGTGAGCTGTATCCGCAGATGGAGATCAATGGACAGGTGAATCGAGTCATCTATGACAATAGCTTCGATCCGAATTCGCCCATCCGTTCAGCTTGGCGCATCGCTGGCAACACTGTCTCCAGGACATTCGCCGAGCAGTTCCTAAACGAGATGCAGGAATCCACCGCAGCAGCTACTGCCACCATCGTTGCGGAGAAGGTCAGGGCTGGGGCGTTGAGTGAATGGGAACAGACGATGCTGCCCCAAACGCTGCAAGCGATGGGGTTTACTCGGGCCCAAGCAGCCGACATGCTGGCGAATCGTGCGCCTGAGTTGTTGACCCAATTTGAGCGGCGCGCGGCAGCGTGGCTGACCAGTGGCAACAAAGCCATCGCGGAGGGAAGCCTAGCTGGAGCCAGCCGACTATTTAACAGCGTGTTCCGGTTTCAGTCTTACCCGATGATGAAGGCCAACCAGTTTGGCCGAACCCTTAAGGTGGCGGCAGACAGTTGGCGGGAAGGCAATACGCCAGCGGAGAAGATGGCTGGGGTGCGGCTCTTGGGCCGGTTCATGTTCGGGACCACTGCGCAAGGTGCGCTGTATGTCGGGCTGACCAGCCTCCTAATGAATCAACTGTTTGGGTTCAAGGTATCCTATGAAGAGGCCAAGGATGAGCCGCTACAGTTCCTAACCGAATCCTTCGGGGCCTCGATGGGTGGCCCGCTTTACATGGTGATGCGCGGCGCGCGCACCCATGGCGCTCTTGGAATCGGTGAGCAATTTGCGCGGACCTTCTTCCCTTATCAGGTGATTAGCTCGCTTTGGGACATGACCCAGGGCGATGGAGCGTATCGGGATCTGGATGCAGGCGATAAGTTGGGCAAGTTCATTGAGCAACGGATACCGGGTTCGCGGCTAATCTCCAGCGGATTGGCCATGTTCGGATTGGGCCAAGAGAACAAGAAACTGCAAACGTCACTGAGAGCATTTTACCGGTGGCGTGTGGACGAGATGGGCTTTAGGCGGGAAGAAGCGTGGCTTAAGCGAGATCCAAATCAGGAGTTCAGAGTCTACATGAAGCAAGCGGTGCAGGCCCTTCAGAAAGGCGATGCAGACGCTTATATGGAAGCTTTGATGAAGGCTTCCGGTGCGCCCAATGCCAAGCCCAAATCGGTGGCGGCATCGTTAAGGGCCCGGCGCGTTTTGCGCGATACCAATGGTAAGAAGTTATCCGATGAGGACATGGAAAAACTGCGCAAGCGCATCGGGGATGAAGCGGTGCAGCGGCTT
>Ga0207712_10000298_pt1 | contig 46541 bp, 28 predicted proteins | sample KBSS44metaG_FD_184402 | JGI IMG/M metagenome (GOLD analysis project Ga0207712, IMG submission 184402) | Switchgrass rhizosphere microbial communities from Kellogg Biological Station, Michigan, USA - KBS S4-4 metaG (SPAdes) (version 2) | ecosystem: Host-associated > Plants > Roots > Rhizosphere...
CGTCTCCCGTCTCCCGTCTCCCGTCTCCCGTCTCCCGTCTCCCGTCTCCCAGTTATGAAGCACCTTTTGGCCGGTGTTCAAAACTCTGTGGACAATGTTCAAAACTTGGAACCCATCCGCCAAAACCGCTAAACCCCCGCGTCCGAATCAGCAGCAGACCCGTCTGTGACGCCGGCGCCGGCTCTCTCATAGTAGGAGCCGCGCTTCTCCCCGCGCACCACCAGCTCGCCGCGGCGCACCAGCTTCTCCAGGACACCCCGCGCTTCCCGCCCCTCCAGGCCGCAGAGATCGGCCGCGGCTGACCGGGTAATCTTTCCGTGTAAGTCTACATATTCCAAGATCTTGCGCTCACGTGCCCCGGCGTGCTCGGCAGCCACGTCCTCGTCCAGATCCTCCACGCCGAGCGCGCGCGCAAGCGGCGACGTGAAATAGTAAACGCGCTCGCGCCGGTCATCCCAGCCATCCAGCATACCGGCCTCGACCAGGCGATCCAGCACGGCCCGCGTGGGGCCTTCATGCCGCTGAATCAAGCCCGCCGCCCTGCCGATGCCGATCGGCTCCTGCGTCCTGGCAATCGTGTTGAGTACCAGCAGCGCATCCAGCGACAGACGGTGACCCGGAATGTCCCGCTCCGCAACCAATCGCGTGATCGCGACGTTCGCCGGCCCATCGTGGAGAACTACCTGCACAGTCGCGACAGTTGAGCGCGAGTAATCCGGCACCTGCCGCCCGTAACGCAGCTGACCCTCGAAGATCGTATCAATGCCGCGACCCGTCCGCTCGACCAGTCCAATCCTTTTGAACGCATCCGCCAAAACCGGGTTCCGCGGCCTCGGCGGAGCTACCAGGATGTTGTCCAGCCGAACCTGATCGGGAAAACCTCCAGGGTTCGAGATCTCGATCTCATCCCCGGCACCCCCGGCAGCGCCCGTTTCGCGGAGCTGGACGTGAACGGCACCGGCCCGCGTGTAGTCCCGGTGCACGAGCGCATTATGAAGTGCCTCGCGGAACCCCGACGGGCTATGCGCCGGAACGCCAACGCGCACCATCCCGACCGCAAGCTCATCCTCCTGATTGCGCGCGTCGAACCGCAGCCCCACCTCCTCCGCCGCCCGCACGAGCGGCCACCGCACGAACTCGTTCACGGACACGCGCGTCCCACGCAACACCTGGAACGCCACCTCGTGGTTCGGCACGAACCGGCGGATCGCGTCCTCGCGACCAACCATGAGCAAAGCCGCCACCCGGACCCGGTCGACTCGTTCCCCCCGCTCCCCTCCACCCTCGCCGAGACCGAGCGCGCGAACGATCTCTGTATCGGAGAGATCGAGGAGCGTCGCGTCTGCGCGCCCGCGATTGAGCGCGACCGTACGGCGCACACGCTCGATCTCCAGTGGATCGAGATCCTCCCACCGCGCCTCGGGAACGATGAGCGCGGTGTAGTCGAGCGCGCCGCGCGTCGCTTCCCGGCTCTGAATCTCGTGGACGAGGAACGGCACGCAGACGGGCCGCCCGTGCGCGTCCGTCCCGCGACGACGGTACACGCCATCACTCGTGGACGTGACCGGACGACCGGCCGGGATCTCGATCGCCAGCAGCTCCACGCCATCCAACGCGATCACGCTGCACTCGACCGGACAGCTCGGCACCGTTCGCCCGGCGATCATCAACGCGACCCGATGCGGGTCGGTGTACGTGCCATGCCGATGCCGCGCTCCGGTAGGCCGACCGGCGTCGTCCACGCCGACGAGCACGACACCGCCGTGGCCGTTGGCCAGACACACGACGGCGTCCACCAGGTGATCGTCGCCCAGCGGCTCGGCGCCTTCGGCCAGAAACTCGGTGGTAAACTGTTCACCGCCGGCGAGCAAGCGGCGAACGTCGGCGTCGGTGAGCACGACCCTCAACGGGCGGGAGTAGGAGAACGGCGCGGTGGGGTTGGCAAGCTACCCGCTCACCCTACGCGGTCAATCCCGAAGCACTGGGAACGGGGAACTGGGAACTGAACACTGGCGCTGCGAGCCGGGAGCTCCTTGCGGCTGGTGGCAGCAGCGAGCAGCTCGAAGCAGCAGCACGCGGCCGTCGGCTAACGGCTAGGCAGCTGCTCGCAGCAAGCAGCCGCTGTTTTCAGTTCCCAGTTCCCGCCCCACCGGCAAGGCTACCGTGTAACGCCGACGCCCGGCGTTATGTTCGCGTACGCGCCCCCGTCGACCGCCACCTTGCCGTTCACCACGACGTATTTCATTCCCGTCGCGAGCTCGGTCGGCTTCTCGTACGTCGACCGGTCCTTGAACGTCGCATCGTCGAACACGACGACGTCAGCGAACTTGCCCGGCGCCAGCACGCCGCGGTCCTTGATCCCGAACGTCTGTGCCGTGAGCGCGCTCGACTGTTGGACGAACGCTTCGGGCGTGAGGATCTTCTTCCCACGTACGTACTCCGCCCACTTCTTCGGAAACGTGCCGTACTTCCGCGGGTGACCGCCCGAGCCGTCGGAGCCCGTCATGACCCACGGCCTCCGCATGAACGCCTCGATGTCCTTCTCGTTCATGTTGAACGATGCGACCGACGAACCGCCATTCAGGATGATCTGAATCGCCGCTTCCACTGGCGACACCCCGCGCTTGGTCGCGATCTCCGAGAGCCTGCGGCCGAGGATCGACGTGTCACGCGTGGACGTCATGAGCAGCGCGTCGGCGCCGCCGCGGCGGCGGAGGTTCTCCGTCATGTCGGTGACGAGACGCGCGCGCGTCTCGGGATCGGCGATCCGCGCTCGCAGCGAGTCGCCACCGCCGACCTCCGCCCAGCGCGGCAGCAGCGACGCGCCCACCGACGAGCCGGACGCCGTGTACGGATACTGATCCGCGGTCACCTTCGCACCCGCCGCCCGTGCCGCCTCGACAATGGCGATCGCCGAGTCCGACCGTCCCCACACATCGACGCCTAACGCCTTGATGTGCGAGATGTTCACCGGCATCCCAGCTTCCTTGCCGATCCGGAGCGCCTCACGAATGGCGGCGAGGAGCCCGATCGTGTACGAGCTCTCGTCGCGAAGGTGGCTGTCGTAGATGCCCCCATACTTCGCGGCGACCTTCGCCATCTCGATCACTTCCTCGGTCGTACTGAAGCTCTGCGGCGCGTAGTACAGACCCGTCGACATGCCGAGGGCCCCTTCGCGCATCCCCTTGTCGACGAGGGCACGCATCGAATCCAGCTGCGCGCCGACCGCGCGCGCGTCCGACATGCGCATCACCGCTTGACGAACGCTGCCGTAGCCGACGAGCAGGGCGCCGTTCGACCCGATGCCGTCCGTGCGCCATTTCTCGAGCGTGCGGGCCACATCGTAAGGGCCGCCACCATCGTTCCCGGTGATAACGGTCGTCACGCCCTGCATGAGGAAATCGAGGTTCGCGCGCCGCTTCGGGTCGTTGCTGGAGAGGTCCTCGAGCGCGTGCGTGTGCGCGTCGATGAACCCCGGCGCGACAATCAGCCCCCGCGCGTCGATCGTTCTGCGGGCCGTGAGGTTCGCTCGTCCCGCGTCACCGACGAACGTGATCCGGTCGCCGGTGATCGCCACGTCGGCGTTCCGCGCCGCACCGCCCGTCCCATCGATCACTCGTCCGTTTCTGATGAGCAGGTCCGCCGGAGCACCCTGCGCGGACTGGGCACCCTGGCCCTGCATGACCGCCCGCGTCGCGAGCAGCAGGGGAGCGGCGATGGAAAGAAGAGCGATTCGGCGCAGGCGACGATGCGCGCCATCCATGGGTCGCGGAGGAGTCATCATGGGTGCAAAGTTGTAACGGCGGCGGCCCCGGGGGCCAGAGGCGCAGACACCGCGAACCCTTTACGACCGTAGGGGCATCCAATCGCTGGCGCGTATGCTCATCATTCCAGTTAGCGTGAGCAACCTGCGCGCTCTCGAGGCTGTCACATCGGGCAGATCCGGAGATTCCTCCACCGAGGCATCGCGCCGTGCAGACCACGACCGCAACGTCGTTGCTACTTCCGCCTCCGCTCGCCGCGGATCTGACGAAGCACTCATGGTCGGACGTCGGCACCGGCGAATCCGGCGCGACGGTCCTGCGCTTCGACCGGCCGAACGGGACGACAGTGTTTCTGAAATCGCGCCCGTTCGACACTGCCGCTCGACCCCTGTTCGACGAAGGCGAGCGTCTGGGATGGATGCACGCGGTCGGGCTGCCGGTACCGGCGGTGCTCCAATACCACGAATGGAAGGGTCACGAGTACCTGATGATGACAGCCGTTCCGGGACGCGACGCGGCCGCGCCGCGGCCGGCCGACCAGCACGGTGCGGTGGTCGCTGCCCTCGCCGCCGGCATGCGCCTCCTCCACGCGACGAACATCAGCGCGTGTCCATTCGATCATTCACGGCGTGTCCGGCTAGCGGCCGCCGAAGAGCGCGTGCGCGCGGGAGTCGTTCGCGAATCGGACTTCGACGACGTCCGCCAGGGACGGTCGGCGAAGGACGTCTACGCCGAGCTTGCCGCGTCCGCGCCGCACTCCGAAGAGCGGAGCTTCACCCACGGCGACTACTGCCTGCCTAACGTCCTACTCGTCGAGAACGGGACCGGTGGATTCCGCGTGAGCGGATTCGTGGACTGCGCGAACGCCGGCATCGCCGATCCGTACCAGGATCTCGCGCTGTGTGCCCGCAGCGTGGCGCACAACCTTGGCGGCGAGTGGGTGCCGGCGCTGTTCGCGCGCTACGGGGTCGAACGGGTCGACGAGCAGAAGGTCGCCTATTACCAGTTGCTCGACGAGTTCTTCTGACCGTATCGCATCGTCTCGTCGCTGCCGTACGACGGACGCAGAAGACGCAGGCGCTACGCGCGCCCACGCGGACGCGGACGAACGGGCCATAGGCGGGACAACCGCGTCTCACCAAGCCGGTTTGGACGAGAGAACGGCCCGAGGCATTGGCGCCTCCGAGGCCGTTCACCTTTTTACGCGTCACACCCCTTGTTGACTTAGGCATGACATCGATCCTATACTCAGTTCAGATAGGTATGTCCCTTTTTTCGAGAGACTGAACGAATGGCCGGCTCCGACCTGTTCACCGGAACGCTCGACATCCTGATCCTCAAGGCGCTCACGTGGGGCCCGCGCCACGGATACGCGATCGGCCGGTGGATACGTGAAACCACGGAGGACGCGCTCACGGTGCAGGAGGGCGCGCTCTACCCCGCCCTCCACCGCCTCGAGCGACGCGGCCTGATCTCCGAGGAATGGGGCGAAACGGACACCGGCCGACAGGCCAAGTATTACACCCTGACGACCGCTGGTCGCGCACACCTCCGGAGCGAGGCCGTGCGCTGGAACGCGTACTCGCGGGCGGTCACGCGTGCGCTCGCGGTTTCGTCCGCATGACGGCGGCTGCGAGCTGCTTGCAGCTGCTAGCCGCTCGCCGACGGCTGCGTGCTGGTGCTCCGAGCTGCCCGCTGCTGCCACCAGCCGCAACGAGCCGGGCACGCAGCGGCAGATCGCCGCCTCAGTTCCCCGTTCCCCGTTTCCCGTTCCCGGCCGCGACCCTAACGTCTGGAAGCGCATCATGAAGCGCACGTTTCGCCTGAGCGACAGCCGCCCTGACGCGCGCCGCGACGTCGGCGACGAGATCCGCTTTCACCTCGACATGCGCGCCCAGGAGCTGATCGAGCAGGGCGTCCCGGCCGAGGACGCGTGGCGCGAGGCTCGACGCCAGTTTGGCGACGTCGCCGCCATCGAGGCCGAGTGCCGCGATGTGCGCGTCGAACGCACGCGTGAGCGGGGACGACGCGAGTGGCTCCGTGGCGTCGTGATGGATCTGCGTTATGCGCTGCGGTCGCTCCGGACGAGTGCCGGCTTCACGCTCGCCGCCGTGCTCACCCTCGGGCTGGGCATCGGCGCGGCGGCCGCAGTCTTCACCGTCGTGGATGGCGTGCTCCTGCGCCCACTCCCGTACGCCGACCCATCGCGCCTCCAGATGGTCTGGCTTTATGGCTCGCAAGCTCAGGGGCTCGGGTCGGAGTTGCCACTCTCGAGCGGCTTCTACCTGGAGGCCCGCGACGCCGTGAAGGGACTGACGCCCATGGCCGCGTTCCGGTCGTGGCCGTTCGTCCTCGGCGCGACGGGCGAAGGCACCGAGCCGGAGCAGGTCGCCGGAGCCCGCGCGGAGCCGGCGCTCTTCGCCACGTTAGGCGTTCGACCGTTGCTCGGCCGCACGTTCACGACGCAGGAGGCCGTCCCCGGCGGCCCACCGGTCGCCGTCATCTCGTACGCGCTCTGGCAGCGGCGGTTCGGCGGCGCCCGTGACATCGTGGGTCGAGCGGTGACGTTGAGCGGCAAGCGTCACACGATCGTCGGAGTGATGCCTCGCGGCTTTGCCTTTCCACGCGGCGCCGAGCTCCCGCCGGGGCTCCAGTTCGGACCACGCACGGACATCTGGGCACCGCTCATCTTTTCGGCCGCCGATCGCACGAACTACTTCACCCTGAACATGTCGGCCGTCGCGCGACTCGCGCCTGGAGTCGCCCCGGGCACTGCGCGTGCGGAGCTCGTGGCGTTCGGGGTGCGTCGTCTTCAGGAGCTTCGAGTGCCGGCCGGCCAGCTGGCGTACACGATCGTCGGGCTCGAGGAGCAGGCGGCGCGCCCGGTGCGGCGCGGGCTGCTCGTGCTGTTGGGCGCCGTGGGGTTCGTGCTGCTCATCGCCTGCACGAACGTTTCGAACCTGCTGATCGCCCGCACCGGCGCGCGCGAGCGTGAGTTCGCCGTGCGCGCCGCGCTCGGGGCCGGGCGGTTCCGCATCGTACGACAGCTCGTGACCGAAAACATTGTTCTCGCGTTAGGTGGCGCGGCCGTCGGTGCGGCGATCGCCGTGCTGGGCGCGCGTGTCATGCTCGCGCTCGTGCCGGGCAGCTTGCCGCGAGCGGACGATGTCGGCGTCGACGCCCGCGTCGTCGCGTTCACGCTCGCGGTCGCGATCGTCGCCGGCGCGGCGTTCGGGCTCGCGAGCGCAGTCCACGTTGCCCGTCAGAGCGTGGCCGCGACGCTGCAGAGCGCCGGAACGCGATTGACGGAGGGCCTGCGCCGACGGTTCGGGCGGCGATGGATCGTCGCGGCCGAGGTCGCGCTCTCGGTCGTGCTGCTGGTGGGCGCGGGTCTGCTGGCTGGCAGCTTCGCGCGCCTGCAGCGCGTGACGCCGGGCTTCGACCCGCGCGGCGTGATGGCGGCCTCTGTGCTGCTCCCCGTCGGAGAACAGTTCGACTTCGTGCGCGACGGTCCAGGCTGGGCGCGCTTTTTCGACCAGTTCACGGCGCGACTCGACGCACTCCCCGGCGTTCGTGACGCCGGTGCCGTGAGCTCGCTGCCGTTATCAGGTGCGGTGGAGTCCGGCGGGTTCACGATCGAAGGGCGCCCCGCACCGCCACCGGGCGACGCGCCCACCGCCGAATACTCCGTCATCAGCGGTGACTACTTCGGCGCGATGGGCGTTCGCCTCCTCGGCGGTCGGCTATTCGACGGTCGCGATCGCAGCGACGCGCCCGGAGTCGTCATTGTGAACCAGGAGTTCGTGCGCCGGCACTTCCGCGGCGAGAGCGCCATCGGCCACCGGATCCGCGCGGGGTTCGACTTCTCGGGCGGCGCGCCGCGCGAGATCGTCGGGGTCGTGGAAAACGTGAAGCAGACGGCGCTCGATGCGGAGCTGGTCCCGGCGGCCTACGTGCCGGAGTCGCAGATGCCGTATCCCTTCATGAGCATCGTGGTCCGGGCGGCGTGTCCGGCCAACGCGACGGAGTGCGATCCGCTGTCGACGCTTCCTTCCGTTCGGCGCGAGCTCGCGAGCCTCGATGCGTCGCTGGCGCTCTCGCAGGTGAGGCCGCTCGCGAGCGTGCTCGCCGATTCGATCGCGCGCCAGCGATTCAGCATGGCGATGCTCGGCGTGTTCGCGCTGCTCGCACTCGCGCTTGCGCTCGTGGGCCTGTACGGCGTGATCGCGTTGAGCGTGGGACAGCGGCGCCGGGAGATCGGTGTCCGCATGGCCCTCGGTGCGCAGCCTCGCGACGTGCTCTCGCTCGTGCTCGGCGAGGGTATGCGCGTGACCGTGCTAGGCGTCGTGGCCGGCATCGGCGGCGCACTCGCTCTGACGCGGGTGCTTCGAAGCCTGCTGTACGACGTCAGCGCGACGGACCCGCGATTCTTCGCCGGGGCGGCGGTCGTGGTGGCACTGGTGGCGATCGCGGCGACGTACATCCCGGCCCGTCGAGCACTCAGAGTTCACCCAACGGCTGCTCTGCGCGACGGATAAGACGCTGCGAGCTGCTGCGAGCTGCTGCGAGCCGTTCGCCGACGGCTGCGTGCTGGTGCTGCGAGCTGCTCGCTGCTGCCCCCAGCCGCAGCCGACGCATCGGGGGTTCGCGGAACGGCACACGCAGAAGACGCTGGCGCTACGCGCACTCAGAAGACGCAGATAAGGACAAAGCAATAGGAACGGCCCCGGGAAGCATCCTGGGGCCGTTCCCCCTTTCATGCAGTTTCTGCGTGATCAGCGTTCGCGCGAAGCGCGTCTGCGCGTTCTGCGTCTGCCGTTCGATCAAACGCACCAGGCAACTCGTCAGCCTCGGTTCCCAGTTGCCAGTTCCCGGCCGCTACGCGGTCGCTACCCGTTCAACGACGCCCACAGATGCAGCGTCGCGTAGCCGCGCCACGGACGCCACCGCTCTGCCACCTGCGAGATCGCACGCCGCTCCACGCCCGCCGCCTGCAACGCCTTGATGACGCCGAGGTCGGCCGCCGGAAACGCGTCGCGATCGCCTAACGCGCGCATCCGCACGTACGACGCCGTCCAGGGCCCGATGCCCGGCAGCGTCTGGAGCGCGGCCTCGGCATCCTCGGCGGGCAGGTGGCGCAGGGCGTCGAGATCCAGCCCGCCATCGGCGATGCGGCGTGCCGCACCCGCCAGCGTCGCGGCGCGTACGCGGGTGAGCCCGAGCTCGCGCAGCCGATCCGCACCAGCGTCGGCGACGTCGGCGGGAGACGGAAATGCGAGGAAGCCCGCGGCGCGAGCGCCCGGAACGGGGCGGGAGAAGAGTCGCACGAGCCGATCGGTCAGCGTGCTCGCTCCCGCGACGCTCACCTGCTGGCCAAGGATCCCGCGTGTCAGCCCTTCGAACGGATCGAGCAGCTGCGGCAAGCGAATGCCGGAGCGACGACGCACGATCGCGCCGAGGATCGGGTCGCGGCCAACGAGCCGGCGGAAGCGCGCGAGGTCTGCATCGAGGTCCAGCATGCGCGTCACCGCCGCGCGCAGCACGTTAGGCGGAAGCGTCGGACGTGACGTCGCCACGAGCGCGCGACCGCTTCGCGTCCGATCCCTGGAGGGCGCCGCGACCTCACGGATCACGAGCGTGACCGGCTTGCCGTCGAGACGCACCGACCGCCGATACTCGCGCTTGGTCACCGCTTCGAGCGACGCGACGGTCCGCGCTGCCAGAAAGCCGAGAACCCACGGGAAGTCGAATCCTCGAGGCAGCTCGATCTCGGCTGCGTGAACATCGTCGACGATTGGCGCGGCCATCGGCGAAAGCTACGCGGGACTGTTGACTGCGCGACCCGATTCCTGCGGGCGCATTGTCAGCGGTGGACTGCGACGCTCAGTATCGACCACCCGCCCCACCACCGCCGGCCGAGCCTCCACCGAAGCTGCTCCCGCCGCCGCCGCCGCTGGAGCCTCCGGAGCTGCCGGAGCTGCCGGAGCTCTGGGAAATGCGCGGAATCACCCGCGTGTACGTGCGCGTCCATCCACAATTCCGGCATCGCTCTGTCACCTGCTGGCTGCCCGAATGCGACGTCGTGGCCGGGATCAGCGTGAGCGTGTCAGTCTCCAGCGTTCGCCGCTTGCACGACTTGCAGGTGGAGTAGCGGCTGAACCACGCGCGATGCGGGAGCGTGAGCGCGTACTGACACGTCGGGCAGACCCAGACGTCGTAGTCGACGCTCTCGAGCTTTTCCTCCAGCTGCTGTCCGCGATCGAGGTGCGCATCGTCCGCGGTCTCATCGAGCCGAACCATCAGTCCGTGGCCGCGCGGGCAGCGACGTGGCCGGCGCCGCCGGTAGCGCGCGACGCCTGCCGCCGCGCCAAGGAGCGCAACGCCTCCACCGATGGCGCCGCCGACGATCACGCCCTTCCGCTGACCTACCGATGGGCCAGTCTCCCGCTCCACCGCGCGCCGGCCGTTAGGCGGCGGGTTCGTCGTCGACATGGTGGAGCCGCGCGCGTCCTTCTCTTCCCGCACGATCGTCGCGATCGCGTCGACGCCCGCGAGCATGCCGGCGTCGAACTCGCCACGCTTGAACGCCGGAAAGATCGTCTGGTCGCGCACGCGGCCGGCGCGCGCGTCCGGCAATACGCCCTCGAGGCCGTATCCGACGCTGATCTGCACGGCCCGCTGCGTCGGCACCCAGAGCACGAGGATCCCGTTGTCGCGTCCCTTCTGCCCAACGCCCCACATGCGCTGGAGCGCGAGCGCGACATCGAAGGGCTCGAAGCCGGACGTCGAATCCACGGCCACGACGGCGATCTCCGCCCCCGTCTCGCGGCTGAGCGCGGAGATGAGCGCGTTCAGCGAATCGACGGTGGCCGGCTTCAGATGATGCGAGGGGTCAGCCACCCATGATCCCGTCGTCGTCCGTGGGTTCCGGATCCATCGCAGCCGCTCTGCCTGTGCCGGCGTGATCTGGGTGAGCGCCAGCAGGGCCAGGAGGAAAGTTGTCATGTTTCAGCGAGATGGGTTCTCGAACGGTCCGAGGCACACCGGATTCGGCGGGGTGTACCGTCATCGTCGTCTGACCGTCTTGGCTTCCCTGGGTGCGTGCACGACGGCATACTATGGAAGCCAACTCATAACTCTCGTAACCTCTTCGAGTAACCGCAGCATGCGTTGCCCGATCGTTTTTCGCATCGCGCTCCTTGCCGTTGTCGCAGCCATCGCCCCGCGCCTGGCCTCCGGCCAGGCCCCGGGGTTCTCCGGCGTGGCCGGAACCGTGGTCGACAGCATTCACGGTGTGGTTCCGCTTCCCGGAGCCACGGTCAAGGTCGGCAACACGAACCGGCAAGCGGTGACGGACGCCAACGGCCGGTTCCAGATCGACAGCATACCGCCCGGAGAGCACAGCCTGACGGTCGTCCACCCCTTGCTCGATACCTTGAACGTGGGGATAACGACCCGGCCGGTGGCGTTTTCGGCGAACAACTCGCTGGCGGTGGAGATGGCCATCCCGTCAGCCACGACGGTCATTGCCATCCACTGCACCGCGGCGTGGCGCAACCGCGGCCCATCGGCGCTCGTCGGCAGAGTGCTCGATGCGGACAACGACACGCCGCTTGTTGGCGCGAAGGTGTCGCTGGTATGGCAGCAGTTGAGCCTCACGACGCTCAGGAAAGAACCGGTGGTTCGGTCCGCTGTCGTAGCCGCTGACGGCAGCTACAAGATCTGTGGGCTCCCGAGTGGCATCGAGGGAAACGTTCAGGCCGAGTTCAATGGGAGGAAGACGGCAGACGTTCGCGTCGTCATTGAGGAAACGACTCCGCTTGGGTTTCAGAGTCTGCGCATTGGGACGGCAGTCGTTGCCGACGCGCCGGTCGATACCACGCCGCGTGCGCGTGGGGCGGCTGCCCGTGCCGATACCGCACCCACCCGCCTGCGCGGTCCCGCGCGCCTGACGGGCCGGGTCATCAACGCCGCTGGAGCGCCCGTCGCCAACGCTCGGGTGGACGTTCAGGGAACCGGCGCAGCGACGCTCAGCCGCGAAGACGGATCGTTCGGGTTTGCCGACCTGCCGAGCGGCACGCAGGCGCTCGTCGTCCGGCAGCTCGGATTCGAGCCGGTGGAAATGGCCGTCGAGCTCTCCGGCCGCGCGCCAAAGCAGGTGACCGTCACTATGGCCAAGCCGGCGCGCGTTCTCGAGCCTGTCGCCATCCGCGCCGAGGCGTCGAAAGCCGGGCTCGATCAGGTGGGCTTCAACAAGCGGCAGAAGAGTGGCTTCGGCTACTTCATGGACACCGAGGACATCGAGCAGCGGCAGGCAACGCGCATGACGGATCTGTTTCGAAGCGTGCCGTCGCTCCGCGTCGTGCCGTCCGGGATGGATTACACCGTCGAGAGCGCGCGCGACGTTCAGGGTGGGTGCGTCCGTTACGTGGTCGACGGCGCGCCGTACCAATCGATGTTCGCCGGTGACGTCGACCGGATCATGCCTCCCCACGACGTCGCCGCCATCGAGGTCTACACCGGCTCGTCGACGCCTGCCGAGTTCCAGCAGGCTGGCGCGTCGTCGTGCACGACCATCGTGATGTGGAGCCGGTTCAAGGTACGGAAGGATCGGTGATGCGGTCCCCCGTTTCGAGGTCGAACCAGTGGCCTCGAGCGGGGTCGATGGTGAGCCGCACCGACGCGCCGACTTCCGGAAGCTCACGGCTCGTTGAACGAGCCGTGAGCACATGCGATCCGACGGTCGTGTGCACGAACGTCTCGTTCCCGAGCGGCTCCGCGAGGTCGACTCGCGCCGGCACCGTGACGAGTGCGTGACCCCTCGCCGTCGACGTCGTGTCCGACGGCCGTGCGACGGCGACATCTTCCGGCCGAACACCGAACAGCAGCCGCGCGCCCCGAGCCGGTCGCACGCCCTTCGCACTCCACGGCACCGCAATCGAGCCGTCCGTCGCAACGAACCAGGCCTCGTGTTGGTCCCTCCCGTCAACCGTCGCCGGCGGATCGGTGATCGCGCCCTCGATGAAATTCATCGCCGGACTCCCGATGAACCCGGCGACGAAGCGATTGGCCGGGCGGTCGTAGAGCGCGAGGGGCGTATCCACCTGCTGGACGCGCCCCGCATTCATCACCACGATGCGATCGCCGAGCGTCATCGCCTCGACCTGATCGTGGGTAACGTAGATCATGGTCGCGGCGAGGTCGCGATGGAGCTTTGCGATCTCGCGGCGTGTCTGGACGCGAAGCTTGGCGTCCAGGTTGGAGAGTGGCTCGTCGAACAGGAACACCGCCGGCTCGCGAACGATGGCGCGCCCCACGGCGACACGCTGTCGCTGGCCACCCGAGAGCTGCCTCGGCTTCCGGTCCAGCACCTGCTCGAGCCCAAGAGTATCGGCGGCCCGCTGAACGCGCCGGTCGATCTCAGGCTGCGGCAGCTTTCGCAGGTGAAGCGCGAACGCGAGGTTCTCGCGCACGCTCATGTGCGGGTAGAGGGCGTAGTTCTGAAAGACCATGGCAATGTCACGGTCCTTCGGTGGCACGTCGTTCACCAGTCGGTCGCCGATGTACAGCTGTCCTGCCGTGATCGACTCGAGTCCCGCGATCATGCGCAGCGTCGTGCTCTTTCCGCACCCCGACGGTCCGACCAGCACGACGAACTCTCCGTCGGCGACATCGAGATCGACGCCGTGAACCGCGACGTGACCACCGTCCTGATATATTTTGCGCACGCCGTGCAGGCGGACGTTGGCCATGAGCGAGCGAGAAGGAGTTAGGGCCGAGGATCTGCCGATCGCATTCGAAACACCGCTCTCGGACAGCCGTGCATAACGCCGTACGTTTTCCCGATTCGTTTCTCTGGGGCGCCGCGACCTCGGCGTACCAGATCGAGGGCTCGCCGTTGGCGGATGGCGCGGGCCCGAGCATCTGGCAGCGTTTCACGCATTCGCCGGGCCTGACGGCGAACGGCGAGACCGGCGACACGGCGTGCGATCACTACCGGCGCTGGGAGAGCGACATCGCGGTCATGCGCGAGCTCGGTCTCAACGCGTACCGGTTCAGTATCTCGTGGAGTCGCGTGCTGCCGAACGGTACCGGCACCGTGAACGAGCGCGGTCTCGACTTCTACCGCCGGCTCGTTGACGGGCTGCTGGCCGTCGGGATCGCGCCTAACGTCACACTGTACCACTGGGACCTGCCGGCGGCGCTCGATGATCGCGGTGGATGGCTCAACCGCGACATCGCCGACTGGTTCGCCGACTACGCGCGTGTGATGTTCCGGGCGCTCGGGGACCGCGTGCCGATGTGGGCGACGCTCAACGAGCCGTGGGTCGTGACGGACGGCGGCTACCTGCACGGTGTGCTGGCGCCCGGCCACCGCAACCTGTACGAGGCGCCCATCGCCGCGCACAACCTGATGCGGGCGCACGGCACGGCCGTCCAGGTCTATCGTGCCGAGGCGAAGCGCGCGATCGGCCTCGTGGTGAATCTCGAGCCGAAGTACGCGGCGTCGCAGCGCGACGAGGACGTGGTCGCGACGCGCCTCGCCGATGCGTACATGAATCGCCAGTACCTCGATGCGGCGTGCCTCGGCAGCTATCCCGACGAGATGCGCGAGATCTTCGGCGACGCGTGGCCCGAATGGCCTGCCGCCGACATGGCCGTCATCAAACAGCCGCTCGACTTCATCGGTGTCAACTACTACACGCGCAACGTCACCGAGCACTGGCCGCCGTCGCTCCCGCTGCGCTGGCGCGGGGCGAGGCAGCCGCATGCGATCTATACCGAGACCGGCTGGGAAGTGCACGCCCCGTCGCTCACCCGCATTCTCGTGTGGGTCAAGGAGCGTTACGGGAACCCGCCGCTCTACATCACCGAGAACGGCGCCGCGTTCTACGATCCGCCGAAGTCGATCGACGGCCGCATCGATGACCCGCTCCGCGTGCACTACTACCGCGAGCATCTGAAGGCGACGGCCGAAGCGATGCGTCAGGGCGTCGACGTGCGCGGCTACTACGCCTGGTCGCTCCTCGACAACTTCGAATGGAGCCTCGGCTTCTCGAAGCGCTTCGGCATCGTGCACGTGGACTACAAGACGCAGCAGCGAACCGTGAAGGCGAGCGGCCGGTTTTACAGCGACGTGATCGGCTCCAACGGCGGCGCGCTCGATTAGCCTGACCCCTGGCCTCACGATCACGGGCGGAACACTACTTCCGCCGGCACGGCGCGCACGACGACACCACCCGTCGGAAGCGGTGGCGTCGCGACACCATTGACGCGCATCTCGCGCGGCGGTCGGGAGAATGGCGCGCGGACGACGATCCCACCCGGTGGTACGCGCACGCCGGCCTGCATCGACACGCGCACGTTGCCGTTCTCGTTGCGCATGGTGTAGCTGAGCGGCCCGTAGTGCGTGGACAGTCGTCGCACGGTCACGCCCGGGCGCTCCATCACCCAGGACTCGAGGATGCCCGCTCCGATGACCAGCGTCGAATCGGACTCGCGCTCGTACGCGAGCATGTCGAGCACGGACCGGATGTAGTCGGACCCCACCCAGGTGTGCGGCATGTCGCCGATGAACTTTGGTGCCGCCGGGTCCCGCCACACGACTTCCGCCCACTGGTGCCACGCGGCCGGTCGCTGATCGCGGAAGAACCAGTCCAGCAGCGCATGCGCGCGGTCGCGCCGATCAAGCCGCACCATGGTGCCCACCGTGCGAAGCTCGTATGGCGTGTACGCCTCCGACGGCTTGGCGCCGTCGCGCCGTGCCACAAACTCCTCCCAGTAGCGCTCGAACGTGCGCTCGAGCGCACGGCCCACCGCCTCCGGCATGCTACCGAGCTCGCCGACCGGAGCGACGGCGATGGTGGTGGACGTCGCATCGAAGTCACCGAGGTCGGCCGCGCCAGGGATGAAATCGATCCGATGGTGCGACATCGCGAGCTGGATCGACGCGTACAGGTCGCGTCGGAACTCATCCCGCATGGCCGCGAGCGTCGTTTCCTCGGGTCGATTCAACACGTGTGCGAGCTCGACGGCGTCCTTCAGTCCGCGCAGCGCGAAGAAGTCATCCCAGTACGAGTGCATCGGCTTGGCGGAGTAGCCCTCGTGACTGATCGACGGCGGCAGAATGCCGTAGTAGACACGCTTGTCGTCCGCCTGGTACTCCGCGGTTCGCCGCTGCTGACGCAGCGAGTCGATGTACCACGCCGCTCGCAGGACGTTAGGCCAGACGCGCTCCGCGAGCTCGCGATCGTGCGTGTGGCGCCAGTACTCCGCCGCGAGGTAGATGAATTCTCCGTGGCTATCGTGCTCCGGCACGGGGTCGGCGCCGCGGGAGTCGACGCAGCAGGGCACCTTCCCGTTCGGGTACTGGAACCCGGCGTACCACTCGAGAAAGCTTCGTGCGACGTCGGCACGTCCGAGTCGAAGGAGTGCCGTCGACTCGAGCGAGCCGTCGCGAATCCATGATCGCTCGTACGACCGGGAGCCTGGCTGAAGGCCCGCGTGATCCCGATTGATGAGGATGTAGGCGAGGTTCGCGTACAGCGAGTTGACGACGCGCGAGCCGGACGCCGGCAGCTCGATCGTCGTCCGCTCGAGGGCGTCGCGCCAGATGCGCCGCGCGTCGGCGACTCGATCTCGCGGGGCACGAGCGCCAAGCACCCGCTCGCGTTCGATCTGCGGGACCGAGGCCGGGTGCAGCGGCAGCGCCACTTCCACGACGGCGGTGACCCCGCTGTCCAGCTCGGTGCTGTATGCGAGTGCGCCGGACGCGTGCCCGAACGCGTCGCGCACGTTAGGCGACGAGGGGAGGTGGCCCGTGCGCAGGTAGTCCACGATGTTACCCTGGTCGAACGTCGCGGCGCCGAAACCGACCGGCGGCGTGAGCGAGACGACAGCGGGCTCGCCGTTGACCTGGACGGTCCCGTTGTCCATCGCGAGCTGCGTGATCGTGGCGACGCCGCCGGGCGTGTTCAGGAACTGCCACGGCGGGTTGACCTGGAACGGGCGAACGGCGAGGTAGATCCGCACGGCGCGCCGTCGTCGTGCGGTGTTCGCGAGCCGGTACTGCAGATACGCGATCGACGAGTCGCGCCCGCCGAGCACGACGACCGGCGCGAGCGTGAGCGACCAGTCGCTGCGACGCCACGTGACGGACGGCTCGGGGAAGCGGTCGGCAACGAGCGACTGCGAGACCGTCACGTCGCGCCACGTGAACAACGTGTCGTCGATGGAAACGAACGGCTCGATGGAAAAGCCGCCCTTCCTCGCTTCGACCATCCCTTCCTCGTTCACGAGTACTTCGGCGCGATCGCCGTCGACGCCAGCGACCGTCCAGTACGACTGCACGCCGTTCAGGTACTTCGGGTAGCTGCCGGGCGGCGCATCGGCGGCGACGGCGGTGAAGAACGCGTTCTTCGACGCCGACCACTCGAGTGGCTGGACCGTGATCTCGCGAATCCCGAACGAGTCGGTCGGCCCGCGTTCGATCGCGAGGCGGACGAATCGCGCGTCGCTCTCCGGGAGAAAGAGGTAGTCGCGGCCGCCGTTCCCTCCAGTCACCCGGTAGCGGGTTTCCCAGCTCACACCGTCGGGCGACAGCTCGACCCGATAGTCCGCGGCGTGGTGCTCTGGCTCCCACTCGACGCGAAGACCGCCGAACTCGCGCCGCTGAAGGAAGTCGATCACCAGCGCCTGAGTCGCGTTAGGTGGCAGCACCGCGACCTGGGGCGCGTTGCGGGCGGGAGCTCCTCGCGGCGGTGCGGGCACCGGTGCCGGCGTCGCTTCGGGCGTCGCGGAGCGCCAGAACGTCGTGGAGTCGTTGTCGAGTGCTCGGCGCGCGTCGGAGCCGGCGGCTTCCGACGTCGCGGTGACGGCGGGCGTCAGCGCGTACGGGCGATCCGGTTCGCGCGGCCGCAGCTGCAGCTCATCGATCCAGACGGTGCCCTTTCCTCCCGTGCCGGCAGTGATCGCGATCTCGATGGCGGCCACACGGGACAGATCACCCCCTCCCTTCGGGCCCCACGCGAACGTGATGTGGCGCTTCTTTCGTACGACTTCGGTCCACGCGGGCGGAAAGGCGAAGTCGGGCTGATTCGACCACCAGACGTTCTCCCCGCTCGGATCCACCAGCTTGAACTCGAGCGTGTTCGGCGGCGCGTTGCCGCGAATGCGAAACGAAAACTCGTAGTTCGCCGGCACGGCGAAGTTGAACGCTTTGCGTGCGACCGCGTATCCGCCACGTCCGTGAAAATCGAAATCGAGCCGCATCGCTCGGCCCCGAAATCCCGAGTCGGTCGCGATCGTCAGCGAGACGCCGTCGGCGGGTTGTGCCCGCCACCCCTTGGTCGACTCGAACGCGTCCAGCACCACGGGACGCTGAGGCACCGGCAGCGTGCCCACGACCAGCAGCGCCGCTGCGACCCATCTCATCCCTTCACGCTCCCCGCCATCACGCCCTGGATGTAGTAGCGCTGCAGGAAGAGGAACACGAGCAGCACGGGCAGCGTCGTCAGCACCGAGCCCGCCATCATGAGCTCCGTGTCCTGCACGTGTTCGCCGACGAGGCTCGCGAGCGCAACGGGAAGTGTGTAGTGCGATTCATCGCTCAGGACGATCAGCGGCCACATGAAGTCGTTCCATGTCGCGAGGAACGTCCAGATCGCGAGCGTGGCCAGAATCGGGACGATGCCTGGCAGCACGACGGAGCGAAAGATGCGAAGCTCCGACGCCCCGTCGATTCGTGCCGCGTCGAGCATGTCGTCCGGGATGGACTGTGCGTACTGCCGGATGAGGAAGATACCGAAGATGCTCGCGAGCCCCGGAATGATGACGCCCCAGTAGCTGTTGATGAGCCCGAGCTGCTTCATCAGCAGAAAGAGCGGCAGCATCGCGACCTGCACGGGCAGGACGAGCCCGGCCGAAAGCATCTGGAACATGCGGTCGCGTCCGCGGAAGCGGAGCTTCGCGAACGCATACCCGGCCATCGAGTTCACCGCGAGCGAGAAGATCGTGACGACGAACGCGATCAGCGCACTGTTGAACAGATACCGTCCGAGGTTGAGTCGCGTGAACAACGCCTCGTAGTGCTCGAACGTCACGCGACTCGGCAACACACGCGGGGGGAACGTGCTCGCTTCGCCGGCCGGCATGAGGGAAGCGGAGAGCATCCAGAAGATCGGCGCGAGGGCAAGCAGCGCGCCCGTCACGAGAGCGATGTACAACAGCAGGCGGGAGACGGGAAATGGGAGACGGGAGACGGACACAGCGGCCGCCGTTCCGTCTCCCGTTTCCCGTCTCCCGTTTCCCGTCTTCACGCTCGATCCCTCTGCAGGCGGAACTGCACCATCGTCGCCAGCAGGATGACGACGAACAGCACGAACGCGATCGCGGCCGCGTAGCCCATGCGCCACCAGCGGAACCCTTCCTCGTACATCAGCAGCACCACGCTCGTCGTGCTGCGCAGCGGGCCGCCCTGGGTCATCACGTACGGCTCGGCGAACAGCTGGAAGTAGCCGATCATCGTGATCACGCTGACGAAGAGCAGCGTCGGGCGCAGCATCGGCAGCGTGACGTTGAAGAACTGGCGAACCGGCCCTGCCCCATCGACGTTCGCCGCGTCGTACAGCTCATCGGGAACGCTCTGCAGGCCGGCGATGAAGATCAGCATGTTGTAGCCGAAGTTCTTCCACACCGCCATGACGATGATCGCCGGCATGGCCCAGCGCGGATCGCCGAGCCAGTCGACCGGCCCCATGCCTAACGTGCCGAGCGCGTAGTTGAGCAGGCCGTAGCGGGTGTGATACAGGTATCGCCAGACGATCGCGACGGCGACGAGCGTGGTTACGAACGGCGTGAAGTAGATCGTGCGGAAGAGCGACTTCCATCGCACGAGCTTCGCATTGAGCAGGAGCGCGGCGGCGAGCGACACGGCGATGGTGAGAGGGCCACCCACGAGCGCGAAGTAGAACGTGTTTCGGAGCGATGACCAGAACAGCGGTGTATGGAGCAAGCGCGCGTAGTTGTCGAACCCGACGAGCCGCGTGTTCTCCGACGACGCGACCGCGTAGATATCGAAGTCGGTCACGCTCAGCAGAAGCGACGCCGCGACCGGAATGAAGAAGAACACGCCGATGAGCACGAGCGCTGGCGCCACGAAGAACCACGCGGCGGCCGAGCGCTCCGCGGGGAACCGCACGCGTCGGGCACTCACGGCTAGTGTCCCGTGCTCCGGGAAGCGCTCGTCGCCCGCTCCGCCATCCAGCGGCGTTTCTCGAGCAGGCCGTTGACGTCGCGGTCGAGGGCGGCCAGCGTCGCGTCGACGGTCGCGCGGCCGCGAATCGCCTGCTCACCGTACTCGAAGACCTTGGTCGCGATCTGCTCCCACTCGGGGACCTGCGGCAGCGGCACCATGCGGTCGAGCTGCTGCCGGAACGCCTGCGCATAACGATTGCCCGCAAGCGTCGTGTCGTTCCACGCGGCGCGATTCGACGGCAGGTCGCCGGTGAGCGCATAAAACCGCACCTGCACGTCCGGCCGCGAGAGATACTCGGCCAGCTTCCAGGCGTCGGCCTTTCGCCGCGAGCCGCGGAAGATCGCGAGGCTCGCCCCACCGGCCATCGACACGCCCGGCCCATCGGGACCTGGCAGCGGCGCGGTCATCCACGTGCTCTGCGCTGCGGCCGGAAGCCGCCTCCCGAACTCCCCGATCTGCCACGGCCCGCTGATGTACATCGCGATGTTCCCGCGCTCGAACTCCTGGTAGAGATTCGACACCTCGGTGCCGCTGACCTTCGGTGCGAGCCCATCGCGGAACAGTCCGACGTAGAAGTCGAAGGCGCGACGGAAGCGCGCATCGGAGAAATTGGCGTAGAGACCATCGCCGCGGAGGAGGGGCGCGCCCGTTTGCAGCCCGAGCACGACGGGCGGCGGCCACTCGGTCGTCGGCACGAGGATCGGATACTGCCGCGCGCTCATCCGCGACTTGATGCGCACCATGGCATCGCGCCACTCGGTCCACGTGGTCGGCATGCTGTCGTATCCTGCAGCCTTCAGCAGATCCGCGCGATAGAACAGGACACGCGTGTCCACGTACCAGGGAACGCCGTAGGCTCGTCCCTCGACGACGTTCGTGCTCCAGCTTCCCGGAAAGAAATCCGCCTGCGTCAGCGACGTCGACTGACGAACGAATGCATCGAGCGGCTCGAGCGCGTCGAGCGCGACGAACTCCGGCACCCAGGTGTTGCCGAGCATGGCGATGTCCGGCGTCGCTTCGCCGACGAACGCGGTGAGCAGCTTCTCGTGCGCCGCGGTCCAGGGGATCTGCTGGACGCGGACGTGTACACCGGGATTCGCGCGCTCGAACTCCGGGATGAGTTGCGCGACGACTTCACCCTCGCGCCCCATGGCCCACAGTCGGATGTCCTCGCCGCGCGAATCGGCGGACGGTTTGCAGGCGCCGAGTGCGAGCGCCAGCATCGCCAAAAACAAGTCATTCCGAGCGGAGCGCCGCAGGCGCGCGGGTGCCCGCAAACAGCGGGCAGATGAGGAATCGCACTCATCCGGGTAGAGGGTCCCCTCGGTCGGGACGATGGCGATTCCTCGCCTCCGGGCCTTCGGCCCTCCGCTCGGAATGACGGCCAGGCTTCCGCTTGGAATGACAGCCGGGCTATTGATCAAGCCATCCTCCAGTGAAGCCCGCCCGCTCGAGTCCCGTCTTGATGTATGGGTTGGTCCGCATCACCCGCCAGACGAGTCCCGTGCGGTAGTTCTCGATCATCGCGATGATCGGGCCCTGATCGATGCCGAGGTAGTCGCTGTCGAACCAGGCGACGCCCGGGACGACCGTTCCCGCCTGCGGCGTGAGACCGGTTCGTGGGAACGTGGCGTTGAACGCGTCCAGAAAGCCGTATTTCGTGAAGAGACGGTCGCCGTACTTCTCGCGCATCGCGATCAGCGCCGGAATCGTGATCTCCGGGGCGAACGGCACCGATCCGCCAACGGCCGTCGGCGCAATCGTTCCGTCGTCGCGAATCTCGCCCCACGCCGCCCCACGCGCGGCGTACGTGAAGAACACGCGCGGAATCCCTTCGACCGTCATCGGGCCGTCGCGGGGGCCGTCGGATGCCGTGAGTCCCCACTCGTTCGGGCCGTAGCCCACCCATCGATACGGGTTGTCGATCGCGTACGCGCGCTGCGAGAGTGTCGCGCGACGCGAGTTCTCGAAGTAGTCGATCCCCTTCCCTCGCATGTAGGCGTCGCGGATGCCGCGGAAGTCCACCCACACGTGCGAGTACTGATGCCCGAACAGCGGCGCGAAGTTCACGTGCTCCTGTCCGTAGAAGTCGCGCCAGTGGTACGTCTTCGTCCACTCCTCCCACGCCGATGGCTCGATCGCGTGCGTCGGCGAGCCTAACGCGAGCAGGTAGACGATCATCGCCTCGTCGTAGCCGCGCCAGTCGAACGGGAGCATGCCGTCCTCGGGCTTCCACCCCATGTTGATGGCCGGCGCCCGATTCCGTGGCCAGGTCCACTCGACGCGGCGGTAGAGCGAATCCGCGTACGCCCGGACCGACACCTCGACCGGGGTCGCGCCGGTGAAGTACGACTGACAGAACAGCGCACCGGCGAGGAGCAGCGAGGTGTCGATGGTGGAGAGCTCGACCTTCTCGAACCGCAGCCCGCGTTCGTAGTCCAGGAAGTGATAGAAGAATCCCTTGTGGCCGGCGACGCCCGTCGCCGTCTCGCCCTGCGGCAGCTGCCAGAGAAACCGCAGCGTCGACAGGGTGCGCTCGGCAGCGGCGGTGCGCGTGACGTAGCCGCGCTGTGCGCCGATCGGGTACGCCGTCAGCGCGAACCCGATCGCCGCCACGCTCGAGAACGTGCGCGCGGGCCAGCGATCCGGTGTCAGACCGGTGCGCGGGTCGGTCGTGTCCCAGAACCACTGGAACGTGCGCTGCTGGAGCGTGTCGAGAAACGCCTCGGCCCGGCGCGCGTCGACACGCGTCGGCGCCGCGACCGTGGAGGGGGCGGCCGGTGGTTGGCAGGCGACGACGACTGTCGCCAGTGCGCTCACGCAGACCAACCGGGCGGCAGTGCGCTGTGCGCGCACCACCGCCCGGCCGACCTGCATCACGATCACTGCCGCCGCGATCATTGGCCTTGCAGGCCTGCCTGACGAAGCGGGGCCAGGCCGTACCGGACACCCAGCTGCAACCGGCGCCCGAGCCCCGCACAGCCCGGCGTGTTGTAGTTCGTGTTCGGGTTGTTCGGCGGGTTGATCGTCGTGTTGTAGCACCCGTAGTTCGCGACGTTGAACGCGTTGAACACCTCTGCGAGCACGCTGATATTCTGCGCCCCGCCCAGCGAGAACAGCTTCTCCAACCGCACGTCCATGTTCTGCGTGCTGAACACGTGCCCGATGCCCAGGAAGGGCTTCGTCGGCGGCGAATAGACGTACTTAGTCTCCGATCCGTACCCGAAGCCGCCGCTCGCATCCGTCGCGTTCTCCGTCAACCCCGTGCCGAGCGCGATGACGGAGCTGAGGCGGATCTCCCACGGGAGCCTGACCATGCCGTTCGCAACGACCTGGTGCGCCTGATTGCCCGGGGCGCGACGGCGCGGAAGGTCCGGCACCGTCGGGTAGTGATCATCGAAGCCCCAGAAGAGCTCCCCGGACTGCGTCTGTCCCTGCTCCTCGGACCGCGCGAACGTGTACGCGATCGACCCGCCCCAACGCGTAGCCCGCATCGGACGCTCGATCTGCAGCTGCATGGCGTCGTACCAGGTCTTCACGCGATCGTCGGTCACGAACGCCGTCGCGTAGTTCGGTCCGAGCCCTCCCCACGGTGTGGCATGGATGAAGTTCATCCGGTTTTCGCCGCGAATGCCATTGTACGATACCGTCACGAGCGTCGGGCCGAGCGTCTGGCGAACACCGCCGCTGAACTGATAGGTCTTCGGCGTCTTGAGGTCGTTCTTCACGAGGAAGACTTCGGGCAACCCCGCCGTGCCCGCCAGCGTGCGCAGTGTCGCCGGATCGTAGTAACTCTCGTTCCACACCGCGCAGTTTGCCGGTGCGGTCGGCCCGCACGTATCACGGAACGAGACGGTGAGGACCTGGAACTGCCGCCGGAACTGCTCGTCGAACAGTGTGTTCCAGTAGTTGCGGTCGTAGTAAATGCCCGCCCCGCCGAACAGGACCGTGCGGCCGTTGCCTAACAAGTCGTACGACGCGCCGAGGCGCGGCTGAAAGGCGCCAAGAAAGATCGGCCGGTCTGAGCTCCCGGACGTTATGAAGTTCTCGAGTCCGCCAAGCCCGTCCACCACGTTCACCTTCACGACGTCGCAGCACGTACCGTCGGCCTTGAGCACCGGCTTATCGAGATTCGAAAATTGCGAGCGCAGGGGGCCGAGGAGTGAGTCGCGCAGCGGCGGTGGCGTGACGTAGTCGTTGTTGATCATGTTGGTCTCCATGTCCCAGCGCACGCCGAGATTGAGCACCAACTTGCGGCCCACGGACCAGTCGTCCTGCAGATACGCGCCGATCTGCTGGTTGTTCGTCTTGATGTTCGGATCGCCGAAGCCGAACGCGGCCTCGTACGGACGGGCATAGTCCTCGTCGGCGCGGAAGCGGAAGATCGGATTCGTCACCTGATTCTTCGCCGCTTCGTACGTCAGGAAGTCCACCGACACGCCGCCCTTGAACACGTGGTCGCCGCCTGCCTGGATTCCCGACCGCGTGACGTCGTTGCGGAGCGAGATGCGGCCCTGGTTGAAGTCCTGCCCGCCCTCACGACCGCCGATGCGGAGGACGCTTCGATAGTCTTTACCGACGATATCCGGGTTCTTCGGACGCGGGTTCCACGTGAAGTTCTGTATGTTGATCTGCGCCTCGTTCAGCCATTTGTCGCCAGCGTACTTCCAGTTGCCCACGCCGGTATAGACGCTGATCGCGACATCCTCGGCGACGTCGAAACTCTGCGTGCCGCCGAAGCTGCGAAAGTCGTTCTCCTTACGGATGGTCGCACTCACATCGACGGTGCTGCGGCCGGATGGCGTCCACGTGAGCTTCCCGAAGCCGAGGTGCTCGCGAAACTCGCTTGTGTGCTGACCGAGATACGGACGGAACGAATTCAGGAGCGCGGGCGGAACGAGGCTCGAATCGCCGCCGAAGCGTACGTACTCCGGGTTATCGCGCGCGTTGAGCTCGTACGTGCCGAAGAAGAACAGCTTGTCCTTCGCGATCGGGCCGCCGAGGCTGCCGCCGGCCTGAAGTCGTTTGTACGCCGGCCGCGTGTCGCCGCGGGCCTCCGACAGCGCATCGGGCTTGACCCACGACTTGCCGATGCCGTACGCGAACGCATCACCCTCCCACACGTTGCCACCGCTGCGTGTCGTGGCCGTGATGATCGCGCTGCCGGCTTTCTGGTACTCGGCCTTGTAGTTCTGCGTGATGACGCGGAACTCCTGCACGGCGCCCTGCGGGAACGGGTTCCCCTTGCTCGCGTCCTGCCCGGCGACGCCACCGCGCAGCACGTCGTTCTTGTACGTCGCGCCATCGACGAAGAGATTGACGGCTTCCGGTGGCTGGCCGCCGGACGCGATGAACTTGTCCGTGTTGTTGACGGCCGTCGCCGTCATGCCTGGCGCGAGTCGCGCGAGATCGAGGAAGTTACGGTCGAACGTCGGCAGGTTCTGGATCTGCTCGCGCGTGACGTTCGTGCCGACCTCCGACGTCCGCGCACTCTGCGCCACGTCGGCCGTGACGGCGACCGTCGACAGCTGCGTCGCGGCCTCCTGCAGTTGCACATCGAACGCCACCGTCTGTGCGACGGGTACCGTGATCGTGCGCGACTGCGCCGTGAACCCGAGCCGGCGAATGGTGAGCTCGTACTGCCCGGGCCGGAGTCCGGGAATGTTGTAGAATCCGCTCGAGTTCGTGGTGGCGGCGCGGGTCTGCCCGAGCTCGACGTTGCGCGCCGAGATTTGCGCGTCCGTGATCGGCGCGGCGTTTCCGCCACGCACATACCCTCGGATGCTGCCGGTGGTGGTCTGTGCATTCGCCGTCCCGAAGATCGCCGCGAGCATGACCAATGCCCCCGCGACGAGCCAGCGCGGGCTCGCCCGGTGCGCTGCTCTCGCGCGTGACGGGGCACGTACGTCGCTGATCATGGAATACCTCCGTCCCTGGGTGTGTCGTGTGATCCCGAGAAAAAGACAACGTGGCAGTGTTCGCGACGCTGCGGCGCGAACAACTCGTTAGGCAGGCGGCGGGCGCTCGCCCGGCAGGCGCGTGCCGCACGATTTGCGGATCATCAGCGTCGTCGCCAGACGCTGGTGGCGCCGCGAGTGCTCGTTCTTCCGGTCGATCGCGTGCACGAGCGTCTCGACGGCACGCATCCCGAGCTCCGCAATGGCCACGTGCACCGACGACAGGGGCGGACTCATGTACTTCGCCATTGGGATGTCGTCGAAGCCGACGACGGCGATGTGGTCCGGTACCAACACACCGGCCTCACGGAGTGCACTTAGCGCGCCGATCGCCATCGCGTCATTTGCGGCGAACACGGCCGTCGGTCGAACGGGCAGCGCAAGCAGCGTGGCGACGGCCCGGAACCCGGAGCTTTCGGTGAAGTCGCCCCGCATCTCCCATTCGTTAGGCACGGCGATGCCGGCCTCCCGCATCGCGCGCCGGTAGCCCTGCAGCCGCTCGGCCGCGTCGTAGTTGCCGTCCGCCCCCGTGATGATCGCGATGGCGCGGTGGCCCAGTCCGATGAGGTGGCACACCATTGCGTGCGCCCCCCGGCGGTTCTCGATGGTGAGCGCGTCGTAGCCGGTGCCGGTAACCGCGCAGTTGAGCAGCACGATTGGCAGCGTCGGGGGAACGTTCGCGACAAGCGACGGCGCATCGAGGTGGGGTGACATCGCGATCAGGCCATCGACCCGGCCGCGCATTGCCCGAAGGGCCGCTTCGATCTCGTCCTTCGCGTCGTGCGAGCTGGAGACCAGCAGGTGGTAGCCGGCGGGCTGGGCCGCCTGATCCATTCCCCGGATGACTTCGGAGAAGAACTCTCCGTACAGGTCGGGCAGGAGAACGCCGATGGTGCTGGTCTTGTTGGTGATCAGGCTGCGGGCGACGCCGTGGGGGGAATAGCGCAGGCGCGCCGCGACCTCGCGGATTCGGAGCCGTGTCTGTTCACTGACCGGCCCGCTGTCGTTGAAGACGCGGGAGACGGTCGCGACGGACACGTTCGCCTCGCGGGCGACGTCCTTGATAGTTGCCACGGAATCAGCAGCGGCGCCGACGTATGCCCATGCAACGAACCTTTGTCGTCGGAGAGGTGTAATCGTTTACATAGTGGGCAACGCGTGTCAATAGCGGTAGCGCCTAGCGCCTGACCTCGCCTGGTCTGGATGGGCTCGGCAGGGGGCCGAAAGCAGTATGGCCGACGGCTGCGAGCCGGTTCGTATTAGAGGCGTGTTCCGGCTATCGACATTCGGCGTCTCGGGTAGCCGATTTCTTGCAAGCCATCGCTATCGCGAACGTGGGGTAAACGATTAGATTGGCGATTGTTGCTAACCAATTTCACGCGAAGACAACGACGGAACTTTCGCCCGAGCCTTCGGGTTATTTGATTGTAGCGTTCAGGCGCCCGCGGTCGGATCCCAAGTGGTCCGAGTGCGGGCGCTCTCCAATGGTGTTGACAGGGCCATGCGGACGCATGAGCCCTTTTACGAGGTGAGCCGACGATGGCAACGACAAAAAGCCGGACGGCCGCGAAGCCGCGCCCGGTAGCGATCGCGGACACGACCCCGCCCGACCTTCTCGATCTCTACATCGAGGAGCTGTCGAACGAGCCGGTCGCCACCGCGGAAGCGCAGAAGGCGCTCGCGCGTGTCATGCGCAATACGAAACTGAGCGCCGAGCAGCGCGAGTCCGCGCGGGATGAGCTCATCCGCGCCAACCTGCGGTTCGCCTTCTCGGTTGCGAAGCAATACCAGAACCGTGGACTCCCCCTCGAGGATCTCGTGGGTGAAGCCAACGGTGGATTGTGCCGTGCCGCTGACAAGTACGATCCCGATGTCGGGGTCAACTTCATCAGCTACGCGGTATGGTGGATTCGCCAGGCGATCTTCTCGGCGATCTCCACCAAGACGCACACCGTGCGCGTGCCCCTCGGGCGCGCGACCGATGTGCGGAAGATCGCACGCGCCCGGACCGCGCTCCGCGAAGTGCTGGAGCGTGAGCCGACCATCGAAGAGTTGGCTCGGGTTGCCGAGCTGCCGCTCGATGTCGTACGCGAGCTGAGCATCGCCATTCAGCCGGAGCGGTCGCTCGACGAGCCGCTCGGAAATGGCGCGGGACGCTCCGAAGCCCGAACGCTGGCCAGCATTCTGCCGGCCGAGGCCGACGAGCGCACCGACGTGGATGCTCGACTGGAGGATGAGTCGCGCCGCGAGGCGCTGCTCCGGGCCCTCAGCCCGCTGCCTCCGCGCGACCGAAAAATCCTGCTGATGTACTACGGGCTCGAGACCGGTGAGCCCATGACGATGGAGCAGATCGCGACCGTTTTCGGGGTCACCCGCGAGCGCGTTCGCCAGTTGCGCGACCGCGCGCTGGCCGCCGTCCGCGATGGCGAAGCCGCCAAGGCACTGCGCCGCGACTGGGCAGCGTAAACGTCTGCAATACATGAGGTTGAGAAGGCCCTGCCGAATGGCGGGGCCTTCTCGTTTTCCGACCCTCGTTTGCATCGGAAACTCACAATCGTGCCATTACCGGCCGGACTGTTGAAAAGGTGTGTTGCACCTCTCGCTTTCCACGCGTCGATGAGACACCGAGGAGGTGCAATGGCTGATACATACCCCAACAGCTGGAAGCTTCTCTACGAGGCCGGGCGACAAGCGCTCCAGGCCCGGAAGCTTCAGGAGGCCGAGCAGTCGTTCTCCGCTGCTCTGCAGCTTGCCGAGGATTTCGCCGCCGGCGATCCCCGTCTCTCTGCAACTCTGAATGCGCTCGCGCGCATCTACTCGCTGCAGCGTCGGTATCTCGCAGCGGCCGCACTGCTCAACCGACTGCTCGAGTTCACCGAGCGTACGCTGGGCCCCAACCACGTGCAGGTGGCCGGAGTGCTCACCAACCTCGCCGAGATGTACACGCACTTCGGCGCGGCGCGCGAGGAGCTCGAGCTGCGCGAGCGCGTGCTGGCGATTCGCGTCGACGACCCGAACGCCGATGTCGCCGCTCTGCAGCGATTGCGGGAGCGCGTGACGGAGCTGCGGGCGGCGCTCGCGGCGCAGGAGGCGTCCGACGAGATCAACGACGAGGAGATCGAGCCGCTCCCGGCCGTCCGAACGGCGGAGTACAGCGCGCCGCTCGCGAGCGTCGAGCAGCCGAAGGTTTCAGGGCCGGCGGCGTCGAGCGAGATCGACGAGCGCGATGACGCCTACCGGCCGTCTCCGCCGACGTCCGAGCTCTCTGTCGCGCCGTGGCCCGGCGCCGCGGCGACCGGGACGACCCCCACAGACGCCCACACGGTCGAACCGGGACTGCCGACGTCGCACGGCGACCCGGCCTCCCGCTACGCCGGTGACGCAGCCGACGAATCGCTCGCCATCGTCGAACAGCCTGCGCACGGCCTCCGCAGTGCCACGGACCATGGGTTCTCGGACATGGGACGGGACGAGCTGGTGCCGATCGAGCAGCGGTTCAGCACCCGAACGAGGCTGATGTCGGTCGCCGCGGGTGTGGTGATGGTCGCTGGAATCTTGTCGGCGCGCGGTTACGTCACTGGCGCGAACGACGCGCCGACATCCGCCGCCGGGTCCGTCAGCCTCGCCAACGCGAGCGTCCCGACGGTGCCTGTCGCGGTGACTCCGCCAGTGCCCAGGCCCGGAGAGACCGCAGACCCACTCTCAATGGTGCGTCTGACACCCCCTCAGCGCGCTGAGCGGGAAATGACGCCCCCCAACGATAATGGTGAGCGCCCGATCTCGAACGAGACGCGCGAGCGAGCGCCGCGCGCTCCGAAAATCGACCTCGACCGCACGCTCAAGGGTGTGGATGTCGCGGTCAGAGCGATCGCTCAGAGCACGAAAGCCGTCACCGATTCGGCCACGGCGATTCGGCTGCAGGCGCCGACGTTCAAGAAGGTGAAGATCGCCGAGCCCTGATCGCGAGGGTCGTCGAAGGCGTTGCAGGGTCGCAAGTCAATCGCACAACCTCGGGGTGGGAGAAAGCGGCGCTCGAATCGAGCGCCGCTTTTCACATCCCGGTGCATCCCGGTGAATGAGACCCTGACAAAGCGTCGTGATTCCCGCCGTATCGCTCGGCCGGTCCCTGGGGCACATTTCCCTGTTCACCTGTACCAGCATCGCATGAAGAGCAGTCGTTTCCTGGTTGTCTGCAGTGTCAGCCTCGCCGTCAGCACCGGGACGCGCGGCGTCGCGCAGGTCACCTCGGTGCGCAGCGGGTCCGAGCGGTTCGACCGTGACTCCGCGCGGGCGGCTGCGCCGCTCACCGATCCGAACGCGATGGCGACGGCCGCGCGCGCGGCGCAGGTGCAATTCGAGCAGTTCCGCCGCAGCAACCTGCCGGAGTCACGTTCGTCGCGAGGCAGCGGGTCCTGCGACGAGCAGGTGGGTCGGTTCTGCTACTGGTACGACGAGAAGGAACCACCGCCGCCGCGGGAGCCGGACCGAATTCGCGAGGCCCGCGGGCGACTGATTGGCATGCTGGATTCCGCGGCGGCCGCGAACCCGGCGAATCTCTGGGTGGCATCACAGCGGGTGCGCTACCTGGCGGAAGACGGGCGGTTGAAAGATGCCGTGGCCGCGGCACTCGCGTGCAAAGCGGACGGCTGGCGGTGTGGGACGCTCGTGGGCTTCGCGTATCACGAGTCGGGGGATTACGTCCGCGCCGACAGTGCGTACCAGGCGGCCCTGCGTGGGATGTCCGCGAAAGAGCGATGCGACTGGGAGGACATCTCGCTCCTGATCGACACGGAGCTTCTGCCGAGGTACCGCGCGCAGCAATGCGGCGACCCGGCGCGGCTGGCGTTCGAGCGTCGCGTGTGGTGGCTCGCGCGGCCGCTGTTCTCGACGGCGGCGAACGATGCGCGCACCGAGCACTACGCACGGCTGACGATGGTGCAGATGATCACCGAGGCGCCATCCGCGCACGAAGGCGGGTTCGACGAGGACGAACGCGAGCTGCTGCTGCGCTACAGTTGGCCGCGCGCGTGGTCGCGGAGCGGCGGCGGGTTCGGCAGTCGCGGGTCGTCGACGGTCGGCCACGAGCCGACCCCGGCGTATCCGTACCTGCCTAACGCATTCGTGTACGACAATCCGGAGAACACGGACTCGCTGCGGTGGACGACGCGACCGGGCGTCGTGCACGCCCGGTATGCCCCGGCGTACGCCATGCCGCTCCTCCGGCTCGAGCACCAGTCGGCGCTGTTCCGGCGCGGCGACTCGTCGCTCGTGCTGCTCGCGTACGATCTGCGCAGCGACTCGGTGCTCGCGCGTGCGAGCGACGTCCGCGCCGCGCTCGTGCTGACGCGCGGCGAGGAGCGAGACGCGACGATCGTGCCGTTGCCTAACAAATCCCGCGGGGTCATCCTGGCGCACAGCGTCTGGGCCCCGCTGCTCATGAGCGCCGAGGTGACATCGCCCTCGGTGGGACGCAGTGCCCGCGCGCGGTACGGCATTCGGCCGCCGTACGCGGTGGGGGTCAGGGTGTCGCTGTCGGACCTGCTGCTGTTCGAGCCGTACGGGTCGCTGCCGTCCACCCTCACGGAGGTGATCCCGCACGCGATGCCGACGTTACGAGTGCGCGCGGACCGGAAAGTCGGGTTCTACTGGGAGGCGTACGGGACGAACCCGACCGGCGAGCTGATGAACATCAACGTGACGGTGGCGCCGGAGGTGGTGGACGAGCCGACGAAAGCCCAGCGGTTCAAGCGCGCGCTTCGCGTGTGGAAGGAGGCGAAGCCGGTGAGCGTGCAGGTGCAGGACGTCTCGGCGCGCGGCCAGACGACGTCGCCGCGGTCCGTCGAAGTCGATATCTCGACGCTTCCGCCTGGTCCCTACCTGGTCGAGCTCGAGATCGAGGTCGCGAAACAGTATCGCGTTCGGGCGGAGCGGCGCATCGTCGTCGAATAGGCGGCTGGCTGCGGGCTGCTTGCTCCGGCTTCATCGCGCCGCGGGCGTTTGGCGGGCTCCATCGTGGCGCGAGGCGCGGGGACTCGGCTTCGTCGGCTGGGCGCTTACACGCCTCGAGCCAGCGGGTACCAGGCTCCGTGTTCGGACGGTGGCTCGGCCCCGCTGTCTCGGGGCTACGCGCCACGCCTCCTCCGCCGAGCCCCCGCGCCCCACGGCATCGCACGCTGAACGCACCCTGCTCGATCGCGGGCGCACATCGGGACTCGGCCTCGCGCGCCGCGGAGCGGCGCGCCAGCTCGCAGCGTGACTCGCGCATGGACCCGACGGCGGAGGCGTCTCGGGTGGCGCACGCTGCGAGCTGCTGACGGTCCGCATCACTGTGGGGAGGCGGGGGCGTCGGGACGCAGGCGGCGTGAGCGCGTAGCCCCGAGACGACGGGGCCTACGCGCTGTCCATGGGTACGCCCTCAGTGCCCGTCGGCTCGAGGCGTCTAAGCGCGGAAGCCGCCGAAGTCGCGACGCCCCCGCCGACCTGCGCCTCGAAGCCTAACGCGCTACTGACTAGCGTAGCGAGCAGCAAGCGAGGCGAGACCCGAGTCGATCTCCGACTTCGGCACCCAGCGACCGCGGACCATGACGCCCGCCCGCTTACTGACATTGTCCAGCGACTGCAGCGGGTTCGCGTCGAGAAGGACCAGGTCGGCCCAGTTGCCGACGACCACCGTGCCGAACTTGCCGTCCTGCTTGAGGTCGCGCTCCACGTACAGGCCTACGTTCTTCGTGCCCGACTCGAGCACCTGGAACGGCGTCAGGCCCGATGCACCCATGAGGTGCAGCTCCCGGTGCAATGCGAAGCCCGGGACGTTGAACATCTGCGGCGAATCGGTGCCCATGAGCAGCGGTGCACCGGCATCCGCGAGAGCCTTGAGCAGCGTGCGACGATGCGCGAGCAGCTGCTGCGCGAGCTCCGGTGTCACGCCTTGCTGGGTCTGCCCCTGGACCTGGTTGTTCTTCTGGTTGATCCAGCCCGTCACCCACTGCTTCGGCGCGTACCGCATCTCGGGACGCTGCGCGGCCGAGTCGGGCGCGAACGAACCGAACAGGCTCTCCCACAGGAACATCGTGGGGACGTTCCACACGCCCGCGTCCTTCGTTCGACGGGCGAGCTCGCGGATCTTGTCGTCCGTCACGCCCGACATCCACTCGCTGAACGGCACCTGTGCCGTCGGCGACATGATGCGAGCCTTGAGCGGATCCGCCACCGCGCCTTCGATGTACCCATCGAGATGGTCCACCGTCGACTGACGAACTTCGAGCGTGCGGTCGATGCCCACCTGCTGCGAGACGTGGCCGCCAAACGTGATGCCGACCTCGCGCGCGACCTTCACCGCACTGTCGTACGTCGCCCGCGTCAGGCCCGGATGCAGCTTCAGCAGGTCGTAGCCCGCGGCCTTGTGCGCGCGCACGAGCTTCATCGCCGTGTCCGGGTTCGGCGCGCTGTTGCCATTCAGCGACGGCGCCGCCACGAACATCGTGGGGCCGAGGACTTCGCCCTTTTTCAGCTGCTCGCGCAGGATGAGCTGATTTGGCGCACCGAGCATCGCGCGGATCGTCGTGACGCCGTTCGCGATGTAGAGGAACATGATGTCGCGATTCAGCTCCTGCGGCTGCGCCGGACCGAGCACGTGTGCGTGCATCTCGGCCAGCCCCGGCATGAGGAACTTGCCGCGCCCGTCGATGCGTTGCGCCTCGGCCGGGATCTTGACCGATGCCGTCGGGCCGATGGCCGCGATGCGTCCGTCGCGGATGATCACGGTCTGGCCCGTGAGCACCCGGTTGCGGTCCATCGGCAGGACCGTGACATCCACGAACGCGAACGTTCCCGCCGCACGGGTCTCGCTCGCGGGAGCCCGGTCGGTGGTTCCGTGGGCGGGTGCCGCGAGTGCCGCGGTTGGGAGCGACGCCAGGAACGACGTGGCGATGATCGCGGGACGCAGGGGTCGGGTTCGCAGAGGCATGGCGCTGTCGATCGGGGGAAATGACTCGAGAGGTCGGCGGTCCGATTCTGCTACGCGCGCCGATCACCCGACGATGTCTGCCGGTTTCCAGCGGCGCCAGCAGCGGGTTCGAGCGTTCGAAAAACGGGGCAGGCCGGCACGCCTCGGAATCGAGCGCGGTGGGGCGGTTCGGCAAACGTCGGAGCGTCCTCTTCCGGAGTTGCTTCCTTAGAGATACAACGATTCATCATACCAGAGATACAACGGTTCATCACACCACGGCGTACACCTTGGCTGCTTCGGTCCACGACGGACCGTGTGCGCCGTAGCCCCGACGCGGCCAGCCAACCGCCGCGGTCTTCTTCCCCGCCCCCCCATGCGACCCATTCCGTTTCTCCAGATCGTCGCCACCACCGCACTCGCCGGATCTGCCGCGGTTGCGCAGTCCGCACGCCCAGCGCTCGACTCGGCGACGGTCGCCGGCTTCCGCTGGCGAACCGTCGGCCCCGCCAACTTCGAGGGCCGCGTCGCGGACGTCGTCGGAATTCCCGCGCCGTCCAAGACGTTCTTCGTCGCGGCGGCGGGTGGCGGCATCTGGAAGACCACGAATGCCGGGACGACGTTCCGGCCTGTCTTCGATGACTACCCGGTCGTGGCGATGGGGGCGATGGCCATCGCGCCATCGGATACGCAGCAGGTGTGGGCCGGCACCGGCGAACAGAACTCGCGAAACACGATCGAGCCCGGGCAGGGCATCTACAAGTCCACGGACGGCGGGCTCACGTGGAAGCTCACGGGACTCGAGAAGACGCAGCACATCGGGCGCATCGTGGTGCATCCGACGAACCCGAACGTCGTGTATGTCGCGGCACTCGGCGCCGCGTGGAAGTCGAATCCCGAGCGCGGGCTCTACAAGACGGAAGACGGCGGGCAGAGCTGGAAGCTCGTGAAGTTCGTGAGCGACAAGGCCGGATTCGTCGATGTCGCGCTCGATCCGAAGAACCCGGACGTGGTGTGGGCGTCGAGCTACGAGCGCGTTCGCGGGCCGTACTTCCTGCGATCGGGCGGCCCAGGGTCGGGGCTGTGGAAGTCGACCGATGCCGGGGCCACGTGGACGGAGATCAAGGGCGGCGGCTGGCCGGAGACGACCAAGGGCCGCATCGGCCTGTCCGTCTTCGCGGGCAACGGCGACATCGTCTACGCGATGGTCGAGGCCGACTCCATCCGCGGCCAGAAGGCCGCTCCGGGTGCGAAGCGTCAAAAGCTCGCCAACGGCCTCTATCGCACGAAGGACGGCGGCAAGATGTGGGAGAAGATGAACGACGCGAACACGCGGCCGTTCTACTACTCACAGGTGCGCGTCCATCCGCGGAATCCTGAAAAGGTCTGGTTCTCGTCGACGTCCGTGCTCGTGTCGAGCGATGGCGGCAAGACGGCGCGCACGGCGACGCAGGGCGTTCACGTCGACCACCACGCGATGTGGATCGACCCGAGTGATCCCGACCACTTCATCGTCGGTGATGACGGCGGCATCTCGATCACGTGGGATGGCGGCGGCAACTACGACTTCGCCGCGACACTCCCGCTGGCGCAGTTCTACTCGGTGAGCTTCGACTTCGAGACGCCGTACAACATCTGCGCGGGGGCGCAGGACAACGGATCGTGGTGCGGGCCGAGCCGGCGCAAGCAGGGCCCGGTGACGAACGCGTACTGGTTCACGTACTCGGGCGGCGACGGATTCTGGACGGCGCAGCACCCGACCGAGCCGCACATCATCTTCGGCGAGTCGCAGGGCGGCAACATCCAGCGGTGGGATACCAGGAACGGCACGACGACGTCGCTCGTGAAGCCGAGCTGGCGGCCGCGTTATGCGATCTACGAGGACTCGATTCTCGTCACGCGGGGCGACTCCGCCACGCCGGCGACGAAGGATCAGCAGGCGCGCATCGCCCAGTATCGCTCGCGTCAGAAGGCCGACTCGGCCGAGCTCGACGTGCGGTTCAACTGGGAGACGCCGTACTTCCTGTCGCCGCATAACGCGGACGTGCTGTACGCCGGCGGCAACCGCGTGCTGAAGTCGACGCAGCGCGGCGACAATCTGTATCCGATCTCGCCCGATCTGTCGAAGAAGCAGCTGGCGAAGATCGATACGAGCATGAACAAGACGGGCGGCATCACGCTCGACGCGACGGGTGCGGAGACATACGGCACCGTCGTTGCGCTCGCGGAGTCGTACGTGCGTCCGGGCTTCCTCGCCGCGGGCACGGATGATGGGAACGTATGGACGACGCGGAACGACGGCGCGACGTGGGAGCAGGTGCCGATGAGCCGCTTCGCGGGCATCGCCGCGGGCGACGTGTACGTGAGCCGCGTCGAGCCGTCGCACTTCGACTCGCTCACCTTCTACATCACGTTCGACAACCATCGATGGAACGACTTCACGCCGTACGTCTACGTGACGAACGATTTCGGGAAGACGTTCCGCTCGATCGCGAACAACCTGCCGAAGGAAAGCGTCGCAGACTTCGTCCACACGGTGCGCGAAGACCCGTACAATCGCGACCTGCTGTTCGTGGGCACGTCGCGCGCCGTGTACACGTCGCTCGACCGCGGGCAGAGCTGGCAGCGGCTCATGGCCGGCATGCCGACGGTGCCGGTGTACGACCTCAAGATTCACCCGCGCGATCGCGAGTTGATCGCGGCGACGCACGGGCGCGGCGTCTGGATCGTGGACATCGCGCCACTCGAGCAGCTCGCCGGCGACAACGGCACGAAGGTCGTGGCCGATGCGGCCTATCTGTTCCAGCCGAAGACGGCGTACGAGTACGGTCAGGGTCCGGCGATGGGTGCGTCCGCGAACGGCGAGGGGCACAAGGTGTTCAACGCGCCCAGCCCGGCGTACGGCGCCGAGCTCGCGTATCGCGTCGGGGCAGGCGCAACGGCGACCGCGGCCTCATCGGGCGAGAACGACGGCAACAACAGCAGCACTGCGGGCACGCCTAACGCCGGTGGTGCGGCCGCACGAGGCCAGGGCCAGCGCGGCCAGCGTGGACCGCAAGCCCAGATCCTCATCACGAACGCTCGCGGCGACACCGTGCGCACGCTCACCGGTCCGGCGACCGCCGGGCTGCATCGCGTGACGTGGGACTTCCGTGGGCGCGCCGCACCGCGCGCGCCGCTGTCACCGTCACAGCTGCGCGACAGCGTCATTGCGGCGCGGCGGATGAACTTCGTGTTCGACTCGCTCGAGAAGGCGGGTACGATGCCGAAGCCGGCGCTCGATCGGCTTCGCCAAACGATGACCGGCGGCGACGTCGCGGCATTGTTCCGCGGTGGTGGTGGCGGACGCGGCGGCGCCGGAGCAGGTGGTGCCTGGAACCCGCGCCCCGGTGAGGGCGCCGTCGTCGGTGCGGCTGGTGGCGCTGGTGGTGGTGGCGGTGAGGGCGCCGCGGCGGGCGAGCAGAATCCACTCGATGCGCTCAACGCATTCCCCGGCGGCGCGCAAGAGCTGCAGCAGCTGCTCCGCCCGCCCGGTCAGGCGGGCGGCGGCCGTGGCGGCGGCGGTGGCGGATTCGGACGCGGCGCGCAGGCACCGCTGGTCGCGGCGGGCGACTACCTCGTCACGCTCACCGTCGGCGGGAAGACGTACAAGCAGCTGCTTCGCGTCGAGCGAGTGAGCGGTGGCGACGACACCGGCGGCTTCGGATTCGACGACGACGACCATCACGAGCCGTAATCGCTCGTCGTATCACGCACACGGACAGGGCCGCTCGATCTCGAGCGGCCCTTTTCCGTTGCCGTCGCTCTCGCGTTAGGTGTGCGTGGCATCACGCCGAACGCGTCGGCCGCGATGTCAGAGCGGCACCACGGCCATCATCACAGGAAATTGGGGTCAGACTCGATTTACATCGTTCTGTCGCAGCCGACGGTTCCTTCGCATGTAATTCGAGTCTGACCCCATTCCGCGCGTCTCTGCCAGACCGATGGCGATCTGCACTAGGTAGTGTTTGCCGGCATACGGGTTGGGTGCTTGGAATTCGAAACAACTCGCGAATTATCCGAGGCACGTGTTGTGACTTTGCTTTGGCCGGCCACCCTCGACGCCGCCGTCGACGGCCGGCCCGGTCACACAAGAAGGAGTCGAAAGCCGGATGACGAACCCTCGCCTTTGCTTCGTCGACTCGGTGGGAACGGACTGGCGCATCTACGAAGTCGCGTCAGCCAACGTCCCAGCGCCCCGAGGACGCAATTGCCTGATCTTCGAGTCGGCCCAGGCTGTTCGCCGCGTGTGGAACTACCCATCGAACTGGCACAAACTCTCGTCCGACGAGCTCAGCGCATTGAGCTGGAATACCTGATACCACAAACAAAACACGTTCGTGACAGACCGACGCGTCACGATGCCTCGTACCGCCGCCGTGCACCTCCTCGACACCACTCGGTAAGCTGCTCTCCTCCGCACGGTGGCGGTGCTTCTTCTCCCCCGGAACCTCCCGGTCTCCGGGGGAGTTTTTCATCAACGAACCGCACCACGAGCGTATGACGAGCATGTGACTGCTGACCCTCGTGGAAGGTCGGTCAGTATACCCCTGGCTTTCGATACCCGCCGACTAGGTCATTTGACGGATGTGCGCGGCAGCGGAATTTGCGTATCTATCGACAGAGACGTTGCAGTGGCACGGAGCGGGTTTCGGAGTGTACGACGGTTTACGTGGGCATTCGCAGCGATGAGGCGGTTGAAATGCTTGTAATTCATAGATTTGCACACAACGCACGACCACCCGCGACCCCAGCGCCTGCCCGCGCCGGTGTCGCGCCGAATCCACAAGTCGGTCGGTGGGTGTTGCTGGCCGCCAGCACACTGATGCTGGCGCTTGCTGGGCGACCGGCGCGCGCGCAGGACTCCGTTCAGACCTATCTGGCCAACATCCCGCACGTGCAGCCGAGAAAGGTGGTGCCATTCGATACCGGTGAGCGGCTGACCTACGACGTGCGCTTCGGCGGCATCAAGGTGGGCACCGGCCGCATGGAAGTCGTGGGCACCCAGGAGGTCCGCGGCCGCGAATCATGGCATACGCGGTTCACGGTCAAGGGCGGCATCCCGTTCTACAAGGTGAACGACCGGCTCGAGAGCTGGATCGACACCCGCACGTTCGAGTCGCTTCGCTTCGTCCAGGACCTCGAGGAAGGCTCGCGCGACAGGGAGCGTTATTACGAGATCTATCCGGAGCGCGCAACGTACTCCGAGCAGGGCGAAGTGGAGCATGCGCCCAGCGTCGACGATCCGCTCGACGATGCCGCGTTCCTCTATTTCGTGCGCACCATCCCGCTCGAAGTGGGAAAAACGTACGAGTTCAACCGGTATTTCCGGCCCGACCGCAATCCGGTGAAGATTCGCGTGCTGCGTAAGGAGCGCGTGAAGGTCCCTGCGGGCACATACGAGACGGTCGTCATTCAGCCCGTGATCAAGTCCAAGGGAATCTTCTCGGAGAAGGGCCATGCGGAGATGTGGCTCACCGATGATCCTCGGCGGCTGCTCGTGCAGATGAAGACCGACCTTTCCATCGGATCGCTCAACCTGTACCTGCGCGGCTATGTACCCGGCACGTTATCGATGGCGACTGGCAACGACGATCTACCCGCCAAACCGAAGTAAGCGTGCTGTCGTATCACCGATGACAGAGCGGCCGCCTGACGTCAGGCGGCCGCTCGTGCATCGAACGACGTGGTGCTCAGAAGTGCCAGACGGCGAGTAGCGGGATCGTGGAGAAGCCGCCGAGATCCATGAACCGGAGCTCGAGGCCGAACTTCTCGGTGAGATGCATGCCTCCACCGATGCCGAATCCGAGATCTGTCGAGCTGTCGTACGCGTCGAAGACGCCGTCGTAGTCGAGATTCACCTTCGAATAGAAGAGTCCGAGCCCGCCGAACGCATAGGGCTTGAGCCTGCTCTGGGTGGGAAATGCGTACTCGGCGTTCCCCATCATGCCGAAGATGTTGACCGAGATGTCGTAGCCGCCGAACTGCTCGCCGATGCCACCGGAGTGATGCGCGAAGTACGCATCGCCGCGAAACGCGACCGGCCAGTTGGATTGTTGCCAGCGGCCAGTGCCACCGACCGCAAGGCCCATGTCGTACGGGTTGTCTCCGCTGGCCACGCCTCCGAAGAACGACCACTTCGGCCCGGTCGTCGCGCGCGCTGCCGGCTGGTCGGGGTTCTGCGTCGCGGGCTTCGCATCACGGCGCGCCGTGACGACGGGGCGCTCGGGACTCACATCGGCGCGACGTTGCGCCAATGCGGCCGAAGGGAGCGCAGGAGTGAGTACGGCAGTAAAGGCAATTAGTCTCGAGATCCAATGCATATGAGTCCCCGGATGAAGGAAGCGACATCGCATCGGGGCTTCGCATCGGTGCGGCCACCGTCGCGACCGTCAAGTTATGGACGAGCGTGAGCCGCCCGGGATACCCGCTGCGGATGGACGGAGGCGTCAACGCCCGCGTGGTGCGCTGCGATGCTATGTGCTTGTGACGGCGACGGGCGATGTTCATACTGGAGGCCCGACTCCACCCTCGGTACGCTGATGGCTGACTCCGATCCGACCGTCCTGCCATTGCTGGGCACCTCCGGTGCTCCCCGACGATCATTCATCGCGCGTCTGGGCGCGCTGGCAGCAGCGCTGCCACTCGCGAATTGGCGATTCCCGCGTCCCGCCCCAGTCGCCGATGCCAACGCCCCGACGGCCCTGCAGCCTAACGCGACGATGCTCGCCGCGCTCGGCACGGCGGTGCTGCCGTCGGAGCTCGGCCCGAACGGGGTCGCGCGCGCCGTCGCGGACTTCCAGCGGTGGATGGACGGCTATCATCCCGGCGCCGAGGCGAATCATGGCTATGGGACCGGGAAGATCGAGACGGTGGTGGCCGACCCGCGACCGCGGTGGACGTCGCAGCTCGCCGCGCTGGATGCAGACGCGCGGCGGAGCGCCGGGCGGTCGTTCGCGACGCTCACGCGCGAGCAGCGTCAGGCGCTCGTACGAACCTCGCTCGCGGGCGAGCGGGGCGAGAGCCTGCCCTCGCCACTCGCGGCTCGGCACGTCGCGATCGCGCTCCTCGGCCATTTCTACGAGTCACCGGCCGCGACCGATCTGTGCTACGACGCCCGGATCGAGCGCCAGCAGTGCCGCCCGCTCGCCGCCCAGCGCCAGGAGCCCGTCTCCCTCGGCCGGAGGACGCGATGATGACGCCGCTCGTTAGGCCGCAGGGACGGCCCGAGGTGATCGAGAGCGACATCTGCATCATCGGATCGGGCATCACGGCGGCGATCATCGCGGAGAAGCTGGTCGCGGAGCGCCAGGCGCGCATCGTCGTGGTGGAGGCCGGGGACGAGACCGTACCGCTGGCCGAGCGTGCCGCGCACCGCGCGCGGTTCCTGGCGTACGGAGAGAACCCCTGGGGACGCGACCACATCGACGGCATGACGGCGGACGGGATTCAGTCGCGGTCGATGCAGGTGGGCGGGCTTGCGATGCACTGGGGCGGCGTGACGCCGCGCTTCTCGCCCGAGGACTTTCGCGTGAAGTCGATGTTCGGCGTCGGGCATGACTGGCCGGTGAGCTACGAGGAGCTCGATCCGTTCTACCAGGAGGCGGAGCAGCGCATCGGTGTGGCAGGCGAACAGGGCCCAACCGACATGGACCCGCGCGGCAAGCCATTTCCGATGCCGGCACTGCCGCTGACATACAATCTCGAGCAGCTGAAGAAGTGGACGGATGGCGCCGGCATCGCCATGTGGAGCCAGCCGTCGGCCAAGAATTCCGTGGCATATGGCGGTCGTGCGATCTGCTGCCGCAACGACACGTGCTCGCCGGTCTGTCCAGTCGGCGCCAAGTATTCGCCCGACTTCACGTGGAACAAGCTGCGTGCATCGAAGCAGGTCGAGCTCATGCCGCGAACGCTCGTCAGGCGCCTGGTCGTGGAGGACGGCTCGAATCGGGTGATTCGTGCGGAAGCGGTGCGACGCGACCGTGGCGGCACATCCGGAACGCCCGTGCATTTCCGCGCGCGCACGTTCGTGGTTGCAGCCGGCTACGCGTGGAGCCCGCACCTGCTGCTGTTGTCACGCAGCAGCCGGTTTCCCAACGGCGTCGCCAACAGATCCGGGATGGTGGGCAAGTACATGACGGGACACCGCAACGTGTCTGCGTTCGTGAAGCTGCCGATGCGGCTGTATCCGGGAATGAACGAGCAGCACAGTCTCGTGACGAAGCAATTCATGCGCGTCGCCAGGACCGACCGCTACGTCCGGCACGACCTCCGCGTCTGGGAGTCGAGTGTCGGGCGGCGTCCGCGGCTCAAGGGAGACGACGGTACGGTGTTGTTAGGCGACGAGCTCATGACCGACTGGAGACGACGCGTCACCGAGGGGACCGCACGCGTTCGGGCGTACTACGACGTGATCCCGGATCGTGAGAGCGCATTGACATTGCACGAATCGGCGACGAACGCGTACGGCGACCCGCAGCCGATGCTCACGTTCAGGGATAGTTCCGAGTCCGCGGCACTCCGCGGGCACACGGAAGATTCGATCAAGGCGCTGTTCCAGCGCATGGCGAAGGCCGGCAACGGCGAGATCATTCGCTCGGCGGTCGATGACTTCCAGGATCATCCGGCTGGAGGCTGCCGCATGGGCGACGATCAGGCGACGAGCGTCGTGGACAGCCACGGTCGCGCGCACGATCACGAGAATCTGTTCGTGGTCGGCGCGCCAACGAGCGTGAGCGGTGGCTGCGCGAACGGGACGCTGACGTTTCTGGCGGTCGCGCTCCGGCAGGCAACCGCGATCGGAAGTGAATTCCCAATGCGTCGGTCGACATGACGATTCCGCTCGCTGCGCTCGGGATGACAGCGCCGACTCCAATGACAGCGGCACGCGTGAGGAGCTCCCGGCCCGGTCTTGGGGCGGTCGGGGTCGTGATCTCCGTGACGGCACTCGCGGTGAGTTGCACGCGGTCGAGTGGGACACCGGTCCCAGCGGCGGGTGCGGAGTCTGTCGTGTGTTCGCCTGCGGGCGGCGGGACGTGCGCCTCACCATCATCGCTGCTCTCGGCCGAAGGGCCGCGGAAACCTAACGAGTGGCCGGTCTACGGCGGCGACGCCGGTGGGCTCAAGTACTCGCCGCTCGTGTCGATCGACCCGTCGAACGTTGCGAAGCTCGCGGTCGCGTGGACGTGGAAGACCGGCGAGCAGCCAATCGCGGCGAGCGGAACGACACTCGCGGCGCGACCCGGGCAATTTCAGGTGACGCCGCTCGCGATCGGCGACACCCTGTACCTCAGCACGCCGTTCAATAGGGTCGTGGCCCTCGATGCGTCCACGGGTCGCGAGCTCTGGTCGTACGATCCGAAGGCATACGAGGCCGGGCAGCCATCCAACGGGACTGGGCTCGTGCACCGTGGCGTCGCCACGTGGAGCGACGGGAAGGAGCGACGCATCCTGATCGCGAGCCGGTGGCGCCTCATCGCCCTCGACGCCGCCACCGGCCGGCCGATCTCGTCGTTCGGCGCGAACGGCGAGGTGGATCTCACGGCGGACATTCTCTGGAGCGTCGAGAAGAAGCACTACACGAACACGTCGCCGCCCGTCGTGTATGGTGATCTCGTCATCGTCGGCAACGGCGTCGGCGACCGGCTCGTGTACAAGCGCGATCCGCCGGGCGACATCCAGGCGTTCGATGTGCGCACGGGGCGTCGCGTCTGGCGCTTCAATCCCATCCCGCAGCCGGGTGAGTTCGGCAACGAGACGTGGGAAGACAGCTCGTGGGCGCGCATGGGCCACACGAACGTCTGGGCACCGTTCACGGTCGACGTCGCGCGTGGGCTCGTCTACCTGCCGTTCGGGACGCCCAGCAACGACTGGTACGGCGGCGAGCGGCATGGCGACAACCTGTTCGCCGAAACACTCGTCTGTCTCGACGCGCGAACGGGGCGGCGGGTATGGCACTACCAGATCACGAAACACGGGCTCTGGGATTATGACCTTCCCTCGCCGCCGATTCTCGCGACCATCCGGAAGGACGGACGTGCCGTTGACGTCGTCGCGATGGTGACGAAGCAAGGCTGGGTGTTCGTGTTCGATCGCGTGACCGGGGCGCCGATCTGGCCGATCGAGCAGCGCCCGGTTCCGACGAGCGACGTGCCGGGCGAGCGAACGGCTCCCACGCAGCCGTTTCCGACGAAGCCACCCGCATTCGCGAAGCAGGGATTTTCGGAGGATGACGTCATCGACTTCACGCCGGAGCTCAAGCGGCGCGCGCTCGAGGAGATGCGCCGCTATCGGATCGGCCCGCTGTATACGCCCCCATCGCTGCAGGGTACGATCGTGATGCCGGGCGCGATCGGTGGCGGGGGGTGGGGAGGCGGCGCGTTCGATCCGGAAACAGGCATGCTCTACGTCAAGGCGACGAACAATCCGGCGCTGTTCAAGCTGTTTCCGGTGACCACGCCGTCCGACACGGTGCAGGCCCGCTACATGGTGGAGCTGGGTCGCTCGTTAGGCCTGCGCCCGTCGGCGGCCGAGAGCGATCGGGGGCCGGAGCTTCCCATTCACAAGCCTCCGTACGGCACCCTCACGGCCATCGACCTCAACCGCGGCGAGCTGCGCTGGCAGGTCCCGCTCGGCGACGACCCCGCGGTCCGGAACCACCCGTTGCTCAGCGGCGTGACGCTGCCGCCGACGTTAGGCGTGCGGGGCGCGCCGGGCCCGATCGTCACGCGGGCGGGGCTGCTGTTCGTGACCGGTGGCGGTCAGGTGCTGTACGCAATCGATGCGCGGGACGGGCGCGTGATCTGGCAGCACGACTTCGGGCGCGTGGCGTATTCGGTGCCGATGACGTACGCGACACGGGACGGCCGACAGTTCGTGGCAGTGGCGACAGGAACAGGCGCAAATGCGGAGCTGGTCGCGTTCGCCATCGGACGGTAAAGAGGGCGCTGCTTGCAGCTGCTAGCCGCTCGCCGACGGCCGCGTGCTGGTGCTCCGAGCTGCTCGCTGCTGCCACCAGCCGCAACGAGCCGAGCACGCAGCGGCAGCTCGCAGCCTCAGTTCCCAGTTCCCAGTTCCCAGTTCCCAGTCCCGTGACCGACGCAAGTAGGTCGTTCGCCGCACCGACAGACCCATTCACCCGGAACGGCACAGGCATTGACGAGTAAGTAGGGACAGGACGTCGCACCTCGCGACCGTCCGCCCAGGAGGCCTGTCGTGACCCGTTCTCTTCGCCCACGCTCCGCCAACTCGTCGCCGTCGCCCGGACATCGCCGCCGAGGCGCGTGGATCACCGTTGGCGTCGCGGCGGCCGCCGTCATCGTCGCGGCCGTGCGCCCGGGGGACGCGCGCTCCGGCGCTCCGGAGATCGGGAGGCCGGCGACGGTTCGCCCCGGTCGGCAGGAGACGCCCGTGGATTCCGCACCTCGCACGTGGCTCGAGATGAAGAACGTGCACCTCCGCGTCGCCGACAACGCGGTGGTGGGCGTGCGTCAGCTCCGCGGAGAGGTGATCCCCACAGCGCGCGGCGGGAGCGCGGTCCTCGACAGCACGCGCTCGTTCTCGATTCGCATCACCTCCGGGACGGTCACACTCGCCAGCACAGACCTCGGCGTCATCCTCAACCGGTTCGTTTTCGGGTACAAGGGATCACCGCTCAGAAACCTCCGCGTGCGCATGAGTGGCGATCAGCTCGTGCAGACGGGCATCATGCGGAAGGGCGTCGATCTCAAGTTCGAGATCACGTCGGCGCTTTCACTCACCGACAGCGGCTTGATTCGCCTGCGGCCAACGAAGGTTCGCGTGTTGGGCGTGAACGGTCAGGCGTTGCTGCACGCGCTAGGGCTCAAGCTCGACAACATGCTCGATCTCAGCGGCTCGGCGGCCGCACGCGTGAAGGGAGACGACATCTATCTCGATCCGACGAAGATCCTGCCGCCGCCTGCGATCTCGGGTCGCCTCGCGTCGGTGCGAGTGGACGGCGACGCCCTGGTGCAGGAGTTCGTGCGGCTGCCTGAGGACAGTGTGTTCTCGGGGTATGCGCGCGCCGACTCGGCGGCTCCGAACTACCTGTTCTTTCGGGGTGGGCGGCTGCGCTTCGGGCGGCTCGAGATGCGCGATACGGAGCTGCAGATTCTCGATCTCGACCCATCAGATCCGTTCGATCTGTTTCTCGCCGAGTACAACAAGCAGCTCGTGGCGGGCTACTCGCGGAACCGGACGGATCTGTCGCTGCAGGCGTTCTTCCCTGACTACACGGACCTCCATCAGGGGACGGCTCCGGTCGTCGCCGGCACTCCGCGGAGTCGCTGACGAACGAATGGGAGACTTGCGGCGGACGCGCGTGGCGCCATCACCGAGCCTAGCGTCTCTGTGACTTCAGCACCAGCTTGACCCACTCGCACGCGAGGGCCGAGCCTAACGCGCCCGCGACGCCGCCCCGAGTGCGACGACGTCGCCGACGGCGGATACGAGCGTGTCCAGCTGGCGAGTCAGTCGAGCGAGGCGTGCCTGCAGGATCGGGTCGGCCAGCCGAAGATTGTCCTGCAGATCCGCTGGAACCGGGATCTCGCCCGTTTCATCGG
>Ga0207712_10000300_pt1 | contig 46213 bp, 32 predicted proteins | sample KBSS44metaG_FD_184402 | JGI IMG/M metagenome (GOLD analysis project Ga0207712, IMG submission 184402) | Switchgrass rhizosphere microbial communities from Kellogg Biological Station, Michigan, USA - KBS S4-4 metaG (SPAdes) (version 2) | ecosystem: Host-associated > Plants > Roots > Rhizosphere...
TGCCGAATCTTCGGCCGGTTGCGCCGCAGGCGCGCTGACTCCGTGGGGAGGTCACCGACGGCCAGTGGGAAGACGGTAACGATCGACTGTTTTCCCGAGCGCGCCAAACACTACCGACACGCGGACGCCATTGTCGCCGTCGATGTCATTCGCGCGACAACGACGGTGGTCACCGCTGCCGTACTCGGTCGTAGCTGCTTCGTCGTGCCCACCATCGACGAAGCGTTCGCGCTGGCGGATCGCCTGCGCGATCCGTTGCTCGTCGGCGAGGTGAGTGGAGAGATGCCGGATGGCTTCCACCTTCACAACAGTCCCGCCGCCATCGCCACGCGAACCGACATCCAGCGTCCGATGATTCTCGTCTCGACGTCGGGCACGCGGCTCATTGTCGAGGCCGAGGCCGCCGAGGCGGTGTATGTCGCGTGTCTGCGTAATCTGACGGCCCAGGCGTCATACGTTGCCGCGCATCACTCGGCGGTCGTCCTCCTCGGCGCCGGGTCGCGGGGCGAGTTCCGCGATGAGGATCAATTGTGCTGCGCCTGGATCGCTCAGGAGCTGGTACGCGCCGGGTACACCCCGACGGATGACACGACGCGAGCGGTCATCGAACGGTGGGACGGCGTTCCAGTCGACGCGGTCGAGCGCGGCGCGAGTGCGGCGTATCTCCGTCGCACTGGCCAGCACCACGATCTCGAGTTCATCACGGCACACGTCAACGACCTGACGGCGGTGTATCGAAGCTCCCGGGGTCGCATCGAGCGGGCTGGCGCACCACGCCACGACGAGCCCGGGCGCGGGACTGCGGTTGCCGATGTCTGACCGAACGAGCGCCATCACGCATCGGTGAACGAGTCGACTCCGGTTGTCGTGCTGGCGCCCGGCTACGTCGGGCACGGCATCGCGCGAAGTCTTGGCCGCTGGCACGTTCCCGTTTACGGCGTGCACGGCGATGCCCGATCTCCGGCGGCGCGCTCGCGCTACTGGCGCCAGAACGTGATCTGGCAATTCGACACCGCCAGACCCGACCAATTGCTCGACTATCTGATGGAGCTCGGCCGGCGCATTGGCGGGATGCCGATCCTGATCCCGACCGACGATACGACCTGTCTCTTCGTCGCCGATCACGGTGCCGAGCTTCACGAGGCCTTTCGGTTTCCGTCACAGCCCGCGGGGCTCGTGCGCGCGCTGTCGAGCAAGCGCGAGATGTATTACCTGTGCAAGCGCTACGCGGTGCCGACGCCCGAGACCGTGTTCCCTGTCTCGCGCGCGGATGTCATCGCGTACGGGGACACGGGGGTCTTCCCCGTGATGCTCAAGCCGATCGAGAATCGCGCGGCCCAGCGCGATCCGTCTCGGCGCATGGTCGTCGTTCGGGATGCGCGTGCGCTGCTCGAGCACTACGACGTCATGGAGACGCCTAACGACCCGAACCTGATGCTGCAGGAGTACATTCCCGGTGGCCCCGACACGGTCTGGATGTTCAACGGGTACTTCGACGCCGACTCGCGCTGCCTGTTCGGTCTGACGGGCAAGAAGATTCGTCAGTATCCGCCCTACACCGGCGTCACGAGCCTCGGGATCTGTCTCGAGAACGAGACCGTCGAGCGCACGACGACGGCGTTCATGCAGGCTGTCGGGTTTCGTGGGATCCTCGACATCGGCTATCGGTACGACGCCCGCACGGGCGATTACAAACTGTTGGACGTCAACCCGCGCATCGGATCGACCTTTCGCCTGTTCGTGGACTCGCTCGGCATGGACGTGGCGCGGGCGATGTACCTGGACATGACGGGTCAACCAGTGCGCGCCGGTCGCAGCCGGGAGGGACGGAAGTGGGTCGTCGAGAATTTCGATCCCGTCTCGTCGGTGACGTATTACCGGGACCGACGCCTCAGTGCTGCCGAATGGATCCGTTCGCTGCGGGGGATCGAGGAGGGGTCATGGCTCGCGCTGGATGATCCGGCGCCGTTCGCGGCGGTCGCGTGGCGGTCGGTGGTCACCGCGTTGAAGCACGGTCGTCGGCGGCGCGGGCCCGCATGACCTCGCGGCAGAGCCACATGACCGAGTCCCGCCCCGCTCCCTCACTCGACTCGAACACGGCGACGCCATCGCGCCGCCCCGCGACACGGCTGGTGCTGTGGATCGTCGCCGTCGCCATCGTTCTGCGTGCGCTGTACGCCGTCGGTGTATGGATGACAACGGGTGAGTCTTCGTTCTACGGACAGGACTCAGGAACCTACATCGAGCCGGCGCGCGAACTCCTGAACCACGGGGCATTCTCTCGACTGGGGCAGCCGGAGCTTCAGCGCACCCCCGGGTTTCCCGTGTTTCTGATTCCGGCCATCATGTCGGGGCACCTCACGCTGACCGTGATCGTGCTGCACGTGCTGTTGTCGGGCCTCACCGTGCTCGCGACGTTCGTCCTCGCACAGCGGGTGTTCAATGACTCCCGGATCGCCGTCTCCGCGGCCGCACTCTACGCGATCGAGCCGTTGTCCATCGCCTGCGCCGCAGCGGTAACGACGGAGACGCTGTTCACGACCATGGTGGTTGGCGCACTGATTCTCGTCGTTGGCTACGTACGGCATAACCGTCTGGCTGACCTGCTGGCCGGTGCGGCGCTGCTTGGCGTGAGTGCGTATGTGCGGCCAGCTGGCTACTTCCTGCCGTTCGGCATTACCCTCGTGCTCGCCGTGGTGGCCGTTCTGCATCGTGCGTGGCGGCGGATTCCACAACTTGCGCTTGCGGTCGTCGTCGCTGGCGCGATCGTGCTCCCGTGGCGACTCCGGAATCGGGCGCTCGGCTACGATGGATTTTCGGCTGCGGGGGCGGCCATCATGTACTTCGCCAACGGAGCGGCGGTGAACGCGGCCCTGGAAAACGTACCGTTCTACGAGATGCAGGCGCGGATGGGGAATCTCGACGACGAGCGATACCTGCGGCTTCATCCCGAGCAGCGAACGTGGGGGCAGGGTGAGCGGTACTCGTACATGGAGCGGGAGGGCGCTGCGATCATCCAGCGGCATCCGCTCACGTATGCGCGGATCCATCTCGCCGGCATGGAGCGCGTCGTCTTCGATCCCGGCGCGATCGACGCCCTGCGCCCATATGGTCTGTACCCGAAGGTCGGTGGCCTGCTCAACCGCCTCGTAACATACGGGATCGTGGACACCGTGCTGTACCTGGCACGGACGAACCCTCTCGCCACAGGCGTGCTGTTCGTCACGGGAGTCATGCTGATGGGGTTCTATGCGCTGGCCCTCATCGCCGTGATTTCTCGTCGACGATTCCTGGATCCAGCGGTGCTGGTCCTGGTCGCTTCCATTGGCTACTTCGTTCTCATCGCGGGCGGACCTATCGGCTACGGACGGTTCCGCCACCCCGCAATGCCAATGGTCTGCGTATTGGCCGCGGCCGGTCTGCAACTGGTCAACGGTGTCGTGCGTGGGACGCGGGCTCGCAGAGCAGGAGCGACGTAGGTGTCGCCGCTCTCAACGTCGCAGCACCCGGGTGGTGTGCTCGTCATTTCCCTGGACTTCGAGCTGCATTGGGGAGTCTTCGACCACCTCTCGGTCGATGACTACCGGAAGAATCTGCTCGGTGCGCGTGCGAGCATTCCTCGGATGCTCGCGCTGTTCGAGGAGTTCGAGATCCATGCGACGTGGGCGACCGTCGGTCTTCTGTTTTTCGGAACGCGTGAGGACCTGATCGCCGGGTTACCAGCAAGGCGGCCGCAGTACGTGGACCAGCGACTGTCGGCGTACGGCCTTCTGGACTCGTTGGGTCCTAACGAGAGGGATGATCCGTTCCACTTCGCGCGTGAGCTGGTCCTCAGGATCCGCGACACCCCTAACCAGGAAGTCGCGACGCACACGTTCTCGCACTACTACTGTCTGGAGCCCGGCCAGACCACCGAGGATTTCCGAGCCGACCTCATTGCTGCCCAACGCGCTGCGCGATCGCTGGGCATCGAGATCACGAGCATGGTGTTTCCGCGCAATCAGTACTCCGCGCCGCATCTGGACGTCTGCGCCGAGCTCGGTATCCGGGCGTTTCGCGGGAATGAGCAGTCATGGATTTACCGACCGACCCGAGCCAGCGCGCAGGGACGGCTTCGGAGAGCGCTGAGGCTGGCAGACAGCTACATGAACCTCACAGGTCACCACACGCCGCCGCGAGTGGAGTTGTCCGACGTAAGCAGCCTGAACATTCCTGCCAGCCGCTTTCTGCGACCGTACAGTCGCCGGCTCGGTATGCTGGATGGGTTGAAGAGGCGGCGCATCATGCGATCCATGACTCACGCGGCGGACACCGGCTCCATCTTCCACCTGTGGTGGCATCCCCACAACACGGGTGGAGAGCCCGAAAGGAACATGGCGGAACTGCGCCGCCTGCTTGAACATTTCCGGCAGCTGTCGCATGAGCTGGGCATGCGATCGCTGACGATGTCGGAGCTGGCAGCGGAGTCAGGCGATGCCGCGCGCCTCACACGCGTGGCGGGTGACCGTTAGGCGTCACGGAACCAACGTCGCTCTTGCTCGACCGAGCGCCTTACCATTTATTGGTTTTTCCAAATGGTTGGCGTGACCAATTCATTCGAGGTTGAGCATCGCTGGCCTATCGTCGGCGTTCGAGTGAGTCCCGGACGCGATACCACTCAAATCGAAACGCCGGCAGCACGGGCCGGCGCGACAGCGGAATCAAAGACGCATGGAGCAACTGGAGCAGGACGTTCGCCGGTTCATTACCGAGAACTTCGTCCTGGTAGCGGATGGCGCGTCGGTAGCGGGCGACGCATCGCTGACGCGCGGTGGCATTGTCGACTCGGTCGGGATCGTCGAGCTCATCCACTTCGTCGAGACCCGGTTCGGCATCGAGATCGCCGACGAGGAACTGATCCCGGAGAACATCGACACGATCGATAACATCGTCCGGTACGTGCGAGCCAAGCGCGGGCTGTCTCGGCACGACGCCTCAGCCGTGCGCGATGACGCTCGTGTCTAGGATCGGGTACGATGCGCTTCGCCTCGATGCGGCGCGCGTCGTGGATGAGATTGCTGCGCACATCGAGAGTCAGGTCAGACGCGCAATGCGCAAGCGCGGCGTCGTCGTCGGGCTTTCCGGTGGCATCGACAGCAGCGTCGTTGCGGCGCTCTCCGCGCGGGCACTCGGCGCGAGCCAGGTGGTCGGGCTCCTCATGCCCGAGCGGGAGTCATCGAGCGAAGCGCTCGAGCTCGGGCGGCTGGTTGCCGAATGCATCGGCATCGAGACGATCGTCGAGGACATCACGGGGGTGCTGGACAGCGCCGGGTGCTATGCCCGCCGAGATGCCGCGCTTCGGAGCCTCATCCCGGAATATGGGCCGGGATGGAAGTCGAAGATGGTGCTGCCCACGGTCGTCGACAACGACCAGTTCCGTCTCTTCTCCGTCGTGGCGCGCGGGCCTAACGATGAAGAACGGCGGGTGCGCGTCACGCCCACCGCGTACCTCGAGGTGGTCGCGGCGATCAGCTTCAAGCAGCGCACACGGAAGATGATGGAGTACTATCACGCCGACCGGCTCAATTTCGCGGTTGCCGGCACGCCGAATCGGCTGGAGTACGATCAGGGATTCTTCGTCAAGAACGGTGACGGTGCGGCGGACCTCAAGCCGATCGCGCACCTGTACAAGACGCAGGTGTACCAGCTGGCGGAGTACCTCGGGATCCCGGACGTGATCCGCACGCGCCCGCCGACGACGGACACCTACTCCCTGCCGCAGACACAAGAGGAGTTCTATTTCTCGCTCCCGTACGATCAGCTCGATCTCTGTCTGTACGCGCGCAACCAGAACGTGCCCGCGGCGGATCTCGGAGAGGCATTGGGACTGAGCGAGCGTGAGGTGGAGCGTGTGTTTCGCGACATTGATTCGAAGCGTCGAGCGACGCGGTATGTCCACATGCCGCCGCAGATGCTGGTCGACCCGCTGGAAGCGATCGAGTAGCGCGCGACGCCGGGCGACGGGACACGCGGCATGATGGCGCTCCTTCGGGGTGCGGGAGAGCAACGTGTGCGGGCTGGTTGGAGTGTACGGGAGTGGGGGCGGGACAGTGGCGAGGGAGCTGCTCTACGCCATGGGTGGAGAGCTGGTCCACCGTGGTCCCGACGGGACGGGCGCATACTTCGACGGCGCGTTCGGCATGCTCAGCACTCGTCTCTCGATCGTCGACATCGAGGGCGGTGATCAACCGCTGCCTAACGAGACAGCGCGGTACTGGGTGATGCAGAACGGCGAGATCTTCAATCACCCGGAGCTCCGCACCGAGCTGGAATCCCGGGGGCATCGATTCGCCACCCACTGCGACACCGAAGTCCTCGTCCATGCGTTCGAAGAGTGGGGCGCGCACTGCCTCGACCACCTGAACGGTGAGTTCGCGTTCGCCATCTGGGATCGCGAGACGGAGACGCTGTTTCTGGCGCGCGACCGGTTCGGGATCCGGCCGCTCTTTCTCCTCGAGGCCGGCCGCACCCTGTGTTTCGCGTCCGAAGCAAAGGCGCTGCTTCGACACCCGCTGGCGCGGCGCGAGCTCGATCCCACGAGCCTCGTGGAGTCGTTCATGTTCTGGGCGAGCTCCCCGGCGCGTTCGGCGTTCGCAGGTATCCGCGAGCTGGCGCCTGGCCACTATCTGCGAGTGGGACCGGACGGCGTTCGCGAGGAGCACTGCTGGTGGCAGCTGCGGTTCGCCGCGGGCAATGAGCGGTCGTGGACACGGGGCGACGAGGAGGCCGAGGAGCTGCGCAGCCTTCTCGATGACGCGACTCGCATCCGGCTTCGCGCGGACGTCGCCGTCGGGAGCTACCTGAGTGGAGGACTGGACTCGTCGGCCGTAACGGCGCTGGCGCAACGGCACACGCCCCACCCGGTGCGCGCGTTCGCCATCGCGTTCGAAGACCGCGCCTTCGATGAGAGTCCCTACCAGGATCGCGTTGCCTCCGCACTCGGTACGGAGCTGACTCGCGTGGTCATCAGCGCGAACGAGATCGCGGCGCTCATGCCGCGTGTCGTCGTACTTTCGGAGAAGCCGACGCTGCGCACGGCGCCGGCACCGCTCCTCAAGCTGTCGGAGACAGTCCGCGCGTCCGGCTACAAGGTCGTGCTCACGGGCGAGGGAGCCGACGAGATGTTCGCCGGCTACGACGTGTTCAAGCTCGACAAGGTGCGACGCTTCTGGGCTCGTCGTCCCGACTCGAGGTGTCGACCGCTGCTGCTGAGACGCCTCTATCCGTACCTCGCACAGGATCTCGGACGCACGGGCGCGCTGCTGCAGAACACGTTCAGGGGAAGCCTGAGCGACACGTCCGACCCGCTGTATAGCCATCGCATTCGCTTCGATCATGCGGCCCGCGCACTCAACCTGTTCCTGCCAGCGACACGTGACCGGGCGAGCGGGACAGACGCCCTGCATAACGAGCTGCTCGCGCGGCTGCCGGCCGACTTTCCCACGTTCACGCCGCTCGGGCGCGCGCAGTCCCTGGAGATCGCGACGTTCATGTGCGGCTACCTGCTTCACTCGCAGGGTGACCGGATGCTCATGGGCAACTCGATCGAAGGGCGGTTCCCGTTCCTCGACTATCGCGTGGCTGAATTTGCGGCGCAGCTACCGGACGGACTGAAGCTGCCCGGGCTTCGCGAAAAGCACCTGCTTCGCGAAGCCGTTCGCGCGCTGCTCCCCGCCGAGGTCGTGCGACGGGAGAAGCAACCGTATCGAGCGCCGATCCTTCGCGCGTTCGTCGGTGCGGGCGCGCCGGCGTACGTCGCGGAACTCCTCGAGCCCGCGCGATTGGCGGAGGCGGGAATATTCTCCCCACCAGCGATTCAGCGCCTCCTCCAGAAATGCCAGCGCAACGAGGCTGTCGGCGTGACGGAGAGCGATGAGATGGCGCTCGTCGGCGTGCTGTCGGTGATGCTGCTCCACGAGCACATGGTCGCGCGACCGAGCCTCGCTGCCCCGGTGAAACCCAACCGGCTCGTCGTTGGAGCGCGCGTTCGGTTCACGGCCGGGCCCTCCAGAGCTCAGCGACGAGAGATCGAGCGTGCTTCGACTCCTGTTTGACGCGCTGCTCGCCGCCGCCGAGCGCTCGCCGGGCAAGACGGCGGTGGTGGCGAACGGTGTGCGCTACTCGTACGCCGAGCTGCTCGACGCATCCCTGCGCCTCGCGGCGGCGCTGCATGCGCGAGGCGTGTGTCGTGGCGATCGTGTCGCGATCTACCTGGAGAACTCCTGGGCGTCCGTCGTCTCCATTTACGGGACGCTTCTGGCGGGCGGCGTGCTGACGGTGATCAATCCGCAGACCAAGGCGGACAAGCTGGCGTACATGCTGGCCGACAGCGGGGCGCGCATCCTCGTCAGCGACGGAGCGCTCGCGCACGCATTCGTCCCGGCGGTGGCACAGGCTCCGGATATCGTCGCCGTCATCTGTGCCGCAGACGCACCGACGTGTTCGGCTCCGATCGTCGCCTTCGAGTCCATTCTTCGTGATGGGCCTGCGTCGCTCCAGGCGGAGCGTCCGATCCCAATCGATCTCGCCGCGCTCATCTATACATCGGGGAGCACCGGCAACCCGAAAGGCGTGATGCTGACGCACCAGAACATGGTGTTCGCTGCCGACAGCATCGCGCACTATCTCCGCCTCACGAGCGACGACCGGATCATGAACGTTCTTCCGCTGGCGTTCGATTACGGTCTGTATCAGCTCGTGCTTGCGGTGTCGCTCGGAGCGACGCTCGTTCTCGAGCGATCGTTCACCTTTCCGGTGGCCGTGCTCGACCGACTCCGGGCGGAAGACGTGACCGTGTTTCCGCTCGTGCCGACCATTGCCGCCACGCTGCTCGCGCTCAAGGGGGACCAGTGGGTCTTTCCGAGCGTGACGCGGGTGACGAACACGGCGGCGGCGCTGCCCGGCGATTTCATTCCGCGACTCGCGAAGATGTTTCCGCGCGCGCTGATCTTCCCGATGTACGGGCTGACCGAGTGCAAGCGCGTGAGCTACCTCGAGCCCGAGATGGTGAGCACGCGACCCACGTCGGTCGGGAAGGCCATCCCCGGAACGGAGGTCTTTCTTCTCTCTCCGAATGGCGAGCCCGTAAGGCCGGGTGAGCCTGGCGTCCTCCACGTGCGTGGTCCGCACGTCATGCTCGGGTACTGGAAGCAGCCGGAGCTGACCGCGCACATGCTCAAGCCCGGCCGCTATCCTGGCGAGCGCGTGCTCTGTACGCACGACGTCTTCACGATGGACGACGAAGGCTACCTGTATTTCGTCGGCCGAACGGACGACATCATCAAGACCCGCGGAGAGAAGGTCAGTCCGATCGAGGTCGAGAATGCGCTGCATCGCCTTCCCGGCGTGCGCGAAGCCGCCGTCATTGGCGTGCCCGACGAAATTCTTGGCGAAGCGATCCGCGCGTTCATCGTCCTGGCTGATGGCGCGACGCTCACGCCGCAGGACGTGAAGAAGGCATGCCTGGCCACACTGGAGAGCTTCATGGTTCCGCGCGATGTCGTGTTCGTTCCCGAGTTGCCCAAGACGAGCACCGCAAAGGTTCGTAAGCAGAGTCTGCGCGAGGTGGTGGTGTGAGCGAATCGGTCCTGCAGGCGTATCGCACGCACATCAGCAGCAACTACGCCGACTTTCTCGAGCGCATGGACCTCGCGTGCACGGTGGAGGAGGCGCGAGGGACCATCATTCGCGATTCGCGCGGGCGATCCTTCATCGACTTCATCGCCGGCTACGGGGTTTTCAACTTCGGGCACAATCCGAGCGACGTCGTGCGTGCGCTGTGCGCGGAGCTCGAAGCCGCGCCGCTCTGGAACCGTCCATTCCTGCAGGCCCCGGCGGCTCGGCTGGCAGAGCGCCTGGCGGCGCTCACCGGGGGCGCTCTCGATCGCGTGCTCCTCTGCTCCACCGGTGCCGAAACCGTCGATAGCGCCATCAAGCTCGCGCGGTTGTCGACGCGGCGCACGGAGATCGTCGCCGCCCAGGGCGGGTTCCACGGCTTCACGCTCGGCGCGCTGTCCCTGTGCGGGATCCCGATACACGCACGGCCCTACGAGCCACTGCTCCCCGATGTCACGCACGTCGCGTTCGGCGATGCGCAGGCGCTGGCCGCGGCGGTCTCAGCGAGAACCGCGGCAGTCGTGCTCGAGCCCGTGCAGGCGGAGATCGGAGCAGAAACTCCGCCCGCGGGCTATCTGGCGGAGGCACGGGCGATCTGTGATGCGGCGGGTGCGCTGCTCATCGTGGATGAGGTCCGTACCGGAATGGGACGGACCGGTCCGCTGTTCGCGATCGAGGAGGAGGGCGTGATGCCCGATGTCCTCCTCGTGGGGAAGTCGTTAGGCAGCGGAATCGTGCCGATTGGAGCGATGCTTGCTCACCGCAGGACGTGGGGTCGCGTCGGGCTGACGTTCACGATGTCGGCGTCGTCGTTCTCCGGTAACCGTCTGGCGTGTATCGCCGCGCTTGCCACGCTCGACCAGATCGACCGCACTGACGTGCTCGAGCGAGCGCGCGAATCGGCGGCGGTGCTGCGCGCAGGGCTCGAGGACCTTCGCACGACTCATGCAGACCTGCTGGACCGAGTTACCGGGCGTGGCTTGCTCGTTGGGCTCCATTTTCACACACCGCAGATGTCGAGCGACGTCGCTCGCACCGCCATTCAGCGGGGCTTGCTGGTGGCCACGGCGTTCTGCAACAACCGATGCATCCTTCTCGAACCACCCCTCACGATAACGGTAGCGGAGGTCGGCCAGGCGCTCCACGTGCTGCGCGAGGCCTGCGACGCTACCGGTCGGGGGAGTGGGCCCATCCCAGTGAGCAACCCGGGAGTGGCGACGGGATAGGCCCGATACGCACTACTCAACAATTACCGCCACCCGCGCTGCCGGCGATGAAGATCGTGCCGTATGACCCGCGGTACCGTTCGAAGTTGCTGGCGTTTCTCGCGCAGAATTTCCCGGACTATCCGCGCAAGTCCGAGCCCAGGTACTTCGACTGGCTGTTCGGCGGGAACCCCCTTGGCGCGACGTTCGATACCTATCAGCTGCTGGTGCAGGACGACGATGTCGTCGGGCAAATTGGATCGCTGCGCGGTCGATTGCGGGTCGGCGACCAATGGGTCGACGGCCGATGGATCATCGATCTCGTCATCGATCCACGATTCCGGGGAGGACTTGCCGCTCGGCAGCTCTTCAAGCGAGCCATGGACGGCGCGCCGCTCGTGATGGCAACCGGGGTCGCGACGCACGTCGTCCCGATCTACAATGGGCTTGGATGGAATCGGTTGCCGGTGATGCGGGCGCGATACTCCGTGCTTCGTCCGAGCCGGCTCCTCGCTCTCGCCCAGACGACGGAAGCGGCTCCGGAGACAAATCCACTGCTGCGACTGGGGATCGCGCTCGCCGATCGGGTGCTCCCGTTCGCGGGGCGAGTGCTCGCTGCACGACCCTCGTCGGCGACCGAGCAGGTGACGCGTTTCGAGCCGGACTGGGACGCCGATATTCGTGCCCTCACCGCGCGGCTCGGCGTAACGGAGTACCGGAGTGCTGCAGTGCTCAACTGGCGGTTCGTCGAGCGGCCCATCGGCACGCACCGGATCGTCGTGATGCGGTCACGGCGCGGTCTCCGCGGCATGATGGTGCTGCGGTGGATGACGCGGCCCGGGATTGCCCACTGGGTCGATGTCGTCGACTATCTCGTGGATCCGGACGACCATACCGGCTTCGATCGCCTGACCGGTGCAGCGCTGGCGATCGCGGCCGGATCGTCCGTCGATTTCGTGCGGTTTCGGTTGTCACACCCGTCACATACCGAGCTGCTTCGCCCGCCGCGCTGGATCGATCACACGCGCCCGATGAACGACGACCTGTTCGCGTACTCCAGCGATCGAGCGCTGGTCGCCACGCTCGAATCGTCAAAGTGGCATCTGACGGCGCTCGCATCCGATCGATCCGAGACGGGTCGCGACGAGTAGATGCGATGAGAGGTCCGCGGCACCTGACCGCGGACCCTCTCGTCAGGCGCTGCGCGTCATGCGCGAAGCCTCCGCGCGACGAGACTCACGCGCTCGTCGTTCGCAGACTCTTCGTTCACGTCCTCTGTGACCGACCCGTTCTCCCGGAGCAAACGGTCGTACTCTTCGTAGAGCGCTTCCCAGATCACTTCGCGGCGGAAATGCAGGAGCACGTGCTCGCGCCCTGCGCGCCCGCTCCGTTGCCGCAGCTCGGCATCGCGCAGGTAGAGCCGGAGCGCGCGCGTGAGGCCCGAGACGTCACCAGCCTCCACGAGTGTCCCGGTCGCCCCATCCCGAACTGCGTCGATGCATCCCGGAATTCGCGTCGTGACAACCGGCAGCGCCATCGACGATGCTTCGAGCAGCACGTTGGAAAACCCTTCGCGATGCGACGGCAGCACGAAGGCGTCCATCGCCTTGTAGTACGGCGGTGTGTTGCTGTCCCACCCTACCATGTGAATACGCGGATCCGTGCGGAGCGTGGCCTGGACATCCGACGGGACGGGATCTCGCGTCTCGAAACCGCCGACGATCAGCAGGCGGAGATGCGGGAACTCTTCGCGCAGCGTTCTCCATGCCGCAACGAGCTCCGCCAGGCCCTTGTCGCGCACAAGTCGTCCAATGAAGCCGATGACGAGCGCGTCCTGCGGGATGGCGTGTCGCCGACGGACGTCCTCGCGCGTGTGGGTCCAGCGCTCGGGGTTGAACCGACCGACTGCGTCGACGCCGTTACCGCTCCCGGAGAGCAGCACGTGGACCTTGCCCGCGCTGCAAACACCGGAGTCGATTGCCACCTCTCGGACAGAGTGGCTGACGCAGAGCACCCGATGCGCCAGCGAGCACGCCGTGCGCTCCGTCGCCCACAGAATTGCGCGCATCATCCCGGTCGCCGTCACGAACGGCAGCCCGCGAATGTGATAGATCCGAACCGGTACGCGGGCGAGCCACGCGGCAATCATCCCGAGCAGCCCGCCCTTCGGCGTGTGGGCATGCACGATCACCGGGCGGATCCGACGAAAAATGCGATACATCCGCACCAGCGTCACGAGATCGCGCAGGGGCGTGATGCGCCGTGGCATCTCGAGGCCGTAGACGGCAACGCCTTCTCGCTGACCGAACGCCTCCAGATGTTCGCCGGGTGAGGTGATCACGGACGTCGCGAAGCGACGCTGCGCCATGAAACCGACCTGGCCGGCTATGAAATGGAGCGAGAACGGCGCGTTGATCACGTGCACGAGCGGGATCGTCGTCGGTGTGGTCTGACGAACGTCGAGCGTCGTTGGCGCGACGTACGAGGACGACCACTGCGTTTCGCTCACGGGACTGCTCCTACAACATCAGGGTGATCCTCGGAGTGCGCCGGTGCTGCATCGCACCGACGCGCGTCGAGCCAGGCCTGAAACATCAAGACGTTCCAGAGCTGATCGCTCAGGTTCTTCCGCCCGGACAGATGAGTCATCCAGTGGGTGTGCACGACGGTCGCGTCGAGAAAGCCCTCCTCTCGCAAGCGTCGCCTGTCGAGCAGCGACTCGGCCCATGGGCGAAGTGGTCCGCGAAGCCAGTCGTCGAGCGGCATGGCGAACCCCGTCTTGGGCCGGTCGGTCAGCGCACGCGGCACGTGACGATCGAGGATCTGGCGGAGGACCCACTTGCTCTGGCCAGCCCGGATCTTCAACGCGAGCGGAATGGACCACGCGAACTCGACGACGCGATGGTCCAGCAACGGCACGCGAGCTTCGAGGCTCACGCCCATACTGGCGCGATCCAGTTTCGTGAGCACGTCGTCAGGGAGGTACGTGACAAGGTCCAGGTACAGCATCTGCTCGACGGCAGACGCCAGGTCCGCGCGTTGTGCAGGGTCGGTGACAGCCGTTGGTGGCTCGGCTGATCCGAGCACGACTGATGTCGGCGCCGACCACTGCGACGCGAAGCCCAGGTACATCGCGTCGGGACTCGGCGCCGCGAACGCCTGCGCCAGTCGGTGCAGCTTCGACCCCGGCGTCGCCTGCGCCGACCGTCGCGGCAAGAGCGGCCTAACGAGCTGGTAGAGCCGGTCCCAGTCGTGTGGCGGCACGGCCGTGATCAGGCGTGCCTGCGCCGCGCGCAGCGAGCGCGGCAGCGAGCGACTCGCCCGCCAGATCCGGTCGGTCCAGACATGCCGATTGTAGCCCGCGAACAGCTCGTCGCCGCCATCGCCGGAGAGGGCGATGGTCACGTGGCGGCGGGCGAGCTCGGACACGATGAACGTTGGAATCTGCGACGAGTCGGCGAACGGCTCGTCGTACAGCGTTGGCAGTCTCGGGATGACGGCGCGAGCGTCATCCGGGCTGACGTAGAGCTCCGTGTGGTCGGTCCCGAGGTGTCGGGCAACGGCGGCGGCGTGGTGTGCCTCGTTGTAGCCGTCGTCCTCGAATCCAATCGAAAACGTCCGAACGGGGCGGTCGTGCTGCGTCTGCATGAGCGCAACGACTGTCGACGAATCGATACCGCCCGAGAGAAACGCTCCCAGCGGAACGTCTGCCACCATCCGCAGCGCGATGGCCTCGCGGATCAACGACTCGAGCGCGTCGATGACCTCGCGTGGGTCCGCACTCACGGGCGCTGCAGCGCCACGCTCCGCCACGCTCCGCGCCGACCAATACGTTAGGCAGCGGCCGTCGGACTCGTCCGGAGACGCGAAGGTGAGCATTGTTCCCGGGAGCAGCTTCCGGACGCCCTGATAGATGGAGTGCGGGGCCGGCACGCACCCGAACCGCATGAACAGCGCGAGCGCGTTGCGATCCACGTCACCATGGAATGCCGGGTAGGCGGCGATCGACTTGAGCTCCGATCCGAAAACCAGCGCGCTCCCCGCCCATCCGTAGTACAACGGCTTGATGCCGATACGGTCGCGCACCAGGTGCAGCACGCGGTCATGCCGGTCCCAGAGGGCGAACGCGAACATGCCGACGAAGCGCTTCACCGCGGCGACCAGCCCAAATGCTTCGATCGCCGCGAGCATGACTTCCGTATCCGAGTGTCCGCGGAAGCTCGGCGCACCACTCGCCAGGAGCTCGCGCCGGAGCGTGGCGTGATTGTAGACCTCGCCGTTGTACGTGATCACGTACCGCCCACTCGCGGACGTCATCGGCTGGTGCCCCAACGGAGACAGGTCGACGATCGAGAGACGCCGGTGCGCCAACGCGACGCCGGCGGCGTGGTCGACCCAGCAGCCCTGATCGTCCGGCCCCCGATGTGCGAGGACTCCCGCCATGCGTTCGGCGATCGACTGCATGGACCGGTCGCCACCCTGCCGCGACCAGAACCCGGTGATCCCGCACATGGCTAGTGGGCCTCGCGTCTCATACGGCGGCCCGAGCGCGGGAGACGATCTCCTCATAGGCCTGCTCGTAGGACTCCACCACAGCACCGATGGAGAATCTCTCGACGACGCGTCGCCTCGCGCGCGCTCCGAGATCGGCGAGACCGGCACGGTCGAGCGCGAGGAGCTCTTCCCATCCCTCGGCGAGAGCGGCGGGATCGCGCGGCGGAACGACCCGGCCGGTGTCGCCGACGATGACGGCCGAGTCGCCGACGTTCGTTGCGACGCACGGTACGCCGCAGGCCATCGCCTCGCCGAGCACGTTCGGGAACCCCTCTCCCCGCGACGACAGCGACGCGATGTCCAGCGCCGTCAGAAGCCGCGGCACATCGGTGCGTTCGCCGAGGAGATGACACACGTCTCGCAGGCCCGCCGTGTCGATCCATTCGGCCAGCTGGCTGTTGTCCGGCGTTATCCCGTTGCCGCACAGGACGAAGTGGACGTGCGGACGACGGTCGGCGAGTCGTGCCGCGGCGCCGAAGAACGTGCGATGATCCTTCTGGGGGTCGAAGCGGGCGACCAGTCCGATGACAGTCGCGTGGTCAGGGATCCCGAGCTCCGCGCGCACCGCCCTGCGCGCAGCGGGGTCGGGCCGGAAAATGTCGGTGTCGAAACCATTTCCGATGACGCGGATCTTCGCGTCGCAGTACCCGATCGACGAGTGCACGCGCCGCGCGTCGGAGGAGCAGCAGATGATGGTGTCGGGAATCCACGCCGAGAGCCTCGCACACAGGCGAATGAGCGCGAGTGTGCGAGGGCGATTGAGCTCGCGGTCGAGATTTCCCTGGCGGATGTTCCAGACGATCGGGGCTCCGGTCATCGCCAGCTTCGACGCGACGGAGCCCACGAGATCAGCGTGGTACATCCACGTCTGCACGATGTCGGCGCCGCTCGCGCGGAGCTGTCGGCCGAGCCGCACGATGGCGCGCGGGTCCGGAACCTCGCGCGTCATGGAGAACGATGTCACCGGAACGCCGAGCGCCTTGATGCGATCGGCGATGGCGCTCGACGAACCGATCAGCGAGTAGACACGCGAGGAAAACCGGCGCCGGTCGGTGTGCGACAGCAGCTTGAGGAGCATCGACTCGGCGCCACCGGTACCAAGACCAGTAATGATGTGCGCGACCTGGATCATCGAACCCCGCTGCGCTCTCACGACTGGTCGAAATGGGATCGCCGTGGCGAGGCGCCCAATCTCAGGCGTCTCAGTACCGAGGCTCAGCATTCGACACCTCGGCACGTTCGCGACGTACGACGTCAGGTTGAATACGCGGTCGACGCTGCGCGGCCCGTGTGTCGGACCAGAGTCCAAGCACCAGCAGCGCCCACAGCCTCGACGAATGATCGGCTGCCCCGGAGAGGTGTTCGTCAATGAGACGCTTCACCAGCGCGTACTCCGTCACGCCGACGGTCTGCAGTCGGGCCGGTGTGAGCACATCCAACAGGGCAGGCCGGAGGGCGCCCCGAAACCACCGGGCGAGCGGCACGCCGAAGCCCTGCTTCGGCCGATCCACGAGCGCACGAGGCACTCGTCGATAGACCCAGTGTCGCAGGAGTCGTTTTCGATGGACCAATGCCCCTGGCAACTGGAGCGTGAACTCCAGGATGCGGTGATCCAGCAAAGGGGCACGGGTTTCGAGCGAGACGGCCATCGCGGCGCGATCGACCTTCGCCAGGATGGCGTCCGGGAGGTAGGTCAACAGATCGATCAGCATCGCTCGTCGTCGAACCGTCTGCCGCGACGCGACCTGCCACGCGCTGTCGAACGCGTCGAGGTCCGGCAGCCGCCCGGTGAGCGCGCGCACTTCATCGGGGCCGAAGATGGTGAGCAACCGCCGATAGATTTCGGGCAGCGGCAGCGCGAGCAGCGGCGCCCCTCGTCGCAGCTTGCCGGGAAACTTCGACAGCACCGGCACGAGCAGTTTGCCTGCCGGACCGAGCACGCGCCTCAGCTGTGCGCCGAGCTCGAGGTAGTCGTAGCGCGGATACCCGCCGAACGCCTCGTCGCCGCCGTCGCCGGAAAGACTGACCGTCACGTGGCGCCGTGCGGTCCGCGACACCAGGTACGTCGGCAGTGCGGACGAGTCGGCGAACGGCTCGCCGTACATTCCCGGGATCGACGGAATGATGGCGAGGGCCTCGCGTTCGGTGAGCATCTCGACGGTGTGATCCGTACCGAGATGCGCGGCAACCGCACCCGCGTGCGCCGACTCATCGAAGCGAGCGACGTCGAAGCCGATGGTGAACGTCTTCACCGGGGTCGAGCTCAGCTCGACCATGGCGGCGACCACGGCCGTCGAATCGATGCCGCCCGACAGGAACGCGCCCAGTGGCACGTCGGCGATCATCTGTCCCCGAACAGCCGTCTGGAGAAGTCCGTCGAGCTGAGCAAGCGCTTCTGGCTCGTCGATGCGGAGCCGCGGGCCGGTCGCGAGCGCAACGGGATCCCAGTATCGCCAGATATGCACTCCGCCGCGCCTAACGCGCATGGCGTGTCCGGGTGGAAGCTTCCGCGCAGCACGGTAGATCGAGTACGGCGCCGGGACAGACTGATAGTGCAGGTACAGCGCGAGCGCGTCCCGGTCGATGTCGGTTGCGACACCAGGCAGGGTGGCCAGCGCGTTCACTTCCGAAGCGAACGCGAATCCCCAGGTGCAGCGGGCGTAGTAGAGCGGCTTTTCGCCCGCGCGGTCTCGCGCGAGAAACAGCGTCTCATGCGGGCCGTCCCACACGGCGAACGCGAACATGCCAACGAGTCGGTCGAGCAGTCGCTCGCCCCAGGTTCGATATCCGTGCAGCAGCACTTCGGTGTCCGAGTCCGAGGCGAACCGACAGCCTGCCGCCAGAAGCTCGCGCCTCAGCTCCGTGAAGTTGTAGATCTCGCCGTTGAACACGACCGCGAATTGTCGGTCCTCGGAGATCATGGGTTGATGCGCCAGCGGCGACAGGTCGATGACGGCCAGCCTCCGATGACCGAGGATCAGATTGGCTGCGTGGTCGATCCACACACCGGCGTCGTCCGGTCCGCGATGTTCCATGCAGGCCAGCATGCCGTCGAGCTGCTGCTCGGCGTCCATCGGTCGCGCGTCAGAAAACCACAGGCCTGCTATGCCACACACAGGGAGTCTCCGGCAGCCGTCAGTGAATCGAAGTCGACCCGGTTGAACGAGCGCGAACGCGGACTAGCCTGCGCGTGCGCGGTGCGACGATCGCGGTGTGACCGACTGTGAGGCGAACAGGGCCAGCGGTTGGGGCGCCCGCTCGGGCTTCGCGGCGGCGAGATACGACGTCATGAGGAACACCCCGAACGGAACCAGGAACGCTCGCTCTTCCAGCAGGTTGTGACTGAGCAGACTTTGCACGACCATGAGGCCGGTGAACACGAGTCCGGGGGCATGTCGTCGGCGCCAGAACAGCAGCGCGGCGGCGCCGAAGAGCCAGACGTAGCAGATCAGCCCCCCGATTCCGTTGTTGAGCCACTGCTGCACGTACATGTTGTGCGGTCCCTCGCGCAGCGTGCCTCCGTCGTACGTGAACCCGCTGCCGCGCCCGAGAAGAGGCGACTCCTGCACGAACTGCCACGACGCACGGAGTGCGGCGAAGCGGGTATCGTCGGTCGTGAGCGCTTCCGATCGACCGCGGAAGATGTCCAGCCGGTCGGACTGCACGGAGAAGATGGCGGCACCCATCATCCGTTCCATCGCGAAGAACGCCACCACACTGACTGCGCAGATCATCAGCAGTCGGCCGGTCGCTCGCACGGGACCGCCGCGCGCGCGCCGGATCACGACGTAGGCGTAGCTCAGCACGAGCACGGCGAGCAGGATCGTGCCGCCACGTGACAGCGTCGCCAACACGCCAAGCGCTGCGAGCACCAGGACGGTGAGATCGATGAGCCTGACGCGTGTGTAGTCGAGAATCGTGGCGGCCAGCGTGACAAGGACGAATGCCGCGCCATTCGGGTTCGTCGGAAATCCCGATGCGCGGAAGTCGATGCGGGAGAACGTACCGGGGTTCATCACGTCCATGCCGACGCTTCCCAACAGCAGGAGAAACGCGAGCAGCAGCGCGGCTTCCAGATAGCGACGCTGACGGCGTTCGAGCGCGAGCGGCATCACCAGCAGCACCACGAGCAGATCGTAGAGCGGGAGCAGCACCCAATGCGACCCTTCCAGAAAATTCGCGGTTGGCACGAACGCCGAGACGAGCGAAAACAGCACGACGCCGAGGAAGGGCAGGATGACGGACACCTGCGCGGTATACGCTGTCCAGAGGCGCGCCCGCAGGCTCGACGAGAGCAACGATCGCAGCAGGGTACCTGCCGTTAGGCACAGCAGGACCGCGAGGAGAAGGTTCGAGGCTCCGAAGGGAAGGCCGCCGCGCAGTCGATAGGCCACGTCGGCGTACGACATCAGCACGCCCAGGCTGAGGACCGTGAGCATGCCGACCGGCAGCGACTTGAGGGCGGTCCGCGTCATCGGGCCCGTCCGGCGACCAGCTGGCTGAGCGCGTGTTCCGTGGACGCCGCGAGCCGGGCCACGGAGAACTCGCGCAGGATGCGCTGCCGACCGTCGGCACCGACGCGAGCCGCATACGCGCGGTCATCGGCGAGCCGCTGCATTCGCTCGGCGAGCGCCATGGGATCTCGCGGCGGCGCGACCAGAGCCGGCTGGTCGAGGATCCATGCCGAGTCGCCGACGTCGGTGACGACGCACGGAACGCCGCAGGCCATCGCCTCGCCGATGACGTTCGGGAATCCTTCCCCCGAGGACGACGAGCACATGATGTCCAGCGCGTTGTACACCGCGCACATGTCGGCGCGTGGCCCGGCCCAGGTGAGGCGATCCACGAGCCCGAGCCGTCGCGCGAGCTCGGCCATCTCGCCAGCATAACGCGCCTCGCCGCCACCGACGCACACGAAGCGGACATCGGGTCGCCCGCCGAGTCGTGACGCCGCGGCGAGAAACGTGGCATGGTCCTTCATCGGGTCGAGGCGACCGATCAGCCCGATCAGGCATTCATGCGGGGCGACACCCCATTCGGCGCGCACGCGCAGTCCGGCGGCGCGATCCGGCACGAACCGCTCGGCATCGATCCCGTTTGGAATGACCGTCGCCGTCGCGCGCCGATAGCCATGCGCGACTGCGTACTCGAGGCCCGCCCGGGAGTTTGCGATCACCAGATGGGCGTAGCGTGACAACGCGCGAACGATCGGGCTCGTCACGCGGCCAAGCCAATCGAACTGCGTCAGGTCCATGTACGACGCCCGCACACCCCAGACGACCGTGAGTCCCGGGTGAAGCACGCGCATCACGGCGGCCACCGCATTGGGGATGTCGAGATAGCCGTGGAGAATGTCGACGCGTTCTTCACGGAGCACGCCGTGGAGGCGGCGCAGGAACCCGAACATGTCCCAGCGGCCCGTCTTGCCTAACGCCCTGAGCGGCACTCCGGCCTGCCGCAGCTCCGCTTCGAGAGGGGCGCCGGCATAGAACGTCAGGACGCGCACATCGTTCCCGCGCTCGTGCATCGCTTTCGCGAGAACGACGAGCTGGCGTTCGGCCCCGCCATATTCGAGCGCGCGCACGAGAAAGGCGATCTTCGGGCGGGCGCGGCGCGGCGCGGGTCCTCGACCCTCACCGACGCGCGCGCGAAACCGCGACGAGCGCGCCGGTTCCATCGCCGCGTCGCGAGCGGTTCCGATCCCGGCGGCCGCCATCACCGCACCGGCTGAAGCGACGGTGTCTGAGCGGCGCGGCGCATGTCGCGAATGAACACGGCCCATCCGATCGGCAGCGCCATCGCGCTCACGAGCTTTCCGCCCAGCGTCCGAACATCCGAGAACTGACGCCACACGCCCACGCCGGCGTGAAATGAAAACCTGGTGTAGTGCACGCCCGAGCGGCACAGCTCGATCGGCGCCGCGACCAGATAATCGAGGTTCTCGTTCAGGTTCGTCATGTGCTCCAGTCGCCCGACCAGCGGATTCACGACGAGACCACCGCTCCTCGTGAGCGAGGGCTGGTCGGTGTGATACACGCGCAGCACCTCGTTCACGTAGCGCGTCTTGAACTGTCGCCCGATGCGAGCCCACATGATCCCTTCCGGGACGTGGCTGCCATCGACGTCGGGGAAGGGGAACTGACGCAGGACCTCGGTCCGGTGGATCCCCCACTTTTCGCCGGTGACGTGGTAGCGGAACCGCGCTTCGAGATTATGGGAGTCGGTGATCGGGGTCGAGAATTTCGTTCCCATGATCTCACCGCGGTCGTCGACACACAGTGCCGCGACTGTCGAGAACCTGCTCCGTTCGGGGGCCGGGATGGCCTCCCAATGGTGCTGGAATCGCTCGAGGGCGCGCGGGACGCAGGCGTCGTCCGAGTCGAAGTCGAGGAAGAGCTGGCCGCGGGCGAGCCCCACGGCGCGATTGTACGCCCGGTGCTTCCCCCGATTCTCCTGCCAGACGTAGTGAATCGGGAAGTCGGCCTCGGCTGCCCAGCGCCTAACGAGAGCACCGGTCTCATCCGTCGAGCCGTCGTCGACGACCAGCCACTCGAAGTCGCGAAACGTCTGCGTGCGGAGGCTTCGGTAGACGCGCTCGATCGTGTGCGCCCGATTGAACGTGGCGGTGAACACCGTGATCGCGAACTGCGGCGACGTCATGGGCGGCCCTGCTCTGCACTGAACGGTCCGAGCTCGGCAGCCGCTGTTCGGCCGCGACAGACGTGCCTCCGGGCAGTCATGACGCCTCCACGGCCGCGGCGGCGCGTCGATCGAGCGCGTTCAGCCGACGGAACACCGCCGAGAGGACCAGCACCATCGACAAGGCATATACGATGGATGTCGACAGCGCGATGCCTGGAAGCCCCCACACGCGCATGCAGAGCAGATTGGCCACCACATTGACGACGAACGTGCAGAAGCTCACCCACATGACCACCCTGGTTCCGCGCATCGCGGTCAACAGCCGCACGCCGACCATGCTCAGCAGGTAAAACGGGATCTGCAGAGCGAACAGGGTCTGCACGCGGGCCACGAGGCGGGTATCGTCCGGCGAGAATGCCCCCCGCTCGAACAGGAGCCTAACGAGTGGGGCGGAGAACACGATGATGAGGAGCGCAACGATGCTGCCCGTGCCGAGAATGAGACCGGCGTACGTGCGCAGCGTGTGGCGCACCGCGGCCCAGTTCTCCGCCGCAACCATCTTGGAGAAATGCGGGAAGATGACGGTGGCGACGGCGGGCGCGGCGACACTCAGCCCGGCACCCACCAGCTTCCCGCCGTACATGAGTCCGGCGACGCTCCCGGAGCCCAGCATCGAGGCCATCGCTTGATCGACCAGCGGCGAATTGCTCATCACGGCGGCGCCGGCGGCGACAGGGAGGAAGGACCGCAGCACCTGGCCGACTTCCGGGTGACGAACGCGCCACCCCTTCCAGTCGAGCAGGTCCATGGCGCGAAGCCGCCAGACCAGCACGAGCCCTTCCACGACTCGGCCGCCGACCAATCCGATCACCAGCGCGTAGACGCCCCACTGCGGCCCCTTCGTGAACAGCAGCGCAAGCATCACGGCGGAGCTGATGATCGGCGTCGCGGCCGGCCACAGAAACCGTTCGTTGGCATTGAGCGCCGACGACAGCACGACTCCCGACCCGCTGACGACCACGAGCGGGATCAACATGAAGAACAGGCGGCGAGTCATCTCGAGCTTCTCACCCACGAACGTCGCCCCGAGCGCCGGCAGGAGCAGCGGACCGACGATCAGGAGCACGACACCCATCGCCACGAGGAGGGCCGTGCTCGTTACCAGGACGCTCGTGAGCAGCCGCTTCGCCGCATCGGGACCATCGGCATCGCGTACGCGAACGTAGACGGGAACCACCGCCGCTTCGAGCGAGCCCGCGATGACGTTGATCGCGAACGTCGGGAGAACGAACGCGATCAGGAAGGCGTCCATCGCGTCCGACGTGCCGAAGTACGACGCCGTCACCACATCCTTCGCCAGCGCCGCCACCTTCACGACGAGAACCACGCCGCCCACCGAGACCATCGCCGAGAAGATCCGGCGATTGACCGATCGGGCGTGCCAGGTGCGGACCTGGTGCGCGTAGAGCTGAAGCGTGCCGACGTCGTCTCGCGCGCTCATTCGGCGACCTGTGAATAGTCCTCGGAGTAGTAGTACTCGTCGTATCGCTGGATCGACCCGTGCGCATCGTTGAGCACGGCACCGATCAACTGCGCGCCCACACGCTCCAGCTGATCGAGCGTCTGCCGCACGGCACGACGATCCGTCACGCCGGCGTGAACGACCACCACGACGCCGTCCACCAACGGCGCGACGGCCGTGGCATCGGACACGGCGAGCACCGGCGGCGTATCGAGGACGATGATGTCGAAGTTCTCGGAGAGCTCCTTGAGCAACAACCGCATTCGGTCCGAGCCCAGGAGATCACCGAAGGTGTCCACGTCACGGCCGGCCGGGAGGAACGAGAGCCCCGTGATGAACGTGCCGCGTACGGCGCTGGCTGGCGGCAGGAGCCCGCGCAGCACCTGAACGAGGCCGGGGTTCCTTGGCACGCGAAACGCGCGGTGCAGCCGAGTGCGACGCACGTCGCAGTCGATCAGCAGCACTCGCTGGCCTTCCAGGGCAAACGCCGCGGCCAGGTTCGTCGAGGTCGTCGTCTTCCCTTCCTGCGGCAGGGCGCTGGTCACCGCAATGCTCTGTGCCATGCGGCCTGCCTGTCTCCACTTCAGGCTCGAGCGCAACAGCCGGAATGCCTCGCTCCCGGCGGGCGTCATCGGAATCGTATTGGACGACTTGCCGTTAGGCGCCGCGCCCTCGCCGAGGGCACCGGTTCCATTCGCCGACCGCATGCGAAGTGACGGGATCCGCCTGGGCTGCGGCGCCGAGATCTTGGGGATCACCGACAGCACCGGAATCTGAAGGTCATCCTCGATGTCCCCGCGGCGGCGAACGCGCGTACTCGCGCTCTCGGCCACCAACGCCGCGATCACCCCGAGACCCATGCCCACGATGACACCCAGCAACAGCTTCAGACTTCTCATGCGGCTCAGCGGCCGATAGGGCAGCGACGCGTCGTCGAGGATATCGACTTGCCCTTCCTCGACGACTTCGGCCATGCGGGCCTTCTGAAACTCGTCCTTGAGCTTGTCGACCAACTGCCGGTTTGCCTCGACGCGCCGCGCGAGCTGCTCCTCGATCGACTCGACGCGCGGCAAGGCCGCAGCGATCGCTGCATTCTGTGCCCGCAACGTGTCCAGCGCTTCGAGGCGGGCGTCGAGCGTTGCGATCTGCCCGCTCAATGCTCCCACGAATCGCTGGTCGGTGGTTGCAATGAGCGTGTCCAGCCGGGCGACATCGGGATTGGTCGGAGCGCTCCGCCACACGCCGGTCGTGAGGGAATCGCGCGTCATCTCGTACTGGACGCGTTGTTCGTAGAGCCGATTCACGACCGGGTTCGCGCTGAGAATGGGCACGGCGATCAAGGCGCGAATTTCGTCTTCTCCCGGACTGCGCGGACGCTGCAGCTTCCCGAGCAGCTCGCCGTACATCCGGCGATCCGCGGCCAGCTCCCCGCGCCGCATCTCGAGCTCGAGGAGCGATCCCTGGCGCGCCTCGAGACTGCCGCGCGCGCTGAACACGCGTTGGCTGCTCCGGAACGAGGCGAGCGCATTCTCGGCGTTCGCGAGCTGTGCTTCGATCTCGCGAAGCTGCTCTTCGAGGAAGACCCGACCACGGCGGGACTGGCTCTGCGCGCTGCGAATGTTCGCGTCGTCGAACGCGTGTACGAGCCTGTTGGTGACGCGCTGGGCGACCTCTGGTGCGATATCCGTATAACTGACGTCGATCACGTTCGTTTCGCCGCGCGGAGCCGTCCGCACATTGGCGAGCGCACGATCGATGGCGGCCTCGCGTGGCGCGACGACGAGCGTGGCTTGCGGCAGCGGAGGTTTCGACGCGACGGCGAAGCTCAGCCCGACGCCCTGGTATGGCGTGCCGTAGGGTACGTCGGTCGATTGCGTACGTTTGCGAACCGTCATGGCGCCGTCGGAGAAACTCACGGCGAACGTGTCCGCGCCGACAACGGAGTCGATTCGTACCTGTGTGAGCAGGGCGGGTGAGATCTTGTCGCCCAATGCCCGCAGTCGAAGTCCTTCGGAATCGACGACGGCGCCGATCAGGGCGCGGCTCTTGAGGACCTGGACCTGCGATGCCGTGACGTCACGCGGATTGGTGCGTTCCGCCTCCCGCTGGTCGAGCGCCTGCGTGATCGAGCGTCGAGCGTCCGTCAACTGTATGGTCGCCGTCGCGCGGTATTGGGCGGGCTCGCGCAAGACGACCACGACGCTCGTGGCCACACATGCGGCGTTGATCCCGGCCACGAGCAGCCATCGCCGCCGCACGGCGGAGATGACGTCGCGGACGTGCACGGCGTCGCTCGAGCCGACCTCGTGGTCGTCAGGAGTCGGCTGGTGCGGCGGCGAGGGCGTTCGGCGCCCAAACGAGCGACGGGCAGACATGCGCGGTTACCGGTTGCCGTTGTACAGAATCACGCTGACGATCGCGGCAGCGGCGCCGAGCAGACTCACCGTCGGCGCGATGAAGTCACGGAACACGGCCGAGTTGCGTTCGACCGTGATCTGATCGCCGGATCGAATCGGCATGCCAGCGCCCGTCACGTCGATGCGGCGGAGATCCACAGAGATCTCCGAGCCGGCCCGGATGAGCATGAGGCGGTCGCGACGTCCGCGTTCGGTCGGTCCTCCGGCCAACGCGACCGCCTGGCTCAGCGAGGTTTCAGGTCGGAGGTTGTAGAGATTGGGAAGCCGCACCTCGCCGCCCACGGCGACTCGCAGCAGCGGCTCCACGACGAATTGCGGGTTGGCTTCGTACTTCTCGAGCACGGTGCGCAGTCGGCTTTCCACCATAGTGAGTGGAATCCCAACTACCTGCACATCGCGATAGAGCGGATGTGCGACGGTGCCTTTCCCCGTCACGACGAACTCGCCGCTCAGCTCCTCCTTGCGCCAGACGGTGATGCGGACCACGTCGCCTGGTGCGAGCGCGGTCGTGTCCACCGCCGCGCGAACCGCTCGCGGCGCGCTCGCCTGCCCCGCGGCCGCCTCCGGGAACACGGAGACGGCGAGTACCACGAGGGCGACGGTGACCCACGAAAACGATGTCATTCGAGTTCGTTGACTCCGTTTACGCAGAATTCGACATGCCTTCGTGCGCGGACGGGCCGCTGGAGCTCGATGGCCCCGCGCGCGAGATCGGAAGGTCACTGGCGGATAACATGCCTCTCGATCGCGCGCGCGACCGGTTTGCAGTGCCTAACGGTACGTGAGCATGATCCACATCATCGAGCGAGTACTGGGGCGCTGCATCGGCACGCCTGACGACGGTACCCGACGCTCGCGCAATGTCGGCATCGATCTGCATGGCGGTGTCGCGAGCGAACCACGCTTCCAGTCGCGGCACCAGCGAATCCGCGAGCCGCTCCGCGCCGTACAAGCTCCCCTCGTGGCGCCCATCGCCAGTGATCGCGAGGAAGTAGTCGGCGCTGCCCATCGTGCCGCCCGCCACGGGACAATGGAACGTCCACGTATGCCCCGGGGACACGCTCGTGTTGTAGTGGGCGATGTCCAGAGCGACGTCCCTTGGAACGACCTCGATGTTCCTCAGGCCGATCGCGACGGCGCTGTCGTGGAGCACCGTGTTGAGCTGGTCGATGGTCCTGGCGTCGCCGATCCGCTCGGTGGCTTCCCGGGCGTGGATCAGCTCATTCACGACGCGCCGTGAACGGAACACGTCGGACAGCGCGGACGCGGCCTCGGCGAACTCGTCGTACTTCAATTGGCGGATTCCGGACACGGCGATCGTGATGACGACCAGTCCTCCGAGCAGTCCGATCTGAAGCTGAGCCTGGTGAGGCGCGAGCAGAACGCTCATGGCGAGCAACGCAAACACCGACGATGCGACGATGAGGACGACGGTCGCCGTGCGCGGCTTCAGGCCCCGGGCGAGCAGGCGATGGTGGATGTGTCGCGCGTCCGCGCCGAAGATCGGCGAGCCACGAAGCCATCGACGGATGATGGCCAGTGCCATGTCGATGATCGGGACCGCAAGCGCGCACAGCGGTACCATGAAAAGGACGACGGTCGTGCTCTTGATCGAGGAGTCGACCGACAGCACGGCGAGAAAGAACCCGATGAACAGGCTTCCCGAGTCGCCGAGGAAGATGCGGGCTGGAGGGAGGTTATAGCGTCCGAAGCCAATCAGACTGCCGAGCAGTGCCACGCAGCCGATGACGACGGCAACATTTCCGAACACGAGGGAGGCGGCGAGCACAGTCGCCGATGCGACGACTGCGATGCCGGTGGCCAATCCGTCCAGGCCGTCAACGAGGTTGAACGCGTTGGTGACACCGACGATCCAGAGGACCGTGACTGGAATCGCCAGATGACCGGTCGCAACGGTGACGGCAGGGCCGAGGCTTACGACATCGATCTCGAGCCCGAGGAGACAGACGAGAATCGCCGCGGCGCACTCTACCATGAGCTTGGTGAGCGCGCGCAGGCCTTTCAGGTCATCGATCAATCCGGCGATGAACACGGTGCCGCCGCCGAGGAAGATCGCGAGGAGAAATCGCTGCTGACTTGGGCCCAGCGGAGTCTGGACTGCAGCAACGACCAGCGCAGTGACGGTCGCCAGGAAGACCGCTACTCCACCGAGCCGAGGTACGGGCCGCTCATGGATATGCCTCCGGTCGCCGGGCTGATCGTAGAGCCTGAGCCTGTTGGCGATTTGGATGACCAGCGGTGTCGTGAGAAACGCGACCGCAGCTGACACACATACGACGACCAGCATTCTCACCACACCACCCTCCGACACCGGACGAGAAGCGATCCACCCGCAGCCTCAACGGACCTGGCGTCGCCATCGACACGATGTCCGATCGTCCCCAACACAGGCCGCGCACCAATCGCTCGCGGCCAGACCGTTCGCAAGTTGTTCCATCTACCGATCCGACCTGGTCCACGGTACGAAGCGATGGACCTGAGCTATGCTGGTCACCCTCGCGGGGTCTGCCTCGAAGCTCGTCGGATCGATGGTCGAGACGTCGAACAGATTTACTCGGGTATTTATAAGAGCGCCCTAACGAAATGCCAGCACGTCATGCGCAAGGACTCTGTTCGGCGCGTGATGGAAGGCGTTCTGTGTTGTGTCACAACGAGATGCTCTTTTTTGCTCGTTAGGCAGCATCGGTTAGACCGGTTAGTTTTGTGTTGAGATGGGCGAACAGCCCTGATGCACGGAAGCAACAACTGAGGCAGACTGAACTATGTAATTCGATTGGTTGCTCGCTGTTTCCGTAGATGAGATTGGTGTTGCCAGTTCACACTGGCGCCATGCGTGGTGGGGTGAGAAGGTAGGCGCCGACGCATCCGCTCCCTCCGTCGCTGTGTCGCAATACAGCAACGTTAGGCTGGACCTTGCCGGCCTCGACAAGAGCGCAATCACTCTCTTCCAACTGGCTCGTGTCCACTCGCGTTCGTAACGCAATCCTCGCGACCATCACGATCGGCGTGGGCTTCGCGGTGCCGGCAGTGGTCGGTGAGATCGTGCTGCGGTTCCTTCCAGTGAGTGGCGGCGCCTACACCACGGCGGTCAACGCCGAGCAGCCCATCCTCCACTTCGAACCGAACCGCAGGTTCACGGCGGCTGTAGGACCGCGCCTCGAGTACGCGAATCGTGGAACGATCAACAACGCCGGGTGGGTGAGCGATCAGACGTACGACTCGACGGCCACCACGCCGCTGCTCGCGCTCATTGGCGACAGCTACATCGAAGCGTTCATTGTTCCGTATCGGCAATCGCTGCAAGCCCGATTGGCGGAGGCCGCTCGACCGTCCCACCGCGTGTACGCGTTCGGGATGTCGGGTTGGCCATTGAGTCAGTATCTCGCGGTCGCGGAATTCGTTGCCAGGCGATATCGGCCGGACGCGATGGTCGTGAACGTCGTGGGCAATGACTTCGACGAAAGCCTGCTTCGGTACAAGAACGCCCGCGGCTTTCACTACTTCCGTGATGGCGCCGACAGCTCGCTCGCGCTGGAGCGAGTCGACTACGCACCGAAGTGGCATTACAGCCTCGTCCGTCACTCGGCGCTGTGGAGATATGCGCTCGGTCATCTCCAACTGATCTCACGAGTCCGGGCGCTGAGATCGCCGCGCGCAAGAGGCGAGCGCGACCGTGACAAGGACGCTTTCGTCGGCAACGTACCGCGTGTCGTCGAGCCGGAACGCATCGCCTGGTCGAAGCGAGCCGTCGATGAGTTCCTCGCCGAGCTCCCGATGCGAAGCGGGCTCGCGCCTGGGCGCATCCTGTTCGTCGTCGATGGGATGCGGCCGCAACTGTATGATCCCGGCGACCGAGCGCGCAGCGACTCGAGCTTCTTCGGTCAGATGCGCACGTATTTCATCGGGCATGCGCGCGCGAAGGGCTTCGAGGTCGTCGACATGCAACCCGCATTCGTCGCCCACTACGCCACACACCGGCAACAGTTCGAGCTTCCGCATGACGGCCACTGGAATGCAATCGCCCATGGTGTCGTCGCGAATGCGGTGACTCAGTCGACTGTGTTCACCACGTTCATGGACGGCGCTGGCCAGCGAACGCGGCCATAGTTCGGGTCGTCCCCGACATCTAGTGCGGGGGAGGGCACCGCAGCATAGTGACGGTCCCTTCTCCGGTGAGCCATGCGCCTTCGCCAGTCGCTTCACGAGATGCATCAGGACGCTGCCATCGCGCTGCGTCAGCTTCGCCGCAGTCCGGGGTTCGCCGTGGTTTCCACCTTGACGCTGGCGTTAGGCATCGGCGCAACCACGGCTGTGTTCGCTGTCGTCGACTCCGTGATGCTGAGGCCGCTGCCGTTTCGCGATCCGGCCGCCCTCGTCGTCCTCAAGCGCGAGCGCCCGGGCGGTGGCGCGCCCGTCGAGACGACCTATCCGGACTATCGCCAGCTTCGCGACGCCGCGCGAGCCTTTGCAGGGCTCGCGGCCGTTCCGTCAGCCATGAGCCCCGCAGTCTGGACAGACGGCACGTCCAACGAGCCGCTCGCGGCGGTCGGTTCGTCCGGCAACCTCTTCGACGTGCTTGGCGCGCACGCGCTGCTCGGCCGCACGCTCACGCCTGATGACGACCGGCGCGGTGCGGCCCCCGCCATCGTGCTCGGATGGGGCGTCTGGAAGCGGAAGTTCGGCGGCGACCGCGCCGTCCTCGGACGACGGGTGGAGCTGAGCGGGACGCGGTTCACCGTCGTCGGCGTGATGCCGAAGGGGTTCGAATATCCGCGTGGCGCCGAGGCGTGGGTGGCACTGGTGCCGGCGATCGATTCGCTCGTCGACAACCGTCAGATCGCGTTTCTCAACATCATCGGGCGAGTGCGGACCGGTGTGTCGTCGGTCGCCGCACGCGATGAGGCGGGCCGCCTGCTCGCACAGTCGGCGGCCGCCGCGGGCGTGGCCGCTGCCGCGATTGCGGCGCCGCAGCTCCTGCCGCTCGAGGAGGAGCTGCTCGGCGACATCCGCCGCGGAATGGCCGTGCTGCTGACCGCGGCAGGTCTGGTGCTGCTCGTCGCGTGCGCGAATGTCGCGAATCTGCTGCTGGCACGCGCCGCGACCCGCGATGGTGAGTTCGCCGTCCGATCGGCGTTAGGTGCGGACCGTGCCCGCCTCATCCGGCAGCTGCTTGGCGAGGCGGCCGTGCTCGCCGGAATCGGGACGGCGGTGGGGCTGGCGGGGTGCGTGCTGGGGCGCGGCGCCATCGGTGCGATGGTGCCGTCCGACCTGTATCGAGCCACCGCCGTCGAGATCGACCTGCGCATCGCGGCGTTCACGGCGGGCTTGATGGTGGCGACGACGCTGCTGTTCGGCGTGCTGTCGGCGCTGCGTGGAACGCGCGTCCAACCCGGGAGTGTACTGCGGGCCGCCACCGGACGCAGCACGAGCGAGAGATCCGCGCGTCGGACGCAGCGTGCTCTCGTGGGGGCGGAGGTCGCACTCGCGGTGGTCCTGCTCATCGGCGGAGGCGTCCTGGTTCGAAGCTTTGCCCGACTCACGGCCGCGCCGCTCGGTTTCGATCGCACGCATGCGCTGACCGCGGAGCTGTTCCTGCCCGAGCCGAAGTACGGCGACCCGGCGACGGTCCGCACGTTCTATCGTGACGCCATTGAGCGCCTCGCGCAGTTGCCGGGCGTCACGGCGGCCGGCGGCGTGCTGCTGCGTCCGCTCTCCGGTCCCGATGGCTTCGACTATCCGCTGACGCTCGAGGGCTCGGATGCGGATACGCAGCGGCGCCAGCCGCTGGTGAACTACGAGGCGGTGACGCCCGGTTACCTGAAGGCCGCCGGGATTCCACTCGTGCAGGGCAGGGACATCACGGCCGCAGACGATGAGAAGGTGCCGCCGGTGGTGATCGTGAGCGCGGCGACGGCGAAGCAATTCTGGCCTAACGCGTCACCGGTGGGGAAGCGGCTCAAATGGGGACCGCCAGACTCGCCGGCGCCGTGGGTCACGGTCATCGGGGTGGCGGGGGCGGCCCGGTATCGCGACCCGCGCGTGGAATCGCTCGATGTGTACGTGCCGTACACGCAGAGCCCGTGGAAGCTCAACCACCTGGTCGTGCGGTCGGCGGGCGATCCGGCGGCCCTGGCGGGTTCACTGCGATCGGCGCTGTCGGAGATCGACCCGGAGGCGCGTGCGACGCAGGTGGCGACGGTGGGCGAGCTGGCGTCGGCCGCGCTCCGGCAGCCGAGGTTTCAGGTGACGCTCGTGGGCGCGTTCGCGGCGCTGGCGCTGTTGTTAGGCGCCGTGGGGATCTTCGGTGTGGTGTCGTTTGCGACGGCTCGCCGAACGCGCGAGCTGGGCGTGCGCATGGCCCTGGGTGCGCGCGGCGTCGATGTCCAACGGCTCGTGCTCGGAGAAACGCTGCGGACAGTGGGTGTCGGCGTCGCGGTGGGCGTGGCCATCGCGGTGGCCGGCGCTCGCGTGCTGCGCGCGCTCGTGTATGGCGTGAGCACGACGGACCCGCTGACGTTTGCCATCGTGCCGGTCATCGTCGTGACGGTCGCGGTGTTGGCGGCAATGATCCCGGCCCGTCGCGCCGCCCGCGTCGATCCCGCCACGGTGTTGCGGATGGAGTAGTGCCGGCGTGCACGGTTCCGCCGAAAAACCGATTCAGGTGCATCTGGACGCCTCACGGACGGGCCGGCGTTCAGAAAACCTAACGCGGATTACGCGGACTACGCAGACCCGCTCCGAGCCGCAGGAACACCGACGGCCCACAGCCGACGCATCTGTCTTTCGTGTTCAACGGCGCTTCGGGACGTGGTGTCATTCCGAGCGGAGGCCGCAGGCCGGAGGCGAGGAATCGCACTCGTCCCGACCGAGGGGCCCCTCGACCGGGAGGATGGCGATTCCTCGCCTCCGGCCTGCGGCCTCCGCTCGGAATGACCAGGGAGCGTACCGGAGCCGTTCCCAAAAAGAACAGGGACCCCACCGCCCGCGACGCCAGCCGTTAATGCAACCCGAGCGAGTCCGCGTCATCCGCGTCATCCGCGTTAGGTCTTGCATCCACTTTCCTCCGGGACACCATCTCGGCAGTGCCGTCAGGCGTTCCGGGCTGTCCCCTAGTCCGCTCGGCTGCCCTCGGGCGACACGCCTGACTGGCTCGGCAACGATCGACGATCGCGGTTGGCAGGCAACTCCGGCGACGGTTAGGCACGGGCAGCGACAGCGCTGAAGCCTGACGCTGGACAAAGGTCGCCCCCGCGCCCATTTATTCCTCACACTAGGTTAGGGGAGTGGATGGCACGCGATCCGATCGACCTGCTGCACGGCACGCTCGACGTGCTCGTGCTCAAGACGCTCTCGTGGGGTCCCATGCACGGCTACGGGATCTCGCGCTGGATCGAAGAGCGCACGCGTGGCGTGCTCGAGATCGAGGACGCCGCCCTCTACAAGTCGCTGCACCGCCTCGAGCGCGCCGGGTCCGTCGAAGCCGAGTGGGGCGTGAGCGAGAACAATCGGAAGGCGAAGTTCTACCGCCTCACGGTGCGCGGGCGTCAGGAGCTGCGCGCGGAAGCGAACACGTGGCGCCAGTACGCGGCCGCGATCTTCAGCGTCCTCGAGACGGTCTGACCCGGCGAGGCGGGTAGCGGGTAGCGGGTGACGGGTTCGGTGTCATTCCGAGCGGAGCCGCGCAGTGGCGGAGGCGAGGAATCGCGATCCTCCCGCTAGAGCGGCCTCCCGGCCGGTACGAGTGCGATTCCTCGCCTGCGGCCTTCGGCCTCCGCTCGGAATGACAGCCGCCGTTTCGCCCGTCACCCGCTACCCGCTACCCGCCCAAGTTGACAGCGAACGCTTCCCGTCCTCATGTTGTCGAAGCTTGAGGTATCGTCCGACGACGACCCTCGAACCGCCTTGCCACCATGACCCACCTCTTCCGCCGACTCCGACGACGGCTGCGCGCGCTCACCCACCGCGACGCGCTCAATCGAGACGTCGACACCGAGATGCGCATGCACATCGAGCTCGAGGCCGACGAGCTCGCGCGCGTGCACGGGATTCCCCACGACGAAGCACGCCGACGCGCCGCCGTCGCCTTCGGCGGCATCGACCGACACGCCGAGGCGCACCACGACGCGCGCGGTGTGCGGTGGGCCGAGGACCTCGGGCAGGACATCCGCTACGCCAGCCGCGCGCTGCGCCGAAGCCCGGGGTTCACGATCACCGCGATGCTCGTGCTCGCGCTCGGCATCGGCGCCAGCACTGCGATCTTCAGCGCAGTCGATCACGTGCTCGTGTCCCGGCTCCCCTATCCGAACGACGATCGGCTCGTCCGCATCTACCAGCAGAATTCGCCGACGAATCGATGGGGGCTCTCGGCCGTCGACTACAACGCCATCATCGCGCAGCACCGGAGCTTCTCGGCCGTCGGCGCCGTGCGATGGAACGAGGCGACGATCGCCGTCGGGCCTAACGCGCAACGTGGCGGCGTCGCAAGGGCCGACCCCGGATTCTTCACGGTGCTGGGGACGCGTTCCGCACACGGGCGCCTCATGGGTCCGGGCGACGCGGCACGGGACCAGTTCGTTGCTGTCGTCACCCACGACTTCGCCGTACGGGAGTTCGGTGGCAGCGCGTCAGCCGCGGTGGGAAAGACGCTTACCATCGACGGCGCTGCCCACACCATCGTCGGTGTACTTGCGCCCACCGTTAGCGAGCTCGCCGGTGTTCGCGCCGAGGTGTGGGGTTCGCTCAAGCTGGAGACGCCGCAGCGTCGTGGACCGTTCGGAATGGGGGTCTACGCTCGCCTGAAGGATGGAGCGACGGTTGAATCGGCGGCGCGCGACCTCGCGGCCGTGAGCGAGCGCATCTTCCCGCTCTGGGCATCCAGCTTCCAGGATCGAACCGCGCGGCTCACGCCCTACAGCCTGCGCCAGGCGCTGATCGGCAACGCCGGCCAGACGCTCGGGCTCTTCGGCGGGGCGGTAGGGCTCGTGCTGCTGATCGCGGTGGCGAACGTGGCGAGCCTGACGCTGGTCCGTGTCACGGCTCGCTCGCGCGAGGCCGTGCTGCGCACGGTGTTGGGCGCGTCGTCCGGCCGCGTGGCGCGGCTGCTCGTGACCGAGAGTCTCGTCCTGTCCACGTTAGGCGCCGCGGCTGGTGCGCTGCTCGCGCCGTTCCTGCTGAAGGTGCTCGTCACCATCGGACCACCGATTCCGCGGCTGCGCGGCGTCAGCGTCGATCTCCGGGCGATTGGATTCGCCGCGGTGCTGGCGATCATCACCGGTGTGCTCGTCGGTCTGTACCCTGCGCTCGCACTTCTCGGACGCGACTTCTCCGGCACGCTACGCAGCGGTGACCGTGAGATCGGCGCGAGCCGCTCGACGCACGCGCTTCGAGGCGCACTCGTGGCCGCCCAGTTCGCGCTCGCGCTGCCGCTGCTCGCGACCGCGGCGCTCCTGCTCAACAGCTTCGTGCGGCTCCAGCGTGTCGATGCGGGCTTCGATCCCAAGTCTCTCGTGTACGTGCACGTGTCGTTGCCGGTCGCGCGCTACGGACCGGCCGATGCGATCGCCTTCTGGAATCGCCTTGCCAGCCGCCTCGCCGCGGAGCCGGGCATCGTCGCCGGTGGGCTCAATCAGGCGATTCCGCCCGACGAGGCGGTGGACATCAACAATTTCGATCTCGTCGATCGGCCGGTGGCGCCCGGCGATGCGCAGCCGACGGCGCCCTATGGGTCCGCGAGTTCAGGGTTCTTCGCCGCGGCCGGCGTTCCTCTACTGGAAGGCCGCCTGTTCACCGAGGCCGATACCGGCGGGACGGCGCCGGTCATGGTCGTGAGCCGCGCGTGGGCGCGTCACTACTCGCCGGATCGCTCGGCCGTCGGGCGCCGGTTGCAGGGAGGCGGCTGCACGACGTGCGTGCCGTTCACCATCATCGGTGTGGTCGGAGACGTGAAGTATCAGGGGCTGAGCGGCACCGGTGAGGCGATGTACGTCGCGCCGGGACAGAACCCGTCGCCGAACTACAACGTCTTCGTGCGTGTGGCGCCTGGCGTGGGAGACGCGATCGACCGCGTGCGCAACGTCATTCAGCGCCTCGACCCCGGACTCGCGCTCGACGATGCAGGCCGGCTCGACGATCGCGTGTACGCGTCGGTCTCGCCGCAGCGTCACTGGGCCACGTTGTTAGGCGGGTTCGCCGTGGCGGCGCTCACGCTGGCGGCGGTTGGGATCTTCGGCATGCTCTCATATCTCGTCGCGGCACGCCGTCGTGAGATCGGCGTCCGTGTCGCGCTCGGCGCTCCGAGAGTCGGGGTCATCGGCATGGTCGTGGGACGCGGGATGTCCTACGCAGTCCCCGGCGCACTGGCGGGCCTCATCGTGACGTACGTCGTGAGGCGGCGGCTGGAGACTGTGTTGTTCGACGTCGGCGGGGCCGATCCGGCCACGCTCGCCGCGGCCATGTTCGCGTTCCTGATCGTCGCGCTCGTGGCGTCCTTTCTTCCGGCGCGCCGCGCCGCGAACGTCTCGCCCATGGAGGCGATGCGCGAAGGCTGACCCCGGCCGAAGGCGGTCCCGCTCGTACCGCGACGTCCCTGCTGTCCTGACTTCATTGGAAACTGCAGGGCCGAGTAGACAGATTCGGGGCTCCCAGCAACCACGTCCTGACGTGGGAGACCCCGTGCCATCCATCTCCATCACTCGAGCGCGGCTCCTCCGTGCCGCGCGAACGCTTCCGTTTCTGGCCGCCATCGCCTGTGCGGGCGGCCAGCCCTCGTCCCAACGCGCGAGCGACGGCGAATGGCGCGCCTACGGTCGTGATGCATTGGGCAGTCGATGGTCGCCGCTGACGGAGATCACGCGCGAGAACGTCGGCCGCCTGGATACGGCGTGGACGTACCACACCGGAGAGCTGGCGCCCGAGTTCGCCGGCCGGCGACGCCAGCGGTCGCTGGAGGTGACGCCGCTCGTCGTGGACGGCCGGATGTTCGTGAGCACCCCGCTGGCTCGCGTCATGGCTCTGGAGCCGGAGACGGGCCGAGAGATCTGGAAGTTCGATCCGAAGGTCGATCGTAACGTCGGGTTCGGCGACTTCACCAGCCGCGGCGTCTCGTATTGGGTGGACTCGCGTCCGGTCGGCGAGTCGGCCGCATGCGTGCGCCGAGTGATCATTGCGACCATCGACGGTCGTCTCATCGCCCTCGACGCGGAGGGCGGGACGCCATGTCAGACGTTTGGCTCGGCAGGTACCGTCGACCTGCGCGGTTCGTTACGGAACAAGCCGCTCGAGACCGCGGAGTACGAGGTTACGTCGCCGCCGGCGATCATCAACGACCGCATCGTCGTCGGCTCGTCCGTCGCCGACAACAACCGGACCGATGCCGCGAGTGGGGAAGTGCGGGCATACGACGCACGCACGGGTGCCCTGCAGTGGACCTGGGATCCCGTTCCTCAGGATTCTTCCGACGTCGCGTGGAAGACCTGGATCGGTCCGAAGGCGCACGCGACCGGCGCCGCAAACGCGTGGAGCGTGATCGCCGCCGATCCCGATCGCGACCTCGTCTTCGTCCCCACCGGCAGCGCGAGCCCCGACTACTTCGGCGGTGAGCGACTCGGCGACAATCGGTATGCGAACTCCATCGTCGCGCTGCGCGCGTCGACGGGTCGCGTGGTGTGGCACTTCCAGGTCGTGCACCACGACCTGTGGGACTACGACGTCGCGTCGCCGCCGGCGCTCGTCACGCTGCGGAAGGACGGTCGCGAGATCCCGGTGGTGCTGCAGACGACGAAGACCGGTCAGCTGTTCGTACTGCATCGGGAGACGGGTGCGCCCGTGTTTCCCGTCGAGGAGCGGCCGGTTCCCGCGAGCGACATCCCCGGCGAACAGGCGAGCCCGACGCAGCCCTTCAACACCGTACTTCCGCCGCTCAGTCCGCAGCGCCTCACGCCGGATGACGCGTTCGGAGCAAGCGCCGCCGATCGCGCGGCCTGCCGTGCCCGCATTACGGGTTTGCGAAACGAAGGCCCATTCACGCCGCCAAGCGAGCGGGGCACGCTCGTGTATCCGTCGAGCATCGGCGGCGCGCATTGGGGAGGGGTCACGTACGACCCCGGGCGGCAGATCGTCGTGGCGCCGGTGAACCGCATCCCCATCGAGGTCAAGTTGATTCCAAACGCGACCTTCGACGCACGCACGACGACCGACGCGGCAGAGTCGCGCGGCCCGGGCGCGCAGTACACGCGGATGCGCGGCACGCCGTACGTGATGCGGCGTCAGTTCATGTTCGGGCCCGGCGGAGCGCCATGCTCGCCGCCGCCGTTCGGGTCGCTGGTTGCGATCGACCTCAACACCGGCACGAAGAAATGGGACGTCCCGCTTGGAACGCTCGGTGCCATGCTACCCCCCGGGACGTCCCCGGAAACGGCCGCGTCGTTAGGTTCGATCAACCTCGGCGGCCCCGTCGCGACCGCGGGTGGCGTGGTGTTCGTTGCGGCGACGCTGGATCCTGCGCTGCGAGCGTTCGACATCGAGACGGGGCGTGAGCTGTGGAAGGGCGCGCTGCCGGCAGGCGGGAAGGCGACGCCGATGACGTTTCGCGGTCCGCGTGATGGGCGGCAGTACGTGGTCATCGCCGCCGGCGGGGACGGTGGGGAGGTGTTCGGGTCGTCGGACGCCATTGTGGCTTTTCGGCTTCGCTGATAGCGGTCAAACCTCCGGGGCGATCGGTCTGTCTCAGTTAGAGTCGGCCTCGGCCGGGAAACCGGGCATCGTGCGCCCGCGTTGTGGACGAGGGGCTCCTATTCAGGGCCCGCAGACAGACCCAACCAGGGACGTTGATCATGAGATTGCCACTCGCCACGCTCGCCCTCGCGGTTGCCATACCCGCCTCGGTGTCCGCACAGGACTATGATGCGCCCCGCAACGCGACGGTGAATGCGTCGGGCGCGACGCTGCTCCGGATCGATGCGCGCGCGGGCATGCTCCGCGTGACGGGCCGCGCGGACATCACTGAAGTTCGCGTCCGCGGCACCGCGCGGGCGTCCAGCAAGAGCCTGCTCGAGGACATCAAGCTCGAGGCGACGCGCAACGGGAACGAGGTGGAGATCCGGGTCGTGATGCCGGAGCAGCAGGATTCCGGCTGGAACTGGCAGGCGCTGCTCGACCTCGTGATCGAGGCGCCAGCGACGCTTCCGCTCGACATCGACGACACGTCGGGCGACATGACGATCGAGAAGGTGGCGGCGAAGATTCGTATCGAGGACAACTCGGGCAACATTCGCGTCCGCGACGCGGGCGGCGACGTCTGGATCAGCGACTCGTCGGGCGGGATCGACGTCTCGGGCGTGAAGGGCTCGGTGGACATCGACGAGGATAGCTCCGGCGAGATCGAGATCTATGACGTCACGGGCTCGGTGCACGTTGGCCGCGACAGCTCCGGCAGCATCGACGTCTCACGCGTGGGCGGCGACTTCGTCGTAGAACGTGACGGCAGCGGATCGATCGGGTACGACGGCGTAAAGGGCAAGGTCGACATCCCGCAGAAGGACCGGCACCGCCGCGGGCATCGCTAGCCAGAAATTTGGGGTCAGGCTCGATTTTCATCATTTTGTTGCGGTGATCAAAGGGGTCAGGATTTCAAGAGGGTCAGAGCCCTTGAATTCGAGATGCCTGGATGCTCGAAGCTCCTTGAATTCAAGGGCTCTGACCCTCTTGAAATCCTGACCCCTTGATCGCGTCTTGTCGCAACTGACTCGGGCGCATAGCATTGGCGCGTTCCCGTACCCGCCATCGACGCCCGAGGAGCGCGTGTCCGAGCGACCGCCAATCCCGCAATCGACCGAACAGACCGTGTGGCAGGGTTCACCGTCCCAGACGGTGAACCTGCCCTTGTACATGACCCTCGGTCTCGGCGTCATCGTCGCGACGGTCGGGCTGCTGTTTCTGCGGTCGAGCACCGCGCCCAGCGCGACCGAGGGCATCAGCCCGCGGGCCGTCTACCCGTGGATCATCGTCGCGATCTGGGTACTGTGCGGGATCGGCGCGCTGGTGACCTATCTCAAGGTCAGCACGACGAAATACGTGCTCACGACGGAGCGCCTGCGCGTGACGACGGGCGTTCTCTCGACGATCACGCAGGACCTCGAGCTGCGTCGCGTGCGCGACTCGGTGATCCTGCGTCCGTTCTGGGCGCGAGTCGCGGGGCTCGGTCACGTGCAGATCCTGAGCGCCGATGCGAGCACTCCGCGGATGGTGCTGCACGCGATCAAGGATCCGGACGGCGTGCAGTCGAAGATCCGCTCGATCGTGCAGACGCAGTGGGCGAAGTTCAACGTCCGCCAGATGGAGATCGACTAGGTCTTGGACTCTGACCCCAACAGAAGCGATTCGCCGCCTCCGCTTAGCGCAGTGCCGCCACCGCGCCCGCCGCGGTTGCAAAGCGTTCCTCCCACGACCCGCGAATCGCGACCACCGGCACGCCTAACGCCCCAACAGCCGCGGCGAACAGCGCGTGGATCTTCTCGCGCGCGTGGGGCCGATCGCGATGCGGTCCGGCGACCCACGGCACATCGATGTCGCAGAGCAGATAGAGATCGCCGCGTCTCTCGCGTGCCGCCTGCTCGATCCATGGCGGGCAGTCGCCGTAGTAGTGGCGCGCGTACACCGCGGTGCTCACGAGGTCCGTGTCGAGGACGACGAGTCCTCGCGCCTGCGCGATGACGCGGTCGTGCATCGCGATCTGACCGCGGGCAATCGGCTCGACGTCGCTCGCGTCGAGCGGCAGCCCCGTCGCCGCGATCTTCTCGTCCGCGTAGCCGCGGACGAACTCCGGAACGAGCACGCCGCCGAAATGCCGAGCGAGATCCGCGGCCAGCGTCGTCTTGCCCGTAGATTCGGACCCCGTGACGACCACAATGGGAACGCCGGCGGCGCGCGCCCTCACGTCGGAATGATCGCGGGTTCGCTGTTCCGGGTTCTCTGTTCCCGTCCCGCCAGGGACCTCTTCCACTGGATGAAGCCCATCACCGCGAGCACCAGGAACACCGCGTACAGCCCCGCAGTGAGGTAGAGCTTCTTGAAGATGAACATGCCCACGTACACGACGTCGACCACGACCCACACCGCCCAGTTCTCGAGAATCTTTCGCGTCATCATCCACTGCGCGACGAGGCTCGTGCTCGTCGTCGCGGAGTCGAGGTAGGGAAGCGACGCATCGGTGAGCCGCGCCAGGATGGTGCCCAGGAGCGCCGCACTCGCCAGGCCGATGAGCAGCAGCTTGAGACCAAGCGCCCGCGTGACTCGGGAGACGTGCAGCTCGGTGCGATTCTCGCCGCCGTACAGCCACTCGTACCAGCCGTAGAGCGACAGCGCGAAGTAGACGACCTGCAGCCCCATGTCGGCGTACAGCTTCGCCTCGAGAAACACGATGAAGTACAGCGCGACGTTGACGAGGGCGGTCGGCCAGCTCCAGATGTGCTCGCGCGTGCTGAGATACACGCTGATGATCCCGAAGATCACCGCGAGAATTTCCCAGCGGTTTGCGACGGTGAGCGCGACGAGCTGATCGAGGGTCATGCGAGCAAATATGACGACTAGCGAAACCCCTCGTACACCATGAGCTCCGCGCTCGGCACACCCGCGGACGGCAGCTCGACCCAACCAGTCGTGTCGATGCCGGGCGCGGGGGCTTCCGCGATGACGGCGCCAGCGCCCTGCGCCCGCATGTGCGCGAGCACGCGAGCCCTGTCGGTGGGGCCCAGCGCCCAGAAGCTCGCCGCCTCGGCTCGCGGCACCACCGACACGAACCGGAGCCGAGCTTCACGTGCCCAGAGCGCGTCGTATGCCTCGCCGACGAAGCCCAGCCGAGTCCCGGGCGTCACCCCTCGCGCCGCGAGCGCGGCGGTGACGTTCGTGCGAGCCTGCGCCGAGCCTTGCCAGTACGCGGCGTCCACGCGTGTCCGGTATGCGACGAGCGCCAGTGCGATGAGCGCGCCCGTCGCGAACCCCGTCCGCAGCCGGCGCGAGAGGTCGTCCACGGCCCACGGCGGGACGAGCCCTGCGAGGAGCATCAGCACGAACGGGGCGACGTACCGCGTCTGCACCAGAACGAGGGCATAGATGGCGAGCGCGGCGAGTGCCGGGATCACGAGCAGCGGCTCGGGCTGGACCACGCGAAGCGCGCGCCGAGACACCGGTCCGGCGAAGGCGGCGGCGGCGCCCCCCGCCAGCAGCAGCGCGAGCATCTCGAGGTACACGCGAAGGTGCCTAACGACCGCCCGCACGGTCGCGAGCGGCCGCAGCGGCGCCACGACGCCTCGATACCAGTAGCCGGCGTCGTACCAGATGGGGAGCGTCCCCGGAATCGGCGCGTCGATGTCGTAGACCGCGGGATGTACATCGGCTGGGCCTAACGTCGCGAGCGTCTGCCCGCGCGCGGTTGGCGATGGAAGCCGCGCCGGCAGCGGGAACGCGGGTTGCACGGGCCCTGGCACGTCGGCGACGTACCACAGGTGGTTGAGCCGCCCGACGTCGCTGAACGTCGGCGCGCCCTTGAGCCGAGACACGTACGCGATCTGTCGAGCCGACACGGCCAGGAAGAGGCCTGCGGCCACCGCGGCGAGTGCGAGGCCCTGTCGGCGTCGCATCACCACGGCGAGCGTGGCGAGCATGACGACGCCGATGGGGAGCAGCACCGCCTTCGCCAGGTAGCCGACGCCGAGCAGCAGTCCGAGCGCAATGGCGCTTCCCCAGCGGCCGTTGCCGCGCGCCATCCAGATGCAGACGGCGCTCGCTGCGAGGACGATCGCGATCACGACCATGTCGGGCGTGACGATCCACATCAGCGTCCATCCGACGGTGACGATCGCGAACGCAGCGTACACCATCACCGCCCAGCTGATGTCGTTAGGCTCGCCGGCTGGCTCACGCGCGACCGTGGCACTCCGGAGGCTGCGGAGCAGGAGCTCGAGCGCCCCGAACGCGAGCAGGAAGACGACGAGGTTGACCGCGTGGGCGATGGCCAGCTCGCGCGCCGGCGACGTGCCGCCGACGAGTCGGGCGATGGCGAGCAGCGTGGGATAGAGGGGGCTCCAGTAGCCTGTTCCCGACGCCGGCCATCGCCCCGCCAGGAACTGATCGCTCACGTCGAGGTACGCGACGCCGTCAGGGTTCAGTCCGTCACGCGCGAGCCAGAGCGCCATCACGCCGAACGCCACGACGAACGCGCGAGCGGCGGTGTGCACGATCCGGGCTCGGGTGGTCATTGCGCCGGTGGGTGCGCAAGTTTGCTGCCGGCACTGCAGCTTGACGATCCTTGGGACCGAAACGAGAAACGGGCGCGACCCCCTCGAGCCGCGCCCGTGCCCCTTCGCCGGCGTCAGGCGATCAACGGCCCGACCGCCGGCCCGCGTTCCCTATGATCGTGATCGAACCGCTTCTCGCGGCAGACGAGAACGTCACTCCTTCCGCCGGGGTGGGCGTGCCCACACCAGCACCCGTGTAGCCGGTCGCACTTACGATCCACAGGGTGGTCGTTCCGGCCGCCGGCCCCCAATTGTTGTCCCAGCCAGAGACGCCGGTGAAATCCGGAATCGTGAGGTCATAGGTGAAGGAGCCCGCGAGGTAGCCCTCGGACGCACTGATGACCGCCTGGCGGAATTCCGTGTTCGCCTGCGTGAAGATCGCCACGACGGCCTTGCTGTACTGCGTCTGAATGGGTCCCGTCGCGCTGAAGCGGACGTACGGCGTCGTCGCTGCCGGGCTCACGGCAGGTAGGGTCAGCGCCGGCCCGAGCGTCACCGCGCGATCCGTTGGATCCTTGAAGAACAGGGCGCTCGAGCGACTCTGGGTGAGGTCCTGCGAGCTCGGGTACGCGGCCGCCTGTACGAGGTGCAAGTCGCCTGCGGCCTGCTTCGCCGCAGGCACGCCGTAGTAGGTGTACGGGCCGGGCCCGGGGACATTCGCGGACGCCAATCCGGCACCGCTCGCGCCGGAGCCGAACGACGTGAAGTACAGCGTCGAAATCGCCGCACCCTCACCATTGAGGTTCCCCACGGTGATGTTCGCCGTGGCCGGAACGAACGCTTCGGCTGCGTCGAAGTTCAGGACCGGTATCGTCGATCCATTCGCCTGATTCAAACCGCGGCGGATGATCACCTTGTCGACGACGGAGTTGGTGGTCGAGCGGCTCGCGATCAGATCGAGCGCGCCGTCGGGCACCTTCGTGAGCTGGAACGTGGTCCCCGATCCGCCAACGATCGTTGCGGATGACGGACCGAGCGTCGCCGTTGCCGCCTGTCCGGGGTCGACGTTCGCGACGCTGCCGTTGACGGTCTTGCCCGTGCCGGGCAAGCAGCGATTCGTGCCCTGCGAGTTCAGCTCCGCCTGCGTGCCGTAGACGATGGACAGCGAGAATCCATCAACGAGCGCGTTCGCCGCATACGCACGGCGCGTCGATGGCCGATTCCGCAGGAGCAGCTCTTTCCGTAGATCCATCGACATGCGCGCGGCAAGCGTCCGCGAGGCAGACGCAATGCTGCCGGACGTTGCGCCGGTGACGAAGGCAACGCCGCCTTTCGCTGACGTGACGTTGAACTTGAATGTGCTGCCGGTTGGTGCGACACGGGTCCAGGCCCCGTCTCCGTCCTGGACGGCGAACCAGAGCGGCGTATCGCCCGCTGTGCAGAACTCCCACGTCGTGTTGCCGGTGCCACCCGTCACTGCCGTCACGGTGAGCGCGAGCGTCACCGTCTGCTCGGAAATGCCAGTCGCGTTGCCGCGGACCGTCACCGTGGTGGGACCACCCGCCGTCGCATTCGCGGCCGCGGTGAGCGTCAGCGTAGACGTATTGGTCGTTGGAGCCGCCGGGTTGAACGCTGCGGTCACCCCGTTAGGCAGCCCCGTTGCCGTGAGCGTCACCGCGCCAGCGAACCCGTTCGTACGATTGATCGTCACCGTGGATGGCACGGTGCCGCCTTGCTGGACGGTCACCGTCGTCGGCGCGAGCGACAGCGTGAATCCGCCGGCCGCTGTCGCCGTGACGGTCAGCTGGAACGTCGCCGTCCTGGCTGTCTGTCCGGTGGCCGTGCCGGTCACCGTGATGGTCGTCGGACCGCCCACCGTTGCGTTCGCGGCGGCCGTCACCGTGATGGTCGACGTCGAGGACGTGCCAGGAATGCTCTGCGGGTTGAACGCCGCCGTGACGCCCGTCGGGAGGCCCGTCACGGCCAGACCCACGGCGCCAGCGAAGCCGCCCGTTCTCGTTAGGGTGACGGTCACGTTGCCGTTCGCGCCCCGCGCGATGCTGGTCGTCGCCGGAGCGACGGCAATCGTGTAGCTCTGCGCGGGCGCCGCGGTCACCGTGAGCGCGAGCGTCGCCGTCTTCGCAGTCACGCCTGTTCCGGTGGCGCGCACCGTGACGGTCGTCGTCGCGGGAGCCGCCGTCGCACTGGCGGTGAAGGTGAGGACGCCCGACGTGGATGACGCGCCAATCGTCACCGGCGCTACCGTTACCCCGGTCGGAAGACCTTCCACCGCGATGGCCACGTCGCCGGTGAAGCCGCCCGAGCGCGTCAGTGCGACCGTCGCTGTTCCATTCGCACCCTGCTGGACGCTGACTGTCGCGGGCGACAGGGCGATGGCGATCGTCGCCGAGGGGTTCGTGCTGTCATCATCGCCGCATGCCGTGAGTGTCGCCGTAGCGACGACAACGGACATCAGTCTCCGAACTTCGAGCATGCCAACATGCACGACGCCCTCCGGCCCGCTGATTTGATGATGAAGCTATCAGCGTAGGGGAGAATGAAGGAGCGCCGATGTAGCAATCTCAGCAGTACGTACGCGCCGGAACCGCGATTCCACGCGGCCGCGTTATGCAAGTGGACTAACGTGCTGCGGGAACGAGGCGAGTTGGGAGGGAAGTCACCGTCGAGCCATCGCCGAGTGTGGCCGACACCGACCACGTAAGCTCGCGGCGGTCGCGCAACAACGAGTCCGGGACGACGACCGTCGTGTCGCGCATCGTGGAGTCGACGACAGCGGCTCCGTTCTCATCCACGACCTCGACACGGTAGCTCGCTGCACCCGCAGTGGGTCGCCACGCGAGGCCTGCACCGACGGACGGCAGCCACCTCACCGGATACGTCGTGACCGCGGATCCACCGCGCAGACGAGGCCCCGCTTCCTGATCGACCGAGGACGCCATGAACAGC